>OQVH01000668.1_pt1 | contig 25418 bp, 19 predicted proteins | sample 1691641 | NCBI WGS metagenome assembly OQVH01 (sample SAMN03418286, study PRJEB22391) | human gut metagenome | biome: human-gut; feature: organic feature; material: feces | host: Homo sapiens | place: Italy | collected 2013-04
GCACTGAGCCCACCGAACTCAAACTTTCGCGCGATCGTTGGCGTGCCTATAAAGCGGCGGGGGTGGAACTCGCCGCCTATGACCGCCGCAAATAATCCGCTGCCGACCCATTTTGAAGGACTTCACCCATGAACCGTCAGGAACCTGTTATCGATTCACGGTTTCTTAAATGCCGCACGCTGAAGGATCGCGTGGACCTTCCTTGGGAAACTGTCGAAAATTTAACGAAACAGACGCAGACACTAATCCCAACACAGGTGCATGTTCAGTCGCAGCCCGTTGCTGAAATTAAGCCTCAACCCTTCGAGCCTCAGCCTTTGATTCTGACTGAAGCGGAAAAGAAAGCGCTTATTGCCCGTCTTGCACCAGCAGTAGAAGCCGCACTTCGAGAAAACTTGAAGAATACGGTTGAGATGGCAGCCGAAAATGCAGTAACCCGGATCAAAGCAGATCTCGAACGTTCCGTAGCATCAACCATTCAGCAGGCCGTCGCCGCAGAGGTCCAAAAACTCGACCTCTCCGACATCATCAAGCGCTGAATCATTTTCGAATGCAGAAGCCCGTTGACTCAAGGCAGCAGTTGTTCGTGAGAAAATGGCGAAATGCTTTGAATTTACGCAGAGGACGGTCATCTGACCTGCCTCTGCTTTTGATTTTTCCTTGCGCGCTCTTGGTATGACCCCCAGCGATCGCGCGAAACCCTCTTTGTTAGTCGACAACTCACCATGACGGATAAAGAAACGCAGGAACTCGCCAAGAGTTTTGAACCCAATGAAATTGAAGCGCGCTGGTACCCTGCCTGGGAAAAGAGCGGCTGCTTCAAAGCCGGCCTTGATCCGAAAAAGCCTGCTTTTTCCATTCAGCTCCCCCCGCCCAACATTACAGGCATCCTGCACATGGGCCATGCCTTTAATCAGACCGTAATGGATACGCTTACCCGCTATCACCGCATGGCGGGCTACAACACAATGTGGCTGCCGGGCACAGATCATGCCGGCATTGCCACTCAGATCGTTGTAGAACGCAAGCTTGAAAAGGAAGGCATCTCCCGTCGAGACATGAAGCGTGAAGACTTCATTGCGAAAATTTGGGAATGGCAGAAGTTCTCCGGCGGCACGATTCTGGAACAGATGCGCCGTATGGGTGATAGCGTGGATTGGGACCGCCTTTACTTCACGATGAACCCGAAGCTCTCGAAGGTTGTCATTGAAACCTTCGTGAAGCTTTACGAAGAAGGACTCATCTACCGCGGCAAGCGCCTGGTCAACTGGGATCCGAAACTCCAGAGCGCAGTTTCTGACCTTGAGGTTGAAAGCGAAGAAGCTGACGGTCATCTTTGGGAAATTCGCTACCCCGGCGCTGATGGCTCTGAAGGCGTCATCGTTGCAACGACCCGTCCGGAGACGCTGTTTGGAGACCAAGCCGTTGCGGTTCATCCTGAAGACGAACGCTACAAGTCGCTTGTCGGCAAGATGCTGAAACTCCCGCTCACTGATCGTGAAATTCCTGTCATTGCGGACGAATACGTTGATCGTGAGTTTGGATCGGGCTGTGTGAAGATCACGCCGGCCCATGCCTTCAACGCCTTTGAAGTCGGCCGCCGCCACAATCTCGCCATGCTCAATGTTCTGACGAAGACTGCCCGTATGAACGAGAATGTACCGGCGAAGTATCAGGGCATGGATCGCTACGAATGCCGCAAGGCCGCAGTTGAGGATCTCAAAGCTGCAGGTCTGCTTGTCGCCGTGAAGCCCATCAAACACATGGTGCCTCGTGTTTCTCGTACCGGTGAAATCGTCGAACCGATGCTCTCCGAGCAGTGGTACATGGCAATGAGTAAGCCCGCTCCTGAGGGCTCCCTCTATCCGGGCAAGTCAATCGCTGAAGTGGGACTTGATGCGGTTGAATCCGGCGAAGTAAATATCTTCCCGGCTGAATGGCGAGGCGTCTACCGTCAGTGGCTCGAAAATATTCAAGACTGGTGTCTCTCTCGTCAGCTCTGGTGGGGTCATCAAATCCCTGCCTGGTATGACGAAGCTGGCCGAGTCTATGTTGCACGTACAGAAGAAGAAGCGCAGAAGCAGGCAGGCGAAGGTGTAAAGCTTACGCGCGACGAAGATGTGCTCGACACGTGGTTCTCGTCGTGGCTCTGGCCGATTTCGGTCTTCGACGGCATCAACAACCCCGAAAACGACGAGATCAAATACTATTATCCGACCAACGACCTGGTGACCGGGCCCGACATCATCTTCTTCTGGGTAGCCCGCATGGTGATGATGACGCGTCACTTCACCGGTCGGGTTCCCTTCAAGAATGTCTACATTCACGGCCTCGTGCGCGACGCAGAAGGTAAGAAGATGTCTAAGAGCGAAGGCAACACGCTTGATCCGCTCGACATCATCCAAGGCATTGACCTTGAGCACCTCATTGAGAAAAACACCCGCGGTCTGCGCCAGCCAGAAAAAGCTCCGATCGTTGAAGCTAAGCTCCGCAAGAACTATCCGAACGGGATTGCTGCCCATGGCGCTGACGCCCTTCGCTTCACCATGGCGGCGTATGCGACGCTCGGCCGCAACGTCAACTTCGATCTGAAGCGAGCTGAGGGATACCGCAATTTCTGCACTAAGCTTTGGAACGCCACGCGCTTTGTACTGATGAACGTTGAAGGAAAGGACTGCGCTGTCGGCGCTACGGCGAACGAACCCATGGAGCTCTCCTTTGTCGACAAGTGGATCATCAGCGAATTCGAACGCACGGTGAAGGAAGTGACGACCGCCTACGAGGACTATCGCCTCGACAATGCCGCTAATGCCATCTATTCCTTCGTCTGGAATCAGTACTGCGACTGGTATGTGGAACTTTCCAAAGTTCAGCTGCGCGGTTCTGAAGCCGAACAGCGTGCTACGCGTCATACCCTCGTCACGGTGCTCGAAGCTGTTCTGCGCCTCGCCCATCCGATCATTCCGTTTATCACGGAAGAGCTTTGGCAAAAGGTTTCTGTCGCCGCCGGCGTGCGTAAGGCTGATGAAGATGCCTTCCTCATGCTCCAGACCTATCCGACATTTGATGCGGCGAAAGTGGATGCCGACGCCGTGGCGCGCATGACGACCATTCAGGCGCAGATCGACTCGATCCGCAATCTGCGAAGCGAAATGAAGCTTCCGCCGTCGCAGAAGATGCCGCTCCTTATTTCTGGGCCAGAAGCAGAATGCGCAGCGGCGGCACCTTATCTGCAGCAGCTTGCACGCCTTGAATCCGTTACGCATGTCGAGGATCTTCAGCAGGCCGCTCAGGGCTCCGTAGCGCCCGTGGCCATCGTTGGCGACTTCAAACTGATGCTCAAGGTTGAAATTGACGTCAAAGCTGAACGAGAACGCCTTTCCAAGGAAGCTGCTCGTCTTGCCGGAGAAGTCAAGAAATGCCAGAGCAAGCTGGGCAATGAACGCTTCGTCTCCAAGGCTCCTGCTTCTGTAGTGGATACAGAAAAGAAGCGCCTTGCGGAATTCACGGCGCTCCTTGCTAAGGTTGAGGAGCAACTCAGCAAACTGCCTCAAGCATAAACTGCTTACGTCCGGAGAGATTCGGTTTAGCGAATCTCTCCAATCGCAGATAACACAAGAGCCGCGAAGTTAACTTTGTGGCTCTTTCTTTCCCTTTTATTTGGCCTGCCCGGCAGGAATCGAACCCGCGACCCTCTGCTTAGAAGGCAGATGCTCTATCCAACTGAGCTACGGGCAGGTCTACGTTGAATTCTGGTCGGGGCGGCGAGATTCGAACTCGCGACATCTTGCTCCCAAAGCAAGCGCGCTACCGGGCTGCGCTACGCCCCGAAGAATGCGGATTATAGGGGATCCTAGATTCTTTTGCTTCCGCACCCCCTGTTAAAGGCCGATTTAGGCCGACACCCCTTAAAATTATCTTTTTATCTCCATCCTCATACTACTAAGAAGAGGCAAGTCCATGAGCCAAGCTCAAGACAATTCCAACGATCCCCTGCATGCCAAGAAAAAGGCCTGGTCCGGCCGCTTCAGCGAACCCGTCGACGCCTTTGTACTCCGTTATACGGCAAGCGTTGATTTCGACAAACGCATGGCGCTCGTTGATATCGACGGATCCGTTGCACACGCTACGATGCTCGCCAAAGTTGGCGTCATCTCAGAGCAGGATCTGGCAGACATTAAGCGAGGCATGGCTCAGATTCGTGAAGAAATTCAAACAGGCAAGTTTGAGTGGCAGCTTGAACTTGAAGATGTGCATCTCAATATTGAAGCTCGACTCACTGCATTGATTGGTGACGCCGGCAAGCGTCTTCACACCGGCCGCTCCCGCAACGATCAGGTTGCAACCGATATCCGCCTCTACCTGCGCGGTGAAATCGACGAAATTATTCGTCGTGTCGAGCATCTTCAAGAGGTCCTCGTCGCTCAGGCTGAAAAGAACTACAACGTCATCATGCCTGGCTTCACGCATATGCAGGTTGCTCAGCCGGTTACGTTCGGCCACCATATGCTTGCCTATGTCGAAATGCTCGAACGCGACCATGCCCGCCTGATTGACCTGCGTCATCGCGTCAATTCGTCACCTCTCGGTGCAGCTGCCCTTGCGGGTACGACCTACCCCATTGATCGAGAATACACAGCGAAGCTCCTTGGTTTTGAAACGGTTGCTCAGAATTCATTGGACGCCGTTTCAGACCGTGACTTTGCCATCGAGTTCTGCGCAGCAGCCTCTCTCATCATGGCGCACATTTCCCGCCTCTCTGAAGAGCTCGTCATTTGGATGAGCCAGCGCTTCGGCTTTATCAAGTTGCCGGACCGCTTTACGACGGGCTCCTCCATCATGCCGCAGAAGAAGAATCCGGATGTTCCGGAAACAGCTCGCGGCAAATCCGGTCGTGTTTATGGCGATTTGATGTCGATGCTCACCCTCATGAAGGGAACTCCGCTCGCTTACAACAAGGATTTCCAGGAAGATAAAGAACCGGTCTTTGATGCGATTGATACCGTCAAGGATACGCTTCGCGCCTTCTGCGACATGATGGCTGGTGTGGAACCCCAGCCTGAAGCTATGCATCAGGCTGCGCAGATGGGCTTCCCCACTGCAACGGACCTTGCTGATTATCTTGTCCGTCACGGTGTTCCTTTCCGTACGGCCCACGACATCGTCGGTCAGACGGTTCGAGCGGCTGCTGAGCGCAAGTGTGGACTTGAAGAACTTCCTCTTGAAGTTCTGCAAAGCTTCTGCGACAAGATTGAAGCAGATGTCTATCCGGTGCTCAGTCTTGAAGGCTCCGTCAAAGCCCGCAATCATGTGGGCGGCACGGCTCCAAATCAAGTGCTTGCTCAGGTGAAGCGGTGGGAAGAGATTTTTAATTCTCGTAAATAACGACTAAAGCATTATTTGCAAAAAATGGCTGAGTTTGTCACTCAGCCATTTTTATAGCAACATATTCATCAAACGTATTCAACTGATTTGCGCTTAACCGTCTTCATCAATTTTTTAATGGCTTCTACAGAAGAATAAATTTGAACATTCCCAGATAAGCCAGCTGTTCTCACGGAGATATTAATAACTGGGGCATATCCTTCTGCATTAGAAGAACGTTGCTGTAAAAATGAATATGTCTTCAGCGTATCAACGGAATCCACACATATCGTTATTGCTTTTAACCGAGCGCAAACAGCATCATCTGCTGACATAATTTCTTCTGGATAGATAGTCACCTTCTTAGAAAAATCATCATATTTTGGCCTTCCCTTGACCCAAACAGCCATCTTGGGCGCAATCCAAGTCTTCAGTGTTGCCCAAAGATCCGAAAATGCGAAAAACTCTATACTGTGTGTCCCATCGTCGATGCCGACGACACCCATTACACCGCGTTTTCCATTGATTTGACGAATAGAAGATATAACCCCGCCGACGCAAACGTTCTCTTTGCTGACCTGAAGCTCATCAAGAGGCATGCATCCGATTGCCCGGAGGTCGTCCTTATATTCATCAAAGAAATGACCGGAAAGTGAGAAGCCGAATGCCGTCATCTCTTCTTCTAGATTTCGACGGAAAGACCACTGTTCGCCCTCTACCCAATTGACGATCTTTTTAGTCTCCTCTCCGCCGAAAAGACTGTCTTGACCAGCGCTTTGACGTACAGCGGCGCCACCTTGCAATGCATTACTAATGTTGCTGAAAAGCTTGCCTCGATCTGCATCTGTGGAATCAAACGCCCCTGCACGTACCATGCTTTCAAAGATGCGAAAATTGACGCCTTCTACACGAGCAGCAAAGTCAAAAATATCTTCAAATGGTCCATTCGCTTCGCGCTCGGACACAATTGCTTCAACTAAAGCACGGTTGATACCTTTAATCGCACCAAGACCAAGCTGAATGACGTTTTCTGTCGGCACGGAGAAGAACCATTCGCTCACATTCACGTCCGGCAGTCTGAAGTCCACACCGTTTGCTCGAGCGTCATCGATCAGTGCCTTCATCTTGTCACCGTCGTCCATCACCATGCACAAGTTGGCAGCAAAGAATGCCGCTGTGTGATGAACCTTGAGATATGCCGTCTGGTATGCGACATAAGAATAAGCTGCGGCGTGCGACTTATTAAAACCGTAGCCCGCAAACTTTTCCATCAAGTCGAAGATCTCCGTGGCAACCGATTCCTTTACACCTCTTTCTCCTGCACCCTTAATAAAAACAGCGCGCTGGCGCTTCATCTCTTCGACATTCTTTTTACCCATTGCGCGGCGCAGCAAATCTGCACCGCCCAATGAGTAACCGCCCACCACCTGAGCCACACGCATCACCTGTTCCTGATAGACCATGATGCCGTAGGTTTCCTTAAGGACCGGTTCCATCCGGTCGTCAAGGTATTCAACCTTTTCCCGCCCAAATTTTCGATCGATATAGGACGGAATCAGGTCCATTGGGCCCGGACGGTAAAGTGCATTCAAAGCCACCAAGTCTTCTAGTCGATCTGGACGCGCCTGTTTCAAAAGTCCTCGCATGCCATCCGATTCAAACTGGAACACTGCGGCCGTATTGGCTTGCTGGAAGAGTTCATAAGTCGCCGCATCGTCAACCGGAATACGTTCAAGTTCAAAATGCTGCTCTGGATAGAGCTTGTCGATGATCTCTACTGCTTTGGCAAGAATCGAAAGTGTAGTGAGCCCCAAGAAGTCAAACTTCACAAGACCAACGTTTTCCACGTCCTTCTTGTCGAACTGACTGATAGTGTTTTCGGGACGCCCGTCGGAGTTGTAGAGCGGACAAAAATCCGTGAGCTTCCCTGGTGCAATCAGCACGCCGCCGGCATGCATACCGAGGTTCCGAGTCAGACCTTCCAAGGGTTTGGCAAGTCGAATGATTTCTTTATATTCGTCATCGCGTTCAATTGCCTCTTTGAATTCCGGCACCTCGGCAATTGCATCGTCGAGAGAAATGTTCCGCCCCGGCTGCATGGGGATAAGCTTCGCAAGCGCATCCGTCTTCATATATGGGACGTCTAGTGCACGCCCCACATCACGCACAACCGCCTTGGCCCCCAAAGTGCCGAACGTTGCAATCTGACTCACGGCATCCACACCGTAGGTTCGCTTGACGTAGTCAATCGTACGGTCTCGGTTGTACTGACAAAAGTCGACGTCAAAGTCAGGCATGGAGACGCGTTCCGGATTCAGGAAGCGTTCAAACAGCAAGTCGAAATGAAGGGGGTCCAAATCCGTAATGCCGAGCGAATAAGCGACAAGCGAACCCGCACCAGATCCTCGGCCTGGTCCCACTGGCACGCCATGCGTCTTCGACCAATTGATAAAGTCCTGCACGATCAGGAAGTAACCAGGGAACTTCATCCCTTTAATAATGCCAAGCTCATATTCAAGACGCTTGTCATAGGGCGGACGCTTTTCTTCCAAAACCTTCGGATCTGGATACAAAAACTCGAGGCGCTTTTGCAGACCTTCCTTTGAGAGCTGATCGATGTAGTCGTCAAGCGACATCCCGTCGGGCGTCGGGAAAAGCGGCAATTGAGGCTTAGAAAGCACGCCGTCCAAATTGCATCGTTTGGCAATTTCCACTGTATTTTCGATGGCGGCCGGGATATCTGCGAAGAGCTCGCACATCTCGGCTTCGCTTTTCAGATACTGTTCCGGCGTATAGCGCTTGACGCGTCGCGGATCCTGCAGCGTGTAGCCCTCGGCAATCGAACAACGCACTTCATGTGCTTCAAAGTCTTCGGGCTTTAGGAATTGAATAGGATGCGTGGCTACTACTGGCAGCTGCTCCTCAACCGCGAAGTTCGCCAGGCGAGCCGTGGCGAGTTCGTCTGTCGGACGACCGGCACGCTGCAGTTCAACATAAAAGCGGCCCGGAAATTGAGCTTTGAAGCGTTCTGCTGCTTCGTGAGCAAGGCCCCACTTCTTACCTAACAGCAAAGAACCCAATTCACCCTGCGCAGCGCCCGACAATGCAATGCATTGACCCCATGATCCATGCCGTTCTTGAGGGCGGCGGTGCTGCAGTGGGTATCAGCGACTTGATGAACGTTTTTGGCGGCCTGCGCTTTTATACGCATGCGCTGGCGGCAGGGCTGAAACCCATTCTTGGGTGTGACTTAAAGGTCATTAATCCGAAGGAACCGCAGGTGAACGAAACGTGGAGACGGCATCAGCGTAAAACAAAGAAAGGCATGCAGAAATGAAAACGGCGCCCGGTTCCTCAACAGGCCTTGTTGAAGAAGGAGCGCCGCAGTTCGGAGGCAGTATGAATTAAGACTGCTTCAGCAAACGAATGCTCACTTCAGGGTCGTATGGCTGAATCTTATCGCGGAGTGCTTCACTTACAAGCACATCCTTCAAATTGTCCCTCAGCAGCACCGCATGCACGTCAGGGTGAGCAAGCAAAAACGCCTCAGCCTTCTCCCATCCCATAGCAAAGAGTGCCGTGCAAAGAGCATCCGCCCGAGCACCGTTTTTATCCACAATCGTCACGGATGCAATGTCCGTTGCTACTGGCTGGCCTGTTGTGGGGTTAAGAATATGCCCATAGCGATGGCCGTTCTTCTCGAAGTTGCGTTCATATGCACCAGAAGTAATAACGTTTGTGTCGCTCACCGCAACCACAGCAAAGTAGGCACCGCGGCTCTTATCGGGACTCTGCAGACCAATGCGCCATGGCGTTCCCGGGTATTTTTCCCCCATTGCTACGATATTGCCGCCCAAATCAAGCAGCGCATGTGCAGCTCCGGCAGCCTTGAGTTTCTCTGCAAGTTTCTGTCCAATGTAGCCCTTAGCAATAGCGCCCATATCAACATTTTGGTCGCGGCCAATCTGCATGAACCACTTGCCGTTCTCCTCCGTCACACGGACGTGGCGATGATCCACTCGGCGAATCGCTTCCTTGATCGCCTCATCACTCGGCACATGATCGCCGCCGAAACCGAACGACCTTCCATATGGGAACGGTTGTCCAGATCAAAGTCTTTGGGAAGACACCAGAAGAGACGAAGCGTTTTGCGCAAATCGTTGAGGACGAGGTCGTGCGCTTTGACGACATGATGAGTGTGGAACAGAGATAGGAAGCTCAGACAACAAAAAAGGAGGACGCCGCAGATGCGAGAATCCTCCTTTTCGGATTCAGGGCTTCCGGAGAAGCCGCTGTCCTTAAGCCGAATTACTGGGCCTTGGAAAGGGCGTCCTTAACGGCAGCCTTGATGCCTTCGGACGACAGCGTGGCGCCGCCGACGGAGTCAACGCCTTCAACGCCGTTCTTCTTGACGATTTCCGGAATCATCTGTTCGATCGGAGCCGCGATGATCATTTCCGTTTCGCCGTGCTTGACGACCTTGACGTCGGCAATCTTGCCGCCCTTCACGTCGACCTGAACGGTGATCACGGATTCGCGGCCCTTGCCTTCACCCGTGTAGGAGCCATCTTTGGAGGTGGCAGCCTGGGCACCGACGGCGAGCAGAGCGGCAGCGGTAGCGACGATGATCTTCTTCATGATGTCAAATTCCTCGAGTATTTGTGTGCGGTGACTTGCCTGGAACTCTTTAAAACCGATTCCGGCAGAAGTCTTTGCTTCAGGAGCCGACAGTAAAAACCCGTCAGCGACCGGCTCTTTAATGAGCCGAATCCTGAAGCGGGAGAAGGAACGTTCCTTGATCATCTAACCCCCACGGAACGATCACATACCCGTAGCGCAAGCGCACGGGCTTAGCAGGAGAACCGTCCGCCGGCACCGTTAAACGACGGAAACCCTTTGGCGGCACTTCAGCAAAATCAGTTTCTTCAATCCAGAGTTCACGAGAGAACGTGATGCTGCGGGAACCCATTTCAGGCTTTTGCGGGTGATTCTCTGCAACCAGCTCTTCAGACTGCCCCTCGGGGTAATTGTCAATAATGAGCTTCAAAGGTTTCATCACAGCCATACGGCGATGTGCACAGCCTTCGAGATCCTCGCGCAGGCACTGCTCGAGAACGCTGTAATCGATCCATCCGCCAGACACCTTTGAGATGCCGCAGCGTTCAGCAAACATCTGCATACTTTGAGGTGTATAGCCGCGTCGACGCAAGCCAATGATGGTCGGCATGCGAGGATCATCCCAACCATCGACATACTTTTCCTTCACCAGCTGAATGAGCTTACGCTTGCTCACCACAACATAGGTGAGACTCAGACGATTGAATTCATACTGATGCGAAAGCAGGAAAAAGTTGGGACGAATAACAGCAGAAAGCGCCGACTGCAGAAGCGGCGTGAAGTGTTCAGGATGATCTGTGAGCAGTTCAAAAAGTGCCTTGACTGAAGCGTCGGACACATCCGGGACGCCATTTGTCCATCCATTGAGAATACTTGCAGCACTCTGCTCCACAGCACTTTGGCCGAGTTTCTCGCGAGCAGCAAAGCAAGCAGCGGCAAACTCAGCAGCTTTGGGATGCGTACTGTCCTTCATCTGAGTGAGGACAGCCTTGGCTTCCTCGAACTGCGGCGTGCGCAGTACCGGAACCACGCGTTCAAGCGCCCAGTCATAGAAAGCACGCTGATCCTCAAACTCCAGAGTGCAAATGGAATGCGTAATTTCTTCAAGCGAATCTTCAATCGGATGTGCAAACGTATACATCGGATAGATGCACCATTTGTCTCCCGTTGCATGGTGTTCGGCAAAACGAATGCGGTAGATCGCCGGGTCACGGAGATTCATGTTGGGACTGGCCATGTCGATACGTGCCCGCAGCACCATTGAGCCCTCCGCATGCTTGCCCTCACGCATTTCACGGAAGAGCCGCAAGTTTTCTTCAATCGGGCGATCACGATACGGTGAATTTTTGCCGGGTTCCTTCAGCGTGCCGCGATTGTCACGCATTTCGTCTGCAGTCTGCTCATCGACATAAGCGTAGCCAGTGCGAACCAGATGTTCTGCAAACTGATACATGTACTCGAAGTAAGAGCTTGCAAAATAGAGATTTTTCTCTCCGCCATGCTCCCACGTGAAACCGAGCCAACGTACGCTGTCAAGAATGCCGTCAACGTACTCCTGATCTTCCTTCACCGGATTGGTATCGTCAAAGCGCATATGGAAGCGCGTACGACTTTTGGCCGGATCAGGCCCCCCATTGGCGGCCTGTTCGGAATAAGGCGCAGGATGCCCGCACCAGAGCCGGGGTTGATTCACGCCGGCAGCAAGATCTTCTTCAATAATGTTGCGGATGAAGTTGGTTGCGCGCCCAGTCTGAGCTTCCGTGATTTCACTCATCGCCGAATTCCAAGAGGGAAAAAATGAGGCTTCACCGCTTGGCGAACCTCTGATATTGAATTGTGTTGAATTTTTGATTTTACCGCCGTCAGATCCGTCATTCGAAGATCACGGCACATTTCAATCAAATTTCCCCTGCCGCCTGATACCGTGCGAGATACCACTCAACAGTCTGCTTCAGTCCGACAAGGAACGGCATTGCGGGCTTCCAACCCAGATCTCGTTCAAGTTTTTGCGCATCGACGGCATATCGGAAATCATGTCCTGGCCTATCGTCAACAAAGGTGATGAGCTCTCGGTATTGATGACCGCTCCAAGGGTGCATCTCATCGAGCAGTCTGCAGATTCCTTCAGCAATAGCCAGATTGCTTCGCTCACAATGCCCTCCCACGTTGTAACGAGCACCCGGTGCCGCTTGATGAAAAATCAAATCAAGCGCTCGACAGTGATCATTTACCCATAACCAATCACGCACGTTGAGACCATTGCCGTACAGAGGCACTAGGGTATGAGCCAAACAACGCCGGATGATCGTTGGAATGAGCTTTTCATCATGCTGCCAGGGTCCATAGTTGTTTGAGCAATTGGACAAGGTCACGTTCATGCCATAAGTTTTGGCGTAAGAACGAGCCATCAAATCGGATGCTGCTTTACTTGCCGAATAAGGGCTGTTGGGAGCATAAGCACTATTTTCGTCAAAAAAACCGGTCTCTCCCAATGTGCCGAAAACCTCATCAGTCGAAACATGATGAAAGCGCGACGACGCTAACCGTCCCGTACGCTGCCAATACCGGAGAGCGGCATCCAACATCACAGTCGTACCGTGAATATTGGTGAACACAAAACGCATCGGATCAGCAATGGAATTGTCTACATGACTTTCTGCAGCAAAATGAATTACACCGGTAACGTCATACTCCTCCATCAAATCTCTGACAGCTGATTCATCGCAAACATCACCGTGGATTGGAATAACATTCGACAATTTAGCTTGTCGAGGAAAAGCTTCTTTATTCGCAGCATAGGTCAGCGCATCCAGATCGATCAAACGATAGGCTGGATATTTTTGAGCGAAATACTCTACAAAATTCGTACCTATAAAACCGGCGCCGCCGGTGATCAAAATAGTTTCCATAACAATTAAGACTTCATTCGGCCACACTGCACACAAGCCTCAGTAAGAGCGTCTTGCCATGAACGGGGCTTAATTCGCCAAGCTTGAAGACTTTGCAGAGACAACACACTGTAGTGTGGACGCCGTGCTTTCGTCGGATACTGGACTGCCGGGACTGCCTTAAGTTTACAGGCCGTTCCTATCCTTTCCTGAATAGCTGAGGCGAAACCATGCCAAGAGATTTCACCGGTATTTGTAAAGTGCAGCACCTGCATGGATCGCAAATGTGCGCCTTGCAGGTAAAGCTCTACGAGAGCATCTGCCAAATCTTCTGCCAAGGTTGGAGCACTGAACTGGTCACTAACTACGCCGAGCGACTGTCTTTCGGAAAGCAATTGCAGCATTGTTTGAAAAAAACTCCTCGTTCCTGCAATCGGCGAATACAAGCGAGAAGTACGAATGATGCAGCCACAAGCCTTTGAAGTCAGAAGTGCGGCTTCCCCCATTTGTTTACTGCACCCATAAACTGACAACGGTGCAGTTTGACTGTCAACCTCATACGGCTGCCTTGCCCTGCCGTCAAACACATAATCAGTAGAGATATGCATGATAGGAATGCCAGTATCCGTTAGAAATTTTGGCGCGGCTGCATTAACCGCAATGGCATCCCTGGAGTGATCTTCGGCATCGTCAACAGCCGTATATGCAGCACAGTTAATAATGCAGTCAAAAACATCAGACCGGAGATTCTGAACGACAGCATCCTGATCCGCAATATTGAGCTCATGCCGATCAAACCCCAGTCCCAGTATTCCCCTTCTCCTAAGAGCTGCCAGCACAGTTCTGCCCAATTGACCGCCGGCACCTGTTACGGCAATCACCTCATGCACCCTTTAGTGAAATGAAATGCTGGATTTTGACAATAAGCTTCAAATGAGGCTGCCTTTAAATCTTTATTCGAACGGATGTATTGCTCTGAGGGGATATGCCAATCAATACCCAGTTGAGGATCATCTGCAGCGATACTGCCTTCCGATTCTGGAACATAAAAAGCACTGCATTTATATGACACGACTGCGCATTTAGAAAGAACCGAAAATCCATGTGCAAAACCTTTAGGGATATATATTTGTCTGTGATTTTCGGCTGAAAGTTGACAGCAAACGACTTGACCGAACATTGGGGATCCCATCCGAATATCAACTGCGACATCAAGGATGTCACCACACAGTACGCGGATCAGTTTTGCTTGAGCGTGGATTCCTCTTTGGAAATGCAAGCCTCGAACAACGCCGTAAGAAGATGCCGATTCATTGTCCTGCACAAACTTATCAGAGATACCGATCTTTGCGAAACTCTGTTGATTGTATGTTTCACAGAAATAACCACGATCATCTCTGAAAAATTGGGGCTCAATCAAAATGACATCTGGATGTCCAGTAGAGAGCTGTCGCATAGAACTTTATTTAACGAGGCGCTTGATAAGACTCGAAGTATCAAGACGGCCACCGCCCATCTGCTGCACTTCTTGGTAGTAACTGTCAACCATTTTCGCGATATCAAGCTTGGAACCATTTCGTTCGGCTTCTGCCAACGCAATCCCCAGGTCTTTACGCATCCAATCCACAGCAAATCCAAAATCGAATTTACCTTCGACCATCGTGGCTCCCCGATTGATCATCTGCCAAGAGGATGCTGCGCCGCCGGAGAGCGCCTTGATGAGTTTCGGCATGTCTAGTCCTGCATGCATGCCGAATGCCAACCCCTCTGCCAATCCCTGCACACACCCCGCTATGCAGATTTGGTTCACCATCTTTGCAAGCTGACCAGAACCCACAGCACCAAAATGCGTAATTTGAGAAGCATAAGCACGCATCACCGGTTCAGCTGCCGAGACATCCGTATTCGTACCGCCGCAAAGTACGGTTAAGCAGCCATTCTCTGCACCAGATTGCCCGCCGGACACAGGAGCATCCACCCACCCGATCTGACGTTCAGCGGCTTTTTGGGAGAGCTCTCTCTCCACCACGGCGCTTGCCGTAGTATGGTCTACAAACACACTGCCGGGATCCATACCTGCCAGAGCCCCATTTTCACCCAACACAACGCTTCTCAGATCATCGTCATTGCCGACACAGGCAAATACAAATTGGGCTCCACACGCCGCTTCTCGGGGAGTTGAAGCAGCCCGACCGCCAAACTCGGCCGCCCATTTAATTGCCTTAGCAGCAGTACGGTTGTAGACACATACATCTAACCCGGCTCGAGCCAGGTGCCCCGCCATGGGATACCCCATGACACCCAGACCTAAAAATGCAACCTTTATGGACGGCATTTGCGGATAGTTTTTCTGCTGCATTGCATACACCTATAAAAAACAGCGGGACACCTCACATATCAAGAGATGCCCCGCCACAAATCATTAATCAGCGGATACCGGTAGCGGCATAGGCATCTTCAGCAGTCTTTACCACTTTCCGAGCAAGGGCTGCCGTTGGATCGACGACAATGACTCGACTGCCGGCGACTTCAAAATCGTCGGATTCATCAAGAATCAGCGGCAGTTCGGTGCAGCCCAGAATGAGACAGTTGCAGCCATGAGTTTTTACCAGATATTCAGCGGCAGAAATCAGATCCTCTCGGCAAATGCCGTTCGTGTACCCAGCTTTAGCTCCCTGAGGTCCGTAAATCGCTGCCATAACACGCTCCTGATGCACATCATCAGGCACAAACATCGGTAAGCCCATGGCATTGGCTTTATCACCATAAATACCTGTCTGCACGGTTCCCGTTGTTGCCAGCAATCCAATTTTGGCGCGCGTGCCTAGTTTGTTTTGGATTTCATCCAAAGCCGCCTGCTGCATATTGATAAACGGAATCTTGATGAAGCGTTCAAGATATGGCAGGAATGCATGAGCGGTGTTGCAGGGCACGATCAATGTGCTGCAGCCATCGGCTTCCAGACGCTGTGCGCAATGAAAAAGTGCAAGCGTCGGGTCTTCACCGCCGTTCAAGAGACAAGCCGTGCGATCCGGAATCTGAGGATTCTGTTCGACAACCAGCTTGATGTGCTCCTGATCTGTCTTGGCAGGTGTTGCCTTCACAATTTTGTCGTAAAGATCCACAGTTGCAGCCGGCCCTAATCCCCCAATTAGTCCGACCTTAAAGGGCTTGGGGCGACGAGCGGGAGTTGAAGCAACGGCCATTTCAGCCGCATCAGAAAGGAGGTCTTCTACGGGCAGACCTTCAGCTTGAAGTTCTTCGACAAATCGTGCCATCTGCGAGCAATTAGGGATCAGCACCTCCGCACCTTGTGCCATGAGTTCATGACCGGCCTTGACGAGATAGGCTTTAAATGCCGGCGTCAAGCCATTGCGGCGCAATCCCTCGCACGGATTTTGGATCTTGGCAAATTCTGCCTTCATCTCATCGTCGGGCGAAACCCATCTGACCGCCGGACCAAAATGCTCTGCGAAGAAGTCCTGCGGCACAGCAGTCCCAAGACAAGCCATTGTCTGGATAGTGCCGCTTTTCACCTTGTCATCCAATTTTGCCAGCAGCGAAACAATCGGCATTTCCAACTCTTTTCTCAACTCATTAAGAAAAGGTTCGCTCTTAATGTCAGCCAGCACCGCAGCTTCACAGCCTTGACGCTGAAGATGTTCAAGCGCAATCAGAGCCGTAATCTTGCGGTCTGCGAGCGCTATACGCGGTGTGGAAGCATCGAGCGGAAGCTCCACATTGCTTTCCACCACTTCGACCGGCAGGTTGAGTTTGGCGCCAACACCGATCAGACAAGACTTCATCTTCAAAGCCGGCAGCGGATTCAGCCCCGAAGTCAATCCAATTTTTTTTCTGCCCATCATTCTTCTCCTTTCGCGCAGCAGTACGACGAACGACGATTCGTCGTACTGCGGCATGAACTCAATTGGTACGGAAACGACTTATTTCGTACTCAATCGCTCAGACGGTTCCCGAGTGTTTCACCCCAATCGTAAAGTGCTTCGAGCACTTGTTGATGTCTTTCATCATCATAGAGTCCGCTTGCTTGCGCTTCATCGATCTGATCAAAATAGTCGGACAGTTGAAGCATCCCGTCTCGTCCTGACATGACCCGATCTGCACAGAACTGCCGCCACCGTTCAGTCTCTTCGGCTGAGAGCATTTCAGGCCAGTTCCGCGCGCGGAAGCGAAAGAGCATTTCAGCAAATTTCTGGTCATCAAAACGAAATTTTGGAGCTTCCGCAGCGAGACGCTCAGGCATCATGCTGCGGATCTGAACAAATCGCGCTTTATCTCCACTGCTCGCAAATCCAGAATAAAGAGATCGATCAGGATCCACGCTTGGCGCTGCAGCATCGTTAGAGCGCCGTTCTGCAGCCAGTTCCGCAAAAATGGTCTGTACCGCCGGCGCCACAGCCTTAAGCTTTTGAAGATTAGCGGCAGCAACGTCCAGATCAATGCCGTATTTCTGTGCCCGTTCCCGAGAGAGCACTTTAAGATTTGCACAAACAAACGGTGAAGCATTCGCCTTCAATCGCCGAATCGGCAGCCGCTCAATACCCTGAGCTCGCTCCTTTATCGAAGGAAAGAGCCGCTGCTTGATTTCTTCATAAGAGAGCGATTGCAATACAGTCGGATCAAAAGAGAGATCCCACATCCAACAGTCGTGCTTCTCTTGAAAGAAGCAAGCTACGATCCCCGTACATCCCCGAGCGATACCAAATTTAGGCGTAACCCAGACCACAGGTTTCATATCCGCTACTGCAGCAGACACTTTGGCTGTCGTCCGATTTTCAAAAGCCCAACGCCATAGCTTAGGCTCCCTCTCCGCCAAAAGTTTCGCCATTCCAATCGTGGCTTCGACGTCGGAAAGCGCATCATGCGCATGACCATGTTCAATCCCATTGGCCTTTGTCAAAAACTCCAGCTTGAAGCACACCCCTTTACGACCTTCGGCCTTCGGGTACTTTATTGGATCGATATCTTCCCATCGAGGCCAATTGATGGTGTCTCCGCGAAGCGCCCATGCAGCACAGACAACAGGAAATAGATCCCATCGGGAACATCCTTTTGCCCAACTATGAGTGTACGGGTCAAGAAAATTGCGCCAGAAGAGGAAGCGATTGACTTCGTCATCAAACCCCAATGTGTTGTAGCCAATGCTGACGGTTCCCGGAGTATTGAGCCGCTCCCAGATCAAATCCGCAAATTCACTTTCGCATACACCTTTTTCTGCACAGTATTGCGGCGTAATACCGGTCAACAGACAGCTTTCAGGATTAGGCAACTGATCTTCCGTTGGGCGACAGTAGAAAATTTCACCGGTATCACCCGAAAGGGGCGAAAAATCGAGTCTTGTGCGTCGCCCGGCGAATTGCGCCGGTCTGTCCTTGCGTGGATCGACGCCAAAAGTTTCATAGTCATACCAATAAAAGGTTGTCTCAACAGATTGGGCGCCCATCGAAGATTGAGTCATGATGCTGTCCTTCTTATTTTTAAGCGATGATGACATCCCATTGCTCCTGCGTATAAACGGATTCCACCTCCAGCAGGATGGGACGTTCGATCGCCTGCTGCAACAGCTCGAGCGCCTGAGATTCTTCTTCTAGCAGTAAGTCAATGACGGTTTGGCTTGCCAAAATACGAAATTCCTTCATTTCCTTATAGAGTTTCGCTAAGCGCGTAATTTCGCGCAGAATGTCATAACAAACCGTTCTCGCTGTCTTAATCTCTCCGCGCCCACCGCAAACAGGACAAGTTTCGCAGAGGGTATGCGCAAGAGATTCACGTGTGCGCTTCCTCGTCATTGCAACGAGACCGAGTTCATTGAAGCCGCTCACTGTCATCTTGGTGCGATCGAGTGAAACAGCTCGACGCAATTCGCTCAGCACCGCTTCGCGGTGTTCGTCTTTAGCCATGTCAATAAAGTCGACAATGATGATGCCGCCGAGATTACGTAAACGAAGCTGACGAGCAATAACCTGAGCAGCCTCTAAGTTAGTTTTGAAAACGGTATCGCTGAAGTCTCGTTTTCCAACGTAAGCGCCTGTATTGACATCGATCGTCGACATTGCTTCTGTCTGATCGAACACAAGGTATCCGCCGCTCTTCAACTCAACTCGGCGCCCAAGTGCAAGTTCAATTTCTTCATCAATGTCAAACTGTTCGAAAAGCGGTCGCTCTCCCTCATAATGATGGAGTTTGTCAACCGCTGCTGGCACGAAATGCTTGGCAAACTCTAATAAGGCTTCATATTCAGCCTCATCATCAACCTCAATGACAGCTGTCCCCTCATGCACCATATCGCGCAGCGTTCTTTGAGCTAACGTCAAATCTTGATACAGCAATGTCGGCTTCTTGACTTCCTGCGCTCGATGACGAATGCCATCCCACAATCGAGCCAGATAAGCCATGTCAGAAAGGAATTCCTGTTCTGTTGCCCCTTCTTCAGCGCAAGTCCGAACGATATAGCCGCCCTTTTCATCCTTTTGCCGAACAGTCGTTGCGAGAGTCCTGAGTTCTTCACGCAGGGCAGCATCCTCAATACGCTGCGAAACTCCAATATGAGAATCGTTGGGGAGATAGACAAGCTTACGGCCAGCAAGTGAAATCGTTGTTGTCAGCCGTGCGCCTTTTGTACCGATCGGATCCTTAGCCACCTGAACCATCAAGCGCTGTCCTTCATGCAGAAGAGACTCTATCGGCTTGAATGTTCCAGTGTCCGTTCTGGCTCCTTCAATCTCTGCAATGTGCAGAAATGCCGTACGCTCCAGACCAACGTCCAGAAATGCACTTTGCATTCCTGGCAGAACGCGAACAACCTGTCCCCAATAAACGTTTCCGACTAGCCCGCGAGCGCAGGCTCGTTCTATAAAAAGGTCCTGAAGAAGGCCGTCATCTAAAATAGCGACACGCGTTTCTTCTCTAGAAGTATTGATAAGTATCTGTTCCACAGGACGATGCTCAACTTGCCGTTTGAATAGTGTGCACATTGTAAAGGGCTAATCGTTAGGCAAGTTCTTGCCCCATTCATCTTACGTTCATGAAATTTCTCATCGTTTCCCTTCGCTATCTTGGTGACTGCCTCTTGGCTGCTGCTTTGGCACCAGCCCTAAAAGCCCGCTTCCCCGATGCCCAAATCGACATGCTCACCTTTAAGGACAACGCTCCCATTCTGGAAGGCATTCAGGATATTAGTCATGTAATAGGTGTTGAACATCACCCCAATAAGTTTGTACAAGCCTGCAGCCACCTTGCATCTTGGAACAAATACGACTGGGCATTAATTACTATGAATAGTACCCGCACAGTTCTATATGGTTACTTTGCAGCAAAGCATCAAGTGATGGTGCGTCCGTATCCATCTCTAGAGGAACTTTGGAAACGAATTCTGATTACAGATCAAATAGATTTTGTCGGCGGCCAAATCCTTGAACGCACTCAACCTCTTCTCGGACCATTTTTCAAGGGAACAGCCCCTCAACTCTGTCCTATTCATCCTGATCGGGAATTATCGACCGACCTTCAAGCAAAGTTACATGTGCTTGGGTCGTACGTCGTATGCCAATGTAATTCTCGATACCAAGACAAAAATTGGGGCATAGAAAAGTGGATCGAACTAGCACACTTGCTTATGACAGCCGGATATGGCATTTGTTTCACAGGAGGACCAGGAGATGTTGACTATCTCCTCAAAATTACTGAAGCGCTTCCTCCCCAAAAAACCTTCATTGCGGCGGGTCATGCCAGCTTTGGACAGACCTCGCGAATCATCATGGGGGCAGTCGCCTATATTGGCGTTGATACCGCAACCTCTCATATTGCTGCAGCTACGGGCATACCCTGTGTCTGTCTTTATGGCCCAACATCTGTCGACACATGGGGGCCAGCGCCTAAATGCGGCCAATTAACACCTTATTCCAACGATTTAGATATTCAAACAGTAGGCAACGTCACCATTGTGCGACGTGATAACACAGATATCCCTTGTTCAGGCTGTACTCGACATCTCTGCGCCCACAACAACCCGCCTCAACTACTATCACGTTGCATGCAGAGTATTTCTGTAGAAAAAGTTTGGAAAACACTCTGCGATCATACACCGATAGGATCTATGCCGACTCTTGGATTTCCTCGGAAAACAAAATGAAAACGCTCGCGATTCAGACGGCGGTTGTCGAAACGGAGGAAAGCTACCCGACCTGGCGGCAGACGAAAAGCCGGAACCCCCGGATAACAGATCCCAAACTCGAGTGATTAAGGTCAAGGATCGGATGTTTTGCTGAACTAATCCCGTGAAAATGAAACAATAAGTTTTTACCCGGAACTCCCGGATAACTGATCCCTAATTTTTCAGCACCCGGGGCGGATTTTCTAAGCCAAGCAGCGCGAGCATATCGCGCTGCTTTTTCGTAATGGTGCGGGTCACCCATGCGCTAGCCGTTTGGCGCTTGTCAGCCTGAATCTGCTTCAAGATCGTGAAAAGACAATCGATGGAGTTATTGGGTATTTTGCGATTGCCTTGCTCACGGTCGTGGGCTCCCTTAATGGCCATCATGCGCAGTGAGGTGGCCAGCGTGCACACCAGCAATTTGCCCCAGTAAGCCGTATCCGTACACCGCAGTCGATTCCCATCGACCCAGTTTTTAAATTGATTGAAATCCTGCTCAACTTGGCCGCGCAGCCGATAGATGCTTAAGGCTTTAAACGGATTGGCTTCCGCATTGGTTCGGATCGCAAAACGGCCGGCATAGCGTAAGGCGGCCTCAATGGCGTTGTCATCACGATCCCAATAACGGTGTCCTTGCGTCGTCGTTCTTTCACAAACAAAACGCTTATAAGTCAGCCATTTTTCTGGCGGAACTTGTTTGTTCGCGTTTTTCAGATCCAGCACCTGCTGCACTTGTAAGCGAAGCTCTTCCATCTCAGCTTCATCGGCTTTAGGAAAGCGGTAAAGATGTAAATGCAGCGTCTTGTTGAGTGATCCATAGTCGGTGTATTGCTTCCAGACTTCCGTGGTGGAATGGGCGTACACACGTTCGCCAGTGTCGTAGAAGCGCTGGTTATGCAGCGAAGCGTCATATCGGTCAAAGCTGCGCTTCACGATGTCCTCGCTGAGGCGAATGCCCTGTATGAACTTCACTTCCAGATCAATCTGTTTTTGGATGTTGATTAGGCTTTGATACCCCCGATCCGTCACCAAAATCACTTTCGAGAAATCAAAACCGGCATCCTTCATGCGGAAAACAATTTCCCCAAAGGCTGTGACATCAGGGATTGAGCCTTCATAGGCATGGGCGAAGACAATGTCCCCAGAGTCTTGGTCACAGACAAAGGTGAAATTGAGTACCGGTAATTCCGGATCACGTTTGGCATGGCCGTAGGCAACATCCGCGATGGTGGCCGAATATGACGAAATCGTGGTGTTGTCCAACGCATAGTGCACGCAGTCTGTACCGGACATCTTTTCGATCTTGCTTTGATGCCGCAGATGGAAATAGCGCGCAAAGTCCTTGGGCGTAACTCGGCTCAATACTTCGCTGATGCGCTGGCTCTTCAGAGCAGGACCATGCGGCAAATACACACTGGCCCGCCAATCCTCCATGGCAGCCATGGAGTTGCCGCCATCTAATTTGTAGATCGCCAGATTGAGCAGGCTGCGGGCATCCTCTTTGAAGATCTCGCGCAGATGCTCAAGCACCTGTGACTGCGCTGCCAGCTGTTCCAAAGCCCAAGTGAACCCCAAGCTGCGGGTATCCCACAAAGCGGTATCCATTTCGGCAGCCGCTGGTTTAGGGCCGGGAGAGTCCGGGAAATCTCGGCGGAAGGCTGCCTCATCGACCAGAGTCTTATCCAGCCGAAATAAAAGGTTCCTTGGGCGCACTGAGGAAATGCAGTATGAAATTTGGCGGTGATATTAACGACAGAATCGGCTGCTAAGAGGCCGACATACTTGCGGGCTGAGTATTTTGATTTCTTAGCGACCGGATCCCACTGCGGTTGTATCGACCGTTTTCATCCAATCATAAAAATCGTAGATTCGGTTGTTCTAAATGTTGTTTCGATAAATTTTGTAAAATAGCTTAATTCGAGCTAAAAATATATTTTTAGTTTCCTCGCCATCTATAATCTCCAATGCATATTTAACTGATCGTGAATCTAGGGTGAACAATTCATAAATTGAAGCGTCACGAATTGCTTTTTTGGAAAAATTTCGATAAATCACTAAAAGCTCATTACTTTTCTGATACCAATGAATGCTTTTAGATAAAAAATACAGAAAATCCTTGCAGGATAATACATTTTGGCAAAACAATAAATTTGTTTTAATATCAAGGATAGACGTTTTTCCCTTAGACAAGCTATTCGTGCGCTGTCTCCAATTGACGCTTAAAGAATCAGATTCCATAATTTTCCATTCTTTTTTGAGGCATAACACCATTTTAATGAATGGAATTACATCCTCATATTTCATGTCGGTTGGGTACGCTTGAATCACCGAGTGAAAAAACTTTTTAGTATACAACTTACCCCAAGCGCAAACAAATGTTCCTCCTAAAAGATATTTCCTGTTGGCAGGAAATGATAAAAATTTAGGTTTATTAATAAAATCTTTAATCTTGCTACCTTCTTGAGTTATCAAAGAAATTGAGCCAAAGACAGCATCAACATTAAATTTTTTTATATCTTTGAGCAAATGCTCTATAGCATTGGGGCATAAGGTATCATCCGAATCCAAAAAGAAATAAAAATCTCCTTTCGCAAAAGAAACTCCAGTATTGCGAGCCGCACCCAATCCCCTATTCGTCTCGTGTTTGATAAATGTGTACTTAAATTTACAATCGTTTCTTAAAAAATGCTCTAAGATTTGAACTGAAGTATCGGATGAACAATCATCAACAAAAATAACTTCAAAGTCTTTAATTGTTTGCCTATTTAAACTTTCCAAGCAATCATGAAGATATAATTCGACATTGTAAATAGGTATGATAATAGAGACCATTCTATTTTATTCTTTTAAATGACTACGATTTTATAAGTTTGCTTCGTTATAAATTATTTCCCTTATAGTTTTTATAAAGTCAGGAACATTATGAACTTGTTTTACATAATTTATAGCAGCCTCAGCTTTTTTTACTCGTAATTGTTCGTTCTCTATAAGAGTTCGAATAGCCTGAGTGTACAAATCAACCTTATCAAAACCGTCGCCAAGAACCTCTCCTACATAAATCCCAAATTTTTCTGTTAAATTCTCAGGATTTCTGTTACTTACTAACAAAGTACCATACGATAATGCCTCAAGGAATGAAATCGGCAAAGCCTCATGAATTGACGTGTTAACGAGAATTTTAGCCTCCATCAGATATTTCTCTTTCTCAATACCATCAACATGTCCTGAAAAATGTAAATTCGGAATACTCAAATATTTTTGCATCACGGCTGAGTTCTCTTTTTTCTCGCGAAAAGTCTGACCAAGGACATAAAATTCATACTCAGGCATGCGTTCCGCGATTTCACAGAATAACCAACCTCTTTTTACAGATTCAATTCTACCCAAAAATATAATATTGTTCTTTTTTTGTAACGATTTCAGGTCAAAGTTATCGTCTATATCGATGGGGTTAGGACAATATTTTATTGTTATATTCTCAGGTAATCGATATAAGTCCCTGGCTTTCTGATTCAGAAAATATCCTTGTGATATAAAGATCACTCTCTTTTGCTCATTCCAATCATGAACCGTATCATAAATGTCCTGATTGTAATAGCTCTTTTCGGGAAACAGTTTGACTGTATTAATTTCGTCCCATTCATATTGTGGACGAGGATCTTGAATCCACAGAATTAGTTTTTTATTTGGATTAGGCTCATATTTTATGAATATAATTTGTTGTAAGTTCGATAGAAAAATAGATGTCGTAATTCATCTTTTCTAACCAACGGCGGGCCATAAACCCAATTTTCGGCAATTTATACAAATCAACATCATCTTCTCTAAAATGTTGCGCTGAAAAATACTTTTTACCTCTTCCGAGCAAAACATCAATCTGAATATCTTCGTTCGGTATATATCTAGCAATGTAACGCCTAGCCAAAAAACCGTACCCACCAAAGGCTGTACCTGCTCCACCAAAAAATTCGTCAACAATCAAACCAACTTTAATCTTCTTTCGCATATCAAAACCATTTATTCCATACGCAAAAATTTTTCACACTCTTTCAGAGTATTAAAATATTGTTTATCCCAATACGATCTCATGGATTTCTGAATCGAGCAAATAAACGACGTCGATCACGTTCATAAGACATCCAGTTCATCATTTTATCTAAGAGGATAATTTTACCGTTAAAAGTGTAGTTCAAGATATCTTGATCCTGAAACTGAATTTTATCCTTTAGCTGCTCATCATTAATAAAAAAAGCCTCTTGCAAGTTATCCTCCCTAATTTTATTTAGGTTCAATAATAAGACCCCTGCATTGATATATCTGCTTTTTAAATGTTCCATACCTACGTCATATAAATACTTTCCGTTATCCCTATTTTC
>OQVH01000699.1_pt1 | contig 24863 bp, 16 predicted proteins | sample 1691641 | NCBI WGS metagenome assembly OQVH01 (sample SAMN03418286, study PRJEB22391) | human gut metagenome | biome: human-gut; feature: organic feature; material: feces | host: Homo sapiens | place: Italy | collected 2013-04
GCGGAAGAGGCAGTGCCTGTCCGCAGGTAAATCAGGCGCAGCCTGTGAAGGCGGTGCCGGAGCCTGCTGCCGTCAAAGCCGATACCGCAGTCAAGCCTGCTGCCGAAGTGAAGGCACCGAAGCAGACGAAGCCTGAGAAAAAGGCGAAGAAAACCGCAAAGAAAAAGTCTAAAAAAACGAAGGAAAAGCAGTCCAAGGTGCAGGTGCAGCAAAGCAATTGGCGCCTGAAGGTGGCACAGCAAAAGCTGCAGGTGCTGGGCTTCAGTGACGAACGCCCCAGCGGACGCATGACGGAGGCTACCAGCACTGCGCTGAAAAGCTTCCAGAAGCAGCACAAGCTGAAGGCAGACGGTGAGCTGAATGATGCAACCTATCAGAAGCTGACCTGGGAGGCCTTTGCCAAGGAGGGCATCCCCAAGGTTAAGGGCAAGGAAATTGTAAGCCGTGCCGCCAAATACAAGGGTGTTCCCTATGTGTTCGGTGGAACCACGACCAAGGGTTTTGACTGCTCCGGTTACGTGCAGTATGTGTTTAAGGACTGCAAGGCTAAGCTGCCGCGACTGGCAGACGAGCAGGCGTTACAGGGGATTTTTGTGACGCAGAAGCAGCTGCAGCCCGGTGACCTGGTATTTTTTACCACCTACGCCGCAGGCGCATCACATGTGGGTATTTATGCCGGTGACGGACAATTTTGGAGCGCATCCTCGTCCAAGGGTGTAATGCTTTCGTCGCTGAAGGACGATTACTGGAAACAACGCTATTATGGAGCACGCCGGGTGTTGATTACGAACGGCGAGGTTTATAAATAAAAGTTCTGCTGACGGCAGCCGACTGCCGGACAGCGGGGGAGGGTATAAAATATGATTCGTGAGAGAAGAAATAAGGACAAGCTGGCTTCTTATTACAGAAAGTTTATGGAAGAGGGTATTGTTGACCCCAACGTGCATCCGTGGGTTGCCGACAGCTGGCAGCGTTGCCGTGCTATGCATCTGCCGCACGAAACTATGCCCAAAATCAATAAGCTGAGCCACGAAGAGATTATCGCGCACCAAAAGACGCATGAATTCATCGTCAAATACGTTGACGGTCTGTATGAGCAAAGCAAGCAGCATTTCAATATCCATAACCTGAGCATGCTGCTGATTGATGAAAACGGCTATGTAATCAAAAACTATGCTATGCCGTTCTTCCAGCGCATTATCGAGGATATTCAGGGTATGCGCGTTCTGGAGGAGGATGTTGGTACCTCCAGCATCAGCATTGCGCGCGAGCATAACGTGCCCTTTTTGATGTTCGGTCCGGAAATGTGGATTAAGGACAGTCATTCCGGTGATGCCTGCAGTGCGCCTATCTGCGTAAACGGCAAAATCCGCTATATTATTTCCTTCTTTTCCTTGGATCAGAACGATTTGCCCTATGATTTGCTTTTGAGCCTGCTGATGACGATGAAATATTCCATCGAGCAACACCTGAATATGCTGGAGGCCTGGAGCATCAACCGCATTATGATGGAACAGCTGCCGGTAACCGTTTACTGGCTGGGCAAGGACGGCAGCGTGAAATACTGCAACGAAAACGGCCGCAAGCGTCTGGAAGGACACGAGCGCCTGGAGGACGTGTTCCTGAACTACGAGCATATTCCTATCAAAAAAGCGTTGCATGGCGTAGCAACACAGCGTCGTGAAATCACTTGGATTACCCAAGACAGAACCTTTGAGGATATTACCACCGTTATGCCGATTAAGGTAGGCAGCGAGGTAGAAAGTGCTTTGGTGCTTTCCATGTCCATTGAGGATTTGAAAACAACCATCGCCCATGCAACCGGTTACAGCAGCCGTTACAGCCTGTACAGCATGGTTGGTGAAACCAGCGAATTTTTGGCGCTGCAGCATAAGGCAAGCCGCGTTGCCCGCACCGACCACAACATCCTGCTGCAGGGCGAGCCCGGTACCGGTAAGCAGCGCTTGGCACACGGCATTCATCAGGCCAGCCCCCGCGCTGCCGCTCCGCTGATTGCGGTAAAATGCCACAACGCATCTATGGCAGAGCTGGAGGCTGAATTCTTCGGCACCAATGAGGACGGACAGCAGTCCGCAGGCAAGCTGGAGCTTGCTATCGGCGGTACGCTGTTCCTTGATGAGGTAGAAAAACTGCCGCTCGAAATGGGCGACAAGCTGGCTGATGCACTGACGCACGGTCTGCCTGCAACGGAAAAGGGCGGCAAGCCGCGTATGTTCGATGTGCGCGTAATCGCTGCCTGTGATTCCAACCTCAAGCGCTTGGCAGATAAGGGCCTGTTCTCCCGTAATCTGTATGAGCTGGTGCTTGATACCACCATGCGCGTGCCGCCTCTGCGCGAGCGCGTGAAGGATATCGAGGTTATCGCTTCGCATATTCTGGTGGAAATGTCCGCTCAGCACAACCTGCCACAAAAACGCCTTTCTCCCGAAGCTGTTTCCCTGCTGCTGTCCTGCAGCTGGCCGGGTAACATCAAGCAGCTGCAGGGTGTTATCGAGCAGGCCTTCTTCCACACTCCCGGCAGCATCATCGAAGCAGAAAACATTAAGCTGCCCGGTGACAAAACTCTGGAGCGCTCCTGGAAGTATGACAAGGAAGCCTTTATTGCAGCCTGGAAATCCGCCGGCGGCAATATCAGTAAGCTGGCAACAATGCTTGATGTCAGCCGTGTAACCTTGTACCGTTATCTGAAGAAATACGGCCTGGGACCGAAAGCAAAATAAATTTTTAACCTGAATGCCCTCGAAGCAGGCTTGCCTGCTTCGGGGGCTTTTGCGTTTTTTGAGGCGAGCTTGGCGCTGCGAGGCGAGTTTAGAAGAGAAAAGTGCAACATGTTGCAGAAATCTATTGTAAAAACGGTGCTGAGGGTGAATGTTGGGAAGAAAAAGGCAAATTTAGAAGAGAAAAATGCAACATGTTACAAAAATCTCTTGCAGAAATGGCGTTGAGATTGAATACGGGGAGAAAAAAGGCGAATTTAGAAGAGAAAAGTGCAACATGTTGCAAAAATCTCTTGTAAAAACGGTGCTGAGGGTGAATATTAGGGTGGAAAAGGAAATTTTAGAAGAGAAAAATGCAACATGTTGCAAAAATCTCTTGTAGAAACGGTATTGAGGGTGGGGGAGAAGGAGTAAAGTGGAAGTCTTGAAGAACTATGTTAAATATTTTACACACTCTCTTGCAAGATAACGCTAATGCCGGTTGACAGTTTGTTAAAGCTAATTTTAAAATAAAAATAAATTTTTTCGAAAATCTTTTGCAAAAAAGGCCTGCCAAAACATGTCAACCTCAGTCTACATGCGGTTTACAATGCTTTTTGAAAAATAATATAGTTAAACTATTAGTATGTGTTCGCGTCTTGCTTAATGCAAATGGCCGTGCTATAATTAAAAACGTATTATAATTGTTAGCCAGAGTAAAAAATAGCCTCAAGTGTACTTGAAACTCTTTTGCGAAGGTTTGTTGCCCGGTGCTGCTGGAGGACAGCGAATACTGAAAAACGGCAACATCGGCACAGGACAATTAATACAACAGTTGTTTAACTTGTTTCCACACGCGGCAGGTGTCGCGTACCGTATGTAAATAATATTATTTATGTGGGAGGAATTATTGATGAACAAAGTATTCAAAGTAATTTGGAGTGAGGCGCGCAACGCATACGTTGTTGTCTCCGAAATCGCAAAAAATCATGGCAGTAAAAGCTGCTCTACCAAAAAGCTGTTGACAATGCTGATTGCAACAGGTGTTATGACCTGTGCGAGCATGGCTCCGGCGATGGCTGCTACAAATGTTGATAGTAATGCTAATGTTACTGTTAAAAAAGGTGCTACAGTTACTGTAGCTGAAAATGCAACTGTTACCGTAGGCGATAACGCTATTGCTCTTGGTAAAGGCGCATATGCAGTTAAAAATTCTATTGCTATCGGTAATGGTGCTTATACTCAGGATGGAAGCGCCTTACAAAGGGACAGAGCGTTGCTTTAGGCAATGGCGCTGTAACCGGTGCTAAGAGTACTTCTATTGGTTCTAATGCTGTTGGTGGACGTGAAGGTACTATTACTATCGGTGCTAATGCTAATAACGGCTCTGCGTATGCTACTGTTATTGGTACAGATAGCAAGCTTATGTACAAGACTAAATATTCTGGTGCAGCTGCAACTATTGTTGGTGCTCAGAGCGAAATTAAAAATGAAAATGATAATCAGGAATATTCCGGCGTAGCAAATGGCATTTATGGTTCTGCAAATACCATCAAAAACTCCAATGGTGTTACAATTCAAGGTTCCGGTAATACTGTTACCGATGCTTATAAAGATATGAATATTGGCTTCTTGGATGGATTAGCTATTCTTGGAGGTGACTATTCTGTTCTTGCTAAAAAGGAAAGCGGTGCTGTAGCAGTAGTCGGCGGTGCCAACACTGTTTCCAAACAGACCGATTCTACCGTTATCGGCTATGCTAACAAACTTACCAGTGATAAGGAAAAAGGCAGCCAAAACGTATTCATGGCAGGCTCTCACAATACACTGACCAATGTTTCCGACTCCCTTGTAATGGGCAATGATAACACAATCAGTGACAGAAGCAATGTTATTTCCTTCGGTTATAAAAATGCAATTACAGCGAATAATGCAGTTGCTATCGGCAACGGTGCTTCTGTATCGTCTGAAGGCGGAGTTGCTTTGGGCGTTGGCAGCGTAGCTGACAGAGCTAATGCAGTATCCGTAGGCAGCACTGGCGCTAACCGTCAGATTATCAATGTAGCAGCAGGCGAAGCAGATACCGATGCAGTAAACGTAAGCCAACTGAAAAAAGCAACTGCAAATGCCAATAAAGGCTGGAAGCTTTCTACTGAAGGCGGTACAGCAAATCAGGTAGCATCTGAAGCAACCGTTGATTTCAGCGGTAAAAAGGATGCCGGCGGTCATCAAAATATTACTGTTAGCAACGAGGGCAACAATGTAAAAATTGAACTTGCCAGTGAATTGAAAAATGTTACCGGTGTAGTTAATGGAAATTCCCGCGTAACCTTGGGAACAGGTATTGCAGGTATTACCAACGGCCAAGAATCTGTAATTATGATGAATGGCAGCACCACAATCAATGGTGTTGTTGGTATCGACAATACCGGTAAAATCAGCGGCGTAGCAAATGGTGAAGCTGATAAAGATGCAGTAAACTATGGCCAACTGAAGGATGTAAAAGCAGAAGCACTCAAACACAGTACTGTTACCGATGGTGCTAATATTACTGTAACACCGGTTACAAAAGAAGACGGCCATACGGAATATAATGTTGCTCTGAATAAAGATATTTTCCTTTCCGGAGATAATGCTGACGCTTATGTAAACATTAGCGGCAGCAAAGGCACTATCTGGGCAAGCGGCAGTGTAACAGCAGGCAGTGTAGTAGCAGGCAAAGTTATTATGGATGGCACTACTGCAACTGTAAGCGGACTTAGCAACAAGACTACTGCTTATGATGGCTTTGCAACTACCGGTAAAGCTGCAACCGAAGAGCAATTGAAGGAAGTAGCAACCGAAGCAGGCAAGCATACCCAGGTTAAAGCAGGCACTAACGTAGGCATTGTTTCCGGCGAAACTGCAGACGGCACTCATGTTTACACCGTAAATGCAGACGGCACAACCGTAAGCGGTGACAGCAATGTAGTAGTAACTGCCGGTGCAAAGGATGTAAACAACGTAACCAACTACGGCGTTAAGCTGAACAAAGATCTGAAAGGCATTGAGTCCGTAAGCAACGGCAATGCTAAGCTGACATTGAGCTCTCATCCGTTCTTTGGAACAACAGCAGAATTAACTAACGGTCAAGCATCTGTAAGCCTTATGGGTGGCAGTACTAAAATTAATGGTAAAGTAGAAGTAAGACAGGATGGCACCATTGGCGGTGTAACTGCCGGTCGTTCTGATAAAGACGCAGTAAACGTAAGCCAATTGAACAATGTTAAAGCAGAAGCACTTAAGCATACTACTTTGTCTGACGGCAAGAATACAACAGTTAAATCTACAGTTAAAGACGGCCAAACTGATTACAAGGTTAATATTGCAGGCGATTTGACTGATATTACCTCCGTTTCCAACGGTGATGCAAAACTGGCACTGAATGGTGAAGCAGGTGTTGCAGGTATTATCAATGGCCAGGGCGCATCTGTTTATATGCAGGGCAGCACTACCGTAATCAACAATAAGGTTTCCGTAGATAAAGACGGCAAAATCAGCGGCGTAGCAGCAGGTACTGCCGATACTGACGCAGTAAACTATGGCCAGTTGAAAAAAGTAAGCGACACTGCTAATGCAGGTTGGACACTTTCCACTAATGGCAATGCTACCGCCGGTACTAACGTAACACCCGGTGCATTCGTTGACTTCAGCGGTGATAATAACGTCAGCGTAAGCAATGAAGGTACTGCTGTAAGCGTTAAATTGAACAATGCTTTGAAAGACATTGAGTCCATCAGCAACGGTGATGCTAAGCTGGCACTGAATGGTGCAGCAGGTACTGCAGGCATTATCAACGGCCAGGGCGCATCTGTTTACATGCAGGGCAGCACTACCGTAATCAACAGCAAGGTTTCCGTAGATAAAGACGGCAAAATCAGCGGCGTAGCTGCAGGTGAAATCAGCAGCACCTCTACTGATGCTATCAACGGCAGCCAACTGCATCAGACCAATGAGAATGTTGCAGCTAACAGAGCCGACATCGATAAGAACAAAGCAGATATCGCAGCATTGGATAACCGTGTAACCAAAAACGAGCAAGATATCAAACAAAATGCTGCAGATATTGCTCAAAACAAAGCAGATATCGCTACCAATAAAGCTGATATTGCAACCAACAAGGCAGATATTGCTACCAATAAAGCAAACATTGCCCAAAATGCAGCGGACATCAAAAAGGTTGAAGCACTTGCTAAGAAGCACACCACTGTTACCGAAGGTAAAAACATTAAGGTTACTGAAGGTACCAATGCAGACGGTGGCAAGGAATACAATGTTGCTCTAGATAAAGATATTAACCTTGACAGCGTAACTACCGGCCAGACTGTAATGAACAACGATGGTCTGAAGGTTGGTAAAGACGTAAGCGTAACCGCAACTGCTGTAACCGCAGGTCAAACCTCTATCAGCAATGACGGCTTAAATGTTAACGGTAAAACTTATGTAAGTGATAATGGTCTGAATGCTAATGACCAAAAAGTTACCAACGTAGCTGCAGGTGAAATCAGCGCAACCTCCAAGGACGCTGTAAATGGTAGCCAGCTCTATGCTACCAATCAAGAGGTTGTTAATAACACCAACCGCATCAACAAGCTTGGCAGCCGTGTAAACAAGGTTGGCGCAGGCGCAGCAGCTCTGGCAGCACTGCATCCGATGGATTTTGATCCGGATGACAAACTGACCTTCTCCGCAGGCTATGGCAACTATGCAGGCGAAAACGCTGCAGCAATCGGCGCATACTATCGTCCTGACGAAAAGGTAATGTTCAGTGTTGCAGGTACCGTAGGCAATGGTGAAAACATGGTTAACGCAGGCGTATCCTTCGCTCTGGACCGCACCAACCATGTAAGCAACAGCCGTACAGCTCTGGCTCGTGAGGTTATCGACCTCCGCGGTCAACTGGCAGTAATGGGCGCTAAGATGGCTAAGATGGAAAAAGCATTCGGTATGCTGGATGAAACCAAGACCAAACTCTTCCCGGATGTTCCGGCTAACCACTGGGCATATGAATACATCGCTAAGCTGGCAGGCAACGGCTACATCGAAGGCTATCCTGACGGCAACTTCGGCGGGGACCGTCTGATGACCCGTTATGAATTTGCTGCAATGCTCTATCGTGCAATCGAAAACGGTGCAGCTCTGGAAGAAAAGATCATCAAAGAATTTGAGCCTGAATTGGGCCGCATCCGTGTAGACCGCATCAGCGGTGAAGATGGCGATCGCGATAAGATCGAACGTGTACGCGTAAACGATACTAAAGGCGAGCGCGACCATTACGGCAACAAGCTGGCAAAATAAATTGTCGGCAGTGACAAGTGAATAAAGCTCAGTAAACAGTAAAGGCGTTCTCCCGCAGGGGAGAACGCCTTTTTACATTATAACGAAAGCAGTTAAGCTGTTATGGTATACGCTTTATAGACTGCTTGCGAAGCTGACACTTACCATTTTTCCGGAATTCCGGGGAAGTCGGCAATCGTCAGCATACAGCAGCTGCCGGTGGCCAGCAGTGTATTTGTATCAGTATCATATACATGAATCTGCATAGTAATCAACTGGTCATTATGCGAAACAACCTCAGCCTGTGCTTCTACCATTGCACCGGAAGGAGCGCTCTTAATGAAATCTACGGTCATCGATACCGTAACCACGCGCTTGCCCATAGCGGCGCAGGCAATACCGGTGGCATTATCCACCAATGTTGTAAGCAAGCCTCCGTGCAGCTTGCCGTTAAGGTTTGTGTGGATAGCAGGGTCGATGCGCAGGCCGACTGCAGCTTTGCCGCAGCTGATGCTGTGAACCTTTATGCCGCAGTGCTGCATAAAAGCGTTATGCGTGTAGATATCTTTTACGCTTCGGATAATTTCTTCCGGTTGCATAAATCATTCCTCCTTTAGACAGGCGTCCAGCGCTTGGGCAACGTCGTTGCATTGCTCAAGGCTTGCTACCCAATTTTGTAAACGTAATGCCTTTGCTTCACCGTAAACAGGTACGGCAAGGCTCATAAACTTGGCGCAGAGCTCCTCCCAAGTCAGAGGATTTTCCGGATCTCCCTTAGGATAATCAACCTGCATTGTAAGAGTTTGTCCGTTTTGCAGCTGGATTTCTACTCTGGAAGCCAGCTTGGAAGCATCTGCTGCATGAAGCTGTTCCATAGCCTCATCGCGGATAACCTCGATGCGCTGCATTAAATCCGTAAGCTCTTTGTTATGGATACATTCCTCACTGAACTGCGCAATGCCTACTTCGCCGAACTTCAGCATAGCAGCGGAGCAATATTGAATACTGAATTTGCCGCCGTAGGGAGTTTGCGGCTGCGGATTGTTGATCAGATAGTTGGTAATATCGTTGACGTACAGTTTAATTTCAGCGATGTCCTCAGGCTGCAGGGAATGAGCCTTACGCAGCTCCTGAATGGCGTAAAGAGCGGCATGGGCATGCTTGCAGCAGGCGTAGGGCTTGAAGGAGTTGATGTCGATTTTCAGTTTATCAGTGCTCATGTTTTCGGTAAGTTTTTCCAAATGCGGTTCTTTGACCATGGCACGGCAGAAGCCCTTTTCGCCTTCTAAAATTTCACTGGCTGCAGTAAAACCCTTCTGCGACAGATAAGCGCTGAGGACACCGCTGTAGGAAGCCTTGCCTGTGTGCAGCGGCTTGCTCATGGCACCCTCTTTTAAAAACTCCCACAGACCTGCTGCCTGGGTACCGGCGCTGCCGTAGCACATCAGTGTCTGCTGTGCGTCAAGACCGAGAGCGTTGGCGGCAGCAGCACCGGCGGCGATGGTGCCTGCGGTACCGGTAGTATGCCAAAAGAAGTAGGATTCCTGGATAACTGCTTCGCCTACGCGGCCGCTGGCTTCGTAGCCTGCACAAATTGCTGCAATGAGCTGCTTGCCGCTTTTGTGTTCGGCCTCGCAGACAGCCAACGCTGGGGAAACAACAACGCAGGCCGGATGAATAATCGACGGGTTATGCAGGTCATCAAAGTCCAGACTGTGAGAGGCAGCACTGTTGATAAAGGCTGCGTTCAGGGCACCGGCCTTTTTGGCGGGAAGGCTGCCGAAAATATTTGCCTGCGGTGCATCTCCCTGAAGAATAACATCATGTATAATACGTACAGGTTTTTCCTGCGAACCGCGGATAGCAATTCCCAGCCAGTCCAGCAGACATTTTTTAGCCATTTCGATGCTGTGAGCAGAAAGCTTTTCGTAGCACAATTCTGCGGTAAATTTTGCTAATGCTTTAGTTGTCATTGTTAATACCTGCCTTTGCTTTAATTTTAACTATTGCCATGGTATTCGCCAAATGCAACGTAAACACCTGCCTTAGCCTTAAAACAAATTACCTCCCTGCTGGTATTCTCCGAAAACCTCGCGCAGTACACCGCAGATTTCGCCTAAGGTTGCATAGGTTTTGACAGCATCAATAAGATAAGGCATAAGGTTAGCTTCACCCTTGGCGGCTTTCTTCAGAGCTTTCAGGGAAGCATCTACTGCTTGCTGGTCACGGTGAGCCTTCATTTCATTTACACGGGCAATCTGACGTTCCGCAACGCTTAAATCTACTTTAATAACATCATTTGTTTTGACAGCCTTGTTGTCCGCAAATTTGTTGACACCGATGACTGTACGCTTGCCTTTTTCAATATCTGTCTGATATTCGTAGGCATGGGCAGCCATTTCACCTTGCATATAGCCTTGTTCGATAGCAGCAACCGCACCGCCCATGGCATCAATTTTTTGGATGTATTCATAAGCTTCTTTTTCGAATTTGTCAGTGAGTGCTTCAACATAATAGGAACCGGCCATGGGGTCGATTGTGTCGGCAACACCGCTTTCGTAAGCGATGAGCTGTTGGGTACGCAGTGCAAGCGTTGCACTTTCTTCTGTCGGGAGGGCAATGGCTTCGTCATACGCGCAGCAGGCCATCGACTGAATGCCTGCAAGTACAGCGGACATAGCCTGCCAGGTAATGCGGGCAACGTTGTTCAAAGGCTGCTGTGCTGTAAGCACGCTGCCTGCGGTATGAACGTGTACGCGCAGCATCTGTGCTTTGGGAACGGTAGCTCCGTAACGCTCTTTCATGATGCGTGCCCACAAGCGGCGGGCAGCGCGGAATTTGGCTATTTCAGAGAAGAAATTCAGGCCTGCGGTAAAAATCCAGCTGATACCGGGAGCAAAATCATCAACCTTTTGGCCTGCTTTGATTGCAGCATCAATATAGGCCATGGCATTAGCGAAGGCAAAAGCGATTTCCTGTACCTCGGAAGCACCTGCTTCGCGAATGTGATAAGCGCCAACGCTGATAGTATTCCATTTGGGGATATTCTGCGAGCAATAAGCAAAGGTATCTGTAATCAGGCGCATGGAAGGACGTGGCGGGAAGATATAGGTTCCGCGAGCGATATATTCCTTGAGAATATCGTTTTGAATAGTGCCCTTCAGCTGCTCCGGTTTTACGCCCTGCTTTTCGGCAACAGCTACATACATTGCCAAAAGTACGGCTGCCGGACCATTGATGGTCATCGAGGTGCTGACCTTGTCCAGGGGAATCCCTTCAAAAAGCTTTTCCATGTCAGCGAGAGAATCAATAGCTACGCCAACCTTGCCGACTTCGCCTTCGGATAACGGTGCGTCGCTGTCCAGACCGATTTGTGTCGGTAAATCCATAGCTACGGAAAGACCGGTTTGGCCTGCCTGCAGCAGATATTTGTAACGGGCATTTGTTTCTTCGGCAGTGGCAAAGCCTGCATAAGCACGCATAGTCCACAGGCGGCCTCTGTACATTGTGGGCTGTACGCCACGGGTGAAGGGATACTGACCGGGAAAGCCGAGTTTACTGTTATAATCAAATTTTTCATCGATATCTAAGGGTGTATATAAGCGCTTTTCGCTTAAATGCTGCCGTTCAGGGAATTTTGCGATTGCCTTGGCAACCTTGGCATCATAGGCATCTAAGCTAAGCTGTAAATCTTCTCGTGTAGTCATAATGCTCTTCCTCCTTGGATTGCTCTTTCATCGTGCCTGTTTTTTCTAACTCTATGTGCATGTCGAAGGCGTGTTCCAAATCAACAGGCTCATGGCCGTTTTTTCTTTGCGCCATTTTCAGGTAATCATAAAGCTGTTCCCTGAAATCGGGGTGGGCGCATTTTTCGATAATCAGTTTGGCCCGTTTTAGAGGACTCAGACCGCGGATATCGGCTACACCCTGCTCGGTAATAAAAACCATCGTATCATGTTCGGTATGATCTGCGTGTGAAACCATGGGAACTACGCTCGAGATATTACCGCCTTTGGCAGTTGACGGGGTGGAGAATATTGTCAGGTAACCGTTGCGCATATAATCTCCGCTGCCGCCGATACCATTCATCATACGGTTGCCCATAACATGGGTAGAATTTGCCTGACCGTAAATATCAAATTCAAGCGGTGTATTCATGGAGATAACGCCGAGGCGGCGGATGACCTCCGGATTATTGCTGATGTCGAGCGGACGCAGAACAATGCGGTTACGGTAGAGCTCGGGATCTTCTTTATACATCTCCCAAACTGTCGGCGATGGGGTGAAGGCACAGCCGGAGGCTTGGGTGACTTTACCGCATTTTATCAGCTTAAAAACAGAATCTTGCAAAATCTCCGAGTACATAGTAAGATTATCAAATTTAGATTCTGCCAAACCCATTAATACAGCATTGGCTATGCTTCCTACGCCGGACTGCAACGGCAGCATTTGCTGTGGCAGACGGCCGTGGCACTGCTCGTGCTCCAAAAAATCAACCAGGTTAGCGGCAATTTTTTTGCTTGCTTCATCAGGAGCGCTTAAATTGCGTACATGGTCGACAATGTCTGATTCGACGATGCAGGTAATTCTGTCAAGTCCGCAGCTTACATAAGGAGAACCGATGCGGTCACCGACATGATAAATAGGGATTTCGGTGCGCTCTGGTGGTTTGCTGCAGATGTAAATATCGTGCATTCCCTCCAGCGTCAGCGGGATAGATGTGTTGACCTCAACAATAATTTTTTTCGCATGCTTTACAAGCATAGGCGTGTTGCCGACGCCCGGACCGAGAACAATGCTGCCGTCTGCATTGATAGCAGCGGCTTCAACGATTGCAACATCAACATCGCCGTAAAAGCCGTAGTCGATTTGTTGGGCAAAGTGGCTTAAATGCTGATCAATATAGGTTACGCTGCCGGTGTTGATCTGGCGGCTGAGTGTTTTGTTGGAGGCTGCATAATAAGGCATGCGTCCGCTGATACCGCCAACTTCGGCAAGTGCTTCTTCGATTTCCGGTCCGACGGAAGCACCGCTCCAAATATTGATACGGCATTTTTTGCCGGCCTTGATGGCTTTAGCGAGAGCAAGTGTGGTTTTCTTAGGATAGCCAGAGGGGGTGAAGCCGCTGACACCGACATTCATACCATCGGTAATCAGTGTGGCTGCTTCGTCCGCGCTGACTATTTTGTCAAATAGGCAGGGGGTGCGCAAACGTGTTGCATCCAGCATTTCAAAAACCTCTTTTCTTTTTTGGAAATTTCCTTATCTGCTTACAGTTTAAATCTATCAACATATAAAGTAAAATACGGAAAATACATTTTACAAAAAAAAAATGCATATACGTTAACTCGCTCTTTGATGCGGGAACAGGATAATTCATGATATATAGTGGTCTGTTTTTAGAAAAAAACGAAAAACTTATACTTTTATTCCTAATCACTTATAAAAATAATCTATTGGAGTTATATGCGTTTTGCATATGCTGTCATTGGTTTTATGAAAAATTTAATTTTAAAAACTAAAAAAGTACTCAGAAATATTGCTGTATAGTATAATAAAGGCAGAGAGAAGTAAAGGAGAACTATATATGGACATAGAATATTACCGCAATTTTATTGCCATAGTTGAGGCCGGCAGTATTTCTGCCGCAGCTAAGCAGATAGCGATTGCCCAGCCGGCGCTGAGTAATCAGCTTAAGGTGCTGCAGAAGCGTTTTGGTACGCAGCTGTTGCATGTGCGCCGTGGCGGTCACAGCATTGAGCTTACGGATGCAGGCTGTATTTTATATAACAAGGCTAAGTATATCTGCTCGGTCGAAAACAGCGCTCTGAAGGAGATAGTTGACTGTCAGGCAGGCTTTAGCGGTACGCTGCGCATCAGTTTGTCACCTTCGATGTCAATAAACTTTATTAAAAACTTTTTGAGTGATTTTTACAGAGAGTTTCCGCATATTAATTATGAGCTGTATGAGGTGCCGATTGACGAACAAACCCAGCAGCTTTTGGAGGGGAAAACGGAAATAGGCATTGCCAATGCACCCCTAAAGCAGTCTAAACGCTTTGAAACGCTGTTCAGCCGTAAAGAGCGTCTGGTTGCGCTTTTTCATAAGGATAGCCAGTATCTGAAAAATGATAAGCCTAATATCCTGCTAGATGATTTGGAGGACATTCCGTTATGTCTGTCGCGTGGCTGTTCTGAGCTGTTTTTTTCTGTTTGCTCGGATTCACACATTTTCCCGCAGGTTATGAGTATTAATACTACTAAGCTTTCGGCCATAGCCTGGGCAGAAAAAAATACCGGTGTGGCAATTGTACCAGCACCGGCTGTAGAATTGTTTCCGGCGAATCTGGTCCGCAAGGAAATCAAGGATGAGCGCTTGTTTTTGGAGATGACGCTGTCTATAGTTAAGGGCAGAGAGCTGTCGCAGGTTGCGCAGACCTTTATTAATTATTATATGCAGAATAAATAAAAATACGCCTTAGGCTGTTGATGCCTAGGGCGTTTTTGTTTGCCTTCTTACTTTATTTTTTTCTTCGGGCGGTATTCTGAGATAAACAGGCCGGTCATCGTCAGAATGGTACCGAGTGCTACCAGCAGGGTGATTTTTTCCTGCAGGACAATAGCCGAAGTAATGACGGTGATGACGGGAACCATATAAATATAAACGCTGGCCTTTACTGCGCCCAACTCCCTAACTGCCAAATTCCAGGTGACGAAGCAGAGTGCAGAAGCACCCAGTCCCAGAAAGACGATATTGAAAAGATAGGTAGTATTGGCGAAGCGCGCCAGGTTCAGTTCAAAATCCAGAAAGCCCAGCGCCGGCAGCATAAAGAGAATGCCGTAGAAAAAGGTTCTGCGTGTAGCGAGGATAACAGGATAACCATAGCTGCTGATTTTTTTTGTCAGCAGAGCATAAAACGCCCACACGACGGCAGCCGAAATAGCCAGCAAATCACCCAGCGGATTGAGCTGCATGGCTGCACCGTTGAAGCTGATGCAGGCAATACCGCTCATCACGATAAAAAAGCCGATGATGAACTGTTTGCTTAAGCTGCCGACAGAATGCATAAAATAATGCGCCAGCAGCGCAGTAAAGAAAGGCGCTGTGCTGCCGATTACGCTAACGTTGGAGGCTTGCGTATAGGTCAGGGCGATGTTTTCCAAAAGGTAGTAGAGGCAGATGCCGCAGAGGCCTGCTGCCATAAAAACAGGCTCCTGCTTTTTATCTGTTTTCAGCATTTTAGGATAGGCCAGCCAAAGGGCGAAAAAGGCCATAATAAAGCGGAAAAAAAGGATTTCCAACGGTTGAAAGCCGGTAAGTAAAACCTTGGTAGAAATAAAGGTCGTGCCCCAGGTAGCAATTGTAATGAGGGCAGCAAGGTGACCGATGTAGCGAGTGTTTTGCATTTGCTTGGGAATCTCCGTTCTTTTTAGTGCGCAGTAAAGCGTACTCTATGATTTTAGCAGACTAAAATCCTGCTATGAACAAACTATCCCCTCTGCCGGTATGACAGAAGGGATAGGCTTTAAGTTTTTATTTTGTGTGCTTATCTTCGGCAGCCTGCTTATTGGGGGCTGCTGCTGCGTATTTCGTCAGTGCGACCTTCGTAATGTGGAAGTCGCCTACGGCAGCAGGACCGTCGATACAGCCGTTGGAGCAGGCCATACCTTCGATATAGCTGCAGTCGAGCTTGCCTTCGGCAGCAGCCTTGACGGTGTCGCGGCATTTGTCTAGACCGGAGCAGTATTGTGCGTTATGCACCTCACCGCCTATAGCTGCAACCGTATCCTGCACGGCAGCGCTTACGCCGGCCGTCAGCGGGAAGCTCAGGCCAAGCTTGGAGGCATCGCGTTCATAAGCAGTATCACCGCTCATTTCCGCAAATTTGATATCCTTGCCCTCCAGCATGCACATAATCTCTTCAAAGGTCAGCACATAGTTGATGGTTTCGCGGTGCTCGCGTGCTTCCACCTTTTTGGCGATGCAGGGACCGATGAACACAGTAACGGCATAGGGATATTTTTGCTTTATCAGCTCAGCGCAGGTGAGCATGGGGGAGGGAGTGTCGGAAATCTTGTCCGCAGCCTCCGGCACCTGCGTTTTAATCAGCTTAACGAAGGCAGGGCAGCAGGAGCTGGTCATAAAGCCCTGCTTGGCAGGAACCTTCTCCAGATATTCCTCTGCTTCCTTAACGCTGGTGATATCGGCGCCAACGCCAACCTCTACAACCTCGGCGAAGCCTGCTTTTTGCAGTGCCTCGTAAATTTGTGCCATGGTAATCTTCAGACCGTATTGGCCTACGATAGAAGGTGCCACAAGGGCGATAACCTGCTTGCCTTGCTGAATTTCGCGGATAACGCGGATAATATTGCTGCGCTCGTCAATGGCGCCGAAGGGGCAGGCGTTGCGGCAGGCACCGCAGGAAACACATTTTTCGTGGTCAATGACAGCCTTACGGTTTTCACCGATGCTGATGGCACCGATGGCGCAGGCACGCACGCAGGGACGATGGATTTCGATAATCGCACCGTAGGGGCACATCTGCTTGCAGCGTCCGCATTCAATACATTTCGTTTTATCGATAAAGGCGCGGTCCTGAATAATGCTGATAGCCTTTTTCGGGCAGTTATTCATGCATTTGTGGGTGATGCAGTGACGGCACATATCGGTAACGTAATAAGCATCAATCGGGCATTGGTCGCAGGCTGCGGGGAGCACGTCGATAATCGGCAAATCGGTGCGCTCGGGCTCGTTCAGCGTCAGCTTGGCAGCCTCGATGATATTGCTGGAGCACTCCTGGCCCAGCGCCATATCAATACGGTTTTTCAGTACGGCTCTTTCTTTATAAACACAGCAGCGGTAGCGCGGAGTATCCTCGCGTACCTCCTGCAGAATATCGTAGACGTGGTCAGGCAACTCGTTATTCCAGGTGTAGCGGGATAAATGTTCCAGCACCATGCGGCGCAGCTGCGCAACAGCGGTTAATTCCATAAGGGTTCCTCCTTGGCAATTAGTTATATTGCGTTTTGCATTGCATACTCTATATTGTACAATTCTTTACAGAACGCAAAAATCCTGCTGAGGAGCATGCGTAATGGTTGTGATAATGTTAAATTTGGTATTTTTCTAAACAGTTATATAGAGGAATCTGTCAAAAAATCTCTGATGTTTTTATGGATAATACCATTACGGCTCATATCGAATTCGTCGAGTGAAAGCACATATTTCGGATAATTATCGGTAATTTCATTGTAAACACCGAACTCACGTTGAATAGTTTCTTCTGCAGCTAATAAGTACGTAACTTGAATATATATTTTTTTTTCTTGTTTTTCACAGATAAAATCAATTTCTTTGGTATCTACCTTGCCAATGCTCACCTTATAACCACGGCGTAAAAGCTCAAGATAAACGATATTTTCCAGAATGAGATTAATATCCTTCATGTTGCCGCCGAAGACTGCTTCGCGGATGCCATGGTCAGCCACATAATATTTTTCGTTGATAGCAAGCAGCTTTTTACCTTGTACATCCTGACGTTTTACCTGATAAAACAGAAAAGCATCGGTGCAGGCTTTAACGTAGTTGATAATGGTTTCTGTTGCCATACTGCGTCCTTCGCTTTTCAAATATTTAGAAAGCACATTGGCAGAAAAAATGGTGCCGATATTTGCAGTTATGTAGGTAAGTATGCGTTCAAGCATGTCAACATCACGGATATTGTTGCGGCGTACAATATCTTTCAGTTCTACTGATGTATATACATCCTGTAAATATTGTTTGCAGGCAGCTTCGTTATATTGCAGAGCTGCCAGATAGGGCATTCCGCCGAAGTGCAGGTATTTCTTAAAGCAGTCTGCTTCACTTGTATTAGGCTGTATAGTATTATATAGCTCAATAAATTCAGAAAATGAAAAAGGATAAATAACAAATTCTACATAGCGTCCTGCTAAATAAGTGGCTAATTCACCAGATAGGAGTTTGGCATTGGAACCGGTGATATAAATATCACAATTAAGCTCTATACGCAAGGAATTAATACATTTTTCCCAATCTTTTACTTCTTGAATTTCATCAAAGAAAAGATAAATTTTTCCTGTTAAAGCTTGGGTTTGGCTTATTATTTCATCATGAAGAGCTTGGGCATTGCAAAGTCTGGCGAAGCTCATATTTTCAAAATTATAGGAAATAAGCTGTTGGGGAGTAACTCCTTGTTGTAACAGCTCTTGTTTTATAAGATCTAACATAACAGATTTACCGCAACGTCGGATACCTGTAAGTACTTTTACTAAATCACTGTTAATGAATGGGCGGATTTTTTGCATGTAAGATTCTCTTTTGATCATGTAAATCACCTCACTATCTATATAATATATCAGTTATATCTTAAATTCAAGACGAAAATCAAATTTCTATCAGATATAACTGAAACTTTTCATGATTTTAGATTTTTATCAATTATATCTGATAAAAATCTCTACTGTTGTAGCCGAAAATAAGCATACTGTTGTAAGGATATACAGAAAAAATAAAAATTTTTCCTCTTACCCCCTTTACAAATTCAAATCCTAGTATTATAATAAGCGCATAAAGCAACGACGTGGTTGTTGGATTGAAAAATCCAAACTTCGTAGTTGCTTTTTCTTTTATATCAGCGGTGAGAATTATCCTCTTACCCATGATAAGTGCAACGAAGCACCGTAGCAGCGCAGGGCGCAGCTGACGGTGCTTTCTTATTTACAGAGCCAGAGAGAAGAAAATCTGTAAAGCACAAAAAATGTAATTCAAATGAGGGGCTTACACTTCGTAAACCCAAGGAAATTCTCAGAGAGAAATTAGGGAGGTTTTACAATGAATGATGTACCGAAACTGTTTGGCAGCTTAGTTTTTAACGAAAGCGTTATGAAGGATCGTCTGCCGACTGCAACCTATAAGGCATATAAGGCAGCAGTGCTTGCAGGCACTCCGCTGAATCTGGAAATTGCTAATATCATCGCCAATGCTATGAAGGACTGGGCTCTGGAGCATGGCTGCACTCATTTCACTCACTGGTTCCAACCGATGACCGGTATTACTGCTGAAAAGCATGAAAGCTTCATTTCTCCTACTGCCGAAGGCCGTGTTATTATGGACTTCTCCGGCAAAGAGCTGATTCAGGGCGAGCCTGATGCTTCCAGCTTCCCGTCCGGCGGCTTGCGTGCAACCTTTGAAGCCCGCGGCTATACAGCATGGGACCCAACCTCCTATGCATTTATAAAAGATAACTGCCTGTGCATTCCTACAGCCTTCTGCTCCTACACCGGCGAAGTGCTGGATAAAAAGACTCCGCTGCTGCGTTCCATGAATGCAGCCAGCAAAGCAGCCTGCAAGCTGCTGAAGCTGTTCGGCATTGATACTATCCGCGTCAACAGTACTGTTGGTCCGGAACAGGAATATTTCCTCGTAGATAAAAAAATGTGGGAAAAACGTAAAGACCTGGTTTACACCGGCCGTACCCTTTTCGGTGCGAAATCTCCGCGTGGGCAGGAGCTGGATGACCACTATTTCGGCATTATCAAACAAAGAGTTCTTTCCTTCATGAAGGATTTAGACGAGGAGCTGTGGAAGCTGGGCGTACTCGCCAAGACCGAGCATAACGAGGTTGCTCCGGCACAGCACGAGCTGGCACCTATCTTCACAACTACCAACGTAGCATCTGACCATAACCAGCTGATGATGGAGTTCATGAAACGTGTTGCTCTGCGTCATGGTCTTGTTTGCCTGCTGCATGAAAAACCCTTCGACGGGGTAAACGGCAGCGGTAAGCATAACAACTGGTCCTTATCTACGGAAGAAGGCCTGAACCTGCTGGATCCCGGCAAGGAGCCGTACAAAAACCTGCGCTTCCTGACCTTCCTGGCAGCAATCATCAAGGCTGTTGATGAATATCAGGATCTGCTGCGTGTATCTGTTGCCAGCGCCGGCAATGACCATCGTCTGGGCGCTAACGAAGCTCCTCCGGCTATCGTTTCCATGTTCCTTGGCACTGAGCTGACTGCAGTTCTCGAAGCTATTGCAGCAGACAAGGTTTACAACGGCAACCCGGAAAGCTACATTAAAGTAAGCGACGATACCATTCCTGCTCTGGTTAAGGACAACACCGACAGAAACAGAACCTCTCCGTTCGCCTTCACCGGCAATAAATTTGAATTCCGTATGCTGGGCAGCATGTTCTCCATCGCAGGCCCCAACATCGTACTGAACACCATCGTTGCCGAAGAGCTGGATGAATTTGCTGATAAGCTGGCAGATGCTCCTGATCTGGAAGCAGCAGTATATGATTTGGTTAAAGAAACCTATAAAGCTCATAAACGCATTGTCTTCAACGGCAACGGTTATACCGATGCATGGGTTGAGGAAGCTGCCAAACGCGGTCTGCTGAACCTTAAATCTACTCCGGAGGCTCTGCCGTATCTGGGACATGCCAAGAACATCGAGCTGTTCGAAAAGCATAACATCTTCACAAAAGCCGAGGTTGAATCCCGTGTAGAAATCCTGCTGGAGAACTACAGCACCACGATTTCTATCGAAGCAGCAACCATGCTGGATATGTTCCATAAGGACATCCTCCCGGCAGTTACCGCTTATACCGGAGATTTGACTAAAGCAGTACTGGATAAAAAGGCTGCCGGTGTCAGCGCAGGCTTTGAAGGCGCACTTGCCGATAAGCTGAGCAAGCTGGGCGGAGAAATGTATGCATCCTCCCTGAAGCTGGAAGATGGCTTGAAGGAAGCAGCAGAAATCGGCGACAGCGAGAAGCAGGCTCTGTACTATCACGATACTGTTCTTGAAGAAATGGGCAAGCTGAGAAGTGCAGTTGATGCTGCTGAAGCTTTGACCGGTGGTAAGTATCTCGACTATCCGACTTATGGTGAATTGTTGTTTGGTGTAAATGAGTAAGCTGCAGTTGCCTTCTCGACAGCCTTGAGTAAGGTGTGTTAAGATAAAATAATATATATAAACTCATACACAAAGGGGTGTATCCGAAAAATCGGGTACGCCCCTTTTTCTTTAGCTAATGCCATGTGAGCGCTGCTCAATGACACGTTAAAAAATATTATAATTTGAGGGGTGTTTACAAATGGACAAATATGTATCTGCCGATACTATATGGGTGCTGATAGGTGCCTTCCTGGTATTTTCTATGCAGCCGGGCTTCGCGATGGTTGAAACAGGCTTTACCAGAGCCAAAAATGCCGGCAACATCGTTATGAAGAACGTCATGGATATGTGCCTCGGGTCCATCGTTTTCTGGGTTTTGGGCTTTGGCCTGATGTTTGGTACAGATATCGGCGGCTTCATCGGTGCGCCGGACTTCTTTGTAAAAGGTGATTACGGTGCCAGTTATCCAAGCACTGCGTACTTTATCTTCCAGACGATGTTCTGTGCTACCGCAGCAACCATTGTTTCCGGTGCTATGGCAGAACGTACCAACTTCCTGGTATATTGCATTTACAGCGTATTAATCAGCGCTATTATCTACCCGATTAGCGGTCACTGGATTTGGGGCGGCGGCTGGCTCGCACAGATGGGTTTCCACGATTTCGCCGGTTCTACTGCCGTTCATATGGTAGGCGGCGTTGCTTCTCTCGTCGGGGCCAAGATGATTGGCGCGCGTATCGGCAAATACAATGCCGACGGTACGGTAAACGCTATTCCCGGTCACAGCATTCCGCTTGGTGCCTTGGGCGTTTTCCTTCTCTGGTTCGGTTGGTTTGGCTTCAACGGTGCTTCCACCGTCTGCGCAACCGGTGATGACGCCTTGGTTTCCATGGGTGCTATCTTCATTACCACTAACATGGCTGCAGCAGCTGCTGCTACCGCAACTATGATTTACACCTGGATTCGCTACGGCAAGCCTGATGTTTCCATGACACTGAACGGCGTGCTTGCAGGTCTGGTAGCAATTACCGCAGGCTGCGATATGGTAAGCCCGGCCGGCGCTTTAATCATCGGCCTGATTGCCGGTGTGCTGGTAGTTGCTGCTGTTGAATTCTTCGACCAGAAGCTGAAGATTGATGATCCTGTCGGTGCAATTTCTGTTCACGGTGTCTGCGGTGCTTTCGGTACTATCGCAACCGGTCTCTTCGCTCTTGACGGCGGCCTCTTCTATGGCGGCGGTACTGATTTCCTGGTAAAACAACTCCTCGGCGTTGTAGTTGTAGCAATCTATGTTGCGATTACGATGACGATTATCTTTAAAGTTCTTGATAAGCTCTTCGGTCTGCGTGTTAAAGAATCCGAAGAAATCAAAGGCCTGGATATGGAAGAGCATGGCCTGCTCAGCAGCTATGCCGACTTTATGCAAACTCCGTTGGAGGCACAGACCTCTGTTACTACGACTTATGTTACTCCGGTCAAAGAAACTGCAGCTAAGCCTGCAGGTGCAGTAAAGATGAGTAAGGTTGTTATTATCACCTCGCAAAATCGTTTCGAAGCATTGAAGAATGCTTTGGATAAGCTGGGAATTACCGGCATGACTGTTACCAAGGTTCTGGGCTATGGCATTCAGAAGGGCTCCACGGAAATGTATCGTGGTGCTGAGGTTGCTGCACACCTGCTGCCGAAGGTAAAGGTTGAAATGATTGTTTCTGCAATTCCTGTTGCAGCAGTAGTCAATGTTGCTAAGCAGGTTCTGTATACCGGCAAATACGGCGATGGCAAAATCTTCATCTATGATGTTGAGGATGTTGTTAAGATTCGTACCGGTGAAACAGGCTATGATGCTCTGCAGGATTATCCTATTGAGGAAAAATAATTTGCTTCTCCCTAATCAAACTCCCTAATAAAACAGGAAGGCGCTCGATGTCTTGCGTAATGCAGGCTAAGAGCGCTTTTCTGTGTGTTGGAGGAGAATGCTTTTATAATCTTATTATGGCGAATTATGGCGAAAAAACTTGCAAAACTGCATTGTTTAGGCCAAAATAAGATTGAATCGTATTTTAGTCGGATTGGAGTGAATGCTATGAATAAAAACGTTGCTTTATATAATGAGATGATAGCTTTTTTTGCCGGAGATGCACGCCGCTGCCAGCATTTTATCAAGGTTGCCAGCCTGGCCAAGCAGCTGGCTGAGAGCGAGGGTGCAGATGCAGAGCTGACGGAGCTTGTGGAGGCGGCCGGTCTTGTGCATGACTGCGGTATTAAACCCGGCGAAGCCAAGTACGGTGCGGGTCATTGCACAGGCAAAATTCAGGAGCAGGAAGGACCTGCTGTGGCACGTGAACTTTTGCAAAAGGTTGGCTATGCCCCTGAAAAAATTGAACGCATCTGCTATCTTGTCGGTCATCACCATACGTATAATATGATTGACGGTCTTGATTATCAGTTGCTTGTGGAAGCTGATTTTATAGTAAACTTTTATGAGGACGGTACGCCGAAGGAGAATATTGCCAAGGCTGTGGAGCGGATTTTTAAAACAGAGAGCGGAATAAAGCTGGCAAAGACTATGTTCGGTCTTTGATATAAAATGCTGTGGCTTTTCGGTCACAGCATTTTTCTTGCTATTTTGCCTCATGCTTGCTAAAATAAACAGGATTAGGTTATTTTTTGGAGGCATAGAATATGAAGGAAATTTATGATTTAGCAGAGCAGTACCATAACGATGGCAACAACTGCGTAGAATCCGTAGTTAAGGCGTGCAATGACGGCTTAAAGCTGGGCCTGCCGGATGTAGCAATCCGCATGGTGTCCGGCATGGGCGGCGGTATCGGCCGCAGCGGCTGCGTGTGCGGTGCGCTGAGTGGTTCCTGCCTGGTTATCAGCTCTATCGTGGGCAGATTGGACCCGTCTGAAAAACATCAGACAGAGGTCTATAAATATACACATGAGTTTTATGAGCGCTTTACCAAGCATTTCGGTGCTTCCTGCTGCAGAGCGCTGAACCGTCTGAGCTTCGGCACACCGGAATACAGAACTAAATGTATTAAGATTACTGCCGAAGCGGCAGACATGGTATCCGATTATCTGCAGGAAAAGGGCCTGGTAAAATAAGCATTGGCTGCGAAGCTGAAAGAAGGACTGATGGAGGTCAGGCTGATGGAAAAAACTGAGTTGAAGAACATTGTAATTTTAGCAACCGGCGGCACTATTGCCGGCAAGGCTGCCTCCGGTACCCAGATGACTGGCTATACTGCCGGTGCCTACAGCGTTGCCGATTTGCTGGCAGGTGTGCCTGAACTGGGCGAGCTGGCGCATATCAGCGGCGAGCAGCTGTGTAATATCGACAGCAGCAGTATTACCGATGCGTTGCTGCTGCGTCTGGCGCAGCGCTGCAATGAGCTGCTGGCGCAGGATGATGTCGACGGCATTGTTATTACCCATGGTACTGATACTATGGAAGAAACGGCCTTCTTCCTGAACCTGACGGTAAAGAGTGCTAAGCCGGTGGTACTCGTGGGCGCAATGCGTCCTGCCACCGCAGTCAGTGCCGACGGACCTTTGAATATCATCAACGCTGTTAAGGTGGCTGTGGATGCTGCAAGCGCCGGACAGGGCGTGCTGGTGATGATGAACGATGAAATCTACAGTGGGCGTGATGTTACCAAGACAAACACGGCGAATGTGGCAACCTTCAAGGCAACGAACGGTGGCCCTTTAGGCTTTATCGTCGGCGGTGAGGTGCATTACTATTATCGCAGCGTGCGTCCGCACACACTGCAGAGCGAGTTTGACGTAAGCGGTGTTACTGCTTTGCCGCGCGTGGATATCATCTACACGCATATCGGTGAGGACCGCGTGTTTGTGGATGCGGCACTGGCTCTCCTGCACCTCGCTGCGCTCGTGCATCC
>OQVH01000749.1_pt1 | contig 23869 bp, 18 predicted proteins | sample 1691641 | NCBI WGS metagenome assembly OQVH01 (sample SAMN03418286, study PRJEB22391) | human gut metagenome | biome: human-gut; feature: organic feature; material: feces | host: Homo sapiens | place: Italy | collected 2013-04
AACCGCAAGCGAATGCCAACGGCATTAACTGACGGGAAGCAGGAATCTTAGCTGCGGAGCAGATACCGAGTGCTACAGGAAGTAAGCAAGCTGCGGTACCGGTGTTGGACAATACTGCGGACAGTACGGTACCAACGAGCATCAGGCCGAACATCAGGCTGTTTTCGCTTGTGCCGCACATTTTAACTACGGTATTACCGATTTCTTGTGCAAGGCCGGTGTAGAACATAGAAGCGCCAACTACGAACATGCCTGCGAACAGAACAACGGTGGAGTTAGACAGACCACTGAATACTTGTTTTGCAGGAATCAAGCCTAAGAGGCCGCATGCGATAGCTGCGCCGGTAGCGGTAATTGCAAGAGGGATAAGTTCGGTTACAAAGAATAATGCAACTACTGCCAACAAAATAAGACATTTGATTGCTGGGGACATTTTATGTTCCTCCTTTTAAAATTAATTTATATACAATGCCGAGGGAGGCATTCTATATCAGCTATTAATATGTAGTTTTCAAAGAGCTTATGGAATTTGCTTATGTATTTTCTTGCATTTCCATGTACCTATTATAACACTATAAGCGTAAAATAAAAAGTTATTTTATTGAAAAATTTACATTATTAACGTAAATAGTGTTTTTCTATTGCGTACTTCTATATTGTGTTTTATGTACACTGCCATCATGGTGTTTTATTTTTATACTTTTATATGCTTTTCCGGAATTAAGTTAAACTTTAAGTAAATGATTTTTGAAATGCATATGACCATTTTGTCTGAAAATTATCTTAATTCTCTTTATAAAATCAGCTCTGATAATTTATAGCATTCTGCTCTAAAGCCCATTGTATCAAGGGTTTGCGATTCATGCAATTTTTTTAGTACCTCCTATAAGTTATTTTTAACAGCTGGTGCTAATTTTGTTTTTCGTATTTAATGTAATCCCACAGTACGTGTCCACTGATTATGGACACAAAAATGCCATCTTTTTTTGTTTAAGATGTGACAGTTTAGTATTCCAGACAGATTTCTAGGCAAAAATTAAGAGGACGCGCCATGCAGCGCGTCCTCAGGGGAGTTTCAGTATAGATTATTTACCAACAGGACCGATCATAGCCAGCATGGTACCTGCAGCAACTGCAGTACCGATAACGCCTGCTACGTTAGGACCCATAGCATGCATTAATAAGAAGTTTGCCGGGTTAGCCTTTTGACCGACAATCTGAGATACACGGGCAGCCATAGGAACTGCAGATACACCGGCGGAACCAATCAACGGGTTAGTCTTGCCACCGTCTACCATGCACATAATCTTACCGAATATTACACCGCCCCAGGTGCCTGCAGCAAAAGCAACCAGACCTAAGCAGATAATCAGGATAGTCTGATAGTTCAGGAAGGCTTCGGCACTCATGGTAAGACCGGTACCGGTTGCCAGCATGATGGTTACGGTGTTCATCAATGCATTCTGTGCGGTATCGCTCAGACGATCCAGGCAGCCTGCTTCTTTGAACAGGTTACCAAGCATCAGCATACCGATCAAAGCTGTTACCGGCGGCAGCAGCAGAGAAATAACGATGGTGCACATAATCGGGAAAACGACCTTTTCAAATTTACTTACCGGACGCAGCTGCTCCATAACAATCTTGCGTTCTCTTTCGGTAGTAAACAGCTTCATTACAGGCGGCTGAATCAGCGGTACCAGGGACATGTAGGAATAAGCTGCAACGGCAATAGCACCCAAAAGATGCGGAGCCATTTTAGCTGCCAGATAAATAGCTGTCGGGCCGTCAGCACCGCCGATAATACCGATAGCAGATGCTTCCTGTACAGTAAAGCCCAAAGCCATAGCGCCCATCAAAGATACAAATACGCCAATCTGAGCAGCAGCACCTAAAAGCAAGGTTTTAGGATTGGCAATCAGCGGACCGAAGTCGGTCATTGCGCCAACGCCCAGGAAAATCAACGGCGGGAATACTTCATGGTGAATACCGTACATAATAACGGACATAACACCCGGCTGTTCGAAACCGTTTTTAGGAATGTTAGCCAGAATACAGCCAAAGGCAATTGGTGACAACAGCAAAGGCTCGAAACCTTTGCCTATAGCCATATAAAGCAGAACCAGACCAACGCCAATCATAATTACATTGCCACTTGTCAGAGCAGAAAAACCTGAGTCTGCCCAAACAGAAGCCAAAGCGACGATAAATGCCTCAAACATAGAATAATCCTCCTCTTGGCCCATATCGGGAAAATAAGTGCATTTTTTAATAGATCAGACAAGGAAAAAGTGCATCATTTGCTTCAATGCTTATTTCTAGTAGGGTCAACCAACTGAATCATACTCATGAGTACACCTAAAGCAATGAGCACACCAAAAACGATTGTCATGTTGATAATAGAAATCAGCCACGGATTAGTTGTTACGGAACCCATATAAATCACCCCTTCCAAATAAATTTAAATATAATATTTACCGCAATATGCTTCCGGATATTTGACTTCAAACACCCCTTTTTGCCTTGCTGAATTAAGTATAAAAATAATCCTACTGTTATTCCGTTGCTTATGTCACACATAATAAACGGACGGTCTTAGTTTACTTACAGATTATATTCGTTTTAAATTTGTTATTGTTATTAAAATTTAAAAAGCATTTTTGTTATTGAAAAGGATTAGTTTACTTATGTAACTTAAAAAAGCAAGCTCTTTGAGCTTGCTTTTCAAATCAGAATAACCATTAACTTCTATGCTATTATTTATGTATAAAATTAAAACTATGCATTTTACTGCCTAACATCAGCTATCGAAAATTAAAAACGCCGCTCAAACGAGCGGCGTTTTTCAGCAGCATTACAGCTGTTCGGTTACATTGTCTTCGGGAGTCCCCTTCTTTTTGCGGCTGAAGAAGCGTTCAACAACTACGAAGAGTACAGGAATCAGGAAGATACCAAAGAGAGTAGCGATGGTCATACCACCAACTACGGCGTTACCCATGGATACACGCGCACCGGCGCCCGGGCCGGTAGCAATAGCCAGAGGCAGACAGCCTAAGATGAAGGCGAAGGATGTCATCAGAATAGGACGCAGACGGACATGAGCAGCCTCAACAGCCGCATGTACAACATCCATGCCCTGCTCCATATTCATCTTCGCATATTCGACAATCAGAATAGCGTTCTTTGCTGCCAGACCAATCAGCGTAATCAGACCAATCTGCATATAAACGTCATTCTGCAAGCCGCGTGCATACTGTACCAGGAAGCAGCCGAAAACTGCGGAAGGTACAGACAGCAGTACTGCCAGAGGAATTGTCCAGCTTTCATACAGAGCTGCCAGACAAAGGAATACGAAAATCAGAGAGATAATGAAAATCTGAGTGGAACGGCTGCCAGCTTCAATCTCATCAAGGCTCTGACCTGTCCATTCGTAAGTATAGGTATTAGGCAGAACCTGCTTAGCAACCTCTTCAATAGCAGCCATAGCCTGACCGGAGGAATAACCGCTGGCAGGGTCGCCGGAAATCTTGATTGCACTTGCGCCGTTAAAGCGTGTCATAACAACAGAGCTGTTCTTAGGCATAGGCTTTACAAGTGTATTCAGCGGAATAGACTTGCCATCATTACTACGTACAAAGAAGTAACGCATATCCTCTACACCGGTACGATATTTTTCATCAGCCTGCATAACAACCTTCCAAGTACGGCCGAAGTTGTTGATATCGTTGATTTCGTTACCGCCTAAGAACGCCTGCAATGCTGAATAAACAGTAGATACAGGAACGTTCAGGGATTGTGCCTTATCACGGTCAACCTCAAACTGATACATAGGAGTATTGGTGTTCAAGGTAGTGTACAGCATACCGATTTCCGGACGCTTGCGACAAGCAGCCAAAAATTCGTTAGCACGCTCACCCATAGTGTTAACGTCCTCACCGCCAAGGTTCATGAGATAAAGGCTCAGAGTACCGGTACTGGAAGCACCGGGCAGAGAAGGCGGCTGGAAGGCCATAACGGTTGCATCAGGAATCTGTGCGCCCATGCCGAAAATCATCGGAATAACATCCTGTACACTGTTGCTGCGCTTGCTGTAGTCCTCCATAGTAACTACGGCCAGGCCGGCGTTAGCCTTCTGGCCCATGGACAGGATATCAATACCGCTAACCTCCATAACGTTTTTAACGCCGGGAAGCTTTCTCATCTTTTGTGCAAGGCCTGCCATAATCTGCTGCGTACGGTTACTGGAAGCACCCTCAGGCAAAGCGATGGATACAGCAGTCATGCCCTGGTCCTCGTTCGGTACAAAGCCTGTCGGCGTTGCCTTGGCCAGGAAACCGATGCAGATAACAACAACAACAAGACAGGTCAGAATCAGTTTAGATTTACGGATGCAGCCTTCAACGTTTTTCACGTATTTAGCCAACGTTCTTGCAAACCAATCGTCAAATGCTTTTACAGCCTTGCCGATAAAGCCCTTCGGTGCCTCCTCCTTCTTCACCAGAATCAGGGAGCAGAGCGCAGGGGTCAAAGACAACGCAACAATCGCCGAAAGCATCATGGATACAGAAATCGTAATCGCAAACTGCTTGTACAATTCACCGACAGTACCGCCGGTGAAGGCTACAGGAATAAATACCGCAGACAGTACGAAGGCAATAGCCACAACAGGACCGGAAACCTCGTTCATAGCACGGTAGGTTGCCTCCTTAGGAGACATACCGTTTTCCTGAATATGATGTTCAACCGCTTCTACTACAACGATAGCGTCGTCGACAACAAGGCCGATAGCCAGAATCATCGCAAAGGCAGTCAAAGTGTTGATGGTAAAACCTAAAATTACAAAGGAAGCAAAGGTACCAACCAAGGATACCGGTACAGCCAGAATAGGAATCAAGGTTGCACGCCAGCTGCCAAGGAACATAAATACTACCAGAATAACCAGAATCAAGGCTTCAACAAATGTATGAGCAACCTTCTCCAGAGATTCGGTAATAAACTGGGTGTTATCCTGAATAACGACCAGCTTCATATCATCAGGGAAACGGCTTTCTGCGTCCTTTAATACCTCGCGGATATTCTTAACAGTTTCGATAGCATTCGCATCAGAGGTCAGGGATACCGGGAATACAACGGAATCACCGCCGTTCAATTTGCTGACGATAAGGTCATTACGAGGACCTTCTTTGATAGTTGCGATATCCTTAAGCTTCAGGTTATCGCCGTTATTGGAACGGATAATAACGTTACCGAATTCCTCAGGTGTATTCAGACGACCTTGAGCACTTGCGGAATAGGTACGCTCCTGCTTGTCAACGGTAGGACGGTTACCGATAGAACCAACCGCTGCCTGAATGTTTTGCGTTTTGATAGCGTTGGAAACATCGGTTACGGTTACGCCCAGCTGTGCCATTTTTTCAGGATTCAGCCAGATACGAACTGCATATTCCGGACCATATTCGCCAACGGTAGATACGCCCTTAACACGCTTTACTGCATCAAGGAAGTTTGCATCCGCATATGTTCTTAAGAACATAGCATCATAGGTATTTTTCGGAGAATAAAGACCAAAATACATAATGGTCTCGGCAGATTCCTTAGCAGTGGTTACACCGTAGCCGGAAACCTCGCTCGGCAGAGAGCTGGTTGCCTGAGATACACGGTTCTGCACCTCTACAGAAGCGATATCTGCGTTTTTCTCCAGGTTGAACTCAACATTGAGCTTGTACTCACCACTGGAGGTACTTACGGAGGACATGTTCAGCATATTTTCTACGCCGCTGACCTTCTGCTCAATGGTTTGTGCTACAGCCTTTTCAACGATATCGGCACTTGCACCTACATAGTTGGTGTTTACGCTGATACGCGGTTTGGTAATGTTAGGATATTGGGCAATAGGCAGGCTGAAGCCGGCAATCGTACCCAATAAGGTAATAATAATCGCCAGTACTATCGCAAATACAGGGCGATCAATAAAGAAACGAGCCATCTAGCCAACCTCCTTATTGCTTCTTGCCGGCGGTAGCACTGTTGTCAACAGTAGTATCCAGATCAGCCTCAGTCATCGGCTGCGGGTTAACCTGAGCACCCTGTCTGATCTTGCCGGTGCCTTCGACTACGATTGTTTCATCGCCGGTCAGACCGCTTTCAACCATGTAGAAACGGCCAACAGAAGGACCAAGAGTTACTTCCTTCATGGTAACCTTGTTATCGCTGCCAACAACATAAACAAATTTCTTGTACATCAATTCAACAACTGCACGCATAGGAATCAAGAGAGCATCCTTTTTGGTGCCTGCGGTTGCCTGCACGTGAGCAAACATGCCCGGCAGCAGACGGTGTGCAGGATTTCTGAACAAAGCCTTAACAGTCATGGTACCGGTGTTATCATTGATACCACGGTTAACCTCTGCTACAGTGCCTTTTAAATCGTAGGTACTGCCATCGCTCAAAACAACAGTCAGGTTGTCAAGAGAAGCAGCGCCGCTGTTATCATGAGCACCGGAAAGCTTCAGATATTCCGGCTCAGCAATGCTGAACTGTACAAATACCGGGTCAGTATTGCTGATTTTGGCCAGAGTAGTCTGACCTGCGGTTACATAGTTGCCAACCTCCAGTGCTGTAGTATCAATACGACCGCTGAACGGAGCGGAAACGCTGGTATCGGTCATATTAATCTGAGCATTTTCCAGAATTGCTTCCTGCGCGTTTACAGAAGCCTGTGCCTGGTCGCGCTGCATAATAGCATTATCAAGAACCTGCTTTGAAATTGCATTCTGTGCATACAGAGTGCTGTAACGCTCTGCATTCAGAGCTGCGTTAGCCAAAGCCGCACGGGCATTAGCCAAGCCTGCCTGCGCGTTAAGCACGTTGGCCTGATAAGTACGCTGGTCAATAGCATACAAGGTCTGGCCTGCACTTACATTGTCACCGCCCTTGAAATACTTGGCTGTAATCTGACCGCTTACCTGAGCCTTCAGCTCCATTTCCTGCTGAGCCTGTACAAAGCCTGTATAATCATATACCAGAGGGGTGTCACGCTTAATAACCTTCATGGTTTTAACCAAAGCTGCCTTATTGCCGCCCTGCTGCTGTTTTTGACCACAGCCTGCAACGCTCAGTACAAAGGTTGCCGCCAGCGCCGCAGCCATTGCTTTTCTCGCACGGCCGGAGCGAATAAAACTTAACATAAAAAAACCTCCTTCACCTTCACTCTGAAACTACTCAATATATATAATGACAAATTAGACTGCTATATTGTCGATAGCACCTTTACCTGAAAATATTCCTGCTCCAGTTTCAGAATACTACTATTATAATGGACATTTTTCAGAAAAGCAAACGTCATTTAAGCAGTTTTCGCCGCTTTTTCTTGCATTTTCTTTAATTATCTTCTTCTCACAAATTTTGCTGACTGGTCAGTCAGCTTTTGCTGTTCAACAGCTCTTTTTTCAGTAAAAATTTATGCAGATTACCCAAAGCAAAACCCGATACCTGGTCTACGCCATCAATACGCTGCATCAAAAACAGATTATCTCCTTCAATATACCATTCATCCGGCAGTCTGTCCTTATATACAACCTTCTTATTGGTATTCAGCAGATTAAGCAGCGGCAGCAAATCCTTATCCTTGACATTAAGCACTTCATCCAAACGTATTTTTTCACCCGTCTTAGGATTTACATTCAGCTGATGATGGATAAAGCTGTTTTTACCGCTAATCAGCTGCAGGCTCAGAATCTGTTCATCGGCACGCATCACCTTAAACGCCATATCTGCCTCACCCTTGTAAAAATGCTCCAGATATTCTTTGCACTCATCCTGCAGCAGCTTATTCATTTTATTGTGCAGCTCTACATCCTTGCAGGCAAAAACCGGGAAGGTTGCTTCACCGCCAGGAACTACCATCTTGCGTACCAATATAGTTCCGACAGCAAAATCCTTGCCGTCATTTACGGTATTATCCTTAGGCGTAGGCGCAAGCGTCATAATGGTCAGGGAAAACTGTTTCCATTCCTTAGTTTTCTTGTCCTGCTTCCAGATAGCGCCCACATCTGCCAGAGTCTGCTTTTTCTGCACCAGCTGCTGACAGCCCAACAATTCATCTGCGCCGTCATTATCTACATCGTGTGCTACGAGAGAATGCAAGCCGCCATACTCCAGCTTGCCGTCTTCGACCACGCAGCCTGCTGCCGGGGTTAAATCAGATTTGTTCCCGTCAATTAAGGATACATGCATTTTGCCGTCCTTGGCAAAGGCTTGCGTTACCAATCCCATGCTTTCGGCAGCTCCAAAGACCTCACGCACATTTTTCTTATTGGCAAAGGAAAGCACACGATATTCACTTGGCGCATGCCAATCTCCTTGAGCAGCACTCACCAGCAGCTGCTGTCTGGCGCTTTTGCCCGCCCACAGCTTAATAGGCTGCAGTTGGCAATTATACCCGCCCTTAATAGAAGGTGCATGAGCCGTCAAAAGCTTCTTGTCCTTATCCTTAATCATAATAAGCAGATCATTGGCGTAACCGTTAGGCAACCGGTCACCCCAAAGCTCGGCAGTAACAGTCTGCTCTGCAGTCAGCTGCAGCGGCACCTGCGCCAGCAGTGTGTCAGCGGCTGCAGCAATAGTGCTGCAGAAAAGTACGCTGCTGCAGGCCAGGCCTTGCACCATCCATTTTATCTTCACGTCTTCACGTCCTTTCTTCAAACGTACTATTATATTATAGCATTTTTTTGTTATAAGTAGCTGTTAAAACACAGATTTTTTACATAAAGGTACCACAAACATCGTCAAATTCTGTTGCATTTCGTACAAAAAGGCTTTTTCTTATTTCTCAAAATGATTTTTTCATTAATATTACTGCTTTTTATTGTTAAATAGTGTAGAATAAAAGCGGTATTTTATGATTTTTTGGGAGAAGGGAAGGATTTATTAATGAAGAAAATTGTTGCTCTTCTGCTCAGCCTTTGCCTATTAGTATTAGCTGCAGGCTGTGGCGGTAACGATTCAAAAAATGACACACCCAAAGAAAAGACTAAGGTAAGCCTTGGCATGCTGCGCCTGACAAGCAGCGCTCCTTTATTTATCGCTATGGATAAGGGCTTCTTTGCTGAAGAAGGTATTGAAATCGAACCACAATGGTTTGATGCCGCTCATCCGATTGCCGTATCCACTGCTTCCTCTAAGGTTGATGTCGGCGCTACCGGCATTACGGCCAGCCTCTATAACATGGCAGCCAACGGACAAAAGCTGGGCATTGTTGCGGATAAAGGACGTGAACAAAAAGGCTATTCCTCTTCTGCACTGCTTGTGACCACCGACAACTACAACGCCGGCGTAAAAAGCCTGAAGGATTTGAAGGGCAAGCGTATCGGTATTACGCAAAAGGGCTCTACCTTCCATTATATGCTTGGCAGAATGCTGGAAACCCAGGGCATGAGCCTCAATGATGTGGAAATTGTTCCCCTGAGCAAGCTCAGTGCTGTTATGGCTGCTCTGGAAAGCAAGCAGATTGACGGCTGTATCTTAAACGAGCCCAACATCACCAAGGTGCAAAAAGCAGGCTACGGCAAACTGGTCGTACAGGTTGGTGACGTTATTCCTTACCAGACCTCTGCTATCTTCTATTCACCTGACTTTATGAAGAATAAGGATGCAGCTGTACGCTTCATGCGTGCTTACAACAAGGCCTGCAACTATTACTACGAAGCTGCAGTAGAAAAGAAGGATGCCAAGAAGCTGGAAGAGGTTGTTAATATTGTAGCCAAATACGTTAAGGCTCCGGCTGAAGACATTAAAGCAGGCCTGCCCTATATTGACAAGGACGGCAAGCTGCTTGTCAGCGATATTGCAACCCAGATTAAATGGTACACCGACAACCAGATGATTACCGGCACACTGGATGCGAAGGATGTTGCCAACACCAGCTTTCTGGATGAAGCAATGAAGAAATAAACTATTGTATTAAAGCAAGACTGGCGTAAATGTAACAGCTGCAAAATGCGTTGACGATGCTTTAGCACCAAAACGCTGCGACTGATATATTAGCGCCAGTCTTTTTGGAGGATGGTAGAAAATGAAATTAGAAATCGCAAATATCTGCAAGGATTTCACCACCACCAGCGGTAAGCTGCTTCCTGTTTTGCAGGATATTAACCTCAGCATTAATAAGGAAGAATTTGTAGCATTAGTAGGACCGTCCGGCTGTGGTAAATCAACCTTGCTCAATATAACTGCCGGGCTTTTGGAGCCCACAAGCGGTAACGTAAAATTTACTGATGTCGCCGCGGGCTATGAGCCTCGCATGAGCATCGTCTTTCAGGAAACAGGCCTCTTCCCCTGGCGTAATGTGCATGATAATATTGCCTTCGGTTTGGAAACAGCAGGCATGAAAGCAGACGAAAAGGAGGCACGCATTAAGCATTACATTGAGCTTGTAGGCTTAAAGGGCTTTGAAAAATCCTTCCCGCACCAATTAAGCGGCGGTATGCGTCAGCGCGTTGGCATTGCCCGTGCTTTAGCTATCGAGCCTGACCTGCTGCTGATGGATGAGCCGTTTTCTGCCTTGGATGCGCAAACACGCACCATCATGCAGGAGGAACTGGTAACGCTGTGGGAAAAGACGCGTCTGACTACGCTATATGTTACACATAATATTCAGGAGGCAGTAATGCTTGCTGACAGAGTTGTACTGCTTTCGCGTCGCCCCGGAAAGGTCAGCAAAATACTGCAGATTGATATTCCGCGTGCCGACCGTGCTAAGACTGAGCATACAGATGAAATTGCAGAATTTGTCCGTATCATCTGGGAGCATATCAGTAAGGATGCGCGTGCTGCCTTAATGGAGGTGGAAGACAATGCCTGAAAAGAAAACTGCTGCTGATGCAGCTAATGAATATATCGTACGCAACCGCATGACACATTGGCAAAAGACCTATCCGCATTGGGTAAGCGTTGCTTCCATCATCATCCTGCTGCTCTTTTGGGAGGCTATCTGTCGCTCTGGCCTGGTTTCTTCTTTGTTTTTGCCGGCACCGAGCCAAATTATCAGCGCCCTGCTTACCATGCTTGCTGACGGTGAAATCGGCGTAAGCCTGGCAGCCAGCATGTACCGTATCCTAATCGGTTTTGCTGTCGGCAGCCTTATCGGCCTTGCAGTCGGTCTTGTTACCGGTACCTCGGCACTGGCAGATAAAATCGGTAATCCTGTTGTCAATGCACTTTATCCTATCCCTAAAATCGCTTTGCTGCCGTTGTTCATCCTTTGGTTGGGAATTGGCGAGCTTTCGAAGGTAACGATTATTGCTCTCGGTGTCTTCTTTCCGGTAGCAATGAACACCTACAGCGGAGTCAAAAATGTTGATACACTGCTTATCAAGGTCGCAGTCAGCTTTAACGCCAGCTGGTTGAAAACGATGAAAAGTGTTGTTCTGCCTAACGCCTTACCTATGATTTTCGCAGGTCTGCGCCTTGCCGCCGGCACATCTCTGCTGCTGCTGGTAGCAGCAGAGATGATTGCCGCCCAGGTCGGCATCGGCGCCCTCATCCTGCATTACGGCGATTTGATGATTACCGACCGCTTGATGGCCGGAGTTATTGTATTGTCGTTGCTCGGCCTGCTCTTTAACCTGTTCCTGCAATGGTTGGAGCGAAAGGCTATCCCCTGGAAGAACTGAGAAAAGCACAAAAGCACTGTCTGCTCACTGATATTCTTATATCAGATAGAACTGACAGTGCTTTTTCTTTTTCTGCTAAAATCTTACAACAGCTTCTTAAAATACTGTTACGCTGATACACAAAAACTGCTTTCTGCTAAGCTATTACTGCAGCCTTGCCGAAGCCCCTTTTAAAACTGCTGTCACGGTTTCCGGCGGCAGCTCGCCTATCTTCTTAATCAGCTCAGGCTGCTTGGGATGTTCGGCAATAACCTTCTCCATCAACACCATGTCCAGCCAATGGCCGTGCTTGAAGCCTGTATTATTGAAGGTACCAATAATTTTATAGCCACACGCCTCATGCATTTTGACGCTGTGCTCATTGCTGGCAGTAATGCAGGCATAGGTCACAACTATTCCCTGCAGGCGCAGTAAAGCTTCCAGCGCCGTGTACATCACCTTGCCCAATCCGTGTCCCTGACCCTCAGGTGCCAGATAAATCGTTACCGCGGCACCCCACTGATAGGCAGCACGCTGCATATAAGGATGGGCATAAACATAACCCAACAGTCTGCCATCATGCTCACAAACTATATAAGGATAGTGCGCAGAAATATCTTTGATTCGCTCTGTAAATTCTTCTACCGACGGTACCTCATATTCAAATGATACATCACTGAGCGTCCTGTCGCTGCTGATGACAAAGGGCGCGTAAATTTCCAGCAGCTTTTCGGCATCGTCAGGCTTCGCAAAGCGAAGCGTATACTTCATCGACATTTTATCGCTCCACCTTTACTTCAAACATTCTGCTCCACGGCAGCGTAAATTTATATTCTTCGGCAGTATTGCCCATATACGGCTTGCTTACCTTGTTGATTTCCCGGGTAATAAACTCTTCCGCCGCAGTACGCTGCTCCTCATTCAGTCCGCTGTTGGGCCAATAGTTAGGCCAGATAAGCTGCTGGTAGGTTTGCATGCGCACATTCGCCTGATAAGCCCAATCATCAAGATAACGCACATTAAGCAGATTTTCTCTTGCTTCCGGCGGCAGCTGCTTATACAGCAGTCCCTGCGCCAGAGCAAATCCCAGGCTGTTGCCTGCTGTATTCCAACCGCCATAGGAAGCCAGACGATACGCAAGCTGTTTTTCAAACAAGGTCTTTACCAAAGCATTATCCGCACCATTGCCAAAGCGGATATCAGCTACAGTCACCGGATGGTTATGCTCAAGAATGCGCTCAATCTTATTGACAAAATTTACGGTTGCCGGCATAACCTTATAGCTGTTGCTGACATCAGATGCTTCATGTGTCACACCATTCTCCGGAGTATTTACCGCCAATACCAAATCGGCATTTTTACGTGCACGTACCGGGAAGGCACCGGCAGCGTAGATATGCTGCTTAGCGCTCACAGCCACAGTATCATCCTCGTAGGTAGGCACAGTTTTACCGCCCTTGCCTGCAGCATAGGTTACATTTACCAAAGGCAGCTCATACTGCAGACGGTTAGCAGCACGGCTCAACAGCAGCAGGCCAAGCTGATCTGCGCCGGCGAAGAAACGGATTTTCTCCTTCGGCAGCTCATTTACCAGAATATCCATCTCGCGTGCTTCCCTATGTGCCTGAGAATAGGCAGCGGTATCGTCACGCCCGATAAGCATATAATCAAAATCGCCGCTTTCCACACCATGCAGCAAAAGCTCTGTGGCGCGGATATTGTTGTTGCGGCGTGTAAACATATCAGTCAGTATTTCCCGGGGAATGCTGCTGCGCAGTTCCGCCAGCTCCTTGACCTCTTTACGCTTAATCTGCTTAAGCTCCAGCTTGTCCTCCAGCTCTCCCAAACGGAAAATCTTAGGGCCCCATTCCTTATAATATGCAGGCTCTGTCGGCGCACTGCTGGCCTTAGGCGAACGCATAATAGTGGTAAAAACATAAACCTTCTGCCCACCATGCTGCTTTTTCAGCTCTACCAAGCGTTCGACACGCTGCTGCAGAAGCTCCGGCGAAATTTCATGTGTGCGCGATGCTACCAGGCCGCCATAAAGCAAAGCATCGGAGGAAGCAACAATGGCTACCGATTCACCGGCCTTAGCCTCCAGCCAGTTAAAAAGCTTTTCCGGCTGCCCTGCTGACTGAGCACCGGCAATATATTCGGCCGGCGGCAGCTGTACATCCCAACCTGCAGCCTGCATCGTCTGCACTGTGTAATCAAGGCACACCGGTCTGTTGTCCATGGGTATATATAACAGAGTGCCCTTAGCGGCAAATGCTGTATGAGTAGTCAACAGTAAAGCGCAAAGCAAAACACTTCGCAAAACCTTCATCATTTTTATCACTACCTTTAACTCTTTCTAAGCAGAGATATTCCTCGCCTTAATAGAATTTCTACAGCAATCAATAAAATTCCTGCGTTGACTTATAATTTCTTCTTGCATCTCTCGGTTATAATAAAAGCTCATCGCAAAACAAAAGCTCCCTGCTTCAAGGTATACCTTGAAACAGAGAGCAAAGCTACGTTATAAAATTAGCTTAAGCGTTAGCAAATCTGCTTAAGAAATCCTGGGTACGTTTATTCTTCGGATGCGTAAACAGCTCCTGCGGCTCGCCTTCCTCAGCAATTACGCCTTGGTCGATAAAGATAACACGGTTAGAAACGTCACGGGCAAAAGCCATCTCATGCGTTACGATAACCATCGTCAGGCCTTCCTTAGCCAGGTCGCGGATAACGCGCAGAACCTCGCCAACCATTTCCGGGTCCAATGCGCTTGTCGGCTCGTCCATCAAAAGAACCTCCGGCTCCAGCGCCAGCGCACGTGCGATTGCCACACGCTGCTTTTGACCGCCGCTCAGCTGGTGCGGTTTGGCATTTACATAAGTATCCATACCAACATGCTTCAGATATTTCAGTGCAGTTGTGCGAGCTTCCTCCTTGCTTTTGCCAAGGACCTTAACCTGACCGACCATGCAGTTTTCCAGTACAGTCATATTATTAAACAGGTTGAAGGATTGGAATACCATGCCTACCTTAGTACGATACATAGTGAGCTTTTTGAAAGCTTCATTTACATCCGTACCACGGTAATCAATAGTGCCGGCAGTCGGATGCTCCAAATAGTTCACGCAGCGGATGAGCGTAGACTTGCCGCTGCCGGAAGGGCCGATGATGCAGACAACATCACCGCGACGTACATCAAAGCTGATGCCCTTTAAAATTTCACGCTCGCCAAAGCTTTTCTTTAAATCATGGACTGATAACAAAAGTTCCTTTTCCATAGCTTAGTACCGTCCTTTCGGCTTCTTAGTAGGCAGAGGAATATCACCGCAAGGATCCATCATCGGGTCATAGGTAACCAGCTGATAATCCTTAGGGCCATCCATCTTGCTTTCCAACCAGCGCAGCAGGCGGGAAGCGGTAAAGGTCATAATAAAGTAAATTACGCAGGTAATGAAGAAAATTTCAAAGTATTTGTAGTACACGCCTGCAGCAGACTTGGAAGCAAAATACAGCTCTGTTACGGAAATAACGTTCAATACAGAGGTATCCTTAATATTGATAATCAGGTTGTTGCCCAGCTGCGGCATAACGTTGCGCAGAGCCTGCGGCAGAATAACGCAGCGCATAGTCTGGATATGATCCATACCGATAGCAATTGCTGCTTCCTTTTGTCCCGGGTCAACAGATTCAATACCGCCACGCACAGTTTCTGCCATGTATGCACCGGTATTGATAGAAACAACCAAAAAGCCGGCAAACAGCGGTGACATATCGATATCAAACAGGCTCATTGCACCGTAATAAACAACCATAGCCTGTACAATCATAGGTGTACCGCGAAATACCTCTACGTAAGCGTCTAATAAGCGCTGCAAACAGCGCACCAAAGTTCTCTTAACCTTGTTGTCATTATCCTCCAAAGGAATTGTTTGGATAACACCGACAATAAGGCCGATAATACAACCGATAAATGTGCCTACTACTGCCAGCAGCAGAGTGACGACCGCGCCCTTCAGCAGGACAGAGCCATATTGCTGCAGCAGGTAAACTACCCAGCCAAAAAATGTTTCCGGCATTACATACACCACCTTAATTTAATACAAAAAGAGGCGACAAGCGCCGCCCCTTGCAAATGGCGTAACTCGTTATTGCAACGCAGCTATTCCATTCTTATACAGCTTATTTTGCCAAAGGCTGTTTCTTAATAGCTTCATCCATAATTTTGTTGAAGTCAGCCTCGGTCATACCGCTCAGAACCTTGTTCATAGCGTCTGCCAGTTCCTTGTTGCCTTTTTTAATAGCAATGCCGATTTCAACATCCTCTTTGGAGGTTTTGAAGCCTTTGTCTTCAGGGAAGGTTACCATGGTCAGATCAGGGTTAGCAAAAGCAGCAGCCTTAGCAGTCGGAATATCGGTTACAATCAGGTTGCATTTACCGGATTTCAGAGCAACAATCATGCCAGGAACATTGTCGATAGCAGGCAGCTTTTTAACGTCCGGAACCTGGTCAATCTGGTCATACCAGATGGTATTCAGCTGAGAGGTAGCAACGGAGCCTTTGAGGTCGGCAACGCTCTTAGCCTGAGCTTGCGGAGAATCCTTTTTAACCAGTGCTACTACAGTTGCATAGTAGTAAGGTTTGGTGAAGTCAACGGACTCTTTACGTTTGGAGGTAATGGACATACCGGCAATAGCAGCATCAATTTTGCCGCTTACTACTGCAGGAGCCAGGCCATCCCATTCGATTTTATGGATTTCCAGGTCAGCGCCCATGGAATCAGCTAATTTTTTAGCAATCATAACGTCATAACCGTAAGCATATTCGTTAGAGCCGGCGATTTTTACAGCGCCGCCGTCAGCAGACGGTTGGGACCAGTTGTACGGAGCGTATGCGCATTCCATACCAACCTTCAATACCTTTTTGCCGCTGTCAGCTTTTTTATCGCCACCGCCACAGCCGGCGGTAACAGCCATTGCAACAACCATAGCGCCGCACAGAGCAGCTTTCAAAAATTTCTTCAAGTTCATCAAAAACACACCTTTCATTGTGAAATTATCTATTAAGTTACGTAATACTTTACTATATTACTGTCAAAAAAGCAAGCTTTACAGCAAAGATATAATGTATACATAAGCCTTGTACATGAAAGCCGTACTATCTCCCTCAAGACACAGTACGGCTTGAAATACTTAAGCTTATTTTTTCAGTCCGTTAATAATACGTTCCATAGCTTCGATGGTATTTTCACGGCTGCCGAAAGCAGTCAGGCGGAAGAAGCCTTCGCCCATTTTGCCGAAGCCTGCGCCAGGAGTACCTACAACCTGCAGTTTTTCCAGCAGGAAGTCAAAGAATTCCCAGGAGCTCATGCCGTTCGGGCATTGCAGCCAGATGTACGGAGAATGTACGCCGCCATAATATTTAATGCCAACCTTATCAAAGCCTTCCATGATAATACGTGCATTTTCCTGATAGTAAGCAATGCTTTCGCGGCATTGTTTAATGCCTTCTTCGCTAAACACAGCCTCTGCACCGCGTTGGATAATGTAAGGAACACCATTGAACTTAGTGGTCTGGCGACGCAGCCACATTTTGTTCAGTTCCATTTCCTTGCCGCTTTCGGTTTTACGAACCAGTGCATGAGGAACAACGGTATAACCGCAACGGGTACCGGTAAAGCCGGCAGTCTTGGACAGAGAGCACAGCTCAATAGCGCATTTTTTAGCATCTTCGATAACGAAAATGCTGCGCGGAATTGCCGGATCGGTTACATATGCTTCATAAGCAGCATCGTACAAAATAACAGCATCATTTTTCAGTGCATAAGCAACCCATTCTTCCAACTGCTCTTTGGTATAAGCAGAACCGGTCGGGTTGTTCGGAGAGCACAGATAAATTACGTCAGCCTTTACATTTTCGTCCGGCATCGGCAGGAAATCATTTTCCGGCTTGCCTTCCATATAAATAATGTGACGGCCGCACATAATGTTGGTATCCAGATATACAGGGTATACCGGATCAGGAATCAGGATAGTGTTTGCATTGCTGAAAATATCGGTGATATTAGCGCAATCACTCTTTGCACCGTCGCTGATGAAAATTTCATCGCTTTCCAGGGTAACACCGAAGGAAGCATAATATTTTACCAGTGCCGCATGCAGAAAATCATAGCCCTGCTCAGGACCATAGCCACGGAAAGTTTCCTGTACGCCCATTTCTGCTACAGCTTTCGCCATTGCATCAACAACACATTTTGCCAGCGGCAGGGTAACGTCACCAATACCCAGGCGGATAATCTTTTTGTCCGGATGTGCCTCAGCATAAGCGCTTACCTTGTGCGCGATATCAGCAAAAAGAAAGCTCTCTTTTAAGTTGCAATAGTTTTCGTTTACAAATGCCATTGAATAACCCCCATTATTAAATCATTTTAAATTTATAGCAAACGCCTGAAAAATTACTAGCTGCAAGCATTGCGATACCTGCAGCCAGTAGTTCAAGCAATTTGTTTACTCGTTAATAACACTCTCAGGAATATCAATTACGCCGTCAAATACTGCGACTGCGTTACCCTCCAGGGTAACATGGTCGTTCAGCTCATGCGTAACCTTGAGCAGGCCGCCCTTGCAATGTACATTGAGCGGTTCGCCCTTCTTGCCCGCTTTATTCAGCATAATGCAGGCTACGGTAACAGCGCTCGCACCGGTGCCGCAGGCCCAGGTTTCGCCGCTGCCACGCTCCCAAACGCGGAACTTTACAGTGTTCTTGTCCAGAACCTGTACAAACTCAGTGTTCACGCCTTCCGGGAACAGCTTATGATGTTCAAATTGCGGTCCCAGCTCTTCCAGGTTCAGGCTGTCCACATCATCCACAAAAGTAACAAAGTGCGGATTGCCCATAGAAATTGCCGTACCGTTATAGAAAACCTTTTCTTTGGTTACATCATCATGATTATCATTCAGAACAATTGCCTGGTCAACGAAAATATAATGATCGCAGTTCATCGGAATTTCGGTAGCACGGAAAACAGGCTTGCCCATATCTACCTTCGCACCTACAACCTCACCGTTTTCGACAACCATTTCAATTTCCTTTACACCGGAAAGTGTTTCCAGCGTAATAGTAGTTTTATCGGTCAGACCTTTGTCATGCACAAATTTAGCTACGCAGCGCACGCCGTTACCGCACATCTTGCCTTCGCTGCGGTCAGCGTTGAACATACGCATTTTGAAATCAGCAACGTCAGATTTGCAAACGCAGATAAGACCGTCACTGCCAATACCAAAGCGTCTATGACTTACATATTCGGAAATAGCGCCCGGGTTCGGCAGCATCTCCTTGGTGCAGTCTACATAGACATAATCATTACCAGCACCATGCATTTTTGTAAATTCTATTTTCATGGCCCTTCCTCCTTTGAATCCTCTTTACTCATTATAACAAAAATATACTGAAATTCCAACCGGATAAACAATAAAGTTAGCTTTAGCGCACAAAAAAGCCGGCACATTTGCGTACCGGCATATTACAATGAGCAGTATTTCTTTTTTTATCAGCAATGTATTCACTTCCAGCAGTATTTTGATCAAAAAAACACTCCGAAAATTATTTACGCAAATCTTTTAGACGGTCTGCACCACATCAGCGCAGCAAAAATCAGCACAGCAGTCACACCCATGCTTACAGGATAAACATACATTAAGGTACGGAAATCATGATACACAGGGAAAACAAAGGCAACCCACAAGAAGCGTACACCGCAGACACCTAAAATCGTAAGCAGCGACGGTAAAAACGATATGCCGAAGCCACGCAGATAACCGGACATAACATCATACGAAAGGCTGAAAATGTAGGCACAGAATACAATAGAAGCCCTGATATAACCAAGCCTGATAACCTCGCTGTCATCATTGATGAGCGCAATAAGCCGGTTACCAAAGAGAAACACTATAAACATGCATATACCGGTGCAGATAACATCCTCCAGCAAGCACAAGCGTAAAATCTTGCGACAACGTGCCAGCTGTCTGGCACCATAATTCTGCCCGACAAAGGTTGTGCACGCCTGTGTAAAGGAGCTGAAAATACTGAACGCTACCATCTCGAGAATCAGTGAAGCGCTGGAGGCAGCAATTACCTCTGTTCCCAGGCTGTTGATAGCCCCCTGAATAACAACATTCGCCAAGCTGAAAACTGCGCCTTGGATGCCTGCAGGCAAGCCGATGCTTACAATTTCTTTCAGCGTAGGCATATCAAGGTGCAGCTTACTCCATTCCAACTTAATTATAGAATCTGTTTTCAGCAATAAGCGAAGCAGAATCAAAGCAGAAACCGCGTTAGCCAACACTGTAGCAATCGCTACACCGGTAACATCCAGCTTGCATACGCAGACAAAGAATAAATCCAGCACAATATTAACCAGGCTGGCTGCAATAAGCGCCATCAAAGGTTTTTGCGTTTCACCGATACTGCGGAAAATAGCCGCTTCAAAATTGTACAGCAAAATAATCGGCATACCTAAAAAATATATTCTAAGGTAAATTACAGCTGAAGGTAAAACTTCTGCCGGAATTTCCAGCAAACCTAAAATCGGCACAACAGCAAACTGTGCAAAAACAGCAACCGCAATACCGATAATCAGCGAAAGCAGTACAGCAGTATGCACCGCCTTCTTTACGCCTTCCGTATCACGTCTGCCGATAGACTGCGCAATAACAACATTAGAGCCCAAAGCTAGGCCCAAGAACAGAAAAATAATCATACCGATAATCGGTAAATCTGTTCCTACGGCAGCCATCGCTGCAGTCCTGTCGCTATTAGCAAAGTTGCCAGCAATTACTACATCTGTAGCTGTAAAAAACTGCTCTAAAATAGCTGTTGCAGCTACCGGCATAGAAAATTTTAGTATTTTATCCCATAAGGAACCATTAAGCATATCCATGCTTTTCTGCATATCTTTAGTACCTTCACTTTCTTTTATCTGGTGATAGATATTATAATACTTCAATCAGACAATGGCAAATTGATATTTTCTCTGCCCGGTTATATTTATAAGGCATAATATAACGCTTATGATAAGCAATGCTTAACATACAAAAAGCCGATACATTTCTGTATCAGCTTTTCGTTCATAAAATATTTCATTTAAGCAGTCTGTTTACGCATATAAGTACGCATAACCAGCAATGTTACAAATAATAAGCACAGCGTAATAGGCAAAGCAATCAGCGCCAAGGAGCTTTCCGTAAAGTACGCAATACCGCCGGCAATCAGATAACCGGCAACAGACACGGAAGCTGCAGTCAAAGCATATGGCAGCTGTGTGGAAACGTGGTTAACGTGGTCGGAATGCGCACCTGCGGATGCCATAATCGTTGTATCGCTGATAGGCGAGCAGTGGTCACCGCATACCGCGCCGCTCAGGCAGGCAGCAATAGAGATAATCAGCATTTCATAGGTATCGCCGGAACCGAAGACGTTGCAAACAACAGGAATCAGAATAGAGAAAGTACCCCAGCTTGTACCGGTAGAGAACGCAAGGAACATAGCAACAACAAAGATAATTGTCGGCAGGAACATTTTCAGGATACCAGCAGAGTTTGCAACAAGATCATGCACATAGAACTTTGCACCCAAAAGACCGGTCATACCGGACAGAGTCCAAGCCATGGTCAGAATCATAATCGGCGCAACCATTGCTCTGAAGCCTGCAGGAATACACTCAGTAAATTCCTTAAAGGTCATTACGTTGCGCACCATGTAGAAGCAGAAGGTAAAGAAGAAGGTTGCCATGCTGCCGAGTACCAGGCCTTTAGGAGCGTCAGCACCTGCAAAAGCATCAACAAAGCTTTCGCCTGTGAAGAAGCCACCGCTATAAATCATACCGATAATACAGCAGATAATAAGTACAATTACAGGCAGTACAAGGTCAATAACCGCACCGTTAGGCTTATCGGTATTGTCATCATCATCACCATACGGACGAGCAGCAGTAGTAAACAGGTCACCCTTATTTGCGTTATCCTCATGAACCTTCATGCTGCCGAAATCAAATTTCATGATGGTCAAAAGAAGCATCATAGATAAGGTAGTAATTGCGTAGAAGTTATAAGGAATAGTCTGCAGGAACATGTTAAAGCCGTTAATATCAGAGCCTTTAGGTACTGATGAGGTTACAGCTGCAGCCCAGCTGGAAACCGGCGCAATAATACAAATCGGCGCAGCAGTTGCGTCAATAAGATATGCCAGCTTTGCACGGCTAACCTGATGTCTGTCGGTAACAGGACGCATTACAGAACCAACCGTCAGACAGTTAAAATAGTCATCGACAAAAATAAGTACCCCCAGTGCAATGGTAGCGAGCTGCGCACCAACGCGGGTCTTGATATTTTTAGAAGCCCACTGACCGAAAGCAGCACTGCCGCCAACCTTGTTCATAAGAGCTACCATGATACCAAGAATAACCAAAAATACCATAATACCAACGTTACCGCTATCCGACAGCTTGGTAATCATGCCGCCGTTTTCATTGTAAAGCATAGTATTTAAACCAAGCTCAAGATTACCGTTGGAATATAACAGTGCACCGATTGCGATACCTACGAACAAAGAAGAATATACTTCCTTAGTAATCAAGGCCAAAGCAATTGCGATAACCGGAGGTAGCAAAGCACCGATAGTCGAATATACGGCAGGCTTATAGGTTTCAGGATCAACAGTGTTAGGATGCTGTCCGCTTATATAAAATAGGCCAGCCATGATAACAAGCAGTATCGCCAAAAATAAGTAATTGTTTTTTCTCATCTAATTAATCACTCCATAATTTTTTTCTAAAAAGTCCGAAAAAATTATATCATGATTACGTAACTAAAAGCAAGTGTATTATAAAAAATCGCTGACAAATTGTTAAAAATTATACATTGTTATGTAAATAAGTGCAAAACAGGGCACTTTAACACTGGTTTATATTGCTTTAATGTCTATTCACAGTTGACAAATTTCGAGGCTTACAGAGCAGGCGCATATATTCTTTATTCGCGCATCCAAGAAGCTAGTCTGCAGAACAACGCTGATTGATAAGAAGGCAAGTAAATTGAGCGATGGGTATATCGTGCAAGGAATAGCAATTTTAGCGAATGAGTGTCCGGAATCATAGAAACAAGGGGACGTGACAAAATGTTACTTTCTGACAAATTTTACCGCAGTTTCGTACTGGTTCCATGCGAAATTTGCGTTGTGCCCTATGGGCATGGGAAAATTGCTACTGACTGGAACGATATACCTCTCGCGAACAGAGAAAGTATGGGAGTAAGCCAAACAAACGCTTTTGCATCGCTAACAAGTAAATTGAGCGAGACGTATATCGTGTAGGGAATAGCAATTTTAGCAAATGAGCATCTGGTACCATAGAAACAAGGGGACGTGACAAAATGTTACCATCTGACAAATTTTACCGCAGTTTCGTCCTGGTTCCATGCGAAATTTGCGTTGTGCCCTACGGGCACGGGAAAATTGCTGCTGACTGGAACGATATACCTCTCGCGAACAGAGAAAGTACGGGAGTAAGCTAAGTTAGTCCGCAGCTATCTATCCTCAGTCGTAAGTAAGCAAAGCTTACTTACGACACGCCTCGCCACAAACGCATTTGCGCGTCGCTTTGCTCCTTCAAATGCGGTGGCTGGGCAGCCAGGCCCGCTGCTGGTCATAAGATAGCTGCAGGCAGAAAAAAAGAACTCACACATTGTGTGAGTTCTTTTTTTCTAACCGGCAGCTATCTATCCTCCCAGGCCGCTTCCAGCCAAGTACTTTCGACGTATAAGGGCTTAACTACTGTGTTCGGGATGGGAACAGGTGGATCCCCTTAGCCATCACCACCGGATTATTTAATTGAGGTTTGTACCCTCAAAACTTCAACAGAAGAATTTCTTTAACTTCAGGCTTACTTCTTAAGTCAAGCCCTCGACATATTAGTATCGGTCCGCTGAATACATTACTGTACTTACACTCCCGACCTATCAACCTCGTCTTCTCCAAGGTGTCTTACTAGATTACTCTATGAGAGATCTCATCTTAAGGCTGGTTTCACGCTTAGATGCTTTCAGCGTTTATCCTTTCCGAACGTAGCTACCCAACTATACCTCTGGCGAGATAATTGGTACACCATTGGTTCGTCCACTCCGGTCCTCTCGTACTAGGAGCAGCCCCCTTCAAATCTCTTGCGCCC
>OQVH01000750.1_pt1 | contig 23838 bp, 19 predicted proteins | sample 1691641 | NCBI WGS metagenome assembly OQVH01 (sample SAMN03418286, study PRJEB22391) | human gut metagenome | biome: human-gut; feature: organic feature; material: feces | host: Homo sapiens | place: Italy | collected 2013-04
ATAGGATTTATTGCGGTTTTTCTTGCCGCGGAGAGTTATCATATTCCCTTGCCGAAAAAAGCGCCCCGAGTCCCAATACCACCAGAATCAGAACCAGTACCCAGAGAACGGTATCTGTCTTTCCGGTCTGTTTCTGTCCTGCCTTCATGCATGGCCTCCACAGTGGTCTTTATTTCAGCTTATGTATGTATTTTTCGGATTATTACAGTGCTTTCACGTATTCCTTGAACATGTCACCGCGCTGCTCATAATTATCAAACTGTCCCCAGCTCGCACATGCCGGTGAAAGCAGAACTGCATCTCCGGGATTGGCTTTTTCCGCACAGACCCGGACAGCTTCCTTCAGATCCTCGCAGAGGATGATATCTGTAAATCCAAGACGTTCTGCTGCTGCTTTGATCTTCTCTTTCGTCTGACCGATGAGAACAAGATAACGGACTTTTCCGTCGAAGGATTCTATCCACTCATCATAGCTGGATTCCTTGTCATAGCCACCGCCGATCAGAAGAGTCGGACGGTTCATTGCCTGAATCCCCTTGATAGCCGCATCCGGATTGGTTCCCTTGGAATCGTTGTAATATGCAACACCGTTTTTCTCTGTCACATACTCGATCCTGTGTGGAACTGCCACAAACTCACAGACACTCTTGCGGATACTCTCCACAGAAACGCCCGCATAATATGCCATAGCGGCTGCTGCCATTACATTCTCGTGATTATGACGTCCCAGGATCTTAAGCTCTCCGGTTTTTACGATCGGGATCTCTTCTTTTTGTGTTTTGAGAATGATCTGATCTCCGTCCAGATAGATTCCCTGATCCAGTTTGCGAAGGCTTGAGAAATATACCACCTTCGGAACGATATTTTCACCGAATTTACGAAGGACTTCATCCTCGTAATTCAGAACACATACATCTTCCGGTCCCTGATTTTTGGTGATCAGCTCTTTTACACGGATGTATTCCTCCATGGTATGATGACGGTTCAGATGGTCCTCTGTGATGTTGAGGATCGCACTTACCTTCGGGCGGAACTGGTCAATAGTCTCCAGCTGAAAGCTGCTGATCTCCGCAACAGTTACGGAATCCTCCCTCATCTCCAATGATTTGGATGTATATGCAGTTCCGATATTTCCTACAACAAATACAGATTCACGGGCATCTCCCATGATCTTTCCGAGAAGTGCTGTTGTTGTTGTCTTACCGTTGGTTCCTGTGATCGCAAGAACCTCTCCCTTGCCTGTACGATAGGCAAGCTCCACCTCGCTCCATACCGGAAGGCCCTTTTCATAGAAGCTCTTTACCAGCGGCAGGTCTGTGGGAACTCCCGGACTTAGCACTATAAGATCAAGACTGTCCAGCGCTCTCTCCGGAAAATCTCCGGTCCAGATCTCCGGGGTGTATTTTCCGTTTGTTTTATGTAAAACTGCTTCTTTGTCAAGATCTGCGTTTCCGTCATAGATCACCGGCTGTGCTCCTGCACTTCCAAGCAGATCAGCTGCTCCGATGCCGCTTTTTCCGGCTCCGAAAACGAGAACTTTTTTTCCTTTTAAATCCATTTTTCTGTTCCTCCTTATAATGCCAGGAGAGCGATCAGGCACATAATAGCAGTTACAACAGAGAACACTGCAACAACTCGTGTCTCGGACCACCCACAAAGCTCAAAATGATGGTGGATAGGCGCCATCTTGAAGATTCTTTTTCCGTGTGTTGCCTTGAAATAGGATACCTGGAGCATAACAGACAATACCTCCACAAGGTAGATCAGTCCGACCAGGATGATAAACAGCGGCATCTGCATGGCATAAGCCACACCAGCCACAAAGCCACCCAATGCCAGAGAACCGGTGTCTCCCATAAATACCTTGGCAGGATATACATTAAACAGAAGGAATCCCATCAGACTGCCCACAACTGCACAGGTGATCGGTTCCACACCACTGTTCATTCCAAGGGAAACCACCGTAAAGAATACTGCCACGATCAGGGTAACACTGGAAGCCAGCCCGTCAAGTCCATCCGTAAAATTGACTCCGTTTACTGTACCGATCACCGCAAAGAACAGTACCGGAACCGCAAACCATCCCAGGTTCAGATAATGTCCGCTCCAAAACGGGATCTTCATAGTCAGGGATACGTTGGAATAATTTACAAGATAAAAAGCAAATACAGCTGTCACAACGATCTGCAGTGCCATTTTCTGCCATGGCAGAAGTCCGTCAGAACGCTTCAGAACTACCTTCAGATAATCATCCAGAAATCCGATCAGTCCAAATCCCAGTGTCAGGAAAAGTACCGGGATGATCATCGGATAATCTCTGATATAAAACAGTGATGTTACAGTTGTTGCAATGAGAAAGATCACCCCACCCATAGTAGGGGTACCGTTCTTTTTCAGGTGGGACTGCACACCCAGCTCTCTCTCTGTCTGTCCCATTTTAAGTCTTCTTAAAAAAGGGATAACAATCGGTCCTAATACAAGGCTGATCGCAAATGAGATCAGCACAGGGATCACAACATGAAACTCCATCCTCACACCTCTAATTCTTTCGTTTTTTTATACTTCTTCAACAGTATAAGGCTTTTATCCTCATTAATCAACCCCATCTGCCCGGTTTTCCCCGGATGGAGTTTCCGTAACTGTCCTCTTGATCCCAAGATAGGGAAGTACATTTTCAAAAATACTGCGTACCACCGGTGCGGCAATGATCCCACCATAATACATACCCTGGGGTGCATAGATGATACAAAGAGCCAGGACCTTCGGATCCTCTGCCGGGGCAAACCCCAGGAATGAAGAAATATATCTGCCGGAGCCTCTGGGCAGTGTCTGAGAGGTAGCTGTTTTTCCCCCAATGGAAAACCCCTGGATCCCGGCATTTTTTCCGGAGCCTTCTGAAACTACAGTTTCCAGGATCGTACGTACTGTCCGGGAAGTCTCACCGGACACAATCCCGCTTTCCACCGGATATTCCAGTGTCCGCACCTTTGTTCCGTCCGCACTTTCCACGCTGATCCCAAAATGAGGTGTGATCCGGTTTCCGCCATTGATGATCCCACTGACGGTTGTTGCAAGCTGGATCGGTGTGATCTGAAACGACTGGCCAAAGGATACCGTGGCAAGCTCCACCTCTCCCATATTTTGGGGGTTATGCATGATCGTTCCGGCCTCTCCCGGAAGATCTATTCCTGTTTTTTTCAAAAGTCCGAACTGTTTAAAATATTTGTAATAACGGTCTGCTCCAAGCCGCAGGCCCACCTCAATAAATACCGGGTTACAGGAGTTCTGGGCACCTTCTACAAAACTCTGCGCACCATGTCCTGTTCTCTTTGCACAGTGGATCCGCCGGTCCTCCACCACCTTATAGCCCGGACAGAAAAAGCGATCCTCTGTTGACACCACTCCTTCCTCCAGCCCTGCTGCCATAGTGATGATCTTAAAAGTCGAGCCAGGTTCATAGGTATCATTCAGGCAGGGGTTTCTCCACATCCGGTTCAGAAGATCCTGCTTCTTTTCTCCCTCTGCTGCTGTTTCTTCTGTATTCAGAGTAAACGGATCGTTCAGATCAAATTCAGGCACATTGACACAGGCATAGATTTCTCCGTTCTGAGGGTTCATAAGCAGTATGGAAACTCTCTCCGCCTGTTTTTCTTCCATGACTTTACCGGCTGCCTGCTGCACATATTCCTGGATATTAACATCCAGACTGGTACGCAGAGTATTTCCTGACACCGGTTCCTTCCTCCGTTCTCCGGTTCCGTCGATCTCCACACCACGTGCATCCGTAACTGTGAGGATCTTTCCGGGCTCTCCTTTCAGGATCTCATCGTATTTCACTTCAAGACCAATGATCCCCTGATTATCACCTCCGGTAAATCCCAGTACTTTTGAAGCGAGAGATCCATAAGGATAATATCTCCGATAATCCTCATCTACCTTCACTCCCTCAAGGTCATATTCCCGGATCCTGTCTCCAATGCTTTTTTCCACGTTTGTCTTTATTCTTTCAATAGAAGAAATTTTTTCAACTTTTTTTCGGATTTCCTCTTCTTTTACAGACAATGCTCCGGACAGTACGCGGATCACTTTTTCAGGATCTTTGATCTGGCTGTGTATCACCGATACTGTGCAGACTGTCCGGTTATCTGCCAGAATATTTCCCCTGATGTCCAGGATCTTTCCCCTGGCTGCTTTTATGTCACGTTCCCTCTCATGAAGATCCTCCGCCTTTTTTGAATAATATTCTGCCCGGACGTTCATAAGATACCAGAGTCTTCCCACAAGTCCCAGAAGAAGCATTATGCAGATCAGAAAAACCATCCATATTTTTTTCCTGTGATAAACCATGGTCCGGATCATAAAAAAATCCCTCTCAGAGGTCGTCACTGTAATATATGACGTTCCCCTGAGAGGGTATTCTTTTTATCTATTCCAGACCGGCCTCCTCGTTGGTAAGACCTTCGCTCTGCATATCGTTATTATCTTCGGTATCACTGTCCTCCGACTCATCTTCCGGCGGACTTGGTACATTCTCATCGGAAATGGCCTCCTTCTGCCCGTCTGCGCCGGTTCCTGTTGCAGAATCGCTGATTCCCTTAAAAAGTTCCCACAGCTCTGTAGTCGGAACTTCTCCATCCTCTGCCTCATCCGGCTGTACATTCAGATACGGAAGTGCTTCGGAAAGGATTCCCTGTGCAATGTACTGTGCGTACGTACTGCTTGCCTGATCATCTACCTTCGGCTCATCCACAACTACATAGATCACAAGCGCCGGATCATCTACCGGTGCAAATCCGATAAAGGATACCAGATACTTGCCATTGCCTCGCGGAAGCTTCTCGGCAGTACCGGTTTTACCACCGGAGCTGTAGCCCTGCACCTTGGAGGTACGGCTGGTACCATGGTCTACGCTGGCAGCCATGTAAGAGCGGATATCTGCAGATATCTTCTCGGAAATCGTCTGCTTCATCAGTGTCGGAGAGATCGTTTTTACGATTCCGCCGCTGCTGTCCTTGATCTTCGTCACCAGATGAGGCTGATAGTAGTATCCTCCATTGATCACAGAACACATTGCATTGATCTCCTGTATCATGGTCAGTGTATAGCCCTGTCCGAAAGCAGAGCATGCAAGCTCCGTTTCTCCCATGGTATCGCTGGTATGGATCACACCGCTTCCCTCATTGGGAAGATCGATACCGGTTCTTGTTCCGAAATTGAAAACGCTCTGTGTCTTAAGAAAATTATCTTTTCCCATCTTTGCTGCGATCTGCATCATACCATCGTTGCAGGAATTGGCAATGACATCGGAAAGAGCTTCTGTCCCGTGAGCATCCGGCCATACCGCACATTTGATAAAAGTAGTCGCACCTTCCGCTCCAAAAGACTGTCCGCCGTCACAGACGAAATTATCGCTCTCGGAAATCGCTCCCATTTCAAGTGCGGAGCCCATAACGATGGGCTTTACAACCGATCCCGGCTCGTAGGCATCTGTCACGCAGAAATTACTCCACATTCCGTTCAGCGCTTCCACGGTTTCCTCATCGTTCATAGCAGCGATCTCACTCTGGGAATACACATTTGAAAGATCTCTCGGGTTATTCAGGTCATAACGGTCACCGCCGTCCATTGCCAGGATCTCTCCTGTTTTCGGATCCTCGATGATCACACCTACATTTTTGGCTCCCATCTTTTCTTCAAAGGTATTTACGTATTTTTCCACGATCTGCTGAAGTCCCAGATCCAGCGAGGTCTCAATGCTTTTGCCATCCGTCGGTTCGATGATCGTCTGTTCTACGTCGGAATTGTTGTTGATGTATCCGTACTGTCTTCCATTCACGCCGGTAAGTGTCGCATTGTAATATCCTTCCAGTCCGGCATCCGCCACATCTCTGGAAAGTGTAAATCCAACGGTATCACAGGCAGTCTCATTAAACGGATAAGATCTGAGATAATCTTCCTCAAACCATACACCTGTGATCCTGGAACGTTCTTTCAGCTGCGTGGCAGTCAGTTCACTGTCGTCTCCCGGATCTTCGTATTTTTCGAAGGCTTTTTTGTCGTCCATGGAGATCTGTTTCTTTACGATCTGATACTGACTTTTTTTTGTACTGCTGTCGGTGAGAAGCTTCCGCATCTCATCTTCATCCAATCCCAGGACTTCCACAAGAGCCTTTATGGTAGGCTCCACGGAATCCTGATCCTTATTGACCTCCAGACAATCAAGGACCACATTATAGACCTTGTTGCTGGTTGCCAGGATATTCCCGTTCCGGTCATAGATATCTCCTCTTTTTGCCGGAAGTGTCTGATTTTCATATTTCTGCTGAGCCTGACTCAGCACCTGCTTTCGATATTTGCTTCCGCTGGTGGCATTGATATAGGTAATTCTTGCCACCAAACCGACTAAAGCCAGCAACACTAAGGAAAATAGTACTGCCAGCTTTTTTTTCATACTGTAATTTATTTTTTTTACCGGCCTGCGCCTTCTTGTACTCAATCGATCACCTGCTTAAAAACTGTACTTCTGTTACTTGTGTGTGTCCACATCCTGATACTGTCTCACATAACTGTTTCCTTCCGTGGTATAGGTCTGTATCTGATCCTCCGAAGGATATTTCATTCCGAGCTCGCCGATAGCTTTTTTCTTGATCTCGCTGATATCCACTGCAGAAGTGACCTGACTGTAATATGCATCGTTATCTTCTTTCAGCTGTGCAAGCTCAGATTCCAGATTTGCAACATTTTTCATACTCGCCGTGATTTCGGATTTTACCTGAAGATAATTGATACAGGTAAAAAGTACCGCGATGGAAACTGCCGTAAGAAACAGAACGAACCCCTTGTTCATGGCCATTGCCTTTTCCCGGTTCCGCTGTGCCTGTCTGCTTACCACCTGTTTTGCCGGTGTCACAGGTACTGCGGATCTCTGTTTTCTTTTCTGAGCCAGCCGTCGCCTTTCCTGTATCTCGGGCAGATCAGTCCTCTGAGGAACTTCCTGCAGCCGTTTTACCGCATTTCCCTGAACATACATTTCTCTGCTGTTCCTGACGGTATTTCGATTTCTTCTGGCTGTAGTCCCTCTTCCTGTCTTCGCCATTTGCCTACCTTCCATCTCTCAACTACATTTTCCGTTCAAAAATACGAAGCTTCGCACTTTTGGATCTCGGATTCTCTTCCATTTCCTCTTTTCCCGGTAAGATCGGTTTCCTTGTGATCACCTTACCCTTGGATTTCTTTCCGCATACGCAGACCGGAAAATCCGGCGGGCAGGTACAGGGATTTTCATTTTTTCGGAAAATGGTCTTAACGATCCTGTCTTCCAGAGAATGGAATGTAATGATACAGATCCTTCCTCCGTCATCCAGGAGATCGATCATGCCGTCCAGGGAATCCCGAAGCACGTCAAGCTCCCGGTTGAGCTCAATACGTATTGCCTGAAAAGTCCTCTTGGCCGGATGTCCTCCTGTAGCTTGTATTTTCATGGGGATCGCACCCCGTATGATCTCTGTCAGTTCTCCGGTTGTCCGGATCGGTGCCTGCTCTCTGGCAGCCACAATGTGTTTCGCTATATTTTTGGCAAATTTATCTTCGCCGTAATCGCGGATAATCCGATACAGCTCCCGTTCCTCATAACCGTTGACTATATCACCGGCTGTACGGCTCTGTCTTCTGTCCATTCGCATGTCCAGAGGAGAATCGTACCGATAGGAAAAACCTCTCTCTTCATTATCCAGCTGATAAGATGACACTCCCAAATCCAGCAGGATCCCGTCCACCTTCTCAATGCCACGGGATCTCAGCTCATCTGCCATGTAACAATAATTGCTGCGAATGATTGTCACCTGATTAAAGGCTGACAGCCGTTCACTCGCAGCAATTATCGCATCCTGGTCTTGATCTATGCCAATAAATCTCCCCTTGGCAGAAAGTTTCTTACACACCTCTGTGGCGTGTCCCGCTCCTCCTAAAGTGCCATCCACATAGATTCCATCCGGCTTTACCCTTAAGCCGTCAATGGTCTCATTGAGTAATACAGATTTATGCTTAAATTCCATATCCGTCTCCTGTGGGATTTCTACCTGCGTTATGCTCAAATGACGATTCCTATGTTCTGCATGCTTTCCACAATGCTGTCCATATCATCATAATTGCAGTTCTCGCTCCACTTCTCTTTGCTCCAAACCTCGATCCGGTTCAGATTACCCGTAAGCACCACATCCTTATCCAGACCAGCGAACTGGCGCAGCGTCTGCGGCACCAGGATTCTTCCCTGCTTATCCAGCTGACATGTTGTAGCTCCGGCTACAAAGAAACGTGAAAAGGTTCTTGCGTCTTTATTTGTAAGTGGTAATGCTCGGAGTTTCTCTTCAAAAGCAACCCATTCATCCATCGGATAAATAGAAAGGCAACCATCCAACCCTCTTGTCAGTACGAACTCTTCCCCTAAGAGTTCCCTGAACCTGGAAGGGATGATCAGACGCCCCTTCGCGTCGATCGTATGATTATACTCGCCCATGAACATGAAACCCACCTACTCTCGTGAAACACGATTCTCCCCTTCGTGCTTCCAGGGTGCAAATGGTGTGTTCTGCCACTCATCCCCATTCGCTACCACTATTCACCACTTTCTACCACTTATGTAATCATTCTAAACTATTTACCATGAAAAAACAAGTGCATATCCAAGTTTTTTTTCATTTCATGAAATATCCACAGGTTTTTTTTCAACCTGTTTATTTTCTGTGCATTATTATGAAATGAAAAAGCTTCCGGACAGTCGCCGGAAGCTTTTTTCTGACTTTATGTTCTGTTATTTTATGACATTTTAAAGGCCTTTGAACGCAAAGGAAAATTTCATCTTTCCATTGGTATCCAGAAGGTATTCCGGATGGGTGCGGGCACCCCAGCTGTCATCTCCTCCAACACCCATCTGCGCCTTTGCGGCACGGACAACGGTATAATGGATTGCCGGAAGCTCATAGGGATGCATGGCATTTTCCATTTCATGAGGAGTATATGGAAGTGCCGAGAACATCATCGGGCCGTTTTCTTTATCCATCTCAAAGAGCATTCCTCTACCCTTTCTGTCTGTGATCTTTGCCCAGCGTACTTCCTCTTTGTTTCCGCATTCCTGCGGCACAAGATAGCGTGCCATATTGTCTGTCACGAGATTCTCATAAATGCCGAGCTTTGCGCCATGCTTCCGGTCTGCATAAGTCTCTGCCGGTCCCAGGCCGTACCACTGAACATGATCATAATCCGCATTGAATTTAAAGAGTACTCCGAACTCCGGCATATCACCCAGCTCTTTTACAGGATCATAGGTCAGCGTTGTCTTTACTCTTCCATCTCCGGTTACCTCATAGGCAAGACGACATTCACTGGCAGGCGTAGTTGGCAGGATGTAGGTAAAAGCAACCTCCACGCTGTTTTCGTGAACCGTTGTCTCCGGAGCATTGGCCGGACCATACATGCCTTTTCGGTAATCCTTATGACTTGCGTACATGCTGGCGATCTTCCACTGTGCATAGCGCATCTGCATCAGACTTCCGCAATCATTATCTGTAGGTGCTCTCCAGAAGTTGGGCTTCGGAATCGCTTCGATCATTTCTCTTCCTGCATATTTATACGAAACCAGACCACCATTGAGAACGGAGAACAGCACTTCGAAATTTTCCCCACGGACACCGATGTTATGAAGGCTTCTCACAAGCTCCACGCCACACGCAGGAGCTTCCGGTGATCCTTCCACCTGATAAACATACTGGCCGAAAGCAACCTCATGTCCTGCCTCTGCCCAAAGTGTTTTTTCTCTGAGAAGGAAGGCTACGGTTACCGTATATTCGCCCGGGCGCTGCTGTTTTCCAAATGGAAGTCTGTAGGTCTGTTGGCTTAAAGGCTCCACCGCTGTATCCAGTGTCTCTGTGCGGAGAACATGACCGTTCTTTGCAAGAGTCACTTCACATCGGAATGTGTCCGTATTTACAAAAAGATTTTTGTTGATGATCTTAACAGAATCCTCACTTACCTGCGCAGTGATATTCTGGTAGTTGAATTTTACCTCCTGCATCTTTGGTGAAGCATCTCTGTCTCCGCCGTATGCGATACCGTTTCCACTGAAATTATAATCTGTAGGACGTTCACCGAAGTCTCCGCCGTATGCCTGGAATTCTTTACCGTAACGGTCTTTTTTGTAAATAGACTGATCAATGTAATCCCAGATAAAGCCACCCTGATATTTCGGTTCTGTATCTGTAAGATCTGTATATTTATGCATTGCGCCGCAGGAATTTCCCATTGCATGGGTATACTCACAGCAAATAAACGGCTTGCTGTCATCCTTTGCAAGGAACTCCCGGATCGCTTCTACGGAAGGATACATCTGGCTTTCCATGTCACTGGTGGCATTGTAGCTGCGGTCATGGAAAACCCCCTCATAATGTACCAGTCTTGTAGGATCATTCTTGTGGTAGAACTCAGACATCTCAAAGATATCTTTTCCACCAAAGGATTCATTTCCACAGGACCAGATCAGGATCGCCGGGTGGTTCTTGTCACGCTGATACATGGAATTTACACGGTCCAGCATCATGCCCAGCCATTCTGGTTTGTTGTGCGGAACGATATCCGTGTGATCTCCGGTAAATTCTGCTATATCCCAGGTTCCGTGAGACTCCAGATTGTTTTCTGCGATCATGTAAATACCATATTCATCACAGAGACGGTAGATCGGAGATGCATCCGGATAATGACAGGTACGGATCGCATTGATGTTGTTCTGTTTCATGGTCACGATGTCTTTGAGCAGTTCCTCCCGGGACACATGTCTTCCTGTGACAGAGCTGAACTCATGGCGGTTCACACCCTTGAATACGATACGTTTTCCGTTAAGGGTCATGATACCATCCTTCATTTCAAAACGGCGGAAACCGACTTTCTCCGGGATGATCTCCTGGAGCTTTCCGCTTTCATCACTGATCTCCAGCTCCAGATCATAGAGATTCGGCTCTTCTGCACTCCAGAGAAGGGGATCCTGGATCTCCCAGGTACAGGTATCCTCTCCGTTTAGAGATCTTTCCTCCTGCAAAAGTATCTCTCCCTTTCCGGAAAGTGTAAGCTTCATTTTTCCTTTTCCCCAGGTACTGGTCACGATCTCAAGCTCGGCTTTTTTGAGAGTTTCATCCGGAATGGCACGGATCCTGAGATCATATACATGGACATCCGGTACCGTAAACAGATAAACATCTCTGTAAATTCCGGAAAAACGGTAAAAATCCTGATCCTCGCACCAGCTGCTGGCTGTCCATTTAAACACCTGTGCCGCCAGCTTGTTCTCGCCGTCCTTCAGATATTCCGTAAGCTCGAATTCTGACGGAGTAAAAGAATCTTCACTGTATCCCACAAATTTTCCATTGAGCCACAGAGCCAGGCCGCTCTCTGCTCCCTGGAATGAAACAAATACTCTTTTTCCTTTCATGCTCTCCGGCACATGGAAATATCTCACATAGCTTGCCACCGGATTAAAACGTTCCGGGATCTGTCCCGGATGAAGTTCTTCATGGCCTTCCCACGGATACTGGACATTGGCATACTGCGGTGCATCATATCCTTCCATCTGGATATGTGCCGGCACATAAATGTCCTCCCAGTCCTTACAGGAATATGCTTCTTCCTCAAAGCCTGGGATAGCAGATGCATAATTCCGTGCATAATGGAACTTCCAGAGACCATTCAGACTGTGACGGAAAGAAGTTTTCCCATCTTCTCTCTCTTCTTCACAGCGATAATATGTATGATCTGAGTGGGCATCCATTCTTCCGTCGCTGAAATACCGGGGATCTTTTAACAGAGAATGATCAAATTTTTTCATTTTTTCCTCCTGCCCGGCAGATTCTGTTTTTCTGCCGGATCCTTCGTTTTTTATGCTATGATCATTATAGTATAATCCACCGGATTATGGTATAATATGTTTCACCAAAATATATAACATTTAGAAACAGGTGAATATCATGTCGATCTATTTCAGAAACACTCCGGTCAGTGCTCCCTTCATGTTTGAATCTCTTGGGAACCACTGGAATCAGGTTAATATCTTCCGTCCGGACGGATATCCGTATTATCATTACCTCCAGACTGAAAAGGGTACCGGACGCATTGAAGTCCGTGGAAAATTTTATACTCTCGGAGCCAACGAGGGCATCCTCATCGCCCCCGGTGTCCCTCATTCCTATCACAGGGAGTCTACTTCCTGGACCACGATGTTTGCCACCTTCACAGGAACACTGGCAGGCAGCATTCCTTCCATGACAGACAACCAGGAAGTGATCCTTATCGAAAAGGAACAAGGGGCCAGTATCCGGAAAATGATTTCTTCTACCTTGCGTAAATATCATCAGCCCACACCGGATATGAAATCTCTTTCTTCCGACTGCTATAATTTTCTTATGAATTTTACAGACTGTGCAGCTTCTCCGAAGATACAGGATAATCCTCTCTACCAGAGATATGTGATTCCGGTAATAAAAGAAATCGAAACCGGTTATCAGCAGGATATCACTGCAGCGCAGCTGAGCCGGAGCGTTTTTGTCTCTCCGCAGTATCTTTCCCGTCTGTTCCGCCGTTTTATGGGCTGCTCGGTTTACGAGTACGTTACCATGTACCGCATCAGCCGCGCACGTGAGCTTCTGCTTTCCAGACCGGATATGAAGATCCAGGATGTTGCCGGCGCTTCCGGATTTTCCGATGCCAGCCACTTTATCGCCATGTTCCGTAAAGTCACAGGCACAACTCCTCTGGATTTCCGAAAGATGTACTGATATATTCCTACTGCACAGCACAAAAACTGCCCTGCCGGAAACGTCATAGAAGACGTTTTCCTGCAGGGCAGTTTTCTGCTGCTCTTATCAGCCAAATGCCGGTATCCTATATTCTGATCCATCAGACAAAAGCATCTGTATCCTATATCTGTTTGCTCTCAGTTTCCGTAATATAATTCCAGAATACGGTCAACTCTTTGGCTGGCCTCCAGATTCTTCAGAAGATCGCTCCTGCTCCTGATCTGGCTGTCCAGCTTCTTCCGTTCCTCCTGCAGCTGCCGCAAAAGTGACGCTTTCCGAAGAGCTTCCTCTTTCTTCTGTATCTCGTTCTGATCCATTTTTTTCTCCCTGTACAGTCTCTGTTTCCAGATTCTCTGCTACATTTTCCCGTTGCTGTTCCGCTTCTTTCTCTGCTTGCTGATCTTTCTCGATCCTTCTCATCCGTACTTTTGCCCGCTTTCTGGACATCACGCGTTTCACTGCAACTACCACGGTGCAAAGAACAAAAAGTATTACCGAGATCACCAGTGAAACATCCACACCGGTTCCCGGAAACAGTATTTTATCTGTGCGGAACCACTGGATCACTGCTCTTCCAAGACCATAGCCTGCCAGATATCTCAGAAAGATCTCTCCCTGAAATACTTTTTTGCGAAGCAGCATCATAAGCATCAAAAGCACAAGCAGACACCAGAGACTTTCATAGAAAAACAAGGGCTGTACCAAAATCCAGGTACCACCGTCCACGGTTTGAAGCTTTTCACGCATAGCCGTGGTGACCTCTCCTGCCCGTACCGCAGTCAGCGGCAGCTGCATGGAAAAAATGTTGTCTGCATATTCCCCGAAAGATTCTCTGTTAAAAAAGCTTCCCCACTTTCCTATTATCTGCCCGATCAGAAGTCCCATGCAGGCAAGATCTGCCATCTGCCAGAAGGATTTCTTTCGGATCCTGCAGTAGACCGCACCACCCAGCACACCGCCCAGAAGTCCGCCATAAAACATAAGTCCTCCGGACCGTATATTCAGAAGCTGTCCCGGATCATTTTTATAAAGACTCCAGGAAAAAGCCGCATAAAGCAGCCTTGCCCCTGCCACACCGGAAAGCAGCGTTATGATGGCCAGATCCAGATATGCATCCGGATCTTCATGATTTCTTCTGGCTTCCAGTGCCACAAAAAAGATTCCCAGAAGCATTCCTATCGCGATCAGTACGCCATAGATCGTGATCTCAAAGCCAAAGATCTCAAAGGATCTCGGCACATGATCCAAAACCAGATTTAATCCGGGAAACCGAATTGACATATCCATAAAATCACCTGTTATAATTTTTCAGCTTACAGCCGGTATTTCACAGACGTTGGTGATCACACGTTAAATCTGAATAAGATCACATCTCCGTCCTGTACAACGTACTCTTTTCCTTCCATACGTACAAGGCCCTTCTCTCTGGCACCTGCATAGGAACCGCAATCCAGAAGATCCTGATAATTCACAACCTCTGCTTTGATAAATCCACGTTCAAAGTCTGTGTGGATCTTACCTGCTGCCTGCGGTGCCTTGGTTCCGATCTTGATGGTCCATGCTCTTGTCTCATCCTCTCCGGCTGTCAGGAAGCTCATAAGGCCAAGAAGGTGATAGCTTGCGCGCACCAGCTTCTCAAGGCCGGATTCTGTCAGTCCCAGATCCTCAAGGAACATCTTTCTCTCATCCTCATCCAGCTCGGAGATTTCCTCCTCGATCTGCGCACAGATCACAAATACCTCGCTGTTCTGTTTGGCAGCGTATTCACGTACTGCCTGTACATACTGATTGTTCGCCCCATCATCTGCGATATCATCCTCTGCAACGTTAGCCGCATAGATCACCGGTTTTGCAGTAAGAAGATTATAGGTTGCAAGCCATGCATCCTCATCTTCGTTCTCTGTTTCCAGAGTAATGGCAAGCTGTCCCTCTTCCAGATGCGCCTTTACTTTTTCAAGGAATGTAAGCTCTTTGGCAGCTTCCTTATCCATACGTGCAGTCTTGGTAACCTTGGCAATCCTTCTCTCGAGGATCTCAAGATCAGAGAAAACAAGCTCCAGATTAATAGTCTCGATATCGCGGAGCGGATCAATGCTTCCATCTACATGAACAACATTGGAATCCTCAAAGCAGCGTACCACGTGAACGATAGCATCTACCTCACGGATATTTGCAAGGAACTGGTTTCCAAGTCCCTCTCCCTTAGATGCGCCTTTTACAAGACCTGCAATATCGACGAATTCGATCACTGCCGGTGTTACTTTTTTTGATTTATAAAAATCTCCGAGAAGATTCAGTCTCTCATCCGGAACGGTTACAACACCCACATTGGGGTCGATAGTACAGAACGGATAGTTTGCGGATTCTGCTCCGGCTTTTGTCAGTGAATTGAATAATGTACTTTTTCCTACGTTAGGAAGACCTACGATTCCTAATTTCATCTCTCTATATACGTCCTTTCGATATATTTATTTACAGTATTTTTCAGATACTCTTTAAACAGGCCTTTCCGTTTTTCAGGCCATTCCTGTCCCATATTACCATACACAGCCTGAAATCGCAACTGTGAGGCAATTATTGTTACTGTCAGTCCCTGGACATGATCATCAGAAGCTGCCCGCTTTCATACAGGATCTCTGCGGTTTCTTCCGAAATCTCATTGCTGACGGTCAGGCCACTGTCTTCTACTGTCAGATGATATCCGTTCAGCGGATACTTAAACCCCCTCAGAGTGAGGCCTGTCACATCACCTCCCACAGTAAAGAATGAAACATATTTTCCAAACTGCTCCTCTCTGTGCAGTATGGTTCCACTTTCTGCAAGTGTGATATAATTCCACTGATCTGCGATCGCAATACGAACGCCCTGTTCCTTACCCATGGAAAGCAGTCCCAGATTCGCCAGCACATGATCCAGCCTTGTGCCGGTAGCTCCCAGGATCAGGATATCCTTTGCACCCTTGCGGATCATCTGGTTTACCGCAGACTGTGTATCCGAATCATCCTTCTCTGGCTTCAGCCTGATGATCTCCGGTCCCTTCAGACTTTCCATATATTTTTGGCCTTCTTCGGAAAGACTGTCAAAATCCCCAATTGCAAGATCCGGAATAAATTCCCGGTTTTTCATAAACCATTCCATCCCCTTATCTGCAGCAACAAGAGTGATTTTCTCTCCTCGGCTTTCTTCTATTCTTTTTTTTAAAAAATCGAGGGCAAAACCATTCTGGATATTGCCCCCGCTGATTATTATTGTATCGATCATTTTCAGTCCAGCTCTTTTTTGATATTGTGGATTTTTTCTGTAATGTGTCTTACATTGGCTGCCACATCGCCCTTAAATACCCAGGAACCTGCGACCATGAGGTTTGCACCGGCACGCATAACCGTCTCCAGTGTATCATCATTGATACCACCATCTACCTGGATATCAACATCCAGCTCTTCTTCATCAATAAGCTCACGAAGCTCCTGGATCTTCTCCGTACATTCGTCCATGTATTTCTGTCCGCCAAATCCTGGCTGAACAGTCATTATCAGCACCATATCCACATCTTCAAGAAGATGGCTGATGTCATTTACCGGTGTGGATGGCTTGATTGAAACTGCCGCCTTTACCCCTGCTGCCCTGATCTGCTCCAGTGTACGCTCCAGATCCTCACATGCCTCCGCATGTACAGTAATGGAATCTGCTCCGCATTCTACAAAATCGCGGATATATCTTTCCGGTTCTGTTACCATCAAATGTACGTCGAAAAACATGTTGGATTCTTTCCGGATCGATTTGATTACCGGCATTCCAAAAGAAATGCTGGGAACAAAATCTCCATCCATAACATCAATATGCAGATATTCAACGCCTTCCTTTTCCAGAATTTTGATCTGTTCTCCCAGTCTGTTAAAATCTGCTGATAAGATCGACGGGCACAATCGGTATTCCATGACTCAGTATCTCCTTTTCTCTTTTAATTCCTGGTGCAGCTCCAGATAATCTTCATATCGGAGTCTGCTGATCTCATTGTTCTCAAGGGCTTCCTTAACAGCGCAGCCCGGTTCATGTATGTGACGGCACCCCTGAAAGCGGCACTGTCCTTCATATCTTCGGAACTCTGGAAAGTAATCCTTCAGTTCCTGCTCCTCCATATTTTCAATATATAAGGAGGAAAATCCCGGCGTATCCACAAGGAATGTATCCTGTGCCACCGGTATGATCTGTGCATGGCGCGTGGTATGTTTTCCCCGTTTCAGTTTACGACTGATCTCACCGGTTTCCATCTCCACTTCTTCCTGAAGGGAATTTGTAAGAGAAGATTTTCCCACGCCGGATGGGCCTGCAACCACAGTTGTCCTGCCCTGAAGCACTTCTTCGATCTCGTCGAGTCCTTCTCCCTTCAGGGCACTTGACAGGATCACCTGATAGCCGCAGCTCTGGTATGTTTCATAGAGAAATTCCAGTTCTTCCGTTGTTGCCAGATCTTTTTTGTTAAAACAGATGACTGCCGGAACACCTTCCCTCTCCATCATAATGAGGAAACGATCCAGAAGCATGAAGTTCGGCTTCGGATTATCCATGGCAAAGATCACCAGTGCCTGATCTACATTGGCCACAGCCGGACGGATCAGAGAATTCTTCCGCTTGTGGATCTCCGTCACACTTCCCTCCAGTTCCTTTTCATCCAGAACTGTAATGTCCACATTGTCACCTACCAGAGGCTTGAATTTATCCTTACGGAAAATTCCCTTGGCTCTGCATTCATATGTATTACCGTCTTCTGCATATACGTAGTAGAATCCGGCAATACCTTTGATTATCTTTCCCTGCATGATCACTCAGCTTTCTTGAATGTAACCGTGTAGGTTCCAAGCTGCTGATAATCCCCGTCTACCTCTTCATAGAGATAGATGGTTCCTGAGGTAACGCCCTCAGCACCTGAGATATCAAGCTGATACGGGAAGCTGATATTCTGTCCATCAATGATGGTGGATGCCTTAGGCTCACCGTTTACGTCCTGGATCAGTTCCAGACGGATCGCGCCTCCATTGTAGCCGGACGGGGTATCCAGTGTCTGTGTACATTTCCAGCCTGTGTTTGCATTGACATCTGCTGTAGATGTAGTTGTGGATACTGTGCTGTCCGCAGATGCTGTGCTGTCTGTGGATGCTGTACTGTCTGTAGATGCTGTACTATCTGCAGATGCTGTGCTGTCTGTAGATGCTGTACTATCTGTGGATGGAGCCTGGTCACCGGAGCTGATGGTAAGATAAATTGGATCATCCGGATCTGCTATTGTATCCTCATCTGCGCTAACTTCTGGGCTCTGTGCGATAACTGTACCTGCTGGTTCTGGGCTCTGCTGTTCTGTAATCTGAATATCAATAAACTTGCCTAAAGTAGTAAGTGCATCATCTTTGGTCATTCCCACAACACTTGGCACTGACGCATTAGCGCCAAAATCTTGACCACGACTTATTGTTAAAGTAACCGTTGATCCCACCTGCACAGATGTACCTTCCGCAGGTTCTACACTATAAACATACCCTGGTTCTACTAAAGCACAAACTTCACCCTGTTCGTTTACATCAGTTTCACTATACTCTTTCTGGACATTCACTCGTAATCCTAAATCTTCAAGCGTTCTTTGTGCTTCAACGCCTTTATCGCTGCTTACATCCGGGATCGTAACCTGTGCTGTTCCGGTGCTTACCCAGTATTTCACAGTTGTATTGGCTTCAACCTGTGTTCCCGCAGCTGTCTCCTGACGGGAGATCCTGCCTTTTTCCTGATTGGATGCCTCCTCACCGGCCATCTGGACACCCAGATGTGCATCGTTTGCAAGTGTTTTAGCCTCTTCCTCTGTCTTGCCTACAAGATCAGGAACAGTTGCCAGACCGTCAGCTGCTGATTCCTGCTTCGCTTCTGCCTTGCTGCTGTCTGCAGCTCCGCTGCTGCCGGTTCCAAACAGTCCTGCGGCACGTCCAAGCACTACCACAAGAACGATCAGAAGGACTGCACCTCCGATCAGTGCCGCAATCGTCAGGCCTCTTCCGGAACCATGATGCTTCTTTTTCTTTCCGGATCTATGCTCGGATCTCGGTCTGTATTCTTCCTCTGCATCATCGTAATCGTTATCATCGTATTTTTCTTCCTCAAGTGCGGTGATCTCCGGTTTTGTGATCTGCTTCGGTGTATGTTTGATCTCACCAAGCTCTTCTTCTGAGATCACAACCGTCTTGGCATCGTTGTCAACTGTAGTAAGCCTTACAAAATCACCCTGGGGATCGATCAGAGAATGCTTCAGGTCTGCGATCACATCCTCCATACGGCTGTAACGACGATCTACACTTTTCTGTGTACATTTCAGAATGATCTGCTCCAGACTGTACGGAAGGTCCGGTGTATACACACTTGGCGGAACCATCTCTTCCTGCAGATGCTTGATAGCGATCGCCACAGTGGTATCTCCGTCAAAAGGAACTCTTCCTGTGACCATCTCATACAGTGTGATTCCAAGAGAATAGATATCGCTCTTCTCATCGCTGTATCCGCCTCTCACCTGCTCAGGTGAGCTGTAATGTACAGATCCCATTACATTGGAGCTGATCGTATTGGAAGATGCAGCTCTGGCAATTCCAAAGTCTGTCACCTTTACTTTACCATCTGTGGAGATAATGATATTCTGGGGTTTCACATCTCTGTGAACGATACCATGGCTGTGTGCCGCCTCCAGACCCATAGAAACCTGGATTGCGATACTTGTAGCCTCTTTAATGGAAAGCTTTCCCTTCTTGGAGATGTATTCCTTCAGAGTGATACCCTCGATCAGTTCCATAACAATGTAATAAACACCGCCGTCATCTCCTACGTCAAATACATTGACGATATTCGGATGTGTAAGACCAGCTGCCGCCTGGGCCTCACTTCTGAATTTCTTTATAAACGTGGTGTCTTCCCGAAACTCCGGTTTCAGGACCTTCACGGCAACAAAACGGTTCAGCTTATGGTCCATAGCCTTATAGACATCTGCCATTCCGCCAGTTCCGATTTTTCCTACGATCTCATAGCGCTCGGCTATGATCATTCCCGTCTTCAACATGCTTCCACCTCATTCGTGAATGGCTCTACCAGTACAACTGCAATATTATCCTTACCACCATTCTGATTTGCTTCCCGAAGGAGCGCACTGCCCTTCTGATCAATATCTGCTTCCGGATCGGATATGATCTCCTGGATCTTCTCATCTTCAACCATATTGCTGAGACCGTCTGAACACATCAGGATCGTACATCCTTTTTCAAGTTTCAGATCAAAGAAATCCACATCCACCGTTTTCTCCGCGCCAAGTGCCCTTGTAATGATGTTCTTATCTGGATGATTCCGTGCTTCCGCTTCGCTGATCTCGCCCATTCTCACCATTTCCTGTACCAGGGAATGATCTCTGGTGACCTGGCGGATTCCGTCCTGGATCACATATAAACGGCTGTCACCCACATTGGCTACATAGGCATACTGATCTACAATAGTCGCCACCACCATAGTGGTTCCCATGCCCCGGAGGTTTTCGTCTTCCTGCGCACGGTTTCTGATCTCCGTGTTCGCAGCTTCGATCGCATGACGAATAACCTTCACAGGATTGTAATCCGCATCTTCACGGATTTCATTCACAAGGATCCGTACTGCATGTGAGGATGCATAGTCACCGGCGTTATGTCCGCCCATTCCGTCCGCGACTGTGAAAAGATTAGGCAGATTTCCAACCGGACCTTCAGATGCAAACACGTAATCCTGATTCATCTTCCGCTTCTGCCCTACATCAGTAGCTGAGTATATCCTCATGTCACTTCTCGCTTTCTGTTTTTTCCATGTAACTTTTTCTTAGCTGTCCACAGGCACCGTCGATATCGCTGCCCATTTCCCTTCTAATAGTAACATTAATTCCGTATTTTTCAAGTTTTATTTTGAAATTCTCCACAGCCTGTCGAGTAGACCTCACATAGGAGCGTTCCTTGATGGGATTGACCGGAATCAGATTTACATGGCAATTGATGCCTTTTATACGGCCTGCCAGCTGTCTCGCATCTTCTTCACTGTCGTTGACGCCAGCTACAAGACTGTACTCAAAGGTGATCCTTCGGCCTGTTTTGTCAAAATAATTTCTGCAGGCATCCAGAACCTCATCCATGGAATACTTATTCGCGATCGGCATCAGTTCCTGTCGTTTTTCATCATTTGGAGCATGAAGGGAAAGTGCCAGAGTGATCTGAAGCTTTTCTTCAGCCAGATCATACATCTTCGGCACGATCCCACAGGTAGAAACCGTCACATTTCTCTGACTGATCCCAAGACCGTTTTCGTCGGTAAGGATCCTGACAAAACGGACAAGATTGTCATAATTATCCATCGGCTCACCGGTTCCCATCACAACTACATTGGCCACACGTTCACCGGTATCTGCCTGGATACGGTAAATCTGATCCAGCATCTCGGACGGTTTCAGGCATCTGGTTAGTCCTCCGATGGTAGATGCACAGAATCTGCATCCCATACGGCAACCCACCTGAGAAGAAATGCACACAGAATTTCCGTGATGATACCGCATGAGAACACTCTCGATCACATTTCCATCTTCCAGCTGGAACAGATATTTTCTGGTTCCGTCAATTTTTGAGATCCTTACATCTGCCTGGGTCAGTGCTGTGATCGGATAAGCCGAAAGCTTTTCCCTGAGGCTTTTGGAAAGATTTGTCATTTCATCCCAGGAGGTAACCAGCTGCTGGTGAAGCCATGCATAGATCTGTTTCGCCCGGAAAGGCTTTTCACCGATCTTTGTCATGAATTCCTTCAATTCCTCCATGGTCATGGATTTTACATCTGTCATTTTCTGTTATTTCCTTCTGAATCTGGCAATAAAGAATCCATCTGTCTTATGTATTCCCGGCAGAAGCTGCAGATAGCCAAGCTTCGTGGATTTACAGTGCAGTTCCTCCGGAATATACGGATCCAGGCTTTCCAGCCGGTACGGATAATTCTTTAAAAACCATAATACATTTTCTTCGTTTTCTTCCCGGGCAATGGTACATGTGCTGAAGATCAGCGTTCCATCCGGTTTCACATACTTCGCAGCCTTATCCAGGATCATTCTCTGGAGCATTACGATCTCTTCCTGTTTCTGCGGAGTTGCCCGGTATTTGATTTCCGGTTTCTTGCCGATAACTCCATAACCGGAGCACGGTACATCTGCGATCACAATATCCGCAGCCTGTTCGGAATCCGGATCATATACCGTTGCATCCTGAACTCTGGCTTCCACATTGATCACTCCGGTCCTGTGGATGTTTTCTTTGATAAGATCTGCCTTATACTGACTTACATCTCTGGCATCCACATTTCCGTAATCCCCCATTTTGTCTGCCGCATGGATGCTTTTTCCACCTGGTGCAGCGCACATGTCGATGATATGGTCGCCTTTTTTCGGACTTGCAGCTTCCGCTACAAGCATAGAGCTTACATCCTGCACCAGGATCTTTCCCTGAAGGAAGGTCTCAAGTGTCAAAATATGATTGTAATCGGAAATCTTCAGTGCATAGGGAAGATAAGGAGCCTGTTCTACTGTCACTCCCTGAGACTTCAAACTGGTGACGATCTCTCTCAGAGACGCCTTATGAGTACGGCACCGTACTGTGATCGGTCTTTCTGTCAGAAAATCCTCCAGGATCTTCTCCGTAGTCTTCACTCCGTAGGCTGCTTTCCATTTTTCTACCAGATATTCCGGCATGGAATATTTCACAGAAAGATAACGGACTTCGTTTTCTTCCCTGGAAGGAAGCTCCAGATCACCGATCTCTCTTGCGATCGTACGGAGCACCCCGTTGACAAAGGGCTTTAGATTATAAAAGCCTTTTCGCTGTGCCAGCTTTACCGCTTCATTGCATACTGCACTGTCCGGAACACTGTCCATAAATTTCAGCTGATATACCGCACTTCTCAGAATCTCACGGATCTGCGGTTTCATCTTGTTTACAGAAACCTTGGAAAAAGAATCGATGACATAATCAATATAGATCCTGTATTCCAGGGTTCCCTCACATACTCTTGTAATAAAGCTACGTTCCTGTTTCGGAAGAAACTGATATTTGGAAAGCGCATTCCGGATCGCAATATGGCTGTGCTCACCCTCCTCCTCGATCTGTAACAGGATCTCAAGGATCAGTTCTCTGGTATTTACTCCGCTGCTAATCACGATCTCTACCTCCTGCAAGGATAATCAGTCTCAGAAGCTGCAGAATAGATGCCGCCAGAGCTGCTACATAGGTAAGCGCTGCCGCTGTAAGTACTTTTCTTGCACCCTTTTTTTCATCTGCACCTAAGATACCTGTACTTTCCAGCATTTTAAGCGCTCTGGAAGACGCATTGATCTCAACCGGAAGTGTCACCAGCTGAAACAGTACTGCCAGTGAAAACAAAACAATTCCCAGAGTTACCAGCGGATCAATGGAAAAGATCAGTCCTGCGATAAACAGCGGCCATGAAAGCTGGGAACCAATATTTGCGGCAGGTACAATGGCTGAACGGATATTCAGTGGTGCATAATTGATCGCATCCTGGATCGCATGGCCACATTCATGTGCTGCCACCCCCACAGCCGCCAGAGAATTTCTTCCATAAATATCTTCTGAAAGGGAAACCGTTTTCGTTCTCGGATCATAGTGATCCGTAAGACTTCCGCGGATCGGAACCACCTGTACGTCTGTGATCCCAGCCGCTCTCAGGATCCTCTGTGCAGCTTCCGCACCGGTGATACCTGAATGACTCCGGACCTTTTTATAGACTGCAAAGGTACTGCGCAGCTTCGCGGATGCCGCAAGAGAAAGAAGCATTCCGATCACGAGCAAAAGAATCGTGGGGTCCATTCCCCATCCGTAATAACCATATCCGTACATAACTCATCACTCCCTGGAATCTCTGAACATGTCTCCTGGTTTCAACTGATATCCCCGAAGGAACTGGG
>OQVH01000809.1_pt1 | contig 22596 bp, 20 predicted proteins | sample 1691641 | NCBI WGS metagenome assembly OQVH01 (sample SAMN03418286, study PRJEB22391) | human gut metagenome | biome: human-gut; feature: organic feature; material: feces | host: Homo sapiens | place: Italy | collected 2013-04
TGGCGGCGCTGGAGGAAAACAACGCCGGAGAGGCCACAACCCACCTGGTGCAGGCCACGCAGGCTTTGGCGGCCATGGATGGCATTTCCCGCCGCCATAACCAGGAAGGGCAGCTGTACCGTTCCGCGGTAAAGACCGGTTCCCGGGTGATGGCCCCCGCCGTCAATGAACTGGCGGATATTGTCTCCAAAAAAGTTTTCCCGGCCATTGCCGGCGCTCCGGCTCTTTCCCCCAAGCCTCTGGTCAAGGGGGGCAGCATGGATAAGGCGGAACTCTTCTGTGACGGGGACCGCGGCTCCTTCTGGCACTCCGGCGCCTACGGTCAGCCGGGAGACTGGTATGGCGTGGACTACGGAATGCCCATTCCCGTGCGGAGCGTGGAAGTGCTGATGGGCCGCAACGACAAGGACGGCGACTATGTAGAGAAAGGGCAGCTGGAAGGCTCCCGCGACCTCAAGACCTGGAAGCCGCTGGGGCCAGAGACCTCCGGAATGCAGGTAGCCTGGAAGGCTCCCAAGCCGGTTTTGCTCCGTGCCGTGCGCTACCGCGTCATTGAGCCGAAGAAAACGGGCAACGGACGGGCCGTTTGGACTGCCGTGAGGGAAATAGCCGTCAACACGCCTCCTTCCGCTATGGCTTCCTCCAACGTGGCTGGGCTGGAGGGCGTTTCCGTGCAGAAATCCGACAAAATCGTGCGAATCAACCGCGTAATGGAAACGCACAAGATGAAACCCGGAGAATTTATTTCCCTGCGGTTGGATGGCCCCACGGACGCCACTTGGCTGGAAGTCAACCTGGAACGGGATGACGTCAACTCCTGGGCTGAGGTAGTGCTGGATGTGGAAGGTTCCTCCAAACCCGTGGTCCAGAAGCTGGACAAACACGGATCCCACTACGACTACCTTGGAAGCCCTGGGGTTGTCCAGATTGGGAACGACTACGTCCAACGGCTTATCGGCACGGTAAACCGTTTTTAGGTTTCTGTCGCTCAGGGAGACCAGGTTGGTGCCAGGATCAGAAGGAGGAACGTCAAATTTGAACATGTTCAAAACAATGTCCTGTTCCTTCCCGCTTTTATTGACCAGTTTCATGCCTTTGATTCCCTTGGGAAGCTGATTTCCCCTGGCAATGAAGTTCTTGCCCTGTTTGTCCAGCTTCTGTGCGCCTGACCTACAAGGCTCCCCAGCCGGATGCAATCATTAATGAAGTGATTTTTTCCTCCAGGAAATAACCGTCTCAGGCGCTGGCGCCTTACGCCGAACTCCGTCCGGAACGAACCGGGCGGAGTTTTTTTTTGAAAGGGCCGGGCGCGCGGCGTGCGGACTGTTTCCGGAAACGGAAGCGGACGCTTCTTTTCTCCGCTTTGGCCGTCTGTTGCGGAAACAACCTTGACCCTGTTGGATGCGGGGCTAAAATACTGCCATGACGCCGGGTTTTCATTGGACTCTACGCCCTTCCGTGAAGGAGGATGATCCGGTCTTGAAAGCGTTTCCTGCGGAACTGCCCCTGCTGGTCAAGCAGCTTCTGCTGCAGCGCGGCTTCACCGGGGGAATGGAAACGGAACTCTTTCTGGACCCCAGGCTCTCCCACCTGAGCGACCCTTTCCTGATGGGGGAAATGAGGGCTGCCGTGGACCGCATTTTCCGGGCCGTGGATGAAGGGGAAACCGTGTGCATTTATGGGGACTATGATGTGGACGGTGTCACCTCCGTGGCGCTTCTCCGGGCTATTTTGATGGCTTATGACCTGGATCCCCAGTATTTTATTCCCGTCCGTTCCCGGGAAGGCTACGGACTCAGCGAGGCCGGCATCAAGCGCTGCCTTTGCGAATGTGCGGACCCTCCCAGCCTGCTTATTACGGTGGACTGCGGCACTTCCTCCGTGAAGGAGGTGGACATGCTTAACAGCCTGGGGATAGACGTCATCATTCTGGACCACCATGAGGCGGGCCCTTTGGGGCGTCCGGATGCAGCGGCGGTGGTCAATGCCAAAATTGAGGAAAACAGCCCATATACCTATCTGTGCAGCGCGGGCGTAGTCTTCAAGCTGGCGCATGCCCTCCTGAAGGAGCGGAAACTGAAAACCTTTGACCTGAAACTTTATCTGGACCTGGTGGCCGTGGCAACCGTGGCGGACATTGTTCCCCTGGTGGCGGAAAACAGGATTCTGGTTCGCCACGGCCTGGGCAGGCTGGCGCACAGCCGCCATACGGGCCTCAAAACCCTGACGGAAATAGCGGGCATCCGACCTTCCGACTCCGTCAACCACGCGGGCTTCCTGAACGCCGCCCACGTGGGGTTCAGGATAGGCCCGCGCATTAATGCCGCCGGGCGCATGGATTCCCCCATGGATGCGTTGGAACTCCTGCTGACCATGGATGCCAGGAGGGCCGTGCAGCTTGCCCAAATGCTGGATTCCCACAACCGAAAGCGGCAGGAGGAAGAGGAGGCCATCCGGACGGATGCGGTGGAAATGCTTCATAACTCCTTTGACCCGGAGAGGGACAACGTCATTGTGCTGGGTTCCCGCGCGTGGCATCCCGGCGTGGTGGGCATTGTAGCCTCCCAGCTGATGAGGCGGTACCACAAGCCGACCTTCGTCATCGCCTTTGACGAAAGCGGCGTGGGGAAGGGCGAAAAGCTTCAGATGATTGGTTCCCACGCGCTTGGGCGGTTCCGTGGGAAAAACGTCGGAACTCATGAAGAGAGGCTGTGGATTGGAGTTGCCGAAAGGTTCCAGCTTTTCATAGCTGTCCAGCAAATCCAGCGTCAACGCCTGGAAGGACACTTCCATAATAGGCCGTTGAGTGGTGAATAATGTGTCAAACCTTATCCTATGGTAATCTTAATAGATTGTTATTAGGCGTATTATCCAGTTTGGGGTTACATATTTTCTCATCTGGAACTGATTTCAGGAATGAGTTCCAGTTATTGGAATTCTATGTTTATTCGTACATTATAACCTTGTTTAACAGGCAGTTTTTTTGTGAAGGAAGGCACTCTCTTTCAAAATTTCAATGGATGAGACAACTCTAACAATGTCATATGTATTTGAGGTGTCTTGACAGAGCAGGTTTTAAAGAGCATTGTCTGTCCCGTTCCCCATTCAGGGTGGATTTATAGTAAAAACAAGCAAGATGAATACCCTGTTTCTGCAAGGTCGTCTATTGCTGCTTCTCGGACGGTAAGTCCGTGAAGATATCTTGATATGCGCCGGTGAGCCGTTCCGGCGCGAGGGAAGTAAACGGCTGTCTTGATTTGCGCCAAAGGAATGATTCCGTAACAGGAACGTTTTCCGTGCGCAGTTCCCGAAGGAACGACCTCTTAACATTTTTACTGTAAATGAAAGAACAAATACATATTTTTGATACGACGCTGAGAGACGGGGAACAGTGCCCCGGCGCGGCGATGAACGTGGAGCAGAAAATACAGGTGGCCATGCAGCTGGAAACGCTGGGCGTGGATATTATTGAAGCGGGCTTCCCCGTTATTTCAGACGGCGATTTCCGAGCTGTCCGGGCTGTGGCGGAACGCACGGAAAAAAGCCGTGTCTGCGGGCTGGCCCGCTGTGTGGAAAAGGACATCGCCGCCGCCCATGAAGCGTTGAAGGCAGCCGGGGAACGGGAGCGCATCCATCTGGTGGTGGCCACCTCCCCCATCCACCGGAAATACAAGCTGGGAAAAAGCCGGGAACAAATCAGGAACATGGCCGTAAAGTCCGTTGCCATGGCTTCCGATTTGTGCGGGGAAGTGCAATTTTCCGCAGAGGACGCTTCCCGCACGGAGCCGGAATTCCTGGCGGAGATTGTAGAGTCTGTAATTGATGCGGGCGCTGCCGTCATCAATATTCCGGATACGGTGGGGTTCACGATGCCGGAGGAATATTTCCGCCTGATTTCCTATCTGAAATCCCATGTTCCCAATGTGGACCGCATTCGGCTGTCCGTCCACTGCCATGATGACATGGGGATGGCCGTGGCCAACTCTCTGGCGGCCATCCGGGCCGGGGCGCGGCAGATAGAGGGAACCATCAATGGCATCGGGGAACGGGCCGGAAATACCGCCTTGGAGGAAGTCATGATGGCACTGCATTCCCGGCGGGATTTCTTTTCCGAAGTGCGGACCGGAGTACGAACGAATGAACTGGTGCGTACCAGCCGCATGGTGGCCGCCATGAGCGGCCTGGCCGTTCCTCGTTCCAAGGCCGTAGTGGGGGCGAACGCCTTTGCCCACGGTTCCGGTATTCACCAGGACGGCGTGCTGAAAAACCGCAGCACGTATGAAGTGATGGACCCGGAGGAAATCGGCTGGGGCGCTACGGAACTGCCCTTGACCAAGCATTCCGGAAGGCACGCCGTGAAAATGCGCCTGAGTGCGCTGGGCCTCTCCGTTCCGGATACGGACATGCCGCGCCTGTTTGAACTGTTCAAGAAACGGGGAGATCAATGCAAGTTCGTATATGATGATGATTTGGCAGCCCTCGTGGACTCCCTTTAAGCATGAATTTCCGGATGGTTATTGTATTTGTATGGGGATGTGTTCGGCATGGACTTGCCGACCGGGGAATTTGCCGGCAGCCGTTTTGAAGCTCCGTCATATGCAGGAGGGGAAGCAAGGCGTCTTCAACAGGAGCCTTTTTCTTCTGCACTGGAAAAGGAAACCCCCTGCAAGTTAAAAACTTGCAGGGGGTTATCTGGTAGGCCCGGTAGGGTTCGAACCTACGACCAAGGGATTATGAGTCCCCTGCTCTAACCGCTGAGCTACGAGCCCGTTGCAGAACAACGTGAAAGGATGCTAGCAGAATTGGAGGAGGAAAGCAAAGTTTTTATCCTGCAGTAAACGTTTTGGATTTGCGAATGGGCCGGGAGGCGGGAGAGGCCGGAGAAAGGTTCAGACTTGCAGCTTCGTCCAGCTCCGCCCCTTGACGATTTTATAGAGGATGGCGGATTGAACGGCCATTTCAAAGGCGAAAACCAGCCAGATGCCCCACAAAGTCATGGTTTCCGGTGCCAGCCTGAACCATACCCAGGTGCAGACGACCCGGAAAAAGCCCATAATGCCGTAGGAAATAAGCATGACTCTCCGGGTGTCTCCCGCGCCGCGCAGGGACATTTTCATCACGATGCAGGCGGCGAAGAAGGGTTCCACCACCAACATGGTGCGCAACACGGGGATTCCGGTATCAATGAGGGTCGTGCTGCCGTTGGAAAATATCTCCATGAACAGGGCGGGAAAGGCACTGAAGAGCACTCCCAGGCCTGTCATGAAGATGACGGCGTACCGCATGCATTTCCAGATGGTGATGCGGGCCATAAGCGCGTTCCGGGCGCCCAGGTATTGCCCCACGAGCGTGGAAGCGGCCATGCCGATGGCGAAGCCGGGCAGGAAGCTGAGCGATTCAATGCGGACGGCAATATTGTGGACGCCCAGCACGCCTTTAACAGGCAGTTCACTGATGATGGAAAGGCAGAACATCTGGATGCCCCACATGCCGAAGACTTCCACGGCCTGCGGCAGCCCGATTTTCAGGATTCGCTTCTGCATGCCCATGTCCGGCCGCAGATGGGAAAAGCTGAGGTACAGGGGCGGGGCATAGTGTTCTCCCCGTTCCCGGACAAGTTCTTCCAGGGATTCATTTTTCCTGCCCGTGAAGATTTTTTTTCTGCGCCGCAGCATGATGAACAGCAGGATGCACATGCTGATGCCGTAGCCGCAGACCGTTCCTGCCGCAATTCCTCCGATGCGCCAGCCGCCCAGAGGAGCGTCCGCAAAGACGAAGATGACGCTGAAGATGACATTGAGGATGCCTACGCTCATCATGATCCAGAAGGGAAGCCGCGTGTCTCCGGAGCCTCGCAGGGCGGCATTGATGGCAAAGACCACGCCGCTGAACGGGGCCGCAAATGCGGCCATATAAACGTATTGCAGGGCGTAGGCCCGGGCGGTTTCATTCATGGTCAGTACGTGCGTGACCATGAAATCGCTGCATGTGAAGAGAAGTCCGCAGGAGATGGTTCCTGCCAGGAGCCCCAGCATGGCGGCCTGGTGCAGGCCATGCTGGGCCTGGGGATAGTCCCTGGCGCCCGTCATGCGGGAAACGATGGCTGTGGCTCCCATCATGATAGACCCCTGGATGACGAAGCCGAACCACATGATGAAGACGACGGCGCCCATGCCGTCAGAGATGTTGATGGTGTCCTGGGCGTCCACCCCTATTTTAGTGGCGATGAAAAGGTCGGACGAGGTGACGAAAAAGCTCAGCAGCTGTTCCAGGAATGGCCAGAAAGCAATCACGGCGATTTGCCGGGGCAGGGATAGTCCGGCAAGTTTTCCGCCCAGGCGGGCGCGTGCCGCCTTGCCGCGTATGATGCCTTCTCTTGCGTCCCCCGCACTCATCGCTGGGCTGTGTAAATGCTGGCAATTCCCCCGTTCAGAGCTTCCGCCGTGATGTTGCTGTAGCCGCATTCCCGCAGCAGAGCCTTCATGGCCTGCCCGCAGGGGAAGGCTTCAATGCTGTCCGCCAGGTAGTCGTATGCTTCCCGGTGGCCGGTCATCCACCCTGCGATGACGGGAAGGATGCGGTGCAGATAAAACCGGTAAGGGCTTTTCAACAGGCTTTCAGGCAGGGAAAAATCCAGAATGAGCAGATGGCCCCCCGGACGCAGCATACGGCCCATTTCCCGCAGGGCGTCCGGATAGCTGGCCATGTTCCTCAGGCCAAAGGCGACAGTGACCGCATCATAGGAGGCGGAGGGGAAGGGCAGGTTCATGGCGTCTGCGCAAACCAGATGATCCAGTCCCCGCCTGGCCGCTATGTCCAGCATGGGCTGGCAGAAGTCGGACCCGGTGAGGCGGATTTCCGGCATTGCGTTCAGGATGGCCAGGGCCAGGTCTCCCGTTCCAGTCGCCAGATCCAGAAGGTTTTCCGGTTTCCATTCGGAGACAAGCTGAACGACGCGCTGGCGCCATAGCAGGTCCACACCCATGCTCAGCACATGGTTGGTAGCCACATAGCGCGGGGCAATAGCGGAAAAAGCGGCTTTGACGAATTCTGGATTACGCATGCGGAAAGGGCTGGGGATAGTAAAAAAGAGCACTATAAGTGCTCTTTTTATGAAGGAAAGGGGATGGGGTGTCGGACGGGGCTCGAACCCGCAACAACCAGAATCACAATCTGGGGCTCTACCATTGAACTACCGACACCATTTAGTGTTGTGGTGCGGCAGACATTACCCGTCCTCTTCCATTTTGGCAAGAAGAAAATGAGTTTAATGAGTTTTTTGAACGGAATATTTTCTCAATTATACAATAAAAACATGATAGGACGGTTATTTGTTTCCCATTTGGAAAATTACGGAGAAACCGTGTGGTCTTCTATTGCACCCTCCTGGATTTGATGTAAACTTTTTTATTATGGGAATTGATGTAATATACGCCGCCTTTCGGACCTACCCGGTAGGTTCTGTTTTCCCGTGCCCGGAGGGCCCGGTGGGCAGTGTGTTCCCCCGGCACCATTCCGGAACACAGAGGCGTATATTCCGGAAGGAGCGGTTTGCGGCTGCATTGGGGAAGGCAGAAGAGAACCGGAAGGAGGACGGCCTGGATGAAAAGGGAGTGTTTCACAAGAGCGTTACTATCCTTTTCAGAGGGTTGTTTTGTCAAGTGGGAGAGCCCGGCTGAACGGCTTTTCGTGAAAAGAATATGATTTTTTATGGGTTATTTGAAAACGAGTGTTTGAATTTATTTTATTTCCAATTACTGTTGCTGAAGCCGCTGCTGCATTTTAGTTGTTAACCGCTCATTTATCCGTATCCGCTCCATGAATTTCTTTCCTCATATTCCCATGTTGTCCACTGTATTCAACAGTATAGGTTGCTATTTATTGCCGTTCGGAGTTATTTTGCTGTGGCTTTTGTACGAGTCAAAAAAAGTAAAGACCATCCTCCTTGCCGCGCTGGTGCTTTTGAGCATAGTATGCATGTTTTTCCATGAAGCCTTCGCTCCCAGCAGGGAATATCCGTGGGACTGCATGGTGGAGCATATTTTTACGGGAACGCTTCTGCCTTTCCTTTGCCTGCTGGGATATCTTCTGTACGTGTTTCTTTGTGCCTGCATTCCTGTTTACCGGAAGGTGTGGAAGGGCATCGGTTTTTTCGTTCTTGGAGGAATGAGCCTGGCTTTTGAGTACGTGAATGTGTTCTTCCCAGTGGCGCTGCTGGCGGGTTATTTATTCCGTTTCACCATTTTCCGGAAATTCAGGAATCACCTTCCCCTGATCAGGAAATGTCACGGGGTTCTTGCCGTAGGGGTCATTCCGGGAATCTGTCTGATCGGTGTTGTCTGCGCCATTCTGTTTCCTCCTCCGGAGAGCTTTATATGCGACAGGATTCATGAGGAAATGGAGCGTGACATGGCTTTGTGGAATTACCAGAGCAATCTGGTACTGCTGTCCAGCCGTTTTCTTAATATGGAACGCGAAAACGGCTGTATTACCGTAAAGTACTATTGCGAAACGAATATGGGCCCTGCCGTGTACAAGGCGTTCTGCAATAATTACGGCGGTTATGTGCGGGCGGAATGTTCCCTGCTGAACAGATAATTTCCCTGATGGGAAGGAGTCCGCCTTTTCAGGTCGAAGCTGTTTAGATCTGAATGTCTCCGGTGAACACAAGGTCTGCCGGTCCGGTCAGCGTGACGTCAGTAAAACGGTCCCCTGTGCGTTGGAATCCGACTTTAAGCGTGTCTCCGCCCGCCACGTCCACCTGAATGGGGGAGGGGGCGTCCGCCAATACGGCATGCAGCAGCGCACAGGCGGTCATTCCCGTTCCGCAGGCAAGCGTTTCATCCTCTACGCCGCGTTCGTAAGTACGTATGGCAATGTGCCCCGGAGACAGGATTCTGGCGAAGTTAGCATTGGTGCCTTTGGGTGAAAAGGCCTCATGGTAACGCAGATAGGCTCCCAGCCTGGAAATGTCCAGGCCCTCCAGCTTGTCCAGAAACGCAACGGCATGGGGAACGCCCGTGTTCAGGAAATGGACATCCGCCCCCACAGTCGGATCGGCATTCAGCACGAAGAGCTGCATGGAGTGGGGATTGGTCAGGTTTACGGTGACGTTGCCGTCTTTTTCAAAGGTTGCGGTGACGACGCCGGCCATGGTTTCAAAAGGAAGGGGGGCTGTCTTGTCGTGATGAAGCAGGGCGGCGGCAAAGTTGCCGAAGCAGCGGGCGCCATTGCCGCACATTTCCGCTTCTCCGCCGTCCGCATTGTAATAACGCATACGAACAATTCCCCCCTTGCCCTGGGAAGGTTCCACGGCGATCAACCCGTCAGCCCCAATGCCGAAGCGGCGGTCACACAGGGCTTCTATGGTTTCTCTGTCCAGCACGGAGGAGAGGCTCAGGTCACGATTGTCCACCATGACAAAGTCGTTGCCGGCACCCGTCATCTTGTAGAAATGAAGCAGCATAATAGTAAGTTGTGTTGTGCCGAAAGTCTAATGTTCCCGGCCGGTTTTGGCAAGGCGGCTTACATGAATGACATGGCATCCACATCAATGACAGCCGTCAAGTCTTCCCCCAGGCCGGCTTCCTGCACCAGTTTCCGGAGAGTGCGGGAGAGGATGCGGGCGGATGGCCCCTTGACCGTAATCTGGAATCTGAACTGTCCGTGCGCACGGGGGATGGGGGCAGGCATGGGGTCGGTCATCGTGGCGGGAGGGGGGAGCATGCCGCGCAGGCGGGCCGCGAGGGTTTGCGTGGCGAATTCCGCCATGCTTTCATGCTGGGAACGTATGGTCAAGACGGCGATATGGGTGAAGGGGGGGAGGTCGAAAGTACGCCGCATTTCCAGTTCCTGGGCTGCAAAGCCGTCCGCGTAAAGTGGAGGAACTCCTGCGCCGCACTTTCCCTGCGGCGTCAGGAGCTGGAAAGTGCGTTCCCCTGCACGGGGATCCGGGATGTGGAGCCCCAGGTCCGCGTTCAGTACGCCTACCAGCGTCACGTTGGGAAAATCCAAACCTTTGGCGATCATTTGGGTGCCCAGGAGAATATCTATCTTATGGGCGCGAAACTGGTTCAGAATGGTCCGGACGGCGTTTTTCCGCCGGGCCACGTCCGCATCCACGCGCGTGATGCGCGCCGCAGGGAAAGTGCGGCGCAGGAGTTCCTCCACTTTCTGGGTTCCGTACCCCTGGAGCAGGATGTTGGCGGACCGGCATTCCGGGCAGGAACGGGGCGGGAGGGCTTTGAATCCGCACAGGTGGCACATGAGGCGGTCTTCCGTACGGTGGTAGGTCAGGGGCAGGGAGCAGTGCAGGCACGTGACTACGTGGCCGCAGTCCGGGCATTGGATGGAGCGTGCGAATCCGCGCCTGTTGAGCAGCAGGATGACCTGTTCCCCCTTGTCGAGACGCCGGTCAATGGACATCCTGAGGCGTTCGGAGATAACGTTGGGACCGGATTTGTTCCTTCCTTCCGTTTTCATGTCCAGGATGCGAATGAGCGGGAGCTGCTGGCCGTCCGCCCTTTCCGTCAGTTTTACCAGGGAATATTTTCCAATCAGGGCGTTATGGATGCTTTCCAGGGAGGGAGTGGCAGAGCCAAGAAGCACGGCGCAATTTTCCAGATGGGCGCGCAGCACGGCCAGATCCCGCCCGTGGTAGCGGGGGGAGCTTTCCTGTTTGTAAGAGGCGTCGTGTTCTTCATCCACAATCACCAGGCCCAGATTTTGGAGGGGGGCGAAGACGGCGGAACGGGGACCGATGACGATGCGGGCTTTTCCGGAACGGATGGCATGCCATTCGTCAAAGCGCTCCCCGTCCGAGAGGAGGCTGTGCAGCACTGCCACGGAGGAAGGCAGTTCTGCGAAACGGGATTTGAAACGCTGAACCGTCTGGGGCGTCAGGGAAATTTCCGGCACCATGATCAGGGCGGATTTTCCGGATTTTACTATTTGGGAAACGGCCTGTAAGTAAACCTCCGTCTTGCCGGAACCGGTAACCCCTTGCAGCAGGACCGGTTTTTTGCGCTCTGCCGCGCACATGGCCGTGATTTCTTCCAGCGCTTTCTGCTGCTGGCTGTTCAGCTTCATGGGCTGGGTGGGGACGAATTGCTCCCCGGTGCTGGGGTCCCGGTGCACGGCCTCTTCTTTCAGGGAGATGAAGCCTTTGGCTTCCAGGCTGCGGGCAACGTTCAGGGCTCCGGCGCCGAATGCCGCCAGGGGGGCGGACTGTTGTTTCGCGGATGAGAAATAATCCAGCATTTGGGCCTGCCGGGGTGCTTTACGGTACAGGGCGTCCAGTTCCTCCCGTGCCGGAGTTTTTTCCAGATACACCATTTTGCGCATTTTTTCCGCCGTATTTTCCTGACGAACGGTTTCCGGGAGCAGACACCGGATCATCTGATCCAGAGCCACGGAGTAATAGTCCGCCGCCCATGAGGCCAGATTCATCATCACCGGGGAAATCAGGGGCTCCGGATCGATCAGTTTCAGAATGGGCTTGAGCCTGTCCTTCCAGGCCGGGGCCGGTTCTGACAGCGTAAGCACGGTTCCGGTAGCCGTTCTGTTGCGCAGGGGCACCTGTACGCGGCAGCCCGGCTTGACGTCTCCCGCTTCCGGAGGAATACCGTAATCCAGTACCAGATCGCTTTGTCCGTCAACCAGAATGCGCGCCGCCTGCATGGAGTGAAAAGGAGGATAACATTAACGATAGCCGAAGGGGAAACGGGAGACGCCGCTCATGTCCTTCAGAACTTCAATGTAATTGTAGCCGTATCCATCCATGATTTGCGTTACGACGGATGCCTGGTCGTACCCGATTTCCAGGGCTACAAAGCCGTCTTCATTCAGGTAATCCCGGGCGCGGGCCAGAAAGCGTTCAATGATTTCCCAGCCTTTAGGGCCTCCGAACAGGGCTGTATGGGGGTCTTTCATGACTTCCGGGGCAAGTTTTTCCCCCTCTGCAATGTATGGCAGATTGGCCACGATAACGTCAAAGAGCATGTTCCGCCCGTTTTCCTCTTTTTCTCCCTCCGGAGCAGAATCGGCATCCTCCGCATGCGGATCCGTTTTTTCCTGGGGAATGTTGGCGAACAGATTCGTCTGGATGGTGGAGACTCTGGCTCCCAGCCGCATGGCATTTTCCAGGGCCAGATCCAGAGCCTGCGGGGAAATGTCCGCCAGCACGACTTCTCCGGCGCGCTCCTTGAGTTCCAGCGCCAGCGTGACGCCGATAACGCCGGAGCCCGTGCCCATGTCCAGGATGCGTACCGGATGGTCCGGGATTTTCTTTAACACCATTTCCACCAGTTCCTCGGTTTCCGGGCGGGGAATCAGGGCGCGGGCATCCGTCAGGAAATCCCTCCGGAAAAATTCCGTGACCCCCAGCAGATGTTGCAGCGGTTCTCCCGCTGCCCTGCGTTTCAGCAGTTCGCGCAGGGGTGCCAGCTCCGCTTCTTCCACGGGCCTGTCAAACTGGGAGTAAAGAGCCGTGCGGTTGCAGTGCAGGACATGGGCCAGCAAATGCTGCATGGTGGCGCGTGCCTCGTCGCACCCCTGGCGGACCAGATAATCCGTGCCGGCCTGAAGGACTTCCAGTAAAGTTTTCATGAAAGGAAAAAGGAAGTTAGGACATTCCGGCCTCCGCCAGGCGTTCCTGCATTTCCGCGTGCTGGAGGGCCATAATCAGGTCTTCCAGCTGCCCCATCAGGATACCGTCCAGATTGTGGGACGTGTAGCCGATGCGGTGGTCTGTCAGACGGTTCTGCGGGAAGTTGTATGTGCGTATCTTTTCTTCACGGCCGCCGGAGCCGATGAGATTGCGGCGCGCGGCGGAGTATTTTTCCGCCTCTTCCCGTTTTTTGGCTTCAAAGAGCTTGGCGCGCAGGATTTTCATGCCTTTTTCTCGGTTTTTCATCTGGCTGCGTTCTTCCTCGCACCGGACATAAACGCCCGTGGGTATGTGCCATATCTGAACGGCGGATTCCGTTTTGTTCACATGCTGGCCTCCGGCTCCGCCGGAACGGCATACTTCGATGCGGAGATCTTCCGGGCGGATTTCTATGTCCACTTCCTCCGCTTCCGGCATGACGGCCACGGTGGCGGTGGAAGTATGGATGCGCCCCTGCGTTTCCGTAGCGGGAACGCGCTGCACACGGTGCACGCCGCCTTCATATTTCAGGAATCGGAACACTTCTTCCCCGGCAATGCGGCAGACGACTTCCTTGAAGCCGCCCACGTCCGACGGGCTGCTTTCCAGATGCTCGAAGCGCCAGCCGCGTTCTTCCGCAAAACGCTGGTACATCCGCAGCAGGTCTCCGGCAAACAGGGAGGCTTCATCCCCGCCCGTTCCAGCGCGGATTTCAATGATGGCGTCCCGGTCTTCCGTCGTGTCGCGGGGCAGCAGGCTGTACTGCACGTCGCTCCGCAGTTTTTCCAGGGCGGCTTCCAGTTCTGGAATCTCCAGGGCGGCCAGTTCCGCCAGTTCCGGATCGTCCGTCTTGGCCAGTTCCTGGTTGTCCGCCAGCTGTTGTTCCGTGGCGTTCAGGGAATCCCATGTTTCCATGAGTTCCTTCAGGCGGCGGTGCTCTCTCATGATTTCCGAGGCCTTTTTCTGGTCATTGAAGAAGTCCGGTTCGGCAATGACTGTTTCCAATTCTTCCAGGCGCTGGCGGCGTTTTTCAATGAGAGGTGTGTAATCCATGGCGTTTGCGTGTAAAGGATTTTAAAAGATGGCGGGGTTTTCTGAAAGCCAAATCCGGGGGATGTAAGACATGTTCCGGCATTTAAAAGCAGGGGGGGATTCCGCTTCCGGCGCCTCTGCCGCGCTTTCCTGAATCCGGAAAACCGGGCCAAAAGAAAACCGCAGCCATTACGTTTTTCCAATATGCTTCCCTGAAAAGGGGAAAAGCGGAATTGTCGTAACTGCCGCGGCGGTAAAGCTGGCATCGCGTACGGGACTCGAACCCGTGTTGCCCGCGTGAAAGGCGGGAGTCCTGGACCGCTAGACGAACGCGACTTGAACCGGCTTTGACAACATCTTGGAGGCGGGAGCGGGAATCGAACCCGCGAATAACGATTTTGCAGACCGTCGCCTTACCACTTGGCTACCCCGCCGCTGATGCTGTGCGCGGATACTAGGGAAAAGAACCGCAGGTGTCAATCTCGTTTTTGGAAAAGATGCTTTGTTTTTAAGTGAAGGACTCTCTGGAAACAGCCTTTTTCTTTGGCGGAACGGACAGAGAAGGAGAGAATGCTTGTTTTTTAAGGCATCATGATTGTGCGGCGGAATGCCGCCCGTGCCTGTTGTCAGATCTATATGGAGCAACCTTGTTCCAAAATGGCGTGAATCAGGATATAAAAACGCACCAGGAGTTTTTTTGCAAGTTCACGGCAGCACGTAAAATTAGAGGGGAGGTCGTTCCTCTTCGTTCCGAATGAGGGGGACTACGCGTTAAACGTGTTGATGGGTTCAGGTAATGCCGCAGAAATACCGGAAGGCTGATGGTTCAGTTTTTCCAGAAAGTAGACAGAAAGCAATAGCAATGAATAACTACATACCAATCAACAAGGCAGTTAATCCCGTCTGCATTTATCAAGGGGATGAGCCTCTTATCAGCAAGACGCTTGGCGTTGATGAAATGATATATGGCTTTGACGGAACTCCTTCGGATTATGCCACCTGTACCGGAGCTCCCGAAATGTTCATCAAGGTGGAGCGTGACGGCTTGTACTATTTCGGCGTGGAAGCCGACGACACAGGCAGCCTGACGATTGCCGGTGAGCAAGCTATAAAAAAGGATGGGACACCACCCAACGGCAAGCTGAATATTGAAACCGATTCCAGGTACCTGAAAGCGGGCTATTACAAGGTGGCCCTGTCGTGGACCAACAACGCCTACACCCCCGTCAGCAACAATGCCATTGCATTCAACGTTACCATGGATACCAAACCTATTACGGAAGGGAAGTATGAAGGCAACTCGACGATGAAGCGCGAATTCTCGCCGTCCCCCAAAATCAAATTGTGGACGATTGAAAAGGAATCCACCATTACATGTGAAGAGTCCAGGAAAGTGGAGGTGACGCTCGAAGAACCTGCGCCTGTCGTTGAAGAAAGCGATAGCATATGCGAAACATATATCATTCCCCCCCAGATTTTTGTAACGGCTTGCAAGGATGAAGTACTCGACGAGTGGAGACTGCGCGTGCAGCAAGTTTCCGGCGGTTCCACGATTCTCTTGCGCACGGGAGGATACAGGGATGCCCTTAAAAATCCCCCTGTCACCGAAGAAGAAGCCGTCGAAGCGGTCACTGTAATGAACCGTTACCAATCTCATAGACTCGGCGCATGGCATACTCAGGAGGCATCCCTCGCCCACGAGGAACACCACCGCCGAGAATTTAATGACGCCTTCCAATTCTACTGGGACAATTTGAGAATACAGGATACGCTTGAAATGAAGCATGAATCCTGTGAAAAAGTTCCGAAAATGGAAGATTTTCTGGAAAATATGCAGCCATTCGTTACCGAGTTGAGGAATATGTATTTTGGAGCTGTCTATAACTATGTCTTGGTATTGCCGGATGATGCCAATGAGCGTCCCTACTGTGCCGGACAAAAAGTTCTGAACGAGGCGACCCGGAAGATTATTGCCCAGGCAAAGGCCAATGGATGGAGCAGGGTACCTGATGAAGTCACGGAACCGGGAACGATTGAACCGCCCTGTTTCCTTCCGCCTGTCAACGGCATGTATGCCCGCAGCGTGGCCGTTGCGGAGGAACCGGCATCCTTGACCCTCTCCATTGCGGATACCTCCCGGTTCAGGGAAGGCAGAATCACAGTCCGCTTCCGCAACGAAGGAAACGAGCCCGTCCGGATTCCGGACGAAATCAACGATGAGACTGCCGATTATTTCTTCCTGACGGTGTTGAGGACGGAACGGGGGAACTTCCGCGTCCTGAACAGGACAGGCGGGAAAATAACCTTCAATCGTTCCTTGAACTACCGGGAACTGGCCCCCGGCCAGGAATACAGCGTCACGATTCCGGTATGTCTGGATGAAGTCGATCTGGAAGGCTGGAAACAATGTTCTTGTGAACTGGAAACGCGCTACTATAATCAGCAGGGTGAAGGTTGTTTCCGGGGGATGCTTCGGGCGACGGCCAGACTCGCGCTGCAATGAAAAAAATCTTCCGGTATTTAGTACTTCTGGCAAGCCTGTCCCTCCATGCCGCGGCGTGGGGGGACATGGCCGACAACGGAGTGGAATGCTCCGTGGTGATGGAAAAGACCCGGTTTGACGCGAGGGAGACGTTCCCTGACTTCAAGCTGGTGTTCACGAACAAGGGCGAAAAGACCGTGCGCCTGTTCGACGACTTCTATCCCCTCAAGGATGACGGCCCTAATATCCGTATCGAAATATGGGAAAAAGCGGGAGGGAAAAGATATGGGTACAGAGTGGGCGAAATAGAGAATCCAATAGCCTGTTATGGAGCCACGTATTTGCTTGAACGGGCAGCAGACTCCATACGCTTCATTACGTTGAAGCCGGGAGAAAAGCATGAAGTCCCCATCAAGGAAGCTTACCTGTTGCTGACGTATTTTGACCGTCTTCGCAATGATCAGAACTATGAGTTGGAAGTACGTTTCAGGGATGAATGTTCGTATCCCGGTGTTCGGAGGGTGTATGTAGGGAAGGCAGAATTTAGTTTGTCGCGCCGATCGCCCAAAGGATTCTTGCGCCAATAACTTTTCTGTTTTATTAAAAAGCTATGGTCTCCTACGCAAAGTTTCCCCAGAATTCCTCAAATCGCTTTCCAGGCATAAAGGCCCGGCTCCTGCGCTGGTGAAGAAAATAGCAATCCGGGCAGAGAAAATTTCCACTGCTGGCGGTTCCCTTTGACGTACACGCCCGTATCGTTTACAACGGGGCATATCCCATGCAGGACTTCCTTTCCACTGTTATTCTTCTGTTCATCGTCATCGACCCGGTGGGTCTGGCGCCCATGATCCAGGGAATGCTGAAAAAATACTCGCCCGCCCAGCAGAAGGCTATTCTGACACGGGAGCTTGTATTTGCGTTGAGCCTGCTGCTCCTTTTCTTCTTTTCCGGAAAATTCCTGCTGAACCTGCTGGGGCTGGAACCTTCCACCCTGAGCATTTCCGGAGGCATCCTGCTGTTTCTCGTAGCGCTGGGCATGGTCTTCCCCGCCAAGGATATGCTTTCTTCTTCCGGACGAGCGGACGGAAAAGACGAACCCTTCATTGTTCCCATCGCCATGCCCCTGATGGCCGGCCCCTCTTCCCTGTCCATCATTATGCTGCACGCCTCCCAGACTCCGGACAGCATTTCCCAGATGACCTATGCCGGGGCCATCGTGACCGCCTGGTTCCTCTCCGGAATGGTGCTTTTCATCGCCCAGAAGTTCCTGCGTCTGCTGGGAGAAAAAGGGACAATCGCCTTGGAACGGATGATGGGCATGGTGCTCATCATGATTTCCGTCCAGATGTTTATGAACGGCCTCGCCGGCTACGGCGTCAAATAGAAAGACGGTTCCGACCATGCTTTGGCTTCTGCACGGCAATCTGGGTTCTCCGGCGGATTGGAAACCCGTCATGGATTTTCTTCGTGCCGGAGGAGTGGAGGCTCGCGCCCTGAACCTCTGGAGGTATCTGGAATGCTGCCCCAAAAGCCTGAAGGATATGGGGCGCGTGCTTTGTTCCGAAATAGCCTCCCAGGACCGTCATCCCCTCATCTGCGGCTATTCCCTGGGGGGCAGGTTGGCCATGCAGGCCGTTTTGGCCCATCCCCCTCTCTGGAAAGGAGCCATATTCGTCAGCGCCAATCCCGGCCTGGAACATGAAGAGGAACGGGCGGCGCGGCGGGCGAAGGATGCGGAATGGGCCGTCCAATGCCTTTCCGCATCTTGGGAAAATTTTTTGAAGGAATGGGATGCCCAGGGCGTATTTGAAGGCAGTCCGCCGCCTCCGGACCGTTCTTCCCTGAAACCGTGGCGCAAATCCATCTCCCGCGCCTTTATTGACTGGTCCGTGGGCGCACAGGAAAACCTGGCCCCGCTTTTGAAGCAATCCCCTGTTCCCCAGCTGTGGATTGCCGGACAGCGCGATGCCAGATTCAGCGCCCTGGCGCGGCGCATGGCAGGAGGGCAAGCCGTCATCATCCCTCATGCCGGCCACCGGCTTCCCCTGGAAACGCCGGAAAGGCTGGCGGAATGCCTGCAACCATTTATTCTGCAAAACCTATGAACGATCCTGAAATACCAGATGCGGAAGATTTGAGAAAACTGGTGGAGGAAATCGCGCAGACCCATATCCCTTTCGGCATGTACGGTCCTGCCAAATACCCGCCCAAGGGATGTCCGCTGATGGACGTCCCCCAGGAATATCTGGCCTGGTTCCAGGCCAAAGGGTTCCCGAAAGGGAAACTGGGCCGTCTGATGGAACAGTGCCTGCTGCTGAAAGGGAACGGGCTGGACTCTCTTTTTGACCCCTTCCGGAAAGCCAACGGCGACCATTGTGGTCACGCGTGGGACGAAGAAAAACGCCCGCCGCCGCGTGTGGGATTTTGAAAATGAATGACCTTCCTCTCCGGCAAATCAGGAAGGAGGAACCATCTTCACTTCCAGGCTTGCGCCCCCTTCTTCCTTAACAGCTAGCACGTAAAAAACCCCGTCCTCTTTCTTCCCACGCGTGACCACAATGGTCAGACTGCCGCGGGACAGCCTGACGCCGTCCGCCGGAACGGAAGAGATCCCCAGTTCCGCCAGGAGTTCAAGCGCTTGAATGCCGTCCCTCACACGGATGGTTTTCCCGTCGTCTGCTATCTGCTTCTTTACTTCCTGCCAGGCGGCGGCAAGCTGGCGGGGTTCCCGCTGCCGCATCTCCGCCGGAGACAAGGACGGCAGAACCATGCACAGCACGGCGGACAGGATAATCAACGGTTTCTTCATGACAGGGAGGCGGAGGGAAGCTGCTTGTCTAATGCGTTCTGGAAATTTTCCAGGGCCTGCATGGCATGGCCTGATTCTTTCCGGTCAATGTAAAGCGTCAGGCCGCAATAAGGGCACCTGATGGAGCCGGACAGCAAGTCCGGAATGGTCGTGGGGAAATACACCCCGCATTTGGGGCAGTCAAGGCCCGGAGTACGCTGGTAGGAATAAGTTGTTTTCTGGTCCATATCGTTTCTTTCAATTAATCATTCTTTTCCCGGGAAGGGACATCCTCATAATGCGGCCTGGAAGCCAGCTGGAGAAATTGGGACAGGCCGGAAGGCATGTCAGCCTGCTGCATGGAGACATGGATTTTCATGTTCGCCTGCAGGGAGGAAGAAGCCCCTCTCCCGGACTGCGGAGCCAGGGAAGCCCGAAAATTCAGCCCTTCATCCCGCTCTTTTCCGCCGGGGGACTCCACCTCTCCCCTGTTCAGGGAAAAATGTTCATTCGGCGCGGCGGCTACGGCGTCAATGATATTGATGTCAAAATCAAAATCCGCCTGTTTGATTTGCAGCAGCGGCAGCGTCACCAGGCTGACGAGCGGCACGCTGACCTTCTTTTCCGCGCCGCCGGAAGCGTCGCTGTCCGTAAAATTGAAGCTGATCAACCTCAACGCCCCGGTGGAACCGTCCACAGGATTGTAGGACTCAAAGGCCAGGGACATGAAATGCTTCATGTAGCGTTCCGTGGACATCGCATCCGCGTCAATCGTTGCGACCAGCGGCGCTGAAATCAGCTGCTGCAGGCTCATAATGTGCCCGTTCACCTTGTTATTATTTGTAGAATCACTCATCATCTATCACTATTGCGCGGACAACCCGGAAACATCATTCTGCTCCGCCAGAACGGAGGGAATGGAAGCAGGGGATATATTCAGGCGCAGGGTCTGCACGGCTTCCTCCGGCATCTTTTTCAGCTTGTCCGCCTCTACTTCCACATCCACCACCACACTGCTTTCCTGCCTGGTGAGGACATACTTTTCCGCCAGAGCGGCCAAGAAAGAGGAAAGGCCTTCCCGGAGATTGGCGCGGCATTCCTGCCTGAGGGGGTCTCCCCGGGTTCCCAGGAACAGGTCCTCCAGCTCCGGATTATCCATGAATTCCCTTTCCGCGACGCCTGCCAGAAGCTCCAGCAGCAATCCCCTGTCCAGCCCGGGTTCCGCCTTCAGGAGCGCGCCCTCATGAGCGGAAACGGCTGCGGAAATTTTCTTCCCCAGGTAGGAGCAGAAATTCTTTTTCCACTGTTCCTCCCTGGCCAGCAGGCTTGAGAAGTCGCTTCTCGCTTCGTCGTCCGGAAGGCTGGAATGCACCACAGCCATCACAATGGAACGGATGGCAAACGCCGGCACGCGCTCTTCCAGTTCCTGCCGGAACAGGCTCCACTGCTCCGTGTCCGCAACCTGTTTCTCCTCCACCCCGGAAGTTCCCGTCACCGCATATTTCAAATCGAATTCCAGGGAGCCTATCTGGGCGCTGGGAAGCGGGAAACCGCACGCACGGCCTCTCTTCCCATACTGGCGCGCCAGTGATGCCGCGTGGCAGTTTGCCGCATGCTGCGCTTCAATAATGTCCTTCAGCAGGGATTCCACGATGAGATTAAGACGGGACATGGCTCTGGAATGGAGGAGAAATCGCTATGGTTCGGTTATCAGGCGCCTACAGCCACCTTCCTCTTGAGTTCTCCAGCGCTCACCGTGCAGTTTCTGGCGTCTTCCCTGGAAAGTGTGTATTCCTTGCCGGAATCCGTTTTCACAATCCTGGCTTCATTCCCCGCACCGTTTTCAAATATTTCCGTCGCTTCGCCTATCCGCAGGGTGATGGCTTCCGGGTCAAACAGCCCCTCCCTGTTTTTGTAGGAGGTTATCAATTTCACGGTTCCGTCGTCCTGGATGGCATGCTGCACGTCCAGGAACCCTTCCGGAGAAACGACGGAAATGCTATTGTTCAGCATCTCCAGCACCTTGGCCATCCCGGCAGGCATACTGTCCTGTCCGGCATGGACGGCTACGTCCATGGTGTATTCCACGCTGTATTTGGAATCCCTGGTCGCAGAGGAGTCCTTTTTGCTGGAATAGCTGGCATTCATGCTGCCGCGCGCCCAAAAGCACCTTGCAGAGGCGGAAACGCTGGTGTCTACGGAACTGGAGGAATTTTCCGTCTCCGTACTGGCGGCGGACGCGCTGATATTCGCCTTGAAATTGATGTCGATGGAGTTAATGGCGATATAGGGAATGGGGACGATGGTCAGAAGGGGAACCGTAATCTGAGCCATGCGGCCGTCCTTGATGAACTGGAAGGAAACGTTCACCGTCTTCTTCTCTTCCCCATCCGCGTACAGGCCCACGTTCTGGATGAATTCCCAGGAAGTCCGGGCCGCCTGGGCCTGTGCTTCCACACAGGCGACCAGGGGACCGCCGATGATGTTGCCGAAAGGCAGCGACTGCAGGGAGGAAGTCGCCGCTTCTGCTGCTGATCTGTCAATTGCCATATATTTAATTTCTATTTCTGGTTTAGATTCATTGATATGCCGCCTTCCGGCGACGTCGTGAATGATGCGGCCATTCCGTTTCTGCTTCCATCCCGCCTTTCCGGCCGTTCCATTTCGCTTTCCCGGAACGCCGCAGGAGCCCGTGCGGCAGGCCGGAACTTATTTGGAAAACGACAGCATGTTCAAACTGCCCAGCACTTTTTTCTTCATGAATTTGCTGATGGGAATGGCAACGACGCCCACCTGGAGGAAGTTGCCCGCAATGGATTCTATATGCAGCTTGTTAACCAGGTAGGAACGGTGCACGCGGATAAAATATTCCCCATCCAGATGCTCGGATACCCGCGCCAGCGGAGCGGATACCAGGATAGCCGGCATGCCGTGCACGTGCAGCGTGCAATAACTTCCGCCCGCCTCCACATACAGGATATGCTTCATCAGGATGCGCTGGAATCCGTCATTCATTTTCACGAATACCATGGGATTCCTGGATAGGGAAATCCTTGCGTTTTTCCCTGCCGGCGGGAAAAGGGCTTCATCCTTCATTTCCATGATTTCCAGCTTATCCCCCTCTTCCACCGGCTCCGGCACTGGAGCATAGCAGACCCTATCTTTTTTAGTGACTTTAATAAATTGAACGGTCATTCAAAAATCATAAAAAAAACTTTAAATCATCAATAAATCTCTCAATGAATAACAAAAATGGCCTTTTGAAACCAAAATCCACTCTTTCGGATGGGAAGAGGGAACCATGCCGTTCCATGAATTCAGGGCCGTCCCCCTCCTGCACCGCTGCCTGAATCCCTCTGACGGCAACCCTGAAAAAGCCTCCTAATGGACAGATTCCATCCATCCTCCGCAAAACGGATACTCCAGGGAGCAGGAATCTTTCATGGCAACATAAAAATCAGATTCGAGCCGTGGCCAGGAAGACCACATGCATGACGGAAACCAGCGTTACAAAATACATATCCGCCTGCGCGGACGGCACAGAGGAAAAGGGGCCGGCCATGCCGAGGCTCAAAGCGCCATGCGGACACCGGGAAATACAGTCGCGGCACAAGGTGCAGCGCCGGGAAATGCGGCAGGCCCCGCCCC
>OQVH01000827.1_pt1 | contig 22357 bp, 20 predicted proteins | sample 1691641 | NCBI WGS metagenome assembly OQVH01 (sample SAMN03418286, study PRJEB22391) | human gut metagenome | biome: human-gut; feature: organic feature; material: feces | host: Homo sapiens | place: Italy | collected 2013-04
ACTGGGGGGATCCCCGTTTTTCATATGGAAGTCACGGCCTTGAAAACCACAGGAAGAAAGAATTATTCCTCTGCTTCTATGCCTTCGCCGATCATCTTGGGATCTTCCGGCATCTTGCCTGTTGTGAAGTAACCTTCAATTTCCTCCAGGGAACGTCCCTTGGTTTCAGGCAGGAAGAAGGTCACCGTAATGAAATACAGCACCGTAATGCCGCCCAGCGTAAAGAACACGCCGGAATAACCGCAGCTGCCCACCCATGGGAGGAAGGAACCGGCGATAACCGTGGAAACCAGCTGGTTGATCAACAGAGCAATTGCCATACCGTTGGAGCGGATGCGGGCTGGCATCAGCTCGGACAGAGCCAGCCAGACGCATACGCCGGGGCCGGTGGCATAAAAAGCAATGAAGATAATGAAGAACGCAGTCACGCCCCAGCCCATGGAGGTATCCGGCTTTTCGCCCAATTCCGCCTTCAGAATGGAAACGGGCTTCATGGCATAGCCGTCCTTGCCGTTCACCACCATTTTATTGGTGGAATCCGGAACGGCCTTGATCACGGCCAGGGAAGCCCTGTCCTCTTCCTTCTTGATATCCTTGGTATCCTTGGTCAGTTCGGAAAACTCTACGACGGAAAGCTGGGTGGAAGACCCCATCAGGAACTGGTACCAGGCGGGATTGGCTTCCGGCTGGTCATAGGTGATGATGAGCTGCATCCTGTTGATGTCCTTGTCGGCCATGCCGTTCTTGGCAAGAAGATTCCTGATGAAGGGGGAATCCGGAGTGCGTTCCAATTGAAGCGTTCGGATGGAACCCACATCCTTGCCCTGTTCAAACTCCTTCTGGACGGAAGGGCTCTGGGCGGCCAGCAGGGCAGCCACATCCGCAGTCACATCCTTGCGGGCTTTTTCCACATTATTGAACAGGAACCCGGTGCCAAGAAGGCCGACCACGATGCCGGCCGTTCCGATTTTAAGCAGGAACTTGCGGCCCTTGCGATCCACCAGCACCATGGCGACAATAGTCATCAAGCAGTTCACGACCTTGATGGTAAAGTCTGCCCAGTTGGCGGTGGTGCCTTCCAGGCCTGCCTGCTGGAATACCTTCACGGAATAATTCAGCACGGAATTAATGCCCGTAGCCTGCGTAAACGCCAGAACGAGCACCGCCAGAACAAAGGGATAGATATACTTGCGCTGAAGAAGGGACTCGCCGGAAGAGCTCTGCTTTTTGAGTTCCTCCGCCTTCTGCTTCTCTTCCTCTTCAATATGGACCATTTCATCAAACACTTCCTTGGCGCGGGCATCCCCGTAACTGCGCACCAGCACAGCCATGGCTTCATCCTTGCGGCCGCGGCGGAACAGGTAGCGGGGAGATTCGCTCAAACGGAAGGAACCGAAAAACAGGAACAGGCCGGGAATGGCGCAAACCCAGAAAATAGCCTGCCAGGCCAGAACCTTGGCGGAAGTCAGCGATTCTTCGCTCGCGCCGGAATTCTCGACGCCGCCCACATAACTGGCGGCAAGCAAACCGACGACGGCGGCAAACACCAGGCCCACCGTCAGCAGGAACTGGAACATCCCCGTTCCCTTGCCGCGGGACTCGGCGCTCAGGCACTCGGCCAGATACAGCGGAACGACCACGCCCACAATACCGGCACTGGCGCCCTGAAGAATACGGCCCAGCAACATAATGCCGAATACTTCCTGGGACAGGCAGATCACGGGGATGCTCGCCGTGAATAAGGCTGCGGCCACGGTAATCAACGCCTTGCGTCCCATCTTGTCGGCCAGATAGCCCGCAAACAGGGAAGAAAGAACGCTGCCGAACAGCACGGCGGCCACCACCTGGGAAAGCTGGGAGGGATTAAAACCGGCCGTCTGCTCAATGTAGGGAAGCGCGGCAGCAATCACGCCAACGTCCACACCGTAGAGCAGGCCGCCCAAACCGGCCATGATGAGGAGATAGCGCATATATCGCCTGGCCGCATCCGGAACGGCGGCTTTCATGTTTTCTTGGTCTGTCATGGTCGTTGCATTTTAGTAAATTGGCTCTTCTCCGCAACCAAAAAAAGACGCTTCCCGGGCAAAAACAAATTTCCTCCCCGGAAATGCGTTCAAATGGTGAAAATATCGTAAAAGAAACAAGTAACAAACTGTCCGGGAACAGGAAATCATTTGGACACCTCTGCAGAAATGCCCTCATGCATCCCCCGGCTCCGAAAAACAGCCATGGGAAAATTCCGGAGCCGCACTTCAATTACCGTAACAATCCCCGTAAACCGTCTGGAAAAAACTCCCCTTCCGTATTGAAGCCAGAAAAACAGCGCGATGCGCCATCACGGAAACGGAAGCCGCCCTTACCGGCCTCCTTTGGCGGAAGAATCTATCCCAAGCCGCTTTTCAATCAGGTTCACAGACAACTCCGCGCACAGGCGCAATTCGCTATCGGCGTCATGAGTGAAAGCCTTAAGCGCGGACAGGGAAGCTTCCGAACCGATTTCCCCAAGAATTCGGGCGGCGGAACGTTTCAACACAAAATCGTCCGACTCATTCAGCGAACGGATGATATCAGCTTCTCCCGTTGGGCCGGCAGCCTTGCATTCGTCCTCCCACTTCTGGGGATCCTTTTTCCATTCCTCCAGAAGCAACGCCAAACTTCTCTTTTCCGAACCATGCAGTAAAAACCTGATCAGAGACGCCGGGATTTCGCAATCCGCCTTCTTCAGCTCCGTAGCCACGTAATCAACCACGCGCTGAGCCTCCTCATGATCCGGTTCTGCCCATACCACAAGGGCCGAAGCCAACGCGGTCACATATTCCGCATCACGCCCCCACGGCTCCCGGAGAAGCTCCACCAGCCTGGAAGAAACCTCACCCCGCATCTTATCCGGATTTACAGCCGACAAACGTTTTGCGGCGGCAATAACGCGGCGGATGTCCAGACAGGACAGCTCCTTCAAATTGGCCAGCACGAAATACTGGTGGCGCTCATCCTGCAACGCGGCGGAAGCGGGCCGCGCTTCAAACCTGTCCCGGTTCAGAATCACTTCCACAAAAAAACGCTCCTTATCCTGCAGGGTCACCTTCCCCATCTTGCCCGCAACCTCTACAAATTCCTTAAACGTAATGGGAGTGGGAGTAATAACGAACAGCCCGCCGCCCGTTCCCTTGCGGTCATAAAAAATAGGTTCGTCCTCGGACTGGGTCATCCTCTTCAAATATGCCTTTACCATATCCCGGTTGGCTGCATTCACCCCAACCACCCATACGCCCAGAACCCCCTGGGATTCCTTGCGGTCAATAGCGGAAAACAGAGGTTTCAAATCACCGGCCCCATAATTCTGGACAGAAGCGTTCTTGGAGGGCAGCTGCTCCAGCCCCATGCTGGTAAAGCCGGAGACATCTTCTTCCTCGGCGCTCCCCTCTTCATGCCCCCCGAGCAGGGAGGGATTCACCTTGACCGGATACACGAAAGGCAGGGAAGCAATCCCCCCTGCAACCAGCAAACCCAGCAAAATGAAAACAATCTTGTGCCTGCGTCCGGCACAGGCCATCAAGCCTCCGGCAAGACAGGCAAAAAACAGGGCAAACGCCTTCTGCTGGGGCTGCTGCAGCATGGAAAGGAAAAAGGTCCCATCCATCTCGGAAGAAGCATTGTAAAAAATCCAGACGCAGCCGGCGGCAACAGCCAGGGACGCGCAAAGGCACACCAATTGGATCAGCCCCGTTTCCACCAGGGCGCTCTGAATGGCTTCCCTCCTGTCTTTGGGGGAATGGACGGAAACGGCTTTCTTCGCTTTGGCAAAAGGTTTCTTAGGAATCAGTTTTTCCCTGTCGCAAAGAAACTCATGCCCGCATTTGCTGCAATTCACCATAGAGCCCTCCGCGGAAGAAGGCACATTGATATGTCGTTTGCACTGTGGACAATTCAGATTCACCGGGCTCCAATATGCACGTTTTTCATTCTTTTGCAATACCTGTCTTCCCAACTTTCCTCTTACCATGTACCCCGCGAAAATTGGCAAGAAACTTCCATCGGCTCCTATTTCTATCATTTCCCCTTTTCATTCCGACTCTCTGATTTTTTCCGAATGTTAAAACTCGCTCAAACCGCTCTCATTGAAAATAACATTTAATTGAAAACCATTCCGCAAACTTCGGAAAACAAGGGAAAGGGAAAATTCCCACCTTTCCCTGGCGGAAAGCTGGATATTTTTCAGTCTCCCTTATCAGGGGCTCAATTTCCAAACGCACCTTGATATAAATTATTTGAATTTTACAACACGGGCCATTGAAAAAAGATAAAAACGCTCTCCATGTTCCTCCTCCCGCCTCACGTCATTCCGAGTGAACACGCTTGCAGAAGAGGTAATTTGGTAGTAGAATTTTCGCCATGTCATTGCAGCCTGCCGAACGCCGAGATTTCATCCGCGATATGATTTCTGATGACCTTGCCTCCGGCAAGCATCAGGCCCCGGTAACACGCTTTCCCCCGGAACCCAATGGGTATCTTCATATCGGACATGCCAAATCAATCTGCCTCAACTTCGGCATCGCCCAGGAATTTCCGGGTGCGCGCTGCCACCTGCGTTTTGACGACACCAACCCCAGCAAGGAAGACCAGGAATATGTGGACAGCATTCAGGAAGACATCCGCTGGCTGGGCTTTGACTGGGGCGACAACCTTTTCTTTGCCAGCAACATGTTCGACTTCTTTTACGAATGCGCCGTTTCCCTCATCCGCAAGGGATTGGCCTACGTAGACGAACAGACGGTGGAGGAAATACGCGCCCAGCGCGGCAACGTGAACGTGCCCGGGCAGGAATCACCCTACCGCAACCGCTCCGTGGAAGAAAACCTGGCACGCTTCCAGGCCATGAAAAACGGGGAAATCCCGGAAGGCAGAGCCATCCTGCGGGCCAGGATAGACATGGCCTCCAGCAACATGAACATGCGGGACCCCGTGCTGTACCGCATCATGTTCGCGGAACACCACAACACGGGCAGTTCCTGGTGCATTTACCCCATGTATGACTTCGCCCACCCGCTGGAAGATGCCTACGAACACATCACCCATTCCCTCTGCACGCTGGAATTTGAAAACCACCGCCCCCTCTATGACTGGGTCATTGAAAACTGCCCCGTCCCGGCACGCCCGCGCCAGACGGAATTCGCCCGCCTGAACCTTACCTACACCGTCATGAGCAAGCGCAAGCTGCTGCAACTGGTGCAGGAGGGACACGTCTCCGGCTGGGACGATCCACGGATGCCCACCGTCTCCGGCATGCGCCGCCGGGGCTACACACCTGCCGCCATCCGCAACTTCTGCCACACCATAGGCATCACTAAATTCAACGGCTTCACGGATGTGGCCCTGCTGGAATACAGCGTAAGGGAAGACCTGAATGCCAACGCGCCGCGCCGCATGGCCGTACTCAATCCCCTCAAGGTCACTATCACCACCCTGCCGGAAAACGCGGAAGAAATGGCTGAAGTGCTGAACAATCCGGAAAAACCGGAAGAGGGCGTCCGCCGCCTCCCCATCACAAGGGAAGTCTGGATTGAACGGGACGACTTCATGCTGGACCCTCCTAAAAAATACTTCCGTCTGGCCCCCGGCCGCACCGTACGCCTCCGGGGGGGCTACTGCATCACCTGCACGGACTACAAGCAGGATGCGGAGGGAACTATCACGGAAATCTTCTGCGAACACATTCCCGGCACCATCGGCTCCAACCCTCCGGAAGGAATCCAGTGCCGTGCCGCCATTCACTGGGTAAGTGCCAAATACGCGGTGGACGGAGAAATCCGCATCTATGACCGCCTTTTTACGGAAGAAAACCCGGACGCTGCTGAAGAAGGGTTCCTGTCCGTCATGAATCCCTCTTCGCTGGCCGTCATCACAAACGCCAAGCTGGAACCCTCCCTGGCCGGAGCGGAACCAGAATTCCGCTGCCAGTTTGAACGTCTCGGCTACTTTGTGGCGGACCGCAGGGACCATGTACCGGGCCGTCGTCCTGTTTTCAACCGCACGGTGGCTCTCAAGGACTCCTGGGCAAAAAAACAAAAATAACCTCTCTTCATCCCCTTTTATGGACAATCAACTTCAATTCTGCACCGTTGAAGAAGCCGTGGAAGAAATACGGCAGGGACGGATGATCATCGTTACGGACGACCCTGGGCGTGAAAATGAGGCAGACCTGATCATTGCCGCCGAATTCGCTATGCCGGAAGCCATCAACTTCATGGTTACCCACGCCAGGGGCCTCGTCTGCGCACCTCTTTCACCGGAACGGGCGGACGCCCTCCAACTCCCGCTCATGACCTCCGTCAACCGGGAAAACATGTCCACAGCGTTCACCGTCTCCGTGGATGCGGCCCATGACATCACTACGGGCATCAGCGCCGCGGAACGCTCCCTCACCATTCGCACGCTGGCGGATCCCAAAGCCACCGTCAACGACTTTGTTCAGCCGGGTCATACATTCCCTCTCCGCGCCGTTCCCGGCGGAGTGTTGCGCCGCGCCGGCCATACGGAAGCCACCATTGACCTCGTGCGCATGGCAGGCCTTCAGCCCGCCGGCGTTTGCTGTGAAATCATGAAGGAAGACGGCACCATGGCCCGCATCGGGGATCTGGGGGGATTCCAGAAAAAACATGGCCTGAGAGCCTGCACCGTAGCCCAGCTTATTGAATACCGCCGGGCCAAGGAAAAGCAAATCCGGCTGGTGGAAACCGTCAACATGCCCACAGACTACGGAGACTTTACCTGCCGCCTTTATGAATCCCAGCTGGACGGAGCTCTTCATCTGGCCCTGGTTCACGGGGAAATTTCCCCGGACAAGCCCACGCTGGTGCGCGTGCATAGCGAATGCCTGACGGGAGATGTCTTCGGCTCCCGCCGCTGTGACTGCGGCAGCCAGCTGCACACCGCCATGCGCCGCATCGCCCAGGAAGGAGGCGTCCTGCTCTACCTGCGGCAGGAGGGCCGCGGCATCGGACTGGCGGCAAAACTCAAGGCCTATAAACTTCAGGAACAGGGTCTGGATACCGTGGAAGCCAACCTCAGGCTCGGCTATCCGGACGACCTGCGCGACTATGGCATCGGAGCGCAAATCCTGCATGACCTGGGAGCAAACCAGTTGCGCCTGCTTACCAACAACCCGCGGAAAATCGTGGGACTGGAGGGCTTTGGCATAAAAATCACGGAACAGGTTCCTCTCATCATCCCACCCAACGAACAAAACAGCAAATACCTGGCTACCAAAAAATGCAAGCTGGGCCACATCCTGTAACATTCCACTCCATCCCTTCATGTCCACGGAACTTCCCCGCCGCCAGCGCGCCACGGGCACGCGCGCCAAAATCTGCATCGTCGCCTCGGAATACAACGAACAATACACCCAGGCCCTGGTAGAAAACTGCTCGGAAGAACTGAAAACCGTGCTTCCCTCGGTCCGCCTGGAAATCATCCGCGTGCCGGGAGCCTTTGAAATTCCGGTGGCCATTAAATCCGTTCTCTCCCGCTCTCCGGAAAAACGTCCTGATGCCGTGGTGGCTCTGGGAGTTATCCTGCGCGGCAGCACAGACCACGCGGACCTCATCGGCTCCACCATCACCCAGGCCCTGATGCAGCTCGCCCTGGAATTCACCACCCCCGTCATTCATGAAGTTCTGCTGCTGAATGATGAAAAGCAGGCCTTCGCCCGCTGTATCGCCTCTCAGCTCAACCGCGGCCGTGAAGCGGCCCGCACCGCTGCCCGCATGGCGGAACTCTTCCTCAACTCCCTGCTCCGGCAATAATACCTATTACTCTCTCCTCTCTATCGCCATGCTCTCACGCAACCAAATCAGACAAGCCGCCCTCCAATACCTTTACGCCGCCTCTCAGACGCCGGAAACGGAACGGGAGGGAATCTGGGACATCCTGATGGAACCTTTCCGGGGCGACTACTGCAAACTCAAGGCCAAGGCCGTCTCCGGCCACCTTACACGGGACTATCCGGACAAGCTGCGCCTCTTCATCACCCGTGCGCGGGAAACGGCGGACAAACTTCAGCAAGACCCCCTTACCCTGCCCGTTCGTGACCAGCTTCAGGACCTGCTGGCCAAGGAAGGAGAATTCAACGCCTCCCTGCTCCGGCTGAAAAAAGCCCTGCACGAGGATCCCTCCAATGACAAGGGGTCTCTTTCCGCCGCCTGCGACGCCGCTCAGGGACTCAATACCGCACTGATGCAGATGCGCCGCCGCCTGCTGGACACGCTCAAGGACTTCCCCGCCTATAACGCAATCTGGCCCTCCCTCATTTCCTCCTGCAGCAAACTCCAGGAAATCAATGACCGCATCAACTGCCTCATTCACCCGGACGACCGCCCCTCCCTGGCGGAAATAAAAAAAGTGGTGGAGGCAGGGAGGGATGCGGAGGACCTCTACCGGGAAGCCAAAACCCTGGGAGAAGACATCCTGCGCCGCCGGGACGGGCTGGACGCCGCCATCGACTCCACCCTGGAAAACTACTCCCCTGAACGTGTCAGCGCCATTGACCGCGCCATTCTGCGCCTGGGGGCCTATGAACTCCTCCATCGCAAAGACCTCCCGGCCCCCATCGTCATCTCGGAGGCCATCCGCCTGTCGGAACGCTTCTCCTCTGCGGAATCCCCCCGCTTCATCAACGGCGTCCTGGCCGGAATCTCAAAAACGGGACGCCCGGCATAACTCCGCTTCGCACCATGGCAGGATTCTTTAAAAAACTATTCACCAAATTTTCCCGAAGCTCCCGGATAGACTGGGAAGAACTGGAAGCTGAGCTGGTAGCCGCGGACATCGGCATCAGGCGCGCTATGGGTATTGCGGACCAGTTGAAGGAAAGCAAAGGCCTGGATGCGGAAAATCTGGTGGAATCCACCCGTGAAGTGCTTCGCCGGGCCTTTCCTTCCACCGCTCCGTCCCTGCCCGCCCCTCCGGAAGGCAAACCGCTGGTCATTCTGGTCGTGGGCGTCAACGGCACCGGGAAAACCACTTCTGCGGCCAAATTGGCCCATTTGCTGCAAAAACAGGGCTCCCGCGTCCTCCTCGCTGCGGCGGACACTTTTCGAGCGGCCGCCGTGGAACAGCTTCAAAGCTGGGCGGACAAGCTGAACATCCCCATCTGCAAGGGAGCCCCCAGCCAGGATCCGGCCTCCGTCTGCTATGAGGCCCATACGCAGGCCATCAGGGAAGGCTTCCAATACCTCATTTGCGATACTGCGGGGCGCCTCCATACGCGCCACAACCTCATGGAGGAACTCTCTAAAATTCGCCGGACTCTCGCCAAGCAGGATGCATCCGCCCCCCACAGCACCCTGCTGGTGGTGGATGCCACCACAGGCGCTAACGCCCTGGCACAAGCCAGGGAATTTCATAAAGCGACGCCCTTGGATTCCGTCATTATCACCAAAATGGACGGTTCCGGAAAGGGAGGCGTGGCCGTAGCCATCATGGATGAAATGCACATTTCCCCCTCCTTTCTGGGAACCGGGGAAGGAGCCGAAGACTTTGAACCCTTCAACCGGGACCGCTACGTGGATTCCCTGCTGTAACGGGACCGCCTCAAATCCATGCCACCGCTTCCCCTCATCACTGCCCAGACGGAGGAAAAGCTGCTCGCCTTCCTGACGGAACACGGGCACACTAAATTCCGCACCCAGCAGGTTCTGGACTGGGTGTGGCGCAAGCGCGTCACCACCTTTGACGTGATGAGCAACCTCCCTCCCGCGCTCAAAAATCTGCTGGCGGAAAATTTCCGTTTCCACACGCCGGAAATCGTGGAAATCCACGGTTCTGCGGACACCACACGAAAATTCCTCACCAAAATGGAAGACGGCAGTCTGGTAGAATCCGTCATCATCCCTGCCGCAGCAGCGGAAAATGGAGAAAAATCGGAGCGCATCACCCTTTGCGTTTCTTCCCAGGTAGGCTGCGCCTTCGGCTGCAAATTCTGCGCTTCCGGGCTGCTGGGCCTTAAACGCCACCTCACCACGGGGGAAATCATCGGGCAGATTCTCTCTGCGGAAGCCATTGCGGGAAAACGGGTCAACAACATCGTCTTCATGGGCATGGGGGAACCCCTCTCCAATTTTGACAACCTGGCGGATGCCCTGGAAATCATCACTTCCCACCGCGGTCTGGAAATAGGGGCGCGCCACATCACCATCTCCACGTCGGGATTCGTTCCCGGCCTGAAAAAACTGGCGGCCTATCCCAGGCAAATCCGTCTGGCCGTTTCCCTGCACGGAGCTACGGACGAAGTCCGCGACCAAATCATGCCGGTCAACAAAAAATGGCCGCTCTCCCAGCTCATTCCGGCCCTTGAGGAATGGAACAGGGGAAGAAACCAGATGCCCACGCTGGAATACATTCTCATCAGGGACATCAACGATTCTCCAAAAGACGCGTCCCATCTCGTCCGGATCGCCAAACGCCTGCACGCCAAAGTCAATCTCATCCCGTACAACACCGTGGAAGGGCTCCCGTGGAAACGCCCTTCGGAAGAACGCTGCCGTTCCTTCCGGGATGCAGTTCACAAGGCGCGCATCCCCGTTACCATGCGGTATGAAAAAGGCCATGACATCAACGCCGCCTGCGGCCAGTTGAGGCTGAGAAAGGAACAGGAAAAGAGCGGAAAGACGTCCCGTTGACGGAACGGGGCTTTTCCGAATTTACAACGTTGCCTATTGCCCGGCGCCCTCCGTTGTGCTATCCTTTCCGGCCGGATGCCACCCATCCAGCCGCCTCACCATGGAAACCACGACAACCACCACTGCCGTTCCCCCGCTGGAACTGACCAGGGCACCCCGCAAAACCCCGTCCCTGGACCTCAGAGACATTCCGCAGGCTCCCGGCCCGGAAAAAGGAGTGCTGGCCCTCATGGCCATGGACCCGGCCACTTACGTGGGGCAGTGCGTGACCATCGGCATGACGGAGGACTACTTCTACCTCCCCGCGCACAAGCTGCTCTGGCGCCTTTTCCAGGCCCGCTATAACAAAAACGAACCCATTGACATCGTTTCCATCACCCAAGCTTTGGAAGACATGCACCAGCTGGAAGCCGTGGGCGGAAGCGCGGGCCTGGCAGAAATATACACCTTTACCACTACCGGAGCCTATTTTGAGCATTACCTCAATGTCCTGAAGGACAAATTCATCCTTCGCTCCATCATTGACATAGCCAACCAGTCCACCACGCAGGCCTTTGACAATCCGGACGACGTAGCGGAACTGCTGGATTCTGTGGAAACCCATATTTTCCAGATACGGGAACGCTATAACAGCGCCAGGGATGAACAAAGCCTGGCCAGCATCCTTAAACAAGCCGTCACCAATTTTGAAAAATTCATCGCAAGCAAAGGCCAAATCCAGGGACTGACCACGGGATTTGAGGAACTGGACAAAAAAAGCAACGGGCTTAAACCGGGGGACATGTTCATCATCGCCGCCCGCCCCTCCATGGGTAAAACCTCCTTTCTGCTCAACATCATTGAGCACATCGCGCTTAACGAAAAAAAGCCTACTCTGCTCTTTTCCTGTGAAATGCCCGCAGTCCAAATTGTGGAACGCCTTCTTTTTGCCCGCTCCGGAGTCCGCAGTCGGGAAATCATCAAGAGAGGCAACCTCACCCAGCTTGAAATGAAGCATTTCAAGCAAGCGGTCAAGGAAGTGGGAGCTTCCCAGCTTGTCATTGACGATACCGCAGCCATCTCCATCAACGAACTCCGGGCCAAAGCGCGCCGTGTCATGAGGGATCAGGGAGGTCTGGCCGCCATTGGTGTGGACTATCTCCAGCTCATGCGCTCCCACTCCAAACAGGCGGCCAACAGTCGTGAACGGGAAGTGGCGGAAATATCCGCCGGCCTGAAAGCCCTGGCCAAGGAACTCAAAGTGCCCGTCATCGTTCTGGCCCAGCTCAACCGCGGCCCGGAAAGCCGCACGGGAGCCAGCCTGGGCGTCCCCCGCATCTCCGACCTTCGTGAATCCGGCTCCATCGAACAGGACGCAGACATGATCGGCCTGCTCTACCGCTCCGCCTACTATGCGGAAGATGAGGAAAAACGCCAGCAAATGGCCGGACGGGCCAATCTGCATCTGGCCAAAAACCGCAACGGCCCCACGGGGGACGTTCCGCTCCACTTTGAAGCGGAACTCATGCGCTTCTCCACACGTGAGGCAGATGAACACGACCAGGAAAGCGAATAAAACCTCTCGCTGTCTGTGCCTGTTCTCTGCGGATTAACAATCCGTTACAGGCTGAAACCGAAGAAAATTCTGTTTGATTCGGGAAAAGTTACAAGTTTCTACGGTCATTGAAATGATACGTTCTTTCTACATGTAACTATTTCCAGAAAAGGGAATTCTCAAAATTTTATTGCAAATTTAAATACCGCAAAGGCCTGTTGAATTTTCATTGGAAACCGATGATGCCAGTCGGGCTTGATTTCATGAAAACGTCCTCTGATACGAAAGGAAACGTCTACACAAGTTATTTTCTCTTAGAATCAAATCTTGACCCCGGATTGTTAAACCGGTAGCATCGCGGCAGCGTCAGCATTTCTTCTGGCCTTATTGATCAAGTTATTTCTGTTTTTAATATGAAAAAAAACTTATTTATTGCTGCAATCCTCTGCGGATCATGCATCTGTGCCAATGCCGCCAGCATGGTCACGGAATGGACCGGCAATGCCGGCCCTACGGAAGGCAACACCTATGAACTGGGCAATGCGGACAACTGGAGCAACGGTGTACCCGCCCGCGGCAACAACCAGGGGCCGGATGTAATTTTTAATAACACCGGAACCATCACCCTCAGCGGCTCCATGGTGGACACATCCGATGGCGGCAGCATCACTGTCACAGGCAACAGCAATGTTACGGTGGGGGGAACCCGCTGGACGGGAAATGTCACCATTGGAGCAGGTTCCGCTCTCTCCCTCTCACAAGTGGACTTTAAAAGCAGTGACATCATCCTGGACGGCACCTTCAACCTTGGTGTCTGCGGGATTGATTCCGGCGGCAACGGCGCCCGCCTTGTCTTCGGCATTGGAGGCATCATGAACGTCAACCAAAAAATATGGGGGGCTTCGGACTTCTCCGTTTCCGGTACGCTGGCCACCACATCCACGGATCTGGCTGCTGGAGAATTCCAGTTTGTTACCCGCACGCTGATTACCTCCGCCGGCTTTGACGGCGGTTCCATTTCCCTGGGAGACTTCACCGCTGAAGACGGCGGAGCGCTGACCAAGGCATCCGGAATCATGGAAGGGAACGCCGCAGACTACCAGGGCCAGTACTATCTCTACACGGAAGACGGGAATGTCAAAGTGCAGTACGTTGTGGCGGGAGCCGTGCCGGAACCTGCTACGGCCACCCTCAGCCTGCTGGGGCTGGCTTCCCTGATGCTGCGCCGCAGGCGCGCCTGACCTTTTCTCCGGTCCTTTTCCTCAACAGCCTGTATGCCCACGCGTACAGGCTGTTTTGTTTTCCAGGCGAGTGACGAAAACGTCACGGAAAACATCTTCATGCCATTGCCGGGAATCCGTAACATTTTTTCATTATCTCCCGTTCAACGTCATGCAAGCCCACGCAAAATCACTCAACGAACGTTTCCGCACCCTCATCTCCCTGATTTTCGGTCTGGCTATCGGCTGTTCCCTGCTCTTCGGGGAATCCCGCTGGGAAACGTCTCCTCTCATTGAAGAAAGCCTCATGCTCCTGGCCTGCTTCATGGCCGGCATAGGCGCCTTCGGGCGCATCTGGTGTTCCCTCTACATTGCGGGTTATAAAAACAACGTCCTGGTTACTGATGGGCCATACTCCATGTGCCGCAACCCGCTCTATTTCTTCAGCTTCGTTGGCGGCATAGGCGTATCCTGCGCTACGGAGACCTTCACCATCCCCCTGCTTACGGCGCTGGCGTTCGGAATCTACTACGAATGAGGAACCATACGGGAAGCATTCCGGCTTCATGAAGTCCGCTGATGAATTCAAAGATGCCGATGAACCAGATGAACCACAGCGCATCCACAATGTTGTGCGTGAACGTGGCGGGATTGACGGAGTAGGCGGCAGGCGGCGGTTTGAGCCGTGAGAGGGAGGGAATGAAGGAGGGAACGTTCCTGCAATAGTTCCGGTAGGCGTCTCCGAAAAGGGTGAGGAGCCTTTCCTGTTCCTTTCTGATGACGGACGGGTAGTAGATTCCGAACGCCACCCCCCCCCGGAAAGCCCAGGCAAGCCATACGGTCCCCACAGACTTTTCCGGCGTACCGCCTCCGGGCCCCGCAATACCGCTGACGGCAACAGCAACATCGGCTCCGGAGCGTTCCAGAGCTCCTTCCGCCATCGCTTTAACCACGGGTTCGCTGACTGCTCCGTAACGCTTCAGAACATTCTCCGGAACGCCCAGCATCTCCGTCTTTGCCCGGTCGGCATAAGTAACCCATCCGAATTCAAAAACCCCGGAGGCCCCCGGAACATCCGTAATCCTCTTGGCAATCAGGCCGCCGGTGCAGCTCTCCGCCGTCGCCGCCTTCAGACCCTGCTGCGCCAAATGGCACACAACCGCTTTCTCCAGGGATGCCCCGGCAGGAGCGAGCACATACGCCCCGGCCAGAATGCGCAAACGGGCTTCTCCCTGTTTCAGGGCCACCTCACTGCCCACCAGGCGCACGTCCACTTCCCCGACGCGCGCGCAATACGCCACCTCCAGGCCCTCCACCTGGTGCAGGGAATCATCCACCAGCTCCTGGAGATCGCTCTCCCCTATCCCTACTAGGCGGAACACGCGCAAATGAGGAATATCCTCATCCGCCAAATCTTCCAGAAGCGGCATCACGGAATGTTCCACCATCGGCTTCAACTCCGCCGGCGGCCCCGGCAGCAGGATGAACATGGGAAGGGAACCGCTGGCAGGCATCACCAGTCCGGGTGCCGTCCCATTGGAATTCTCCAGCACCGCGGCGCCATCCGGAACCATGGCCTGCTTGAAATTACACTCCGCAATGGGAATCCCCCTCCGTTCAAAATAACTCTTCAGCCACTCAGCCACACGCTCGTCACGGTGCATGTCCACGCCGCACACGTCGCACAGGGCTTCCCGGGTCACATCATCGCTCGTCGGCCCCAGTCCCCCGCTTACAATCACGATATCTGCGCGCCGGGCGCTCTCCCTCATGGCCTCGTTAATAGCGTAACCGTCGGGCACGGCTGTTACCCTCCCCACACGGAACCCGGCCTCAAATAATCTGTTGCCCAGCCATGCGGCATTTGTATTCACAATACTCCCCAGCAAAATTTCCGTCCCGGTGTTGATCAATTCAACCCTGATCTGTTTCATGCAGCCAGTATGCTCCCTCAAGCACCCCGTGACATGCAACAATCCTGCCATGTATCATAAAAAACTTCATTTAAACTCCCCGTAAGATACATTAGGGGCACTGACAAAGACCATGAACACACCTTCCCGGCCCCGGGCCACCAAAATCATCTGCACTATTGGACCAGCAACAGACACTTCCGACATGCTGGGACAGCTTATTGAAGCCGGAGCCAACGTCTTCCGGCTCAATATGAGCCATTCCAAACACGACTGGGTCCGGGAAGTCGTCTTCCGCATCCGCCGGAAAGCAGCGGAGCTGGAAGCGAACGTGGCCATCCTATTTGACCTCCAGGGTCCCTCCATCCGTACGGGAGACCTGGCCGAACCCTACCATTTGAAAAAGGGAGACACGGTAGAAATCCGCCTGGGCACGGCCAAGCCGGAACTTCCTTTTTCCACCACGGTAAACTATGACGGCCTTCTGCAGGATGTTCAGGCGGGCCATACCATGGTGGTGGATAACGGAGGCATCCTCATGCGCATTGCGGAAGTACGCCCGGACAGGCTCATCTGCGACGTGCTCACGGAAGGCGTATTCGGCTCCCGCCGCCACATCAACCTTCCCGGCGTAGCGCTGCGGCTCCCGGCCCTGACGGAAAAGGATCTGGCGGACCTGGCCGTGGCCGTAGAATGCGAAACGGACTACGTAGCCATGTCCTTCGTCCGGGATGCCGCCCACATTGCCCAGCTCCGGGAACACATCGACAACTTGGGAGGCAAGGCCCAGATCGTCGCAAAAATTGAAGACCAGCAGGCTGTCCGCCACATTGACGATATCATCCTGGCCGCAGACGTCATCATGGTCGCGCGCGGGGACCTGGGCATTGAAGTCAGCATTGAAGAACTGCCCATCATCCAGCGCCGCATCGTCCGCCATTGCCACAGGCTGGGACGCCGCTGCATCGTAGCAACGCATATGCTGGAATCCATGATAACCCAGCCCACCCCTACCCGTGCGGAAGTCACGGATGTTTCCAACGCCATCTTTGAACAAGTGGATGCCGTCATGCTTTCCGGAGAAACCTCCGTGGGCCATTACCCCGTACGCTGTGTGGAAGTGCTGGATTCCATCGCCCACCGCATGGAGTGCTCCGGCAATCTCAACTTCGCGGCATCCGCCATCCTGAACGGAGACCGCCAGAAAGCCACCAAGGCAGCCATCTCCCTGGCGGACTCCGTGGAAAACGCCTGTCTGATCGTCTTTACCCGCCGCGGCCTGGCCGCCACGCAGGCAGCCGTCCTCAGGCCGGAACGGGCTGCCATCTTCGCCTTCAGCAATGACCCTGTCGTTGTCAGACAACTCGCCTTGGCGCGTGACGTAACCGCCTTTGAATCCCCCTTCCTGAAAGACCCGGCCCGCATGATTTCCACCGCCCTGGACCTGCTGAAGGAAAAAGGGCTGATCTCCTCCGGCCAGCCTGTCGTCATCCAGGGGGACAGCCTGCAAGGGGAACTGCTGGCGGATTCCATTATCTTCATGCGCGTGGAATAATGGCCTGCACCTTTCCTATAGAGCGGGAGACGGCCGTGTGGCCCCCGCCCGCCCCCCTCAGGGAACTCCTGCTGGATGCGGATCCGGACGAACGCCGGATAGCGGATCACCTGGCCCACGGCGAACTTTACGTCGCAAAAAACTGCGGGACTGCCGCCGGAGTCATTGTTATCCGTCAGACGGGGGAACATACATGGGAAATCATGAATTGCTCCGTAGCTCCTGAATATAGAAGGCAGCGTTGCGGAACAGCCCTGGTGTGGCACGCCCTGGACATCATCAGAAACAAAGGGGGCCGGTATGCGGAAGTGGGAACGTCCGATGCGTCTCCGGGGCCAATGGCCCTGTATGAAAGCTGCGGATTCCAGGTCTATGGCGTTATCAACAACCACTTCACGGACAACTATCCGGAACCCGTCTGGGACAACGGCGTGCAATGTATTGACATGATCCGCATGCGTGCGGACCTCTCCCTTCGGAAAGAAGGAGCACATCATGCTGCTCAGAAAGCATAAACCACGCTGACTCCCGTCACCCAGCTATTGCCCTTTACCAGCGTTCTTCCATACACGCGGTTTACCCCGTGGGAACCCTTGCCGAGCCAGTGCAGGCCAACAAAAGGCTCTATAAAAACATTCCCGAACAGACGGTAATTCGCCGTCACCCTGAAATAGAGGGACTGCCAGCCATTGCTGCTGGAAGGCCAATAGGAAGAACTCAACACGGCACCGAATTTAAACCCCATATAAAGGTTTTCCGTCATCCGGAAATCCGATCCCGTGCACATGTCAAACCACCAGCCCGTGATTCCGTAAAAGGAATATGCGGCACTTCCCTGCGCATAAAAACCGGGGAGGAATCCCACATCATGGCGCATAATCAGTGCCGCTTCATACGTTGTCCCCCCATTGCCGAACAAACGTTCGGAAGCAAACCCCGCCAATCCGCCGTCATTCGCACGAAAGGATAATGCCGCATACGTAGCTTTTCCGAACTTCTGCTGAAGACCAAGATCCACCATCGTCTCATTCTCTATATCAACCGCCGGATGCCCCAGAAAGATCTCCTCCTTCAGAGCCAGAATCAGGGAATACCGGTCATTCAAATCGCTTCTCCAATCCAGCCGCAAAGGAGCCGTGGGATTACAGCCCGCGGGAATCAGCCCCCTGAACTCGTAATTAGTGGAATACCCGGCTTTGATACTGCCGCTGACCGGTCTTAGAGCAGGAGCGGAAGGAACCTCCGGAATGCGTGATTCCGCCGAAGAAACGGCCATGAAAGCGACGGAGGCCATGCCCGCTCCAAGGAGAAAAGAAAAAAAGAAATTCATAACATCGGAATGCCGTACGGAAAGTATTCTGGATAAAAAAACTCCTCTTGGCAACAAGCAAAAACACCGCTGTTTCCTGCTCTGCTTCAGGAAACATCATTCAGGCCTGCCCGCTGCCAACTTCAGAAAAAATAAACGAGACCAGCCCCGGCCACTACTCCGAAATTCTTATAAGGCTTGTCGCCCCTGTCCGAACCTCGGTTGGCCTTCAAGGCGCCCTCTCCGGCCCAGTGGAAGCTGACGAAGGGAACGAGAGACAGGTTCTTGGCACCCAGCTTCACCGGAAGTTCAGCCTTCAGCCACCAGGCCTGGGAACCGTTGGACATAAAAAGGGATTTTTTGTCAAAATAAGAGGAAGTGGCAGACATCCCGGCCGTCACGACAATGTCCGTGACGGGGCAGAGGGCGGCCTTGTAGCCAACATAAGGTTGGAACCACCAGCCGGTCATGCCCTGGAAGGCATAGCTCGTGGTTACGCCGGCAAACCAGTTTCCGGGCAAACCGTAATCCAGCGTCAGATAAAATTCCTGAATGACGGAATGGGCATTCCTTCTATACACATCTTCATCACTCATCCAGGTGGCGTTATAATCATACCTGGCAAAATTCCCAAGCAGGCCGCCGTGAATCAGGTTCCAGCCAAGCGTCGTGGACAGGTTCTTCAGTAAACCGTCCCGGTTCTTCCATCCAAAAAGAAAATCAGTCTCGTTATGAAAAGAGAAATCTCTTTCCCCTGCCATGTGGTGTCCTGAAATCAGGAACGTACAAGATGCCGCCCCAACAACGGCATTACAATCATCCAGCTTATAATTCAAATCCACACTGGCAGGAATAATTCCATCTCCTTCCGTCAGTGAATGAGAAGCCACAATGCCGCGGCAGGTGTAATTGGAAGCATACCCGGCATTAACTTCCCAGGACAAAGGACAGTCCTGTTCCACGGGAACAGGAGAAACAGTTTTAACGGAAATTCCTGCAAAAGCGGAAGCGGCAAGAAAAACGGCCCCCCCCGCAACACCAATGATATTTCTGAATTGCATCATCACGCTTCAAATGAAAATTTGGATATCGGCGCATTGCAAAAAACGGAGTTCATAAAAAACAATGCGCCGCCATCAATTAAAAAAAGCGCGGCGGATTTCTCCGCCGCACCTGAAAATATAATTCAATCGCAGGCCGGATGGCTTAGAAAGAATAGACAAGGCTGGCTCCAGCCACTACGCCGAAGTTCTTGTAAGGCTTGTCTCCCTTATCCAGGCCCTTATTGACCTTCAACGCGCCGCAGCCGGCCCAGTTGAAGCTGACGAAGGGAACAAGGGACAGGTTCTTCACTCCCAGCTTCACCGGAAGTTCAGCTTTCACCCACCAGGCCTGAGCGCCATTGGCCTGCTCGAACGCAGCGCCAAAATAGCTGGACGTGGCAGACATCCCAGCCGTCACGACAATGTCCGTGACGGGGCAGAGGGCGGCCTTGTAGCCAACATAAGGTTGGAACCACCAGCCGGTCATGCCCTGGAAGGCATAGCTCGTGGTTACGCCGGCAAACCAGTTCTGAGTCAGATCGTAATTCAGATTCAGGTAAAATTCCTGCGTGACGGAATGAGCATGGTCATACTTGGCAAAGCTGCCCAGCAAACCACCGTGAATCAGGTTCCAGCCAAGCGTCGTGGACAGGTTCTTCAGCAAACCGTCCTTATTCTGCCAGCCAAGGTTGAAATTGGTCTCATTGTGGAAGGAAGTATCCCTGTCCCCCATGAGATGGTGGCCTGAAGTCAAGGTCGTATAAGAAGCGGAAGCCACGATGGAGTTGGCATCGCACAGCTTGTAATTCAGATTGACACCGGCGGGGATGACGCTATCCCCTTCCGCCAACGCGTGGGAAGCCACAATGCCGCGGCAGGTGTAATTGGAAGCGTAGCCGGCGTAAATATCGCCGGACAGCGGGCTGGAAGTCGCCACAGGAGCGGGAACCGGAGTCGGAGCAACAATCTTGACGGGAGTACCCGCAAGAGCAGCTCCGGCAAAGGATGCCACAACTGCCGCAACACTGATGATGTTCTTGGTTTGCATGACTATTACTTGGTTAGGGTATTAATTGTTGATTTGCTAACATGGAAAGAAAAATGCTTTTTCCCCCCTTGTTAAGAAAAGTGAAACATTTTCGTCACAAAAGTAAAGAATTTTCTCTTGATAAATCAGCAAGTCATTGATTTCACATTATTTACATCCACCAGCCCCATGACAAAAAATCCAATTCTCCATATCTTGCCAAACCTTCCCTTCCAAGGCCTGGCCGGATACAGACACTCCGCACCATCCAGAAGCCTGTCTTCTTTCAGGGCAGGAGAAGGATTCACCAGAACCCTCCGCCTGCAGGAAAGCAGCATGGGCAGATCCGCGGCACTGTCGCTGTAGGCAACGGCGTTTTCCAGAACACCATGTTCCGGCAGTACATTCCGCTCCCGCAGACGCTCCACCTTCACCGCCCCCTTATTATTACCGTTCGGCAGTTCCGGCATTGCCGGCATGCGTTCCTCCAGAAGCACATCCGTCCCCAGAACTTCGTCAAATCCCAGCAGTTCGCCCAGAGGCTTCACGTAAAATGATGGAGAAGCGGAAACCATGAGGCACAAATAACCCTTCTTCCGATACCCTGCCAGCCGCTCCTTCAGCTCCGGATAAATCCATTCCTGCGCCATCTCGGCAAACTTCCGTCCATATTCCCGCACCGTTTCAGCGGGAAGCCCCCACAAATACATGAGATAAGCCCTCTTCATCCGGTTCTCATCCCATATTCTCAAAATATAGAGCGGAATACAGGCCAGGAAAAGAAAAATCAGCAAGCGCCTCCAAGGGTGGCGCCTCACCACAAAACAGGAAAAAACATATTGCGTATCCCAGGGAAGGAGCGTGCCGTCCATATCAAACAGCGCTGCGCCTCTTTTTTTCCAATCGTCCGTCATGCTTTCATCCTATACCCGCTTCCCTTAACTCTCAACACCCAACTCTTCCATGCCCCTCCTCCTGAATGCCCAAAACCCCGGCCGCCGAAAGGCAACCGGGGTTTTGAAGCAAATCCAGAAGGAAATAAGATTAACGGGAGTAAAATTCCACGATGAGCTGCTCGTTGACGATGGGAGCAATCTCTTCCTTGGAAGGCACGCGGGCAATCTTGCCCGTGAGCTTATCACGGTCGCATTCCAGCCAGTCAGGAACCACAGTAGCCTGAGTCAGGTCAAGGAAACGGGTAACCAGCTGCTGGGAAGAAGCCTTGCCGCCTACGGCAATGACGTCGCCCGGACGGCAGGAGTAGGACGCGATATTCGTCTTCTTGCCGTTCACGGTGATGTGGCCGTGGGAAACAAGCTGACGGGCGCCGGCACGGGTATTGCTGAAGCCGAGGCGGTACACAACATTGTCCAGACGAAGCTCAAGGAGCTGAAGCAGAATATCGCCGGTAATGCCGCGGCGGCGGGCAGCTTCTGCATAATACTTACGGAACTGGCCTTCAAGCACACCGTACTGGAAACGCAGCTTCTGTTTTTCAGCAAGCATCACGCCATAGTCGGATTTCTTCTTGCGGCCGGCGCGCATGCCATGCTGGCCGGACGGGCGTGGTTCACGTTTCCTCCACGTTCAATAACACCGTCGTAACTGTGACTGACCAGCGCGGCAATGTCATCGGCTGGGCCTCCGCCGGCAAGATGGGCTTTAAGGGTTCCCGCAAGAGCACGGCCTATGCCGGGCAGGTGGTGTGCCAGGACGCCTGCCGCCAGGCCATGGGCCACGGCTTGCGTGAAGTGGAAGTGCGCGTGAAGGGGCCCGGTTCCGGTCGTGAATCCGCCGTACGTGCCGTGCAGACGATCGGTATTGAAATCACCTCCATCAAGGACGTGACCCCCATCCCCCACAACGGCTGCCGTCCTCCGAAGGCCCGCCGCGTCTAATTGAGAATCTTTTACCTATATAGATCTAATATATCATGGCTCGTTATACCGGTCCCCGCGATAAAGTGTCCCGCCGTTTTGGCGTTGCCCTTTTCGGTTCCACCAAGGCTCTTGAAAAGCGCCCCTTCCCTCCCGGCCAGCATGGCATGCGCGCCGGCCGCGTAACCAGCTGCTGGGAAGAA
>OQVH01000871.1_pt1 | contig 21665 bp, 19 predicted proteins | sample 1691641 | NCBI WGS metagenome assembly OQVH01 (sample SAMN03418286, study PRJEB22391) | human gut metagenome | biome: human-gut; feature: organic feature; material: feces | host: Homo sapiens | place: Italy | collected 2013-04
TTTTTCACAAGGTTGTTCTCCGGCTGCATATTCGGCTGCTGCAGATCGATCATGATCAGATCCGCTTTTTTGCCGGCTGCCAGACGGTCGCAATTGTCCAGCCCCATCGCATGCGCACCACCTGTCGTGGCCATATACAGGATTTTATCCGCACTGATACACTCTGCATCCATTTCACGCACCTTCGCCAGTGCACTTGCCAGAAACATTTCCTTAAACATATCCAGGCTGTTGTTGCTCGCAGGTCCGTCTGTACCGATCGCCACCGGAATACCTTCCTCCACAAATCGTTTCAGCGGTGCGATACCGCTTGCCAGCTTCAGGTTGGATGCCGGGCAGGTAACTGCGGTCAGCTGACGTTTCTGAAAGATCTCAAAATCTTTATCATCAAAATATACACAATGGTATCCACCGCCGCCATACTCATACATGCCAAGTTCTTCCGTCAGCTGCGTCGGCGTCTTGCCATAACGCTCCAGACACTCCTTCACCTCATTCTGAGTCTCGGAATTGTGCAGGAATACCGGTGATTTATATTTGTGTGCCAGATCAGCGATTTCCTGCATCAGTTCCATCTTTGTCGTATACTCTGCATGGAAACCGATCATGAACGAAGTCAGGTCGCTGGTCTCATTGACTTTCAGATAATTTTCCTCAACAACTGCCGCACTTCCGCCAAAACTGTTTACACCGGACACCTGAACGGCACGGAATCCACACTGAGCTGCCACCTGGGCATAGACCGGTGGAAAATAACACATATCAAAGCTGGTCGTAATACCGCTGGTCAGATATTCCATGATACCAAGCACTTCCAGCGGACGGATGTTTTCCGTATCCAGCTTGTCCTCTTTTGGGAAACACATCTGATACAACCACTCCTGCAACGGAAGATCATCTGCATAGGAACGTAAAAATGTCATATAAGTATGTGCATGGGCATTCTTAAATCCCGGCATCAGCAGATTGCCTTTTACATCAATCTCGCGTTCCCATGCCGGCTGCTCCATCTGAAGTTCTGTACAGATTTCTGCCGGATTTTTGCTCTCGCCCACATAACAGATCGTATCTCCTTTTACCCAGAGTTCTCCGTTGATGATATCAAATCGTTCCTGCTCATTTAATGTCAGGATTTTTGCATTATAAAAGCGAATGTTCATCTTCTTGCCTTTCTCATTTTGTTTCTATGATTCGTCATTCTACTGGTTTGCAATATTCACTATGGATGCCGTGATCAGCTGCTGAAACAGCGGTGCCACCCGGTCTGCCGTCTCCTGGATCTCCGCATGTGTCAGCGGATTTTCTGAAATACCGGCCGCCAGATTGGAAATACAGGAAATACCGCAGACACGCATTCCCATATGATTTGCCGCCATAGCTTCACAGGCGGTACTCATACCGACTGCATCTGCCCCCAGGCTCCGATACATCCGAATCTCCTCCGGAGTCTCATAATTCGGTCCGGTAGTCTGCACATACACACCTTCTTTTAACGGAATTCCACAGTTCTTTGCCGTATTCCGTATAATCTCCTGCAGATCCTTTTTATAAACCTCACTCATATCCGGGAAACGGGTTCCAAGTTCCTCAATATTCGGTCCGACCAGCGGCGATGGTACAAAACTGGAAATATGACCGGTGATCAGCATAAAATCTCCAGCGTGCATGCCTTTCTGCATTCCTCCGGCAGCATTGGTCAGGAACAATACTTTGGCTCCAAGCATACCCATCAATCTTGTCGGAAGCACCACATCATGCATGTCATAACCTTCGTAAAAATGCACTCTGCCCTGCATGATCACCACCGGAACATTCTGGATATAGCCAAATACAAACCTTCCTTTGTGCCCAAGTACCGTAGAGACCGGAAATCCTTCAATGTCATGATAATCCAGAACCGCCTCCACCTGAACCTGCTCTGCATAATCACCAAGTCCGGAACCGAGAATCAGGGCTACCTGCGGTTCGAAACTAATCTTTTCTCTCACACTGTGGTAACATCTCAATAATTTGTCATATTCTTTACTCATACCATCCTTCTCCTTTTTCTCCGTTTTATGTCGAATCGTTATACTTTTCACATAGATAGTAAATTATAATACCACAAATCAAAAAAATGAACAAGTCCCGGACATTTCTGTACTATTCTTTTTCTTTCCTTTTTTCCCACAAAACAAATATCTTTTATGATATGTCAAAAAGGAAACTGACATTCTGAAACGCATATGCTCTACAGAATATCAATTTCCTTTTTGCTATCTTCCTATCTGTTTATTTTTTTCCATAATCAAACGCATGTTTCATATGTTCATCAATAAATATCGGCACGAAATCAAATAATACCGTCAATGGGAATGCCACAAAGCTTCCACCTGGTGCAAGTTCTTCCAGTACCCGCCGCGTCTCTTCCCGGATTTCTGCTTCTGTTACACCGACTTTGTCATAAACGCCCTGGTTATCATATCCGCCCACAAAGGTCACGCGATCCTGATATTTATCTTTCAATTCCCGTACCGGATTGCTGATCTGCAACGGATCAATAGCATCAATCCCAAGTTCCACAAGCTCATCAAACAACGGAGCAATATATCCGCAGGAATGATGTTCATAGATCATCCCCTGTTTGTGCGTCTCTTCAATCAGCCTGCGCAGCGGTTTTTTATAAAACTCCCGCCACAAATCCACACTCATCATCAGTTTATTATTAGAACCATAATCATCATGTGCACAAAGAACATCCGGTTTGTAATATTTACCGATGATACGGATCAATTCAATTTTGTAATCCGTAATGGCTTCAATTAACTCATGCAACGCTTCCGGCTCTTCATACATTGCACACAATGCATCCTCAAATCCCATTAATGCATGTGTCCGCTCAAAAATACCGTTGATCAGCATCATATAAGAAATTTTATTTTCGCGATCCCATTTTGCTGTTTCTTTTGCTGCAAGTGCTTCCCAGTCAAATCCGGAAAGATCCGGAAATACAAGTTCTTCTTTCCAGTTCGTAATATCTTTCAGCCGTTTGGTTCCCGGTTTTACCATAGGAGCCATTACTTCCGGTACAAACTCCCATTCCACGCCAAACCAGTCAAATCCATCTCCTTCTGGCCGTTCGTTAATTGCCTCTGGCTTTGAACAATCAAAATCTGTAAAAAAGCATGGCACATATCCGATATTTTTATGCTTGTATACCTGCAATAGCTGTTCTTTTCTGGTCATAACAATGCCTCCTTCTCTTTGATAGTTCTATCATAAAGAAGCGAAACGCTATTGTAAAATACCTATTTTTCTTTACGCTATGCTTAAGAAGCATAATCCCTGAACTGAAAATAATTCAATGTGATCTTCAATGCAAAATTGTTATTATTTCGTATATATCCAGCCTGTACGTAACATGCTCCAAAAGGTGGCTCAAAATCCATTTTTCGAATCTCGGGATAGTCATAAATCTGCATCTGGTCATTCAGCAGCGCACATTTCTGCCCGGATTCCAGCCACAGATTCACGGTATCCATCGAATCCACATAATACAAATTCGGGTAAAACCCACCCATTTGCTGAAATACCCGGATGATCGTGTCCACACCAATTTCACACTCTTTTCGATTTACAATCGCAAAAGATTCTTTTTCAAAATCCTGAAATGTAAGCTGCGCTCGCGTATACAAAGGATTCCGTTTGTGCACCAGCAGCGCCGGACAATAAGAAACAATGTTTAACGTGTCTAATTCTGCCAGTCCGCCAAACTCCACATCCAGAGAAAATGCCAGATCCAATTCCCCATGCACCAGCTTTTCCGTCAATTCAATAAAACTGAGCCGCAAAAGAATAATCTCAATATTCGGATAATTTTTTTCCATAAAGTCCAGATAGTCCGGAAGAAATGCATTAATCTTCAATCCGGATAAAATGCCAATCTTTATTTTACCGGTTAACCCTTTAAATGCAAATTTAGCCTCGTTGACCGCATCTCCATACAACAGCATCATATTTTCCCATTTTTGCTGTAACACTTCCCCGGCCGGTGTCAATTTCATACCATGATTCGTCCGGAAAAACAGTTGCACATTCAGGTCCTTTTCAATATTTGACATCTGCCTGCTTAAGGTAGGCTGTGTAATATGCAGTTTTTTTGAAGCATCCAGCAGACTTCTGCATTTCGCAATTTCCAGGAAATATCTGATCTGATCAACAGTCATCCTTTTGTCCTCTCCCCTCTTTTGTTATCGCACACATAACTATACTTATTTTACAAAAGTGCAGCCGTTGATTCAATCATTACTTTTACTATTTGGGGCTTATGGTTACAAAATAATGCACACAAGCCCGCCATTGTTATCATTCACGATTTTCTTCATCGTATCCTGCAGTTTCTGCTGGCTTTCCTCATCCATCATCGTAATCTTCCGCCGGATACCATCTTCCACCAGTTCACCCAATGATTTTCCGAAAATATTTGTCTTCCAGAGCCCTTCCGATGTATTCTGATTCTCTTTGATATACGATACCAGATCTTTGGCCTGCTCCTCGCTGCCGATGATCGGTGCAATCTCTGTCTCAATATTTGCCTGTATCATATGTATGGATGGAGATGATGCCTTCAGCCGGACACCATACTGGTTTCCATGCCGGATCAGTTCCGGTTCTTCCACAGAAATTTCATCCATGGACGGTGAAACAACACCATACCCGGTACGTTTGACACTTTCCATGGCATCCGCCACCTGTGCATACGCGTCTCTTTTTTCCGACAGTTCCCGGAGTAATGAGATCAGTTCATACTCTCCGTGAATCGGAACCCCTGCCAGTTCACTGATATTTTCATAATAATAGTGCTCATCCACCTGAAAACAGATTTTTGCCGTACCGCACGCCAGATCCGTCACTTCCAGCCGGATTGACGAGATTTCTTCTTTTTCCGGTTCAAAAACAACACCTGCAATATCCTTCATCTGTTCCGCCTGTTCCAGAATCCTGCGTGCTTCTGCAATAGCTGCTGCTTTGATCTTGTGGGATATCGGCAGCATCTCCACCCATTTGGGCAGATAAAAATCAAGCTCTGTCACCGGAAATTCATACAATGCCTCTTGCAGAATCCGGCAGATATCCTCCTGCTTCAGCTGTTCACAGTTTACCGGAAGGACACTGACACCATATGTTTCCTTCATTTTTCTGCTCATCTGCATGGATGCATTACTGTGGGGTTTCGGTGTGTTTAGCAAGACCACAAAAGGTTTTCCGATTTTTTTCAGCTCCTGAACCGTCCGTTCTTCTGCCGGAACATAATTTTCTCTTGGAATATCTGTAAAACTTCCGTCCGTGGTCACCAGAATCCCAATGGTGGCATGCTCCCGGATCACCTTTTCCGTACCGATCTGTGCAGCCTTTGCAAAAGGAATCTCATGGTCAAACCAGGGTGTCTTCACCATCCGCTCATTCCCATCTTCCATGTGGCCGTTCACTCCGTCGATCAGATATCCGACACAATCGATCAGCTTCACCTTTGCAGTCACATCATCCTCCAGCTGAAGGCTTACGGCCTCTCTTGGAATAAACTTCGGTTCCGTGGTCATGATCGTTTTCCCCTGAGCCGACTGAGGCAGTTCATCCACAGTCCGCTTTTTTGCCGCAGAATCCTCCATCTGAGGCAGCACCATCACATCCATGAACCGTTTGATAAACGTCGACTTGCCGGTACGCACCGGTCCAACCACACCAAGGTAGATATCTCCACCGGTTCTGGCAGTAATATTCTGATAAATATTCGTATTTGTCATAGCAGTCATCCTCTCCTCTTCTGCTTATGCATATGCGGCATGGAGCTGATTTATACCGGAAAAAAGCGAAAAAAATATCACTGCAAGGTGTCTTAGCCTGCAGGATACTTTTTCCGCTCTTTTTTCGTCCGTTTATTCAGCCACTAATCGTCTAACAAATATTCTCCCAGAATGCGAATACTATCCTCGATACAGCCGTCACAGCTGCGCAATACTTTCCCGGTATCAATTCCTTTCAGTTCCCGACAGACAATGGATCCGTTCTTTTTCTCAAATTCAGCTGCCAGTTCCCGCACTTTTTTCATCGTCTGCGGCTTTGTATCACAGGCCTGCAGATCTCCGGAACTGTTTGCCAGTCCAAGTGCCATAAACATCGCAGTCACTGCACCGCAGGTCTGCATCATGCCGCCCATGCCGGCGCCGAATCCTTCAGAGATACGAAACAGCGTCTCCTCGTCGATTCCCAGTTCTTCCGCATAGGAACAAAGCACGATCTGCGCACAGTTATATCCTCTCGTATGTTTATCCTTGATTTCTGCTACACGTTCTTCTATTGATTTCATCATCTTCTCCTTGTCATTTCTACTTATTCTTCTTTCGCTTATTCATGTTACAGTTCACTTGCGCTCATTATATCATGAACAAAAACAGTTCATGATTGGCATTCACCACTCGTCAATCATACAAGTATGTTGACTCGTTTGCGTTCATTATATCATATTTTAATGTTTTTTCCCTGAATCCATTGAATTTTTTTTCAGAAACTGTTACACTATAGTTACTCTTTTGATACTAAATTACTTTTTCAAACCAAATAAAATTAACAAAAAGAAAAATTTCGGAGGTGAAATACATTTCATGCAACAAACTGTCAATCCCTATCATTTTGTTACAAATTGTATTTCCGGAAAGTGGAAAATGACGATTCTTCATCATATCCACCATTATGGAAAAATTCGTTTTAACGAAACAAAAAAGACACTCGGTGTCAGTGAAAAAGTTTTAAGTCAGCAGTTGAAGGAACTGACCCACGACGGACTGGTACAAAGGATTCAGTATAACACAATCCCATTAAAAGTCGAATATATTCTCACACCGCTGGGCGAGGATCTGATTCCGGCACTGGATATTCTTTACATCTGGAGTATCCGCCGGCTGACAGACTTAAATCTTCCTATTGATCCGGATGCATTCAAAGTACATACGGAACTTAAGTATCGAGATCAGTTAAAAGATATCATGGATACTTACATGAAAAAACATCCTTCTGTTGATGAGTAAAGTAAAAAAAATATGGTATACAAAAAAAGCTGCTTTCGCAGCTTTTTTTGTATTAGGATAGGATATTATATAGCTACAAACAAGGCGGATCTTTCCAGCCTGTGTAACTTGCTTTGATATGGTCTCGCATATGCTCGACCCGAAATCGATGTGACTTATTTGTTTGTCACATACTCATAAATTGCATGTGCTGCATGCTTTCCTGCACCCATTGCAAGAATAACAGTAGCGGCACCTGTAACTGCATCACCACCGGCATAAACACCCTCTTTGGTTGTTTTTCCGTTCTGCTCGTCAGCTACGATACATTTCCATTTATTTACTTCCAGACCCTCTGTTGTTGAAGAAATCAACGGGTTTGGAGAAGTTCCCAGAGACATGATGACGGTATCAACATCCAGGACAAAGTTGGAACCCGGAATCATCTGCGGACGTCTTCTTCCAGACTCATCCGGCTCACCAAGCTCCATACGAACACATTCCAGACCGGATACCCATCCGTTCTCATCCTCATGAATCTTCACCGGATTTGTCAAAAGATCGAAGATAATACCCTCTTCTTTTGCATGATGAACTTCTTCCACACGGGCCGGAAGTTCTGCTTCACTTCTTCTGTATACGATATGAACCTCTGCGCCAAGACGAAGAGCGGTTCTTGCTGCATCCATTGCTACGTTACCGCCACCAACTACTGCTACTTTCTTGCCGCCGTGAATTGGTGTATCATAATCTTCTCTGTATGCGCTCATCAGATTATTTCTTGTCAGGTACTCGTTTGCGGAGAATACACCATTTGCGTTTTCTCCCTCGATACCCATGAATTTTGGAAGACCTGCTCCGGAGCCGATGAATACAGCCTCAAAACCTTCCTCATCGATCAACTGATCAACGGTTACTGCTTTACCGATAACTACGTTTGTCTCAATTTTAACGCCAAGATCTGTTACATTGTCAATCTCTCTTGCAACAATCCGCTTTTTCGGAAGACGGAACTCCGGAATACCATAACGAAGTACTCCACCCGGCTCATGCAATGCTTCAAAAATTGTAACATCACATCCCATTCTTGCAAGCTCACCTGCACAGGCCAGACCTGCAGGGCCAGAACCTACGATTGCGATCTTGTGTCCGTTTGCCGGAGCCGGATCCTGCTGACGATAATGGAATTTTGCAGCTGCATCTGCTACAAAACGCTCCAGCTTACCAATGGAAACAGCCTCGCCTTTGATTCCGCGGATACATTTTCCTTCACACTGGTTCTCCTGCGGGCATACACGTCCACAAGTAGCCGGAAGAGATGTATACCGAGAAAGAATTTTGTAAGCCTCCTCAATCTCTCCAACTTTCACTCTGCCGATAAATGCAGGAATATCAATAGAAACCGGACAGCCTTCGATACATTTTGCATTTTTACATCCAAAGCATCTCTGTGCTTCCATCATTGCTTCTTCTTTATTATATCCATAACATACTTCTTCGCGCAGTTTCAGGATTGCACGTCCCTCTTCTGTCTTGTACATCTGCTGACGTTTCATTGCCTGATCAAAATCAACCAGATGTCCGTCAAACTCCGGTCCGTCTACACATGCAAATTTGATTTCATCCCCTACCTGTAAACGGCATGCACCGCACATACCGGTACCGTCTACCATGATCGGGTTCATAGAAACAATTGTCGGAATGTTCAGCTGTTTGGTAAGCAGACATACGAATTTCATCATGATCATCGGTCCGATTGCCACACACACATCATACGGCTGTTTGGATTTTTCTGCCAGTTCTTCAATCGCTGTAGTAACCATTCCCGGAATACCATAGCTTCCGTCATCTGTACATACATACAGATTGCCTGCTACTGCTTTCATCTCATCCTCAAGAATCAGCATCTCATGATTTTTTGCTCCGACAACAACATCTACATCAATACCATGCTCATGCATCCATTTTACCTGTGGATAAACCGGTGCTGCTCCAACACCACCTGCCACAAACATAATTTTTTTCTTTTTCAGTTCTTCTATATCTTCCTCAACAAGTTCGGATGGACATCCCAGCGGTCCAACGAAATCCTGGAAAAAATCTCCTTCATACAGAGCTGTCATACGTTCTGTGGAAGCGCCTACTACCTGAAATACAATCGTAACGGTTCCGGCTTCTCTGTCATAATCACAGATTGTCAGCGGAATACGCTCGCCGACTTCATCCATTTTTACTATTATAAACTGTCCCGGCAAACAGGATTTCGCTACTCTCGGTGCATTTACTACCATATAATAGATTTTATCAGCTAACTGCTTACGTTCTAAAATCTTATACATAAGGACCTCCTCTATTGTTAATGAATTAACTTGCTTTTTATATTGTATACAGATTTTTGGTGTTTTTCAACTACTTTCTGCATATATCTTTGTTCTAATTCATATACATCACTCACCATCTAATAATTATGCATTTTTTTGTATAAAATATTGATAATTTTTAAACGATATGTATACAAATGATACACTTTTGCCTTATATTCAAGTCGAACGCACGTGAGATTTGGTGCGTGATTCTGATCAGCGAAAGCTGACATATTCTTCTCAGAATCACTGCACATCTCTGCTTCGTATACTTTTCCATTTCTATGAATGATTATTCGCTTTGTGAAATATTTCTACGTATTGAAAAAAACTCCTGATTTCTCAGGAGTTTTCTTCGGATAGGTATAATTTTGGGAATCAGAAAAATCGAATCAATTTTTCTGTTTTTTACTGTGGTACAACCTTTGTAAATGTTTTGGCTTCCTCTTCTCCACGCTGAACACGCAGTGCACCAAGCGCAAGAGATTCCATTTCATTTTCTCCGGCATATACGATTACCGGTGCGATAAATTCCACACGTTTTGCAACTTCTTTGGTAAAATACTCAGAATATGCAATTCCACCGGTCAGAATGATATTGTCCACTTTACCATCAACATAAACAGCAAGTTTGGCAATATTTCTTGCCACATTTAAAATCATTGCATCATAGATAAGTTTGGCTTTTTCATCGCCATCCATCATCATTTTTTCAACGATTCTTGTATCATTCACACCAAAGTAACCCATAAGGCCACCCTGTGTTTTTACTTTTTTCATCATGGCTTTTTTACCCATGCCTTCACGGGTAGCCATATCAATCACCTGGAATGCAGGCAGTCCGCCGGCACGCTCCGGTGAGAAAGGACCTTCATCATCAGAGATCATATCAACAATCTGACCTTTGTGGTGCAGGGATAAGGTGATTCCGCCACCCAGATGTGCAACAATTACAGAAATATCACGGTATGGTTTGTTGTTTTCTTTTGCATATTTCATAGCTGCTGCACGCATGTTCAGATTGTGTCCCATACCTTTACGCTGCATCTCCGGTAAACCGGTTACTTTTGCAAGAGGCTCTAACTCATCCACGGTTACCGCATCATAAATGTATGCCGGGATAGCAAGCTCTGTGGCAATAGCATTGGCAATAACTGCACCAAGATTAGATGCATGCTCATTCTGCGGTGCATAAGTAAGCTGCCATACCATATCTTCATTTACTCTGTAAGCACCTGCCTTGATCGGTGGAAGAAGTCCCCCACGGGATACAATGGCTGTCAGATCTTCTTTGTGCACTCCATTTTTTTCCATGGTTGCAACAATCAGATCTTTTCGCATCTCATACTGATCAATAATATTTTCAAAAGGCTTTAACTCATCCTGGGAATGCTCAATACTCTCTACAAATAACGGTGTCTCATCCTGATAAACCGCAATTTTTGTGGAAGTGGAACCCGGGTTCATGACTAAGATTTTTTCCATGTGAGTCTCCTTATTTGTTTTTGCCGGCACTTACTGCTGCTGCTAATGCGAGAGAAAGGAATTTCTCTTTTGCAGAAGATCCCCTGGAGCAGAATACAATCGGTACCTGAGCACCAACTACGAAGCCTGCCATGTTACCCTGTGCAATGATTGTGATGGATTTTCCAAGAATATTTCCAACCTGGATATTCGGAACAAGGATAACATCCGCATCGCCCGCAACCGGGCTTTCAAAACCTTTGATGTCTGCACACTCTTTATCCAGAGCAATATCCAGGGAGATCGGTCCCTCAACAACACAGTCTTTGATCTCGCCGCGCTCGTTCATTTCTTTTAACTCACGTGCTTCTACTGTCTCAGGCATTTTCGGATTCACTTTCTCTACAGCTGCAACTGCTGCGATCTTCGGATTCTCATATCCAAGAGCCTTCAGAGTCTCTACGGTATTCTCGATGATCTGTGCTTTCTGCTCCAGTGTCGGATAAGTCATCATACCACCATCTGTAGTAACAAGAAGTTTATGATAATGTGGAAGTTCATCAAATACAAAGTGGGACATTACACGACCGGTTCCGAGACCTGTCTCTTTATTGACAGCCGGTTTTAAGATCTGTGCTGTCTCCATTTTACCTTTCATCAGGAAATCACCTTTTCCTTCATGGATCAGGGCAACGGCACGTTTTGCAGATTCATCTACATCCGGAACATCATAAATATCTTCTTCCGGAACAACCAGACCGATCTCTGCACAGATTTTATTAATTTCTGCTTTATCTCCAACCAGAACAGGTTTTGCAATTCCTTCTTCCTGTGCATGTTTGATTGCCTGTAATGTATGCTCGTCCTGAGCTGCTGCAACGATTACACGCATCGGCTCCTGAAAACCTTTTACACGTTCTACGATCTCATCAAAGTTTTTAATAACTGCCATATCAAAATCCTCCTGCGTTTTATTTATATTTCCGAGTTTCTGTTGAAACTCTTTTCTCATTCAATGGTTTTTATTATAGCATGTTTCTTTTTGCACCGCAATAAAAATTTGCAAGTTATACTTTATATTTTGTATTATGCACGATTTTTGTTTTGTTTTTAAAGGAACTGAAGTGAAATTTACACTACAAAAAAACTCAACACATCTCTCAACTTCTTCAAATATTTGTATCTGATATATATCCATATAAAAAACTATATTCACCGCTTACCCAATATTTATTGTATCCTCATGGCAAATCTGCCATTATGTAAATGAACAAAGCTGAAAGCAGAAAATCCAATGTAAGACGGTAGGGCAATTTTCGTCGTGACTGCAAGGCTAGCCCGTCCGCGGGAGTGTGTCTGAGCGAACTGTTTTTGTGAGCGAGTTCGCGGGAGCGGGCGGAAATAAGCGGCGCAGCAGTCACAGAAAATTGTCCGTGTCTACATTGGACTTTCTGCTTCAGCTTGTTCTTCAATTCGCTTCATATAACCAAAATATTAAAATCTGTTTTTCACCGTCTCAAGATTTTTCAAAATATAATCTCTGGACCAGAGCTGATGTGCCTCCAGACCGTCACAGATCTTAGAGAAGTCTTTATTGGCAACTGCCTCATGGATCTGCTCAAAATAAGTGATACCGGAATGATATTGTTCTCCACTGCCGCCTTTTTCTCTCGGCATCGCAAACAATGCATGCAGAATCTCATCCATTCCTGTCATGGAAGTAACTTTTGTCATCAGCATCTCATTCTTGGAATTTTTGTAAAATACATCCAAAATATTACGGATGCATCTGCAGCTCTCGATGACACCATTGGAAGAACGATATTCCTCAATATATTTTCCTATCTCATCTGCCATCTGCTGTGCATCACCATTGCGCAATGCATTTCTTGCAGCTACCATCTGATACGCAAATGCAATCTCCTGGATTTCACGGACATCTTCTTCCGTGATATCGATGACTCTCGCACCCACATTATTTTCAAATTCAATTAACCCCTCGTTTAACAAACGGTTCAGTGCCTCACGCACCGGTGTGGAACTGACACCATACTCCTCCTGCAATTTACTTACATTCAGTTTACTTCCAAACGGTATTTTCAACTGAACGATTCTCTCCCTCAATTTTTCATACACCTGATCAACCAGGGATACCCTTTTAATGACTGCCATTTTCTTTACTCCTGTCTTAATGCTTTTTGCATAATACACATTTCACATTTTGCACAATATCAAATGTACAACATATTATGACACAAAAATGTATACAATGCAAACTATTTATGGCACAAAAAAAGAAACACGATCAAAATCTTTGCGATTTCAATCGTGTCTCTCTCCTACTCTACTTCAAAGTATTCATTATCATCTACCTGACGGGCACCTTCTTTTTCATAGACACCCATAACATGACACTCCGGGCAGAAACCGAACTCATCACCGAACTCAGTCATAACGTCCAGTGCGTACTCAAATTTCATACCGCATTTCGGGCAGTGATAATACATATATAAAGCTCCCCAGGTCATAAGAAAAGGTCTCCTTATTTAGCTAAGCCAAGAATCTGACGTGCCTCATCCGGTGTAGCAACTTCTTTGCCATACTCTTTGATCACACGAACTGCTCTCTCGATGAACTGAACGTTGCTCTCTGCAAGCTGTCCTTTTGCATACATTACGTTATCTTCCATACCTACACGGATATTTCCGCCAAGTGCTACTGCACCATAAAGCATTTCCATAGCACTGTGTCCAACACCGAAGCAGGACCATGTGTAGTTTCCTTTTCCTACTAATTCATCTGCTGTCTCTTTCATGAAGATCAGGTTCTTCATAGAACCGGCAATACCGTTTGCACAACCCATGCAGAACTGGAAGTGTACCGGTGTTTTCAGAACGCCTTTTTTGATGTAGTAAGCAGCGTTTCCGATCATACCAGGATCAAAAGCCTCGATCTCCGGTTTTACACCTAACTCCTGGAATAACAGACCACAATCTGTTAAGAATTTCGGTGTATTTAAAAATAATCCGCTGTTTAACCAGTTCATGGAACCACAGTCATAGGAAGCCATCTCTGGTTTTAATTTTTTAACGTGAGCAACACGGATTTCATCATCAGCGTGGATATCTCCGGATGTTGTAAGGTTTAATACGATATCGCAATCCGGATATTTTGTATGGATCAGGTTTACAGTCTCTTCGAATTTAGCTGTATCCATTGTTCCGTTGCCTTCATCATCTCTCATATGAAGATGCGCTACTGCAGCACCTGCTTTCCAGCATGCATAAACGTCATCAGCGATCTCCTGCGGAGTCATCGGTACGTTCGGATTGTTCTCTTTTTTTGGCCATGCGCCTGTTACAGCAGCTGTAATAATAACTTTATTTTTTAATGCTTTGTTATCCATTCTAATTTCCTCCCTTAATATTACTTCTTATACAATGTAAAACTTATTTCATTCCCTATAATCAGATTTTATTTCATGTCTTAACGCTTGTCAAGTCTTTGAATAAGCCCACTGCATTTCTGCAATGGGCTTATTTTCATTTTTCTAAAATATCACCAACAATTATTTGTTGCGGTTGAACAGTCTCTGAATGTAGTCCAGGCAGCTAAGTCCGTACTCTTCCTCATCACCGTAACCTGTTCCGCAGTATTTGTATTTTCTGTCCGGAACTGTCGGGTCAATGTTCTCTTCGTCAACATAAGCAACCGGATGAGCCATAGAACCATCGCCCATGTACCATCTGATTGGGTAGCAGTGGAAATCGAACCATTTACCCGGAACGATCTTATCAAGATCACCACCAAGGTTCTCAACACCAACGATACCATGACCAAGCATCTCTTTATGACATGGCTCCCATGTTCCCCAGATACCAATTGCCTCTAAATCACCGAATTTCTTGTCATATGCTTCCTGACCATGGATACGGATGTACTCGAATTTATCAAACTCAGCGTAAGCTTCCTCACCAAAGAGCTCTTTGTACTCTTCAACGATTGTTTTACCTGTAGCTCCAAGAAGGTTCATTCTTGTCATACCGTTGTTACCCATAGCTGTGTGAAGCGGATGATCCAGAGCCTGTCCGTCCATAGCTACACATTTAACGCCCTGTTTTACAAACCATTTACCAGCATCTACACCAGTACCTGCTGCGTAATGATAGTAAGCTTTGGAATCATCGAAGTAACGATGCATTCCGGAGTTGATGCAAAGGATTTTTCCTTTCAGATCGCCATCTTTTAAGCCGTATTTTTCCATACATGCATCCAGATGTTTGTCTGTGATCAGTCCCCAAGGCTCGATATCAATTTTGAAAACGATAGCCTGTCCAGCATAAGCATCAGCCGGCATCTCATGTGTATAACGAGCACGTTTGCCGTCAAACTCATACTCCATAACGTGACGCGGTGCATCACGAAGGATTTATGAAATATACAGATGAGGAAATCGCAGAAATTAACGGTGGTCTGAACGAGTACCTGATCAAAATGCTTTACAATAAATAAAGATCCTTTGTTTATTTGTAGATATACTTATTATGAACCATATTTTTTTAATAATCTAGGAGGGTTAATAAAATGGCAAAAGTTGTAGTTGATTTATCAGCAGTCTCAGACCAAAGCTGTATTTACATGCATCATCAACAGTCTTTGCATCCGCAATGCCTCGCTCAACGATTGAAATAGCCTCGCGCCATAATGCATGCTGCATTCTGTTTGCGATGAATCCCGGAACATCTTTTTTACAAAGAACAGGTTTCTTTCCAGCCTCTGTCAGAACATCGATCACTGTCTGAGCAACCTCATCTGTGGTAGCATCTGTTTTAACAACTTCTACCAACGGAATAAGGAATGCCGGGTTCCAGAAATGTGTACCGCAAAGTCTCTCGCGATGTTTACATTTTGCAGAAATCTCTGTCGGGCTCATAACGGATGTATTTGTACAGAAGATACAGTCATCTGCCACATAATCCTCTAACTGTGCGAACAGATTCTGTTTCATCTCCATCTCTTCTAATACACATTCAACAACCATCTGTGCATTTTTAACACCTTCGTCGTTCAAATCCTGTGTAAAGCTGATTTTGGAAACGATCTTGTCTACATCTGCCTCTGTAACGATTTCTTTTTCAACAAGAAGTTTCATATTGTTGCGGACTTTAGCCTCAACATCAACTGGGAAAACATCATATACAGTAACCTTTGCATCATCAAGTCCTGCAAGGATCTGAGCGATAGCGCTTCCCATCATTCCGCCGCCGCATACTAAGAAATTCTTAATTTTACTCATTATTTTGCATCTCCGTCTTATTCATCATTTACCGGAATCCCGACTAATGTCAGGATTCCATATTTTTTGTAATAAGTCTGCAATCATGGTTTTTGCCGCCACATCACATGACCTTTTTTCATTATCAGAGGATAATGATTAGCAGCTGCAGTCGCAGTTAGCGCCTGTGATATAGTTGGAAGCATCGGATGAAAGGAAGATTGCATATCCAACGAAATCTTCCGGCTCAGCCAGACGTCCGATTGGCTCACGTTTCATGAAGTTCTGGTATACTGCTGATTCCGGATCAAACATCCACTCTGTCAGCTCACTGCGGAATACAGTCGGGCAAAGAGAGTTTACATTGATGCCGTATTTAGCAGAAAGGTCACAAGCCATGGAAGAAACCATAAGATCTGCTCCACCTTTGGATGTACAGTATCCTGTGTATCCAGCCATACCGCGTTTGGAACGCTGAGATGTAACAACTACCATCTTTCCGCCTTTGCCCTGAGCAACCATCTGCTCTGCAACGTATTTGCATACAACGTATACAGATTTGCAGTCAGCATCCATAATGTACTGCCAGTCAGCTACAGACTGCTCTAAAATATTCTGAGGTTTGTTGAATCCGTGGCAAACAGCAAGGATATTGATCTCACCATATTTCTCAACGGTAGCTTTCATTAAAGCTGCAACATCTTCTTCTTTTGCAGGATCTGCTGCATAATATGCACACTCGATATCCTCTGCTTTAAACTCAGCCTCAAGTTCCTGTAATTTAGCAGCATTACGTCCGGTCATCATAACTTTTGCTCCTGCGTAACCATATGCTTTTGCAAGAACTTTTCCTAATGCTCCTGTTGCACCTGTTACTAATGCAACTTTACCTTCTACAGAAAACATGTTGTCGACAAAGTCTTTTTTTAAACTTACCATTTCCCAAAGTCCTCCTTAAAATTTACATTGTGTTTTATTCTTGATTCCGGTTGTCGATCTATGACATCCGAAATGAGATATCTTGAATGAATCCGACGTTTTCCCATTCGTCATTTTCATCAGCTTCAGTATAGTTCATGTCCCTTTTTTATGCAATACATACAATATTGTAATCAAGTTACTGTACGGTAATTCAGTTTCCTTTTTGTACATTATCACCAACATTTTTTTGTTTTTTTACGAAGAAATTGTTGATTTTTCCTTATACTGGTTGTATACTTATGTTTGTAAAAAATGTCAGAAAAGAAAGGAAGGTCTTATACTATGGCTGGCTACAAAATTACTAAAAAAGATGCTTATTATACTTACGAGGCACCGGGACACAAAGAGTGCAAATTATGCAGACTTCATGATCCGCAGGATATCGATGGCGGAAGACTGATCAACGGTCTTTCTCACTTCCTTCCAAGTGGCGGCGGCACAGAATTCGGAGACAACGCTATGGAGTCTATCTACTACATTGTTGAAGGAACCATGTTATTCAAAGGCGATGACGGTGTTGAGACAGTTCTGGAAGCAGGTGACAGCGTACATATCGCTCCACACTCCAAAAAATGCGTTACAAATATCGGTACAACAACCGCTCAGATGTTAGTAGTTCTTTTACCGGAAGCTGCTAAATAATCTTATTCCAGTCTGAATAAAACGAATGATAGAAAAAGAACCCGGATCAATGAGATCCGGGTTCTTTTTCTATCATTCGTTATGTTGTCATATCATATGTTCTGTGTCTTCTTTTTTCCATGACAGATCAGGATAACAAGATCCGGTCGTTGTCCAACTGTGCACCAACACCCTCTTTGAATTTTTCCAGAAGGTCGGCTACCGTCAGACCTTTCCGCTCCTCATCTTTGATATCCAGTACGATCTCACCGGAATTCATCATCAACGTACGATTTCCAAGTTCCAGCGCTGACTGCATATTGTGAGTGATCATCAGGCAGGTGATCTTGTTTTCTGCCACGATCCGTTTTGTCAGATTCAGCACTTTCTCTGCGGTAGCCGGATCCAACGCTGCGGTATGTTCATCCAGAAGCAGGATCTTCGGAGTAACCACCGTCGCCATCAGAAGTGTCAGGGCCTGCCGTTGTCCTCCGGATAACAGTCCCACCGGATTTTTCATACGATCTTCCAATCCCATATCCAGCAGTGCCAGTTTTTCACGGAACATCTGCTTTTCTTTCTGGGAAATCCGACTGAAAAATTTGCCTTTTACAGCGGAAGCCCGCAGGTAAGCCAGAGCCAGATTTTCCTCAATACTCATATTCGGAGCCGTTCCTTTCATCGGATCCTGAAACAGGTGACCGATGTATTTACTCCGTTTGTATTCTTTTTCATAGGTAATGTCCGTTCCATCCAGGATCACTGCTCCTTCGTCCGCAAAAAATGTTCCGCAGATTGCATTGAACATCGTTGATTTTCCGGCACCATTGCTTCCAATAATAGTTGCAAAATCACCGTCCTGCAGTTCCAGATTCAGATGGGACAATGCTTTCTTCTCATTTACCGTTCCCGGATTGAATGTCTTGGATACATCAATTAATTGAAGCATTACAGATTCCCTCCCTGTTTTCTTTTTGCCATTGCCACACGTTTCGTTTTCATAAATGCAGCTTTCTGTCTCAGATACGGCAGAGAAATTGCCACTGCGACAATAATGGAAGATACCAGTTTCAGGCACTCTGCCGGCACATTAAACCGTAATGCGATAGCCACGATAAAACGATACAGACAACTTCCCAGGATAACACCAAAAATCCGTTTCGCCACACTTCCTTTCCCAACCAGCGTCTCACCAATGATCAGGCTGGCCAGCGCGATCGTCACCTGGCCGGTTCCGATGTTGATATCACAGGAACGCTGATACTGGGCCAGCAGTCCGCCGGACAGACCCGTCATGGCATTTGCCACGCACAGACCGACGGTAATCGTAAAGATCGGACTGATAGAAGAAGCCCGCACCATAAACGGGTTGTCGCCGGTTGCCCGGATGGATAATCCAAGCCGGGTTCCCAGAAACAGAATCAACACGATTGCAACGATCACAATGATAATAAGAATTGCAATAATCTCATACCAGTTGCCACCAATGGCTTCTTTTGCCATCGTGAAAATAGTTTTGCTGGCAAACAGATTGATGGTGGAAGAAAATCCCATGACTGCAATATTGATGGTGTACAATCCCGTATTTACGATAATACCCGCAAGAATAGATTCCACTCCAAGGCGGGTCTGCAGGAATGCAGTCACAAATCCGGATGCCACACCGGCTCCCATCGCAGCCAGCAGTCCCAGAAACGGATGTCCCTGTAAAGTTACCATAGCGCAGACTGCACAGCCGAGAGTAAAACAGCCATCCGTGGAAAGATCTGCAATATTTAAAATCGAAAATGATACAAACAGCGCCAGCGCAACCAGCGCGTAGATACATCCCAGTTCAATGGCACTCTGTGCCAGTGAAACGGTAAAAATTGATGACAACATAATGATTGATACTCCTGTTTTTATTTTATTTGAATTCCTGAGCAGTTGTAGTTTCTTTTACCTGCTCACACATATCAGCAAACATGCTGTAATCCAGGCCAAGTTTTGCTGCTGTGTCTGTATTGATGGTTGCAATACCATTGTTCATAGTCTGTACCGGAGTTGTTGCCGGGTCAGCACCATTTACCAGAATATCCACTACCATGTCGGCAGTTGCCTTTCCAAGTTCCTCATAATTTACACCATATCCGCAGAATGCACCGTTTAATGCGAAAGAATCAGCGCCGCAGTACTGTGGAACTTTTGCATCCTGGAATTTTTCAAAAATAGCAAGTTCTGCTGTCATAACAGTATTGTCGGTCGGTGTAAATACTGCTTCACAACCTGCTGCAATCAGTGCATCCGCACCAAGGGAAATCTCATCGTTTGTTGTTCCTGTTTTCTCCACACATTCAATTCCTTTGGCTTCCAGATATTTTTTTGCATCTGCAATCGGCTGTGTAGAAGAATCCTGTCCTTTGTCATATAACAGACCAACTTTCTTGATATCCGGCTGAGCTGCCAGCATCAGATCAAGAATGGCTTCTGTATCAAGCATATCTGAAGTACCTGTGATATTGCTGCCCGGTTTTTCCATACTGTCTACCAGTCCTGTGATAACCGGATCAGATACTGCTGAAAATACAACCGGTGTCTGTGTCTCTTCTGTTGCCGCCTGCATTACCATTGCAACCGGTGTTGCAACCGGAACGATAGCATCTACACCGTCATTGATCAGGTCGCTTGCAATCTGGTTCATGACGGTTGCATCTGCCTGACCGTTATATGTGTGGCCATCGTAATCAAATGTCACACCAAGTTCTTTTCCTTTTACATCCAGCTCTTCTTTGACCGCTTTTACGATCTGATTTAAGGATGCATCATCTACATACTGTACAATACCTACTTTGTACACTTTTCCATCTGCTGTCTCTTCTGTTGCAGATGTGTTTTTTCCTGCATCTTTCTGGTCAGTGGACTGACCACCACAGCCTGCTAAAACAGTTGCTGCCATTGCACATCCAAGTACCATTGCCAAAATTCTCTTTTTCATCTTTTTACTCTCCTCTTCTTTCATATTGTTTATTCAGAGCCAGCCATCTCGATGACCCGAGCTTTAGCGAGGGCCGCTTCTTGAATATCATTCAAGAAGATTCCTTAATATATCGCTTCATCTCGATGTGGCTCACATGCCCTTCTTGAACCCTGTTCAAGAAGTATCCCTCACAAAAACAGTTCGGTCAAATCTGCCTGGCTCTGAATATAACAAAAAACCGCCTCAAGATAAACTTATCCTGAGACGGTAATAAACTTGTTATTATCGCGGTACCACTCAAATTGACGTAACGCCCACTCTGTTATGTACGCATTCATACATACCGACTTGATAACGGGTTCGGATCCCGGCATCCCCTACTCTCAAATCAATTTCAGGAAGCCCTCAAAAGTCCATTCAGCTTTCTCCTCATGCTGCACTCACACCAACGGCAACTCTCTGAAAATCAGTTCGACATTTCTGTCTCCAGCTTACTACTCTTCTTCAACAGTTTCAATTTGTTTTCTTATATGTGCTTTAGTCTATTACATTCTTGAAATTTTGTCAATCAGTTTTCTGATTTTTCTCACATTTTATGTGAAGTATACGAGACTGTCTTCCGGTTCTTCCGCCTTTACCACTTCTTTTGCATACAGAACCGGTCCTTTTCCCCGATATTCCTTTGCAAACTCATTGTGGATCTGTGCAGTCACATAGACCCAGGACTTATGCGGAATCTCCATCGCATTCTCATATTTACATTTCAGACCGATAAACTGAATATCCTCTGCACAACAGGTCATGGCAAAACGTCCCGGTACCATCATCGGTTTTTTACCGAATTTATCCGGACGGTAGACAAGTCCCAGAAAACGAACGGTCTTTCCTTCATATTTCTGCGGATTATCCTGAACATCCAGATAAAAGATACCATAGTCTGCATCTGTAATCTCGATGACATC
>OQVH01000872.1_pt1 | contig 21659 bp, 15 predicted proteins | sample 1691641 | NCBI WGS metagenome assembly OQVH01 (sample SAMN03418286, study PRJEB22391) | human gut metagenome | biome: human-gut; feature: organic feature; material: feces | host: Homo sapiens | place: Italy | collected 2013-04
GTATTTCATTAAAATACCCCCAATACTGGGTGTCCAGTATTGGGGGTACATATCAAAACCCTGCGAGGGATTTGTGCATCCTAAAGTATTCAAAGCATACAGCTGTTCTATTCATTTCTTCACAGCCAAGCTGCGAATAGAAACATTCACGTTATTCACCTTCATGGCTGTCATATACTCAATCTTTTCTTTAATCTTCGCCTGGAACTGCTTGGTAACGGCAAAGAGCTTAACACCGTAATACAGCACAATCTCTACACTGATAACAATACCCTTGCTGTTGTCGCTGCGGCGGCGCACTTTAATCGAGGTGATGCGCTCCACGCCCTCCAGCTTGCGCCCGATGATTTTGATGATATCCTCCAGCGCGCTGTCGGAAATCAGCAGCTTGCCGTAAAAGCTGAACGAAGGACGTACGATAGAACGGTCCGCATCCTTCTCTTGCTTGCGCTGGCTGGAAAAAATATTATAGGGCAAATCGGCAAAATAGCCTGTGAAATGAGGCTTTAGCTCAATCGTCGGCACCGGCACGATATGCTTGCCCTCCTGCAGACGCGCATGGCGGGCCTTCTTGATTTCGGCCTTGCTGGCAATTTGGTTGATATACACTGTCTTAACCGGCTTATCCAGCTTCAGCCTGCCGATAATCTTGTTGATCATATTGTCCGAGGTAGCGATAATCAGCAGACGATGAATGTTGCTGGTCGCCAGCGCCTCACGCACCGCCTGCGCGTGTCCTTCGTCGGTGAAGATGGCACGCTTTACGGCCTGTATTCTGTTGTCTTCGTTCTTGGCGGAGGTGCCTGCCAGAATTTTGGTGCCCTTAATCAGCAGGCCGTCGTCAATAATAGCGTCACAGCGGTTGTCAAAGGCCACGCCGATGGCATGGTGGCTCTTGCCTGTGCCGCTAGGTCCTACAAAAGCAACTACTTCCATTCTATTACACCTTTAACATCATCATATTGCACCTGCCAGATTCCCAGCTTTGTGGGGAAACGATCAGGGATTCCGTGAAAGTCACTGCCGCCGCTCACCAGCAGTCCACGCTGCTTGGCCAGCGTCAGCCAATGAGCTTGCGCCTGTGCATCCGCGCTGGGGTGCCACACCTCGATGCCGTCAAACGGTTCTGCGGCAAGCAAGCGCTCGGGCAGCGTTTTATCCACCAGCTCCGAGGGATGTGCCAACACAGCGATACCGCCTGCCTCGTGAATCAGCGTCACTGCCTCCTGCGGGGAAAGCTTGGGCTGCGGCACATACGCCGGTCCGCCGCGGTGCAGCAGTGCATCGAAAACCTCCTGCACAGTAGCAAAATAGCCCTTGGCTACCAGGGCCTTGGCCACATGCGGACGGCCCACTGCTCTGTTCTTGGGGTCGCAGGCCTCTACCTCCACATGGTAGCCTAATTTTTCCAGCTTTTCCAGCATGGCATATAAACGGTGCTCGCGCGCATGGCGCATTTCGTCCATTTTATTATGCAGCGCTTCACAGTCCATGGAAACGTGATAGCCTAAAATATGCACGGCGTCATCCTCGTATTGCGTTCCCAGCTCTACGCCGGTGATAACGCGGATGCGTCCGTCGTAGCGCTTCGCCGCCTCGCGCGCCTCTGCCATACCATTCCACGAATCATGGTCGGTGATGGCGATTACGCCTATGCCTTTAGCCACGGCCTCGTCCACTAGCATGGTCGGCGTGTAGCGTCCGTCGCTGAAGGTGCTGTGCAAATGTAAATCTACAAGCTGCGCAGCCATTACAGCATACCTGCCAGCTTAATCAGCGTCATGGTGCCAAAGGCAGTACCGCCCTTGACCTTGAAGCCCTCCGTCTTAGTAGCGGTGGAGGTGCCGCCGATATCAAGATGCGCCCACGGGATATCCTTGTCGACGAATTCGCCGATGAACAGGCCGTCGGACATGATGGTGCTGCCTTATTATGATGTTCGTGACCGAATGGCGCATGGCGCTCGTCGCACTGTGCATCACGCTCCTTGGCATGGTGCTGATCGTCGCCATCATGTCGAAGTCGCAGCGCTACTTCACCGCGCGGCAGAAGAGCCTCGGCGAGCTCAACGGCTATGTCGAGGAGATGTATTCCGGCCATGCGTCCTGCCAGCTTAATCTGCTCCACCAGCTCGTCATCATTGGCCACAATACCGCTGGTTTCGTTGCCTAAGGCGATGATTACCGCACCGGTCAGTGTTGCGATGTCGATAACCTTCTTGGCACCCATTTGGCAGGCATACCAGACTGCGTCCGCCAGCACCATGCGTCCTTCCGCATCGGTGGAAACAACCTCGATGGTCTTGCCGTTGGCTGCACGTACGATGTCGCCGGGGCGTTGCGCCTTGCCGTCAGGCATATTTTCCGCGCAGGCCAGCACACCGATAACGTTGCATTTCAGGCCTAAACGTGCGATGGCACGCATTGCTCCGAGCACAGCGCCCGCACCTGTCATGTCGTCCTTCATCTCGCCCATGTTGTCGTCAGGCTTAATGGAAATACCGCCGCTGTCGAAGGTAATGCCCTTACCTACGAAGGCTGTATAGGGAGCGTCACCGTTGCCGTTGTAGCGCAAGGCAACGAGGCACGGAGGGTTATGACTGCCCTGACCTACTGCCAGCAGTGCATGCATGCCTCTTGCCTCCATCAGGGTTTCGTCCATAATAGTAATTTCCAGCGGCAGCTCCTGCCCCAGCTTCAAGGCATCATCGGCCATGGTTTGCGGTGTTACCACGTTACCGGGGTTATTCACCAGATCACGTGCATAGCACACTGCTTCCGCAGAGATTTCTGCAGCGTTAATGATTTCCGCCGCCTTCGGCACAGCGCTCAGCACTGTAGCCTCACACAGCGGTGCCTGCTTGGCTTCACTCTTGAAGCGGTTGAAGGTGTACGCGCCGAGGTACAGGCCTTCGACGAGCGCCTGCAGGTTTTTGCTGCGTTCGGCGTTCAGCAGGATAGGCGCAGCCAGTACAGCCTTTTGCGCCTTAGCCTTGTGCAAAGCGCGAGCAGCAGCGCCGGCAGCCTTACGGAAATTGTTCGGCTTGCAGTCCTTCCCTTCGCCACAGCCTGCCAAAAGCAGTGTCAGCAAACCTTCACCCTGCGGCAGCACCATGGTGGTAACGCTGCCTGCATCATAAATATCGTCGTGCTGCGCGGCATACGCCATTGCCGCCTTGGCTGCTGCCTCCGGCAGCTCCAGCTTGTCGATAGCTGCCGCACATTCCTTACACAGAAAGAGGACAATACTGTCCGCATCATTATAGGCTGCAGCGTTGAACTCCGCTGCGGTACATTGAAATTGGTTTAACATATCTTAAACTCTCCTATCATTATTTATATTCTATTGCAGTCTGCAATTCGTTAAGCATGGTATTGCCGCTGGAACGCTGCAACGACAAATCGCTCACCAGCACCTTCATCTCGCGCATCAGGCGCCCCTTGGAAAAATAAGAGCCCAGCGCGTGAATCGTGTACGGTGTCTGGTTGATATTGCCGATATACATCAGGCAATGGCCATCCATATAAAGCGCTGCACCCGGCATCAGCCTGCTGATAACGGCGGCGCGTTCCTGTGCGCTGCCGCTCAGCTTTTTCTTCGTGCCTGCGGTCAGCTCCTGCTGGTCGGCATTGCGCGGCAGCACAATGCCTACAGTGCGGTAAGCATTGAACACCAGGCTTGAGCAGTCCACGCTGTTCTTCAAACCGCCCCAGCCATAAGGCTTGCCGTAAAACTTGAAGGCGGAGCTGAGCAGATTATTGCTTGTATAGGGCAAATAGCCGTAATGCACGGCAGAGGCAGCCTTCGGCACCAGCAGCTTCTGTTTCTGCAGCTGACCTGCTTTAGTGCGCACCGGTGCAATTACCGTATAGGTATCGCTCTGCATACTGTCAACCGGCAGACGCGCACCCTGCTGATAAAGCACCTGCTCGCCGTCCGTTTTCAGGTTATATTCCGCATCGGTAACAACCAAAAACTTCTGCGGTTTTACAAAGCAGCTCCAGGTGTTCTTATCGGTCATGGCTACATTATACTTGCTCACCCAACCGCTGTAATTTACTGCCTGCACGTAATAAAAATAACCGTTGGCACTGGTGTGCAGCACAGCCACAGGCTCGCCCGGGTCCAGCATAGTTTCCTGCAGCGCGTCAAAATCCCTGTCGCCCGCGTAATAATACAGGCCCTCGCCCGTAGGCAGCGCGCGCACAGCGGTACGGCGCACCGTCACCGCATATTGCACAGCCACGCTTTTGGGAATAGCGCTGATATTGCTCTGCTTGCGCAGGATATTCTTATAGTTTTCGCTCACCTTGTTGCCATGCAGATACAGGTCATCGTCAAGGATGGAATAATCCATAATCCTTGTTTTGAGCGCATCACCGCTCATCGTCGCAGGATAATTTGCCAGGTCAGGCATACTGCGGGAAGCAGCACGAACCTTGGCGTTGAAGGCTGCCACACCCTTCGCATCCAGAATAACCGTATCACCGCTCTTGTTCTGCTCCGTCCAGTGCGACGGGTTCACCAGCGGCGGATAATTGGTAATGCCTGCGGCCGAAGCGCCCAAAGGCAGCAGCAGTCCGCAGACAACGGCAGCTGTATATAAAAGCTTTGCTAATCGCAATTTCGTTCCTCCCTCCTGCAGCATTAAGTCTACTGCAAATCACCTAAAATACTTGTAATATTATTATATTCTTTAGGCAGGACAAAAATCCTGCTTTAGTATATGAAAAAAGCTGATGTAAGCATTGGCCTACATCAGCGTAGAAGCGATATTTTATTTCTGCAGATCCTTGGCATTGCCCGGTTTGATTTTGCTTTCGGTGCCTGTGAGCAGGCGATGGATATTTTCCTTGTGGCGCAAAACTACAAAGAAAGCGGCAACCACCGAGAAAATAACATAGGCAGAGGGATAACCCAGATACCACGCCAGCGGCGGCGTAAAGATGGCAGCCATAATGGAGCCAAGTGATACATAGCGCGTCAGCAGCACGCACACCAGCCAGATACCGAAGCTTGCTACGGCAACCTTAGGCATCATAAAAATCAACAGGCCCAGTGCGGTCGCAACGCCCTTGCCACCCTTAAAGCCCAGAAAGAGCGAATAATTATGGCCCAAAAGCGCACCCAAAGCCGTAATAACATCCAGCAGCGGATTGTGGAACAGATAGCTCATAATACCAACCGCAAGAATACCCTTGAAGGCATCGGCAATCAGCACCAGCACCGCAGTCTTGGGACCGACGGTACGGAAAACGTTCGTCGTGCCGATATTTTTGCTGCCGTAATTACGTATATCAATACCGTGAAAGGCCTGCACCAGCCATAAGCCGCTGGGAACAGAGCCGCAGACATGACCGAGCACAAAGCCCAGCAGAAAATGTAATATACCCACCTCATTGAACATAACAAATCACCTGACTTTTATTTATTCATCCTCGTTCTTGCCACGGATAATCATCTGAATCGGTGTACCTTCAAAGCCAAAGGCCTCACGCAGTTTGTTCTCCAGATAACGCTGATAGGAGAAATGCATAATTTCCGGTTCGTTGACGAAGATAACAAAGGTTGGCGGTTTGATTTTGACCTGTGTAACATAAAGAATCTTAAGACGCTTGCCTTTTTCGGTCGGTGGCGGATTGATAGCCACAGCGTCCTCGATAACCTGGTTGAGAATACTGGTAGCGATACGCATAGCGTTCTGCTCGGCAACATAGGAGATAACCTCCGGCAGACGGTGAATACGCTGCTTGGTAACGGCAGAAACGAAAACTACCGGCGCATACTGAAGGAAAACAAGCTCCTTGCGCAGAGTTTCGGTGTAACGCAGAGTGGAGGAATTATCCTTCTCGTACAAATCCCACTTGTTTACAACCAGAATAACAGCCTTGCCTGCCTCATGAGCATAGCCGACGATACGTTTATCCTGCTCGGTAACACCCTCGACAGCATCAAAAACCATCAGCACAACGTCACTGCGGTCAACCGCACGCAGAGAACGCATAACGCTGTATTTTTCAATCGGTTCGTCAACCTTAGCCTTACGGCGCATGCCTGCGGTATCAATGAACAGGTACTTCTGACCGTTGCGTACTACCGGAGTATCAATCGCATCACGGGTAGTGCCTGCAACATCACTTACGATAGAACGCTCCTCGCCTACCAGTGCGTTGAAAATAGAGGACTTGCCTACGTTAGGACGGCCAATCAGAGCAACCTTGATTTCGTCCTCCTCCTCCAGGTCGCCTGCCATCTTATCGGACGGGAACTTGGCAACAACGGCATCCAGCAAATCGCCCAGTCCCAAATGGTTGGACGCAGAAACAGCAATCGGATCACCGATGCCCAGATTATAGAATTCAAAGGTATTCATCTCCTGCTTCGGAGAATCCGCCTTATTGACAGCCAGAACAATCGGCTTCTTGGACTGACGCAGCAGACGGGCAACGTCAGCATCCTCGGTAGTAATGCCTGCGCGCGCATCGCAGACGAACAGAATAACGTCCGCCTCCTTAATCGCAATCTGTGCCTGCTGACGGATAGAAACAGCAATAGCATCGGCATTCATGATTTCGATACCGCCGGTATCAACCATCATAAACTCGTGGTCCAGCCATTCGGCGGTAGCATACAGACGGTCGCGGGTAACGCCCGGTGTATCCTCAACAATGGAAATCCTGCTGTTGGCAAAAATATTAAAAAGAGTAGATTTGCCTACGTTAGGACGTCCAACTATAGCAACTATCGGTTTAGCCATAATCAAATCTCCTTCATCATAATAAATTTTTTAGTATGTGTCTATCATAGAAATGTAAAATTTTTTGTATATTTATGTGGGGATGTGTCTTCTTCCGCCTCGCTATGCTCGGCACCTTCCCTAAAGGGCAGGCAAGAAAGGGTTGCAGAACACCAACACGAGCAATTAACATATCGTGTAGGGAATAGCAATTTTAGCAAATGAGTGTCTGGAACCATAGAAGCAAGGGTACGTAACTTTCTCTTACCGTCTGGCAAATTTTACCGAAGCTTCGTCCTGGTTCCACACGAAATTTGCGTTGTGCCCCAAGGCACGGGAAAATTGCTACTGACAGGAACGATATTTAATTGCGACGTACAAGCAACTCTTTCCTCATCTTTCTACGCAAGCGCACACCTCAATGGTCGATGCCGTTACGAGAAGAAACTCCCTTATGGAAGTAATGCTTAACCTCGCTCATATCAGTAACAAGGTCGGCAATTTTAATAAGCTCTTCCGGTGCACCTCTACCAGTAGTAATAACCTCAACGTTATTTTTATGCTCACGCAAAAAATCGACAACCTCCTGCGTCGGCAGCATCTGAGTAGCAAGCACAATATTCAGCTCATCGAGGATAATAATGTCCGCAACGTGCGAGCTGATAGCCTCTTTCGCCTCTTTCCAGCCGTCACGGCACATCTTCAAATCAATAGGATCGGGATTACGAAAGTTGACAAAGGCGTCGCGTCCCACCTGCCGCAGCGTAAACCAAGGCAGATTCTTTGCAGCCCGCGCCTCGCCATACTCTGGATCATCCTTCAAAAATGAAAGCATCAGCGTCTTCATGCCATAACCGGAGGCACGCAACGCTACGCCCAAAGCGGCAGTAGTCTTACCCTTGCCTGTACCTGTATAAACCTGCAGCATACGCTTCACCTATCTTTCCAATAATAAATGCAACAGCTCCTTCGCACCCTTGGCAATCTCTACCTTGCCGGGGTAACGCTCCTTGAACTGCGCCAGCGACATATCATCCAAAAACAGCTTATCGTTATTCAAAACCACATCCGGCAGAATAATCTGCTTGCCCTGCACATTCGCAAGAATATCCGTGCCCGTCAAAAGACCGGTAACATTTACCTTGCCGCCGAAAAAGCTGTTAGGAACAGGCACAAAACGGTGCTCCGAACCGAACTGGCTGTTCAGCTTCGTCATCAAAGGCTCCAGCACACGGTAAGCGCCCTCACCCACGGGAATCACCGCAGGCTCTGCAGCATGAAAGCTCTGCATCTGCGCCAACGCTTCGTCCCACTCCAGCATAAAGTTGGCAGTAAGGCCGATGCCGTTTTCCAGCTGCGGGAAGCCGTCATACCATTCGGTAGGAGGAAAAGGCTTTTCCGCCAGCAGATAAAATTCATCGCCCAAGTAGATAAACGTCTTGCCTGTTTCCTTACGGCAGCGCTCCTGCCATGCGGTCACCTGCTCCACAACCTCTGCGGCTTGCTCCTTCGTAAAGGTAGCAAGCTGCGGCAGGTGCTCGCGGTGCTTAGTGGTGCCTACGGGAACAACCGCCATCGTCAGTACATTGGGATACTGCGCGTACAAATCGTGGAAGCTCTTGGCAAGAATCTCGCCGTCATTATAACCGGGGCAACAGACAATCTGCGTATGCACCTGAATGCCCGCATCGAACAAAAGCTGCAGGCGCTCCATCAGCTGACCGGCGAAACGGTTGTGCATCATCTGGCAGCGCACCTGCGGGTCGGTAGCATGTACCGAAACATACAGCGGCGTAAGATGCGTGCGGATAATACGTTCAAAATCTTCATCCTTCATATTGGTGAGTGTAATGAAGTTACCATATAAGAAGGACAGACGGTAATCGTCATCACGCACATACAGACCCGGACGCATACCGGGAATCATCTGGTCCACAAAGCAGAAGATACAGTTATTGTAGCAGGTCGCAACTCTGTCAAAAACTGCGGAATCAAACTCCAGGCCAAGATCCTCATCTGGATATTTTTCTATATGTACCTGACGGCGTGTGCCATCGGTGGCCTCTATCTCCAGATCAACCTCGTAATCGGAGGTATAGAAGCTCAATTCAATTATATCCTTAACCTGTACGCCGTCCACGCTGCACAGCTTTTCGCCGGCCTTGATGCCTGCGTTCGCTGCCAAGCTGTTCTTGCGTACACCACTAATAAGTCCTACCATTACAACTCCTTAAAAAAATGCAGATAATCAACCGTGAAAAGATTAGTCGTCAAATTATTATATCATATTAGCTTGAAGAATGCAAAAAGGGGACGCTATATACGGTAAAAGGTAAGCGTCAAACATAACTCGGATATAAAATCTTAATTCAGTAATATATAATAGGTGCATGGAACACCGTTACATGTGCCTTTTAAGTGTTCATACCAATCGTGAAATGCAAGCGTGGGCAGACAAGGTAGCTGTCGCAGTAGTAGCCTTTCTGTACGTGCTTGGTGCCGAGAAAACAATGTTCCTGTATCTTCTTTTTACTATTGGCAATAAATAAAAAAATATATGGTAAAAATGAGAAGTCTATCATTTTTACCATATACCACAAATTTCGTTAGAGCAAAAACACAGAATTGTTAAAGTCTAACCACACAAACGTTATGGCGCATACCACAACTTTTATGGGATACCTTTTAATTGTAGATGGGTAAGATTTTATTTTACACTTACATCAGAAAAGCTTTCAGTAAACTCAAAGAGCGTATTTTTCTTTGACTATATAATTAGAGTTTGATACATCTTTATCGTCTCAACGAGAAACTCTACTCAGCAGCCTGTGCTTCATCCATAGGCTTAATCATGCTATCAATGAAAGCTATTTCTTCATCTGTAAGATTGTATTTTTTATAAAGCATTTCATCAGTCCAAGTATGAGAAAAATCCTGGACAGGAACGAATTGATATACATTCTGAGAAGCATGCTGTGTCGGTTTTCTTAACATAACCAAGAACCTAAAAAATTTTGTCATCATATAATTCACTACATTTTCAGATTCCACTTCACTTGCAAAAGGACCTACCATAAGGTATGTTTCTGTGCAAGCTGTTTCTGTTTGACCAACAAACGGCTTGCCAATAATAGGATGTGGAAAAACGTCACTTCCACTGCCAGATTCAGGTACATATACTTTATGCATAGAGACATATTCTTTATTTTTAACAACATCTTTGTAATCTATATAGGATTTACCACCATTTTGGTATAATAATATGTCTCCTAACTCTTTACCCCTATATTGCGTATCCAATCCAAACGGTTTTCTCGAACTTACTAATGGTGCAAAGCTTGATTCATTAAGCTTTCTTACTTTATAAAGTATACTGATTGCTTCATTAAATCTTATAAAAGTATCACTGTCAGGCTCTAACAAAGGACGTTCAACTTTATTACCTACATAATTTCCCCTATGAGTATAAACAGCACAATTACCTTTATTTTCTCTATCCCACAAAAAGTATAATAAGCCTCCTTTAATTTGAACAGAAGGAAAACAGTCGGCTGGTTCTGGGAAATCATGTATAACCCTTAATGAATCATCATTGAGCATAAATTCTCTAAATTTATCTAATCCCTTACCCCCAGAATACCATCTTGCAGGAATAATCATTGATACATACTGAGGTGCAAGGTTTATAGATTGTTCAACAAAATAATTATAAACCGGGGTAGCACTTGTCCTATAACCATTGTCCATAATTTGATAAGGGGGATTGCCAACTATGGCGTTTATATTCAATTTTTTCACCTCGTTTTTGTCCCAGAAACTACCTCTAACAATTTGCTTTCTAAACTTCTCAGGCTTCTCTTTAAACTGCATTAAAAGATCTTTAAATGCATGAGCATTATATTCGATGTTACGGTATCCTAGCAAAGTTCTTTTAGTAATGCTTTTTGCCATATCTGTCTTACAAATTACATAAACATTGCTCTTTACAACCTCATCCCATAGTACTCTTTGCTTATCAACAGAGACATTAGAAATATCAGGACATTTACTTCTAAATATACTATATGCTACATACAATGGATATAAACCTGTTTTTGAGTTAATCTCCATTATGGTTGCATCACCATTGTTAAGAGTATGCTCAGTAACTTTTCCTTGATTTACAAAACGAGGTTCATCCAACGTTTTTTTATGCTGCTCATCCCAAAAATCCCAACCGCCAAGACAATCAGACATGTGCATATTGACTACACGCCATGGTGTCAATACAGTTTCTTTATCGGGATTCTTAAACCAACTAAAAAGATGTGTTATTTTCTTTACTCGTTCCGTTGGTGGCAGCTCATCTGCTTCTGCTACAATCCTACGTATCTTTTTACCAGCAGCGATAAAAATATCTGTATCGTAATACTTCAAGAATTTTTTAAAGTCCTGCTTTGTAACTCCTGCCGGCATGAATTCTTCCCACGAGTTTTTATCTACTATATCATCTCGTAACAAATCTTCTGCCGTAATATCATCCGTAAATTTAATGTCTGCTCCGTAAATAAGCAAAGGTATACGTATGGAAATGCCGCGAAGAATACTTATAGCATTCTGACGTTGAGCTTTACGCTTTTTTAATTCCTCTAACCTTGCTTTTTCTTCAGGAGTTAACTCTTTTTTCTTTGGCTTTTTAGCTGGATCTGCTGGTTCATTTTCAATATCAGTCAAACCGGTATCATTAATAGGTATTTCATTAATGGTCAGATTTGCCTTTGTAGTTCCTATCTTTGCTTTTAGTTTTTCAAATTCTTTAAGGTCTAAATCCGTAAGATTTAACAAGTTTTGATTGTAAATACTCGTATCTTCAAAACCTGTCCTTACGGCTCTGTCTGCATATGCGCGTTTCAACTGCTGGAGCATATTATCTACGCGGAATAATTTCATTTCGCTGCCATCTACGGATATTACAGGGCAGAAATTAAGAAAGCTTCTTAATCCTTCTCTATTTCCTCCACCACTAATACCTGGCTTTCTAGAGATTTTTGCAGCTTCTGATACCATACGCAGTGTTCTATCTGGAGCAAAGTCAAATACATAGCATACTTCTTTTACCTTTCCGTTAATGCAACCTGGAGACTGTACACGGAAAATAGTCTGCAAGTAGTTTGAAGCTGCGGTTGCGAACGTACCGCTTAAATAAAATACGGCACTCCATTCAGGTACAGTAACACCTGTCGTTAGCTTGCCACAAGACAAAGTAATAGTGTATGTTTCGTTCTTAACAGCATCTTTGATAGATTCTTTTACTTCATCCAAAGGAGCTTCTACTTCTCCGCCAGCAACATTGATTATCTTAAATGCTCCGCAGCCAAATACAGAATGCTTTTCCATTAATTCTTTAAGAGCCTTTGCTTCAGGAACACCAGGCACCATCCACAAGGTATGCTTAAACAACTGACGGTAGCTTTCTGTCGAAAAGGGATACTTGCTGTTATCATCCTCTTTAGTAAGCAAATTAAGAAAGCTATAAACGTCTTTTTCATGTATGAAATCGCCTATTTTTTGTCCAGCATGTATAATATCTCCATCTTTTTCAGGGCTTCCAGTCCAAGTCCTAAAAAATTCAGCAAAGTTGAAAGCTTTATCTTCAACTTCTTGATATACGTCAGCTTTAAGAATATTTCCTAAGTCATAAGTATACATACGCATTTCCGGCAAAGCAGCATAGGGATTTGCTTCTCCGAAGTGTTCTAAATCCCACGTTTTTTTACGATGCTGCTCCATAACGTAATCCCATGTATATACTTCGTCTTTTCCGAACTCATTTTGAATGTTAAATGGAGTACCAGATAAAGCTAGAAGTCGCGTATGTTTCTTCTTATCTGCTTTCATGAGCTCGTCAATAACACGCTTACCAAGGCTTGTTTGAGTACCTTCATGAGCCTCGTCTATTATCACAAAGTCCCACGCTAAATTATAAACAGAATCATTTTTTTGGTGTTTGCCACCTACTTTTTTACTGCCTCTAAGGTCCTGTATAGAAGCAAAATAAATAAACTTCTTCTTTTGTTCTAAAAGGTCTGATAGGGTTGAGCCCTTTTTCTTACTACCATAAATCCACTCATCTGTATCATGAAAAATATTATTAAAATCTTCATACCATCCTTCATCGACAACTGGTCTATGTGTTATAATGATGGTTTTCTTATAACCTAGTTCACGAATAACTTGTAGCGCAGATACAGTTTTTCCGAAGCGCATTTTGGCATTCCAAAGAAACCTCGTTCCTTTTTTTAATCTTGCAACAGTCTGATCAATAGCATCTCGTTGCTCTGGTCTAAAAACTATAGGCGTAAAGGTTACTGCTTCTCCAGCTTTTAAAGTAGCGCTGCCATCTTTAACAGCACTTATAGCCTGTATCAAAGTCTCCTTTTCTACCTTATACCATTCCTTGCCAGATGTACCCGGAAGAACAACATTTTCAATATGAGAAGCCTTTAGCACACGATGTACATCATAGTCCCTAAAAGGCACAATAATATTATTTGAACCTTCTTGTTTTACACGAATAGCTAACTCCGTATGAATTAACGTAATGGCGTTGCCAGCAGTGTTAGTGTATTTTTTTATACGCTCTAAAGCAGCTTGATTGAGCTCCTTGCAGTTAGGTGAATATCTATCAAAGCTACCAGAAATTTCAATAGATGCATCACCTATTTTTAACAGACCTTTATGGCTATCGTCATTTATTGTAAATGCATAGATAAGCTTATTCTTAAAAGTTGTAGGGAAATCCTCTTGCAATACTGTTAATTGTTCCTGATTATCATCTTTCATTTTCAATATTCCCCTTTATTAATGACGCAAATTCTATTACTTTTCCATGTCCAGCCAGCCAATCTTTGATTTTGCAATAAGTCCCCCTATGTCGGCCCTTTCCTTCACAACCAGGGCAAGGTATATCCATTTCTTCAAAAAGAACTTGCTTAGTCATTTTTAAGGCTTTAATGCCCTTACCACTTTTATCAAAAACACTAGGCTGTTCGATTTTAGGTTCCGTTATTACTCGATCACAGCTATTAGGTACCGTATATTTAAGCCCATCCATTTGGAAAATATTCCATACAATAATATCTGCAAATCTTAAAAGCTGATCAATATGAAGTGGTTCGCCAAATTTAGCCTCGTAATAATCTTCTACTGTCTGCAACACATTTTCTCTTGCTAAAAAAACATTATCCCCCTGAAAATCGTATCCATAACAGCTTTGTACTGCCTTTCTGGCATAACGCAACCAACTCTTGCGCGTTTTTACTTTTTCATTTACTACTCTTAGTTTACGGTCAAGAAGGCCTATACGCATTGGTATAGAAATTTCTTTTCCTGTTGAAGTATCGTATCTACTAACCAAGTACGGAGCTTCGCCACAAGAAACTTCTAGCCTCACTAGCGAGATATAATCAGTCCATGTTCCTTTTCCATATTCCTCTTTATTAGAGAATACAACTTTATCCGTCGGATACCATACTTGCCCATCAACTACGTTGAAAACATCAGCTTTACCAAACCACGCTTCATCCACAAGGTTATTTTGAACGTTGCATATCCACGTCGGTGTAAATACCTCTGCTTTTTGGCGAATGCGTAACTGTTGTTCATCCTTGGATTTCTCACAACGAGGTTTAATTACTTCTCCGTTTATCCCTGTTATAAGTTCTACTCTCATGAAACTATTCTCTTCGTAATCCTTACCAAGGGAAGCATAGTTGTCTGTACCCCATATAAGATTTTCTCCTGTTGTCTTATCCCGCAATAGAATATTGACAATCCTAGGATCTAACCTCAACAGATCATTTTCTTTTATGTCAATATTTACATTAGTCATAATTATCCTCTGATCACAAATCAAATTAGTAAATTTTACTTCCGTAAATTGAAACGTAAATTGCAATAACGAGTTGCACATTTTTCCTAATCAAATTGCATAAAATTCATCAAGCTTTTTCTCTATAAGTATTCTTTAATAAAAATTATAACATTTTGTCCCCTCTCGGTCAAACTCTTCTCCCAATAAGCTGAACTCGTGACGCTTTTTCCTTTTCTGCGCACATAGCTATACAATTTTTTACATATTGCCATCTCAGCATCATCCTCCAAAACGTAAAAAACGCCATCGCAGGTTTCACCCACAATGACGTTCTATGCATATTTTATTATAACTAGAGCTTACGCGCTCAGCTTTTCTGCCAGCTTACGCACCTCTGCAACAAACAAAGTAGTCACTCTTGCAGTACGCTCGATGGTTTCCGTTTTCTGCCACAAGATTCTTGGCAAACTCAATACTCTTCTATATCCCTAGAAGCCAGTCAATGACATTCATGACTTTTATGCCTTCATAATTTCCGAGGGAGAAGCGATCAAGCGTCAAGACGATTTTCTCATAATTGTCTTGTATTCCCCGTAGTGGACGCATCTCTCGTTCAAATGTTTCCTCAGCAGTTATATTAGCTGTAACCTGATAATAAGTTAATATTCCTTGCTTCTGAGCGACAAAGTCCACTTCAGTTGAGCCAAACTTTCCAATATTGACCTGATAGCCTCGCCGTAAAAGCTCGAAATATACAATATTCTCAATGGAAAAGCCCAAATCATACCGTTTTCTTGGAAGAATATGATTGCGAAGTCCCAGATCAACCATATACAGCTTTTTATTGGCTTTTAAAAGCTGTTTCCCAACAATATCAAATCTTTCAGCTGGGTAAAAGACAAATGATTCGGTCAAAGCCTCCACATAATCACTAACCGTATTTGGGGAAATCTTTCTGCCAGAAGAGATTAAGTAATCGGTTACGCTTTTCATAGAAACCGGACTGCCGATTACACTTGCTAAATAGCGTGCAATGGTCTTCAGTAGTGCAATATCTGTGATTTTACGTTTACCTGCATCTTTTTCTTTTCTTGCCTGGCGTTCCTCAATATCTTTAACAATAACGGTGTTATAGATTCCCTCCAGATATTGATTTACTTTTTCATCCGTACGGTTCATCACCGCAACATACGGAAGTCCTCCTGTTTGCATATATTCTGAGAAAGCATCTTCTTGCGGCCTCCCCGTCACAGTGACATACTCACGGAAAGAAAGAGGAAGCATTGATATTTCCACATACCTTCCAGACAAAAGGGTTGCCAGTTCGCTCGAAAGCAAATACGAATTTGAACCCGTAATATATACATCCGTGTTGTTCTTTACATATAGACTATCTACTACTTTGGGGAAATCAGGCACGTTCTGAATTTCGTCCAAAAAAATATATGTCATTTTATCGCTGCACAGACGTTCTTTTATATAACGATAAAGTGCCTTATAATCCAAAAGCTCTTCAAACTCCAGGTCTTCAAAGTTGATTGATATAATCTGTTCTGCTCCCACGCCAGCTGAATGAAGTCTGTCCTTAAACTGTTCCAGAAGCACCGATTTACCACAACGTCTAATTCCCGTCACAACTTTAATGATGTGCTCGTCTTTCCACTCCCAAAGGTGTTCGAGGTATTCTTTTCTTTCAACCATAGCTCCATCCCTCCTTTCTCCGAGTATAGCACATTATGTTTTGAAAATCAAATTATATTCCCATCTCGGAATTTGTTTTCAAGTATGTTGTTTTTCCTTCTTATTTTAGAAGCTCTAATTACAAATATCCATAAGCTTCACCAACTATCACGAAGTCTATTTTGTAGTTGCATGTAGTTGGCGAGAAAAAAATCTGCGCAAGCTTTCATGCCCTCGCAGATAGTATGCTATGGAATTTGTTAATAAATAACCTCTACTCTGCTCAACCTCTCCAACGACTAATCCTCATTACACAAATTTCATTTAGATAAAAAAACGATACAGAATTTCTCACTCGTAATGTACATACCATTTACAAATATGGTATTACGTTTAGAGATAAAGAAGCAAAAGTCATAAGTGACTAGAACGATTTTCTCACCAAAAACTGCGGAGCAAGCTCTCGCCTGCTCCGCAGTTTTTCTATCCTTTTCTTCTTTTACCCTCTGCGCCATCTGCACAGCTTCGCCAACTCGTAACCACGGCTGGCGATAAAGTCACGCGTTTCTCCCGTCACAATCAGCGGAACGTCACGCAGCTCCTTCGGCGTCAGGCAGCCCAAAAGCAGCATATACTTCTGCAGTGCGTCCGCCAGTGTTTCCACATAGTTTGCGGCAGTATCAACACCTTGCTCCATGACCAGACGCAGAATTGGGGCGGTAATTCCCACCGCGTCCGCACCCAGAGCGAAGGCACGCGCTGCGTCCCCGGCTGTACGGAGGCCGCCGCTCGCCAAAAGCAGAGCATTCTGCGGCAGTGTCTGCTGCGCGTCAAGCAAGCTCCAGCACGTAGGCACGCCCCAAGCAGCAAACTCCTCCGTCAGCTCCACGCCCTGACGCTTTGCTTCAATCGCCGGGAAGTTCGTCCCCCCTGCGCCGGCACAGTCAAAGGCTGTAAAGCCCTGCTCCAGCAAAAGCTCGTACTGCTCTGCCGCAATACCGCAGCCTGTTTCCTTGACGATAACAGGCACGCTCACAGCATCACGAATCTGCACCAGGTTTGCCAAAAGTCCGCAGGTATCCTTGTCGCCTTCGGCCATCCACAGCTCTTGTGCAGCATTCAGGTGAACCTCCAGCGCGTCAGCCTGCAGCATGTCAATGGCAGCCTGCGCCTGCGCGGGCGTAGCAAGAGCACTGATGTTACCGATAACAAGACCTTCGGCAAGCTCCTCGCGCACCACAGTATAGCTCGCAATACCGCTGCCGTCTCGCACAGCGCCGAATTGCGAGCCGACAGCCATACCGATACCGGTTCTTGCCGCCACCTGCGCCAGCTTTCTGTTAATCTCCGTCACCGCATCTGTACTGCCGGTAATAGCATCAATGAAAAAAGGCAAACGCAGACGTTTGCCTAAAATTTCTACAGATAAAACAAAGTCTGCCGGATTAATCTCCGGCAGACAGTTGTGTAAGAAGCGGAGATCAGCAAGGTGCGTTGCTGCCGGGCCGTCGCCCAGCTCCAGTGCATATTGAATATGTTCTAGCTTACGCTTTGCACGTTGCATATCCTTCTCCAATTATTTTTCGAGGCTTTCCAGCTGCTCGGACAGGTTTTGGCTCAGGTGAGATTTTTTGCTGCCCATGTAGGAACGGAATTCGTTCTTTTCAGCATCACGTTTAACTTTAGAAATGCTCAGGCCGATTTTTTTGCTGTCCAGATCCATTTTAATGATTTCAGCTTTAACAACTTGGCCAACTTCCAGAACGTCGCTCGGAGCTTCGATGCGCTCAGGAGCGATTTCGGAAATGTGAACCAGACCTTCAACCTTGTCGCTCAGTTTAACGATAGCGCCGAAAGCCAGCAGACGAACAACTTCTACATCCAGAATGTCGCCGATGTGGAATTGAGAAGCTTCAACCTTCCAAGGATCTTCCAGAGTAGCTTTGATGCTCAGAGCAACGCGTTTGTTTTCGCGGTCGATGCTCTTAACCAGAACGGTTACTTCGTCGCCTTCTTTAGCAACGTCAGCAGCTTTTACGCTACGGTCCCAAGACAGCTCGGTGTTGTGAACCAAGCCAACCAGGCCTTCGCCGATTTCAACGAACAGACCGAATTCAGCAACTTTTACAACCTTACCGGTGTATACTTTGCCTTCTTCAACAGAGTTGTAAGCAGCTTCTTCAGCAGCAGCGCGTGCTTCTTTAGCAGCAGCAATGCGAGCTTCTTTAGCTTCTTTGTATGCTTTGCGTTTAGCGTCAGCTTCAGCTCTCAGCAGGTCGCGGCGGGAAACAACGATGCGTTTTTTCTCCAGGTCAACTTCGATGATTTCAGCTTCCAGCTCTTTGCCGATATAACCGGTGAAGTCTTCTACGCGGCGCAGTTCAACATGAGATGCGGGCATGAAGCCTTCAACACCTTCAACTGCAACACCCAGACCAACGATGTTTTTAGCTTTGTTTTTGATGATGCGCAGAACTTTAACGGTTGCCGGGCGTTTTTCGCCTTCAGGCAACTCAGCAACATTTTTCCATGCTGCGTCGCGCTCTGCTTTGATTTTGGACAGACGAACGAAATCGCTCTTGGTGCTGCCAGGAACAACCTTAGCTTCTACTTCGTCGCCAACTTTGATGGAGTTTTGCAGTTCTTCAGCAGATTCGGTCTGGGACCATTCGGAATAAGGAATCAGACCATCATGTCTATATCCAAAAGATACATAAACGCCGTCTTTATCCAATTGAATAACGGTACCGTTGACAACTTTGCCAGGATATACCTCTACCTCCATACTTTCGTTGAGCATGCTTTCAAAATCCATGTTTTCCATTACTAAAATAGCCTCCTTAATTAAACGGTCCGGAGTCGATGCTCCTGCCGTGATTCCTATTTTATTGCAACCCCTTAGCATATCGCTGCTCAGTTCGCTGGCAGTCTCTATATGATATGCTTGCCTGCAATGCTTTTGCACCAGCTCGAAAAGATGCCTTGTGTTGGCGCTGTTGCGTCCGCCGATGACGATAACGGCATCCGACTCTGCAGCCAGCTTTACAGCCGCCTGTTGTCTTTGCGCTGTCGCCAGACAGATGGTGCGCTCCACACGGTATTCTCCCGGGCGCTGCTCCTGCAGTGCCTGCAATATATCATTAAATTTCTGCAGCTCAAAAGTCGTCTGGATGATTACTCCATAACGCTCCTGGCGCGGTACATAAGAGATATCTTTTATACATTCTACACAGATAGCGTTTTTTCCTGCCCATTTTAAAATACTTTTTACTTCCGGATGATTTTTTTCTCCGACTATTACAGGAAAATAGCCATCAGCTGCTGCCTGAGCAGCCTTTTGCTGTGCCAGGCTTACATTCGGACAGGTTGCGTCCAGAATTGTCAGCCCTTGTTTTTCTGCCTGCGCGTAGGTTTCAGGCCCCTCGCCATGTGAACGGAAGATAACCGTTTCACCGGGAGCAAACTGCTCCAGGCTGTCCTTACAGGCAATGCCATTAGATGCAAGCTCGGCAATCAGCTGAGGATTGTGTATCAACGGTCCCAGTGTTGCACCCTGCACACGTTCTTTCGCAGCCTTTTGGGCCAACGCCACCGCGCGCTTCACACCATAGCAAAAACCACAGTGATCTGCTACCTTAATTTCCATTATACATCTTCACCTGCCTGCAGCTTTGCAATGTGCTGCATCAGCTCTTCAGTCATTGCATGCAAAAATTCTTTGTTGACCACAGCGTCCTCAGGGAAGGGCATCGGTTTGCCAAAGCGCACCGTAACCTTCGGCCAGATACGGCCATGACGCTTGTAATCGGTACCGATGATGCAGGCCGGCACGATAGTTGCCTTCGCCTTGCTCGCCATCATCAGCGCTCCGGGCTGAGCCTTGCCAAGCTCGCCGGTCTTGCTGCGTGTTCCCTCAGGGAAAATCGCCAGCACCTGACCGCTTTCCAGGATATCAATACCATGCTTGATTGCAGCACGGTCCGCACCACCGCGGCGCACCGGGAAAGCACCCAGAATTTTATAGATAGTGCCCAGAACCGGCACAAACAGCTCTTCCTTGGCCATAAAGTGGACCTTACGGGTTGCTGCCGTACCAAGTACAGGCGGATCAAGCAGACTCAGATGGTTGCTCGCTATGACCAGCGGACCATCCTTGGGAATATTTTCTGTTCCTTCTACCTTCAATCGCAAAAAGATGGTAAAAAGAATTTTAAAGAGATTCTTCACTAGGGTATAAATCATTGTGCGCGCTCCTGCACCAGCTGTAAAATTCTATCGGTAACCTCGCTGATGCCCATATCGGATGTATCCAGAAGCAGTGCATCCTCTGCCTGACGCAGCGGACTGATAGCACGCTCGCTGTCCTGCTTATCGCGCTCGGCGATATCTGCCTGCAGCTGCTGCAGATCAACCTGCTGACCTTTGGCCACCATTTCCGCATAGCGGCGGCGCGCTCTTTCCTCAACCGAAGCAGTAAGAAAAATTTTCAGCTGTGCGTTCGGGAATACCACCGTACCGATATCACGGCCGTCCATCAGGACACCGCCTGCCTCGCCCATACGGCGCTGCTGGTCCACCATTGCCTCACGCACTGCTCCGATAGCAGCAACACGCGATACAATCGCCGTCACTTCGGGAGTACGGATAGCCTCGGTAACCTCGGTACCGTCCACAAAAACACGGTTGATTTTTGCCTCCGGTTTGAAGTCAATCAGCATAGTCTTGGATAAGCCGCTGATAAAGTCCTCGTCAAAAGCTTTGCCTGTCTGCAAAAACTTCCAGGCTACGCTTCTGTACATGGCACCGGTATCAATATAGGCATAGCCTAATTTTTCGGCAGCCAGCTTCGCAATAGTGCTTTTGCCTGCACCTGCGGGACCATCAATTGCCACAACAATTTTCTTCATTCTACATAACCACACTTTATAATGTATTAGCTATCTATATAATACCATGTTTTACATGTATATGGATAGCCTAATTTAAGTCAAATTTATGAATTATTCTTCCGCAGCCGCCGCTTCGCCCGCAGCATGGCCGCTGCTAAACGCCGCCTGCAGATTATAGCCGCCGGTATAACCGTCAACATCCATAACCTCGCCTGCAAAGTACAAACCCTTGATGCGCTTGGATTCCATGGTCTTGGGGTCAATCTCCTTCACGCTCACGCCGCCTGCGGTAACAATAGCCTCTGCAATCGGACGTGTTGCGGAAATGGTGATCACAAAATGCTTCAGCGTCTGCAGCAGTCTGTGACGCTCCTCGCGCGAAACCTGGTTGATGAATTTGTTCTCATCAACGTAGGACATGTCCAGCACAACGGGAATCAGTCGCTGCGGCAGCAGGTCCTTCATGCCGTTGAGCACCTGCTTACGGCTGTACTGCACAAAA
>OQVH01000878.1_pt1 | contig 21562 bp, 16 predicted proteins | sample 1691641 | NCBI WGS metagenome assembly OQVH01 (sample SAMN03418286, study PRJEB22391) | human gut metagenome | biome: human-gut; feature: organic feature; material: feces | host: Homo sapiens | place: Italy | collected 2013-04
GGAGGCGCTTCCGGCGGCTACGTCTCCGGCCCGAAGGAAGTAGTGGATGTCCTGCGCCAGAAGGCGCGCCCGTACCTGTTCTCCAACAGCGTGGCCCCGGCTATCGTAGCCGCTTCCATCAAAGTGCTGGACCTGTTGGAACAGTCCACGGAAGCGCTGCCCAGGGTACCGGTGGTGATGTCTATATGGCCGAACAGGCCGCGGTATTCATGCGTGCCGCGGCCCTTTTCGCCCAGGAAGCCCGTGGCGTGGCAGTCGTCAAAGTGGACAATGGCATTGTACTTGGCTGCCAGCTCGTGAATCTTGTCCAGCTGAGCAATGATGCCGTCCATGGAAAAGACGCCGTCTGTGGAAATCAACTTCACGCGCGCTCCGGCGGCGTCCGCTTCCTGAAGCTTGGCTTCCAGGTCTGCCATGTCGTTGTTGGCATAACGGAAGCGCTTGGCTTTGCAGAGGCGCACGCCGTCAATAATGGAAGCGTGGTTCAGGGAATCGGAAATAATAGCGTCGTCTGCAGTCAGGAGGCCTTCAAACAGCCCGCCGTTGGCGTCAAAGCAGGAGGGAAACAGAATCGTGTCTTCCGTGCCGAGAAATTGGGTAAGACGTTCTTCCAATTGACGGTGAAGGGTCTGCGTGCCGCAGATAAAACGTACGGACGCCATGCCGAAACCCCACTGGTCGATGGCTTTCTTGGCGGCTTCCATCACTTCCGGATTATTAGCAAGGCCCAGATAATTATTGGCGCACATGTTGATGACGGAGCGTCCGTCCTTCAGTGTCACCTGGGAGTACTGCTGGGAGGCGATAAAGCGTTCTTCCTTGTAAAGTCCTTCCGCACGCAGTCCGTCCAGGGTGGAAGTGAGGATGTTTTTGAATTCGGGGGTATACATGTTGAATAATGGAATATGAATTGAAATAGCCAGCAAGTGAACGATCAAGGATCACACGGTTGCTCCCGTATCATTATCACAACGGAGGCGGGAGGAAAAGCTTAAAGAATACGGCCTGATGCCCGGAGGCGGGAGCCGTCCTTTCCCCGTGCAAAGTAAAAAAGCGGCAAGGGCGCAGGCATCCGCACATTACCTGAAAAAGAAGGCAAAACATAGGAAAAATCAGCATTTCCCGGATATCGGGCAAAAAGAAAAGCCCACGCCCGTTTACGGAAAAGGGATTTGATGCACCAGTGGATATTCGGATGCGCTTGGAAAAAATAAAGGCCGGAGCTGATTTGCTCCCTTAAACCTCCATTACCGTCCGATTATGCAACCATCCCCCCGTTTTCTTACGGAGCCGCGGATTTGGCTGAATTCCAGCCCTTCGCATGAACCTCAAGCCGGAACCGGTTTCCGGCAGGGAGAACTTTCCTTTTTCTGGACGCCATGGGGAAATCTCTGCGATGCTGGCGTCCGGAGCAATTCCTATGATCCGTTTCAGGATACCTGGAGGGAAGGAGATGAATATGATGTATCCCGGTACAAGGGGGAAGGTCCATTTTTTTCGGAAGCCGGCCCTTCAACGTTAGCTGCTGTTCAAAATGGTCTTCAAGGGCAAATGCCCCCTCTTTGCTCCCCACCTTCAGGTGAATTTCAGGGAATCTTTTCTGGAGCGCCGGGCAGTACTGTTTCCCCCCTCCTTCTGAATCTGTTGCCTCCGTGGGGAAGGACGGAATAAAAAAAGTTCAGCGTTCCCCATCCGGCTTAAAGGGAGGAGGCCGCAACCTGGGGTTTCTTGGCGGTTCAATCCCCGGTTTTCAGGGAAAATTCCATCATCCGGTCCCCCTCGAACGTGAAAAACGCCTCAAACCGTTTCCCGTCCAGCATGGCGGGCAGCCAGAACCGGTCATCCTGCCACATGAGGTCATAGGGAATCCCGTCCACCGGACACCAGAAGGGCTCCGCCTCGGGGGTTTCCGTGGGGGTGCCTGTAAAAGACGTCGCCATAAACACGTGGCAGCGGATTTCCGGAATGGTGCCGCAGGCAAAGGAAAAATTCAGCACGCCCATTTCCCGGGCATCCTCAATATCAATGTGAAGCTCTTCCCGAACTTCCCGCAAAACGCATTGCAGGGCCGTTTCCCCCGGTTCAAACTTTCCGCCGGGTCCGTTCACCTTGCCCGCGCCGATTCCCCTCTTTTTGCGTATCAGGAGAATCCTTCCTTTCTGCACCACGAACATCAACGTGGCGAGAATATCGGGGGTCCACTGTGCGGGCCATTGAAAGCCGCTGCTTTTTTCTTGCATGGGCGCATATTACAGGATGGGAAGGGAATCATGAAGAAAAATGCGGAATACTGTGACCATCACACATGCTTGAAAAGGGTTGAATTTTCTTAAAGAAGCTTGAAATGCCTTGAAAATGCGTGTTTGTTGCGGAGGAATGGGAGGGAGCAGAAGAAGTCGCGCCCATAAATGCCCGTAAGGGGGCATTTGCCCCGTTGGGGACACTCTCTCCAGCGTTCCGCGCGTGCCTCGCGCAGGATTGTTTTTGCCGTCTCATCTTGATGGGCATTTCCTGAGTGGAGGGCGTTAGGGATATATGCCATACTTGTTCACATCTGGGCATTCCTTCAATCTCCGAGGCTTCTGCAGGGCGGGATAAAAGGGGAAATTCCTTTTCCGTCATGACTGGAATGAATCTCTTTTTCCTTTTCCCGCAAGGCCGTCGCATTCTATGCTTCTTTATCTCTTCCGGTTTATATTTTGCCGGAAGGTTCACTTTCAACATTTGCAAAAGCATGTATGACGTCGTAGCTCTCGGAGAATTGCTGATAGACTTCACTCCCTGCGGAATAAATGACCGGGAACTGCCCGTTTATCAGGCCAATCCGGGCGGAGCTCCCTGCAACGTCCTGTCCATGCTGTCCAGGCTCGGGCGCAAAACCTCCTTCATTGGCAAAGTGGGCCACGACATGTTCGGGAAAATGCTTCGCCGCACGCTTCAGGAAGAAGGCATCGGAGATTCAGGGCTCGTCTCATCCCGGGAAGTCAATACGACGTTGGCTTTCGTTCAGATTGACGAACACGGAGACCGTGAATTTTCCTTTTACCGCAATCCCGGCGCCGATATGAAGCTGACTGCGGGAGAAGTGGACCTTGAATTGGTGGAGCACGCGCGCGTCTTCCATTTCGGGACGATTTCCATGACGCATGATGATGTTCGGAGGGCTACCCGGCATGCCGTCAGCCAGGCTCGGAAAAAAGGAGCACTCATCTCTTTTGACCCCAATCTCCGTCCGCCCCTGTGGCCTGATATGGAACTGGCCCGGGAACAAATGCTCTACGGATGCGGCGCATGCAGCATCATGAAAATAGAAATGGAGGAACTTTTCTTTCTCACCGGCTGCGCCACCATGGAAGAAGGATTGAGGATTTTGCAGAGGGAGTTCGACAATTTGCGTCTTATTCTGGTGACGGGGGGCAGAAAAGGAAGCTGGGCTGCCTATGAAAGCAAACTTATTCACCAGCCTACGTACTTGAATGTCAAGACTATTGACACAACAGGAGCCGGAGACGCCTTTTTGGGATGCTGCCTGGACCGGATTCTGGAAACCGGGCTGGAAAACCTGACGGAAGGCCAGTTGGCGGACATGCTTTTATTCGCCAATGCCGCCGCTTCCATTGTGACGACACGCAAGGGAGCCATCCGTTCCATGCCGAGCCGTGAAGAAGCTGTGGCCCTGATGGCGGAAGGTTTTTAACGGATGCCGTAAGGGCCAATCCTTCACTGATTATGTCCGGATTGTTTCCGGCAAGCAAGAGTTCGGGGGGGGCGGAAGTGGGGAAATGCCTTTCTTTTTTATAGCGCATGCCCTCCCGCTGTTGATAAAAAATGTGTTGCGGCTTATTTTCCCGCCGGCGGCAAACAAAAACCGCAAGAGCTGAAAACCAGCAACTTGCGGTATGAAAAAGAATGGTGCTCGGGAGGGGACTCGAACCCCTACGGTTTATCACCACTAGATCCTTAGTCTAGCGCGTCTACCAATTCCGCCACCTGAGCATGGAGGCCTTAAGGCGGGGAGTTTTTAGCGCAGAGAAATGAAAATATCAAGCTTTTTCTTCTTTTTTATCTTTCCGGGCCCGTTTTTGCGGACAGGTTTTTCTTACCGGACCGGGAGGGAGGTTGTCGCGGGCATGATAGCAGGGCGCAGAGTAACGGCTCCGGTATCATATTTTTCCGAGGGTTTGAAGAGCCAGCCGGGGGTGGTGTTGGCCACTTCAAACCTGGTCGGTTTGAAGATGGGCAGCCTCAGATTGGAATTGGGTTCGTAACCGTATTTGCCCGTGTATTTGCCGTATACCCTGTATTCATAGTTGTTGTCGTAGGCGTAGCGCGGATTTCCGGTGTATTCCGGCAGGCGGTCCGGGGTGCGGCAGGCGCTTTCATCCATGATGACGAGTTGGGCCGTTCTCCAAGTCTGGCCCGGCTGGCGCAGGTATCCCCAGAAGCGCGTTGCCGGCACATGGTAGCGGCGGCCGACGAAGTAGTTTCCCCTGGGTTCGCGTGCTATTTCCGCATTGCGGGCGTTGATGCCGGCAATGTCTTTTTCCAGGGTGTTGCATTGGGTCAAGGCGGGAAGGAGGGCGGCCCCCAGCAGGGAAAGCAGGAGTTTGTTCATGATGACGATGGTGTTTTTTTCTTATTTAAGAGCATTTGAATGGCGGCGGAAGCCGCAAAGAAGCCAAAGGTTCCCGTGATATGGGTGACGGAGCCGAATCCGGCGTCACAACCCATTTTCCCCTGGAATTCCGGATCACGTGTGCAGGAGGTTGTTCCGTCGCAGGTAGGATATACGGGCGTTTCCTGGGAGAAAACGCAGGGGATTTTCAGTTTCCGGGCTTTTTCTCCAAGCGGAAGGGCATAATCTTTTTTCAGCCTGTAGCGTAAGCTGGAGAGCAGGGGATCCCCCCTGGTGCGGGAGAGGTCGTCTATTTCTATCCGGGCGGGATTGATGCGCCCTCCCGCGCCGCCGCAGGTTACCAGCGGTTGCTTGCCGCGGTAACAGGAGGCGATGAGGTGGGCCTTGGGTATCAGGGAGTCGATGGCGTCAATGATGACGTCCGGTTCCGCCGACAGCAGTTTTTCCGCGTTGGAGGCCGTGTAGAAATTGCTGATGGGAATGACTTCCGCTTCCGGGTTGATTTCCCGGATGCGTGTGGCCATGGTTTCCGTTTTGGATTGCCCGATTGTGGACGCCAACGCATGTATTTGCCGGTTGGTGTTGGTAATGCAGAGGTCGTCCATATCCATCAGAATGATAGTGCCTACGCCTGACCGAGCCAGGGCTTCCGCCGCCCAGGAACCTACACCCCCAATGCCGACGACGGCTATGCGGGCGCTTCTGAGAAGAGATAGTCCGCTGTTTCCGTACAGGCGGCCTATACCGCCGAATCTGGCTTCATAGTTCATGACCACGTGTCTGTTCCGGAGTATTGGAGATTAAGGAGAATAAGGGCGCCCGGGTTTCTGTCCGTTGTTTCATCCTGAAAATATGGAGACGCGGGAAATCCTTGGATTCCGGACGCCACAGCCAGCTTCCCGTTATTCCGGGAAGGGGAGGCGGGACGCCTGATGGATGGCGTCCGTTGAAACAGGTTTTTCTTATAATCCGCGTTCTGGCCGCGCTTCACGGGGCTTCCGCCATGTCCGGAACATCCGCAGAGCGCCGCCACCGGGCACGGGAAGAGGAATGCTGCTGAAGCATGCATGTCAGGAGGCCGGTTTTTCCACGATTTTGCTGATGCGGGCGATGCTGAGCGCCCTGCCTGTGGCTTCATCTATTTGCACGACGGCTCCGCAGAGGCGCACGGGCCAGTTCGCTACGGGGAATTTGGCCGGCATGGAGGTGCGGAAACGCTGGAGAATAGGTTCCCGTTCCCGTCCCAGCCCCCCGACGGCGGGGCCGCGGATGTTCCGGACCTGGCGGAAGCCCCACATGGGTATGTGTCCCGACGACGGCGGAAACCAGGCCGTCCAGATTGTAGCCGGTGGAGATTTTTTCACTGGTCGTTTCCGCGTGCATGTCCACAAAGATAACCCGCACGCCTTTTTCTTCCCTGAGTCTTTTGGCTTCCGCTTCCGAGATGAGGAAGGGGTTTTCCAGCGGCGGCTGAATGAATGAGCGCCCCTGAACCTGCATGACGGCTATTTTCCCCTTGGGAGTTTCCACGACTACGCTTCCGTGCCCCGGTGTTCCCTGCGGATAGTTGACGGGGCGCAGCACCCGCGGTTCGGATTCCATCCACGGGGCCAGCTCCGCCTGGTCCCAGACATGGTCTCCCGTTGTGATGACATCCACTCCGGCGTGCAGCAGTTCCTGTGCCAGACGGGGCGTGATACCTCTCCCGGCAGCCGCGTTTTCCCCGTTGACGATGATGAAGTCCGCCCCGTGTTCCCGTTTGAGTTCCGGCAACATGTGTTTCCCGGCGGTGCGTCCGGGTTCGCCGACCACATCGCCTATAAAGAGTATGGTAATCATGGATTGGGACGGAGCTGGCGAGATGGCGGTTTTTACTGTTCTTCCCTGGTGACGGGCACTACCAGAACGGGCACGGGGGATTTCCGCATCACGGAGCTTGCTACGCTGCCCAGAAAGACGGTGGAGAGGAAGCCGTGGTTATGCTTGCCCACCACGATCATGTCGATGTGGTGTTTTTCAGCATAATTAATGACTGCTTCGCTGATTTCAAATTCATCTTCCACCGCCTGGATGATTGTGGCGTCCGTCAGCCGGGAGAGTTTTTCCGCCGTCTGTTTCAAATGGTTTTTGGCGATGGAAATGACTTCGTTTTCTTCCGTCTGGTCCATCACGGGAACGGGCACTTCATCCGGCAGAACGCCGGAGACTTCATAGCAAATGCTGGGTTCCACAATGTGGAGCAAATGGATGATGCTGTCGTTGGGGCAGGCCAGTTTGCCGATTTGGTGGATGACGGCGTCCGTGGCGTTGGAGAAATCAATAGCTACCAGAATATTCTTCATATCTTTCTGTATAACATTCCGTACTTTTCCATGCCACAAAAAAACGTGTGCTGCCCCGGCTTTCCCGGGTGTTCCGTTTTATTCCGTTTCAGGCCAGCCCCACGGCGCGGCGCACCCTGTCCAGCACTACAGAGGCCGTCTCGCGCGCCTTGCGGGCGCCTTCTTCCAGCGTCCGGCGCACATAGTCCTGATTGGCTTCCAGTTCCGCCCTGCGTTCGCGCGCGGGCCGGAAGTATTCCCAGTAAGCGTCAAAGAGGCGCTTTTTGAAGTCTCCATAGCCGCATCCCCCGTTCTGGAAACCGCGCACCATGTCTTCATAACCCTGCGCGGAGGCAAAGAGTTTGTAAAGCTGCAGGATGACGGAACCTTCCGTCGGTTTGGGATCTTCCACGGGGGTGGAATCCGTGGGGATTCTCATGATGAGTTTGCGGACAGCTTTTTCCTCTCCGAAAATAGGGAGCGTGTTATTATAGCTTTTACTCATTTTCTGCCCGTCCAGCCCCGGAACAATGGCTGTGCTTTCCGCAATGAGCGCATCCGGAAGTTTGCAGGTGCCTTCTCCGAATTGTTCGTTCATTTTGCCCGCCAGGTCGCGTGTGACTTCCAGATGCTGTTTCTGGTCCTTGCCTACGGGCACCAGGTCGGAGTCATACATCAGGATGTCGGCAGCCATCAGCACGGGGTAGGTGAACAGGGCGTTGCTGGGGGAGAATCCCTTGGCGATTTTATCTTTGTAGGAATGGCAGCGTTCCAGCAGGCCCATCGGACAGACGGTGCTGAGTATCCAGGCCAGTTCATTGACTTCCGGCACAGCGGACTGGCGGAAAAAGACGCATTTTTCGGGATCCAGGCCCACGGCCAGAAAGTCCGTAGCGAGGTTGCTGCAGTTTTCCCTCAGCGTGTTTGCGTCGTGAACGGTGCTCATGGCGTGGTAGTCCGCCAGGAAGTAGAAAGATTCCCCGCTTTCCTGCATGCGGACAGCCGGTTCCATGGCTCCGAAGTAGTTGCCGACATGCAGCTTGCCGCTGGGTTGAAGACCTGTGATGATACGCATTGCGCACGGGATTTTGCCTGTTCGCGCCCGGCAAGTCAAGAAAGGGGAGAGTCAAAGACGGGCGGGGCCGCCGGCTGGATTTTTTCCCGGCATGTACCGGACTCATGAAGTGCATTTCCCCCTTCAATTTTCAGAGGGCGGAATTGGCGCGTGTTTTCCGTTGCCTGGGCCGGCGGGGAGGGAAAGCAGGAGCCAGAGCCGTTCTTCCGCTTCCCGCTTCCATCCGGACAGGAGGGAACGGTGCTGATGATAGTCCGTCCGTTTCATCGCCAGATAGGTTGTTCCGTTGTCCGGAGGCAGCGTTCCCGGTTCCAGTCGCTGAACTTTTCCGGATGAGTAGAATTGAGCGGAGTAGGGAGGGCGGACACTGTCCCAATAGTACAGGGGGGATTTCCCGTCCCAGGCCTGGAGCAGCTGTTTCTGGCAGCGGTATTCAAGTTGGTCGAATCCGTGCCCCAGCAGGAAAATGGCCATGATGCCAAATATGGAGGCTGGGAGGAAGATAAGATGTTTGATTCCCGGGCGGCGGTTGTTCCATTGCCAGAGCCCCTGTACGGTCAGGATGCACCAGGCCGGGATGCCGGGGAGCACATAGGCCGGAAGGATATTGCGGGCCAGAGTGAAGAAGAGCAGGGGGCTGAGCGCCCAAAGCCACAGGAAGGAATTTTCTCCCGGAAAGGTAGTTTTTTCAGATAACGGAGAAGTTTTTTTCATCCGCAGGAGGGGGAGCAGGAGGGTCCAGGGCAGGAACATGGTCAGTCCGTAGAGCCAGATGGTTCCCAGGGGAGAAGCGTGTCCGGAGCCGTACAGGTCTCCCTGCCATCCTTTGACGGTAAAGCGCTGAAAGTGTTCTCCCACAATGAAGTAATGAAGAAAGCCGGGAGTTTGCCTTTCCGCCAGAAGATACCAGGGAAGGCTCAGCGCCAGCATCAGCAAGGCGCCTTTTATCCAGGGGAGACTGTTCCAGACGTTTTTCCATTCCCGGTTCCATACGGTCCAGAGTGTTATTGGGAATCCCGTAAGGACGAGGGCAAGAGGTCCCTTGCTCATCAGGCCTATGGCCAACCCGACAAAAAATAGGTATTTCCACCACGGCTGCTTGGAGGGTTGGGCCACCGTTTTCCAGAAGGAGATCATGGAGAGCATGATGCCCAGAGCCAGAAATTCATCCGTCATGACAGCTCCTGAGGCGACAAAACCTATGCCTGATGCGGCGAGGACCAGGAAGCACGCGGCCGCCTTTTGCACAGATTGAGAGCGGAACGGCCATGCGAAAAACAGAAGGCCCATGGCCAGGGAAGCCAGGAAGGGGGCCAGGCGTGCGCTCCATTCGTTAACGCCTCCTAGTTTCATGGTGACAGCGTTTGCCCAAAAGGAGAGAGGGGGCTTGCCCCAAAAGGGAATGCCGTAGTCGAACTGGGGGACGAGCCACTGGTTTGTTTCCAGCATTTTCCGGGACATTTCGGCATAGCGTGCTTCCGTCGTGTCCATGAGGGGGTAGGCTCCCATGCTGATGAGGCGGATGAGAAGTACCGCTGCCAGGAGTAAAAGGAGCCAGAGTGTAAAATCGGAACGGAGGTGGAGACGTTTTTTCATGCGCCGGAAGAGATTGCCCGCCAGAAAGGACGGGCGGAGGGTTGCGGACATGAACCGCTCCGGAATATATTCCGCCAGCAGAAAGAGGAGAATGATGCTTCCCGTGATGAGTACGGGAATTCCAAAGATGGAAGGCAGATGGGGGAGCGTAGTAACAGCAAACAGATCCCCAAAGAAGGAGAAAAGGCCGTCCTTGGCTATTTCCCCATTTTCTCCCCCGTAGGCGGGCAGGGGGCCGCTGCTTCCCCATGAGAGGATGAAGGCCATGGCGCATGCAAGGACGGGGGCGGATGCCCGAACCGGAGCGGAAGGAGGGGGCTGCAGGGGTACGAGTTTTTTTGAAAAGAGGACGACTGTTGCTGTGGAAATTGTCAGGACAGCAAGTAGCGCGGGAATCATGGGGACGCCCTCCGCTATTTGAGCCCAGGCGTGTCCCGGTGATTGCAGGAATTGCCGGGAGTAAAAAGAGAAGTGCTCACGGGTCAGAATTTCCGCCATTTCTTCACAGCAGTTCAACAGGCAGAAGAGCGTAAAAAAAGCCGTGGTGAGCACGTGATCCGTTTTGCCGCCATGGAATGCTTTTGGGAGCGCCGCCAGATAGAGAAGGTAGGGGATGATAAGGTAAAGGAAGGAGGAACATGTTTCCACGAGCAGGTTGCCCAGAAGCCGGAGGAGCGTTAAGGAGTTCCAGTCCGTTCCCGTTTGCTGAAGAAAGGCCAGGATGGCTACTTCAATGAGTTCATAAACAAGATATACAATCAGGAAAGGCGCCAGACGGCGGATATAATAATTGTTTTTCAGGGTGGGGAAGGCAGTCATGAAATTTTGAGAGAGGCTTGGAAGGAAGGGGTGCGGATAGGGGGAACAATTCCGTCGTTTTTTCAAAAGGTTTGCTGCTTCTTTCACATGGAACGTCCGGAAAGGGCCGGTCAACGTGGAAAAGGATGGGGGTGAAAATTACTCTTCCAGTGCCTCCAGCACATTGTGCACACCGTCCGCAAAGCTTGGGTAGAGCGGTTCCCAGCCCAGGGCCATAAGGCGGGAGCAGGAAATCCTCTGGTTGGAGAAGCCCCGGCGCGCTTCCGCCGGGAGCGGTTCAGGCTGCGGAGCGGGTTTCCCCAGCAAATTGGAAAGGTAGGAGTATATTTCTCCCATTTGCATGGGGGTGCGGTCCGTCAGGTTGTAAATGCCGGCAGGCGGTTCCCGCAGGGTGCAGAGCAGGTGCAGGGCGGCTGCGGCATCGTCCCGGTGGATGTAATTGAGCCATCTGTCCATGGCTCCGGGGAGGGCCTTCCCCTTCGTGACGTACTGGGAGGCGAGAGCACAGCGGCCCGGCCCGTACAGGGCTCCCAGCCGGACGACCGTGCCCCCCGCTGCCAGAACCGCCTGTTCCGCCTGAATAAGCAGCCCGTTTTTTCCGGAGGAGGGATAGACGTTGTGTTCCTCCGTAATCCAGCGTCCGTCCGTGATTCCATAGACGGCTGTGCTGGAACAGAAGATGACCGGCGTTCCGGAAAAGGCTTCCAGCGTGTTCCGCGTTCCATGAGCGTAAAGGTTGCGGTAGGCTTCCTCTCCGCCTCCCCTCGTGCTGGCGCACATGACGATGATCTGGGGGGAGGGGATTCGGGCGGCCAGCCCCTGCATGGAGGCCTGGTCTGCAACGTCTGCTTCGTAAATGGCTTTTTGCGGGTCAATATCCGCCGTCAGGGCCGTATGTCCCGCTTTCCGCAGGCTTTCCGCCAGGGCTTTTCCCAGATACCCTGTTCCCAGAATGAGAACGATGCGGGGATTCTTACACAGAAGGCCGGTCATGAGTCATTGCGGAGGTGCTTGAGTTCCATTAGCATTTCAGCGCGGGAAATATCTTCCGGCCATGTGATTTTGGGATTGGGCTCATGATTATGCACCAGGCGCGTAGGATGGCCGATGAGTTGCAGGGCGGTTACTTCATCCGTTACCTGAATATTCCGTTCCGTGACTTCCACATAGGCGTCCAGGAGAAGAGGATATTGAAAGACCTGCGGGGTTTCCATGCACCACAGCCCGTCCCGTTCCACCTGTTCCGGAAGCGTAAAGCGTTCTTTGTCCGCACGCTTCAGGGTGTCCGTTACGGGATGTGCGGAAGCGGACGCCCCATATTCCCTGGCGGTTTGAATGCAGCGGGAGATTTGCTCCACCGTAATGAGCGGGCGGGCTCCATCATGCACGGCCACGAATGCCGGGGTATAAAGCAGGGCTGCCAGTCCGTTCTGCACGGATTCATGCCGTTCCGCCCCTCCGTCCACACGGGTAACGGGTATTTCCGTTTCCAGGTTTGCGCCGTTAATGGCATGAAAACGTTCCTCCGGGCAAACGACTACGATTTCCGTGATTTCCCGGCAGTTGGCAAAGGCGCGGATGCTGCGTTCCAGCACCCTGACGCCGTGCAGGGGGGCCAGCAGCTTATCAAATCCGGCACGCCGGGAGGACCCGGCCGCAACGATGATGGCGGCGCAGCATTTCATAACAGTCTGGCTGACACCATGCGAGCCAACTCCTTGCCGTTGACTCTGCCGGCAGTGCGTTCCTGCATGAGTTTCATGACCTGCCCCATATCTTTTTTGGTAGAGGCTCCCGTTTCCTTCATCACGGTTTCCAGAATGGCCGCCGTTTCTTCTGCTGTGAGTTCCGCAGGCATGAATTGCTTGAGAACGGTGATTTCTGCCTCTTCCTTTTCCGCCAGTTCCGGGCGTCCGGCGGCGCGGAATTGTTCCGCAGAGTCCTCACGCTGCTTGATTTGCTTGCGGACCACGGCCAGTTCTTCCGCTTCTTCCAGCCGGGTTCCCAAGCCTCCCTTGGCGATGGCCGTGTTCGTGAGAGCCGTCTTGAGGGCGCGCAGGGTATTGAGGGTAACGGAGTCTTTTGCTTTCATGGCGGTTTTCATCCCCTCCATGATTTGGTCGGAAATCGTGTTCATATCTCCATTAACTAAGCGCATCCCCAGGTGTACTTCAAGCCGTAAATTGAAAAAGGCCGCCAGCGCGGGGAATGCCGCCGGCGGCCCGGATAAGGGGAATAAAAGCGGAACAGCCGTGTTTATTTTTTTCCGCCAATGGGCATGATGTGGATTTTCTTTTCCGTCATGCCCGGAACCACCATCATGGAGTCATACAGGATAAAGTCCGCCGCCCCTTCAACAGGGCCGGTGGCTACCGGGGCGGAACGCCCCGTCTTCAAATCCAGCCTGCGGACAGCTTCCGGTTTTTTATCCTTGGACCAGTCACTGTAGTAAAGGGCGTTGTCACGGTAAACCAGTCCGTCATACTGTCCCCGTTCCTTGGAAAGTTCCGTAACTTCCCGGGAAACGGGGTTAATGGAGAGCAGGCGTCCGCTGGGTTTGCCTTTTTCATCCGTTGCGTATTCGCAGAGGTAAATGACCTTTCTTTCCGGGTCCCAGGCCAGGCCGTTCGGCTTGTAGATGGGTTGTTTGGTGACCAGTTCCCCATAAGAGCTGGTATTCGTGTCCACATAGAAGATCTGGTTGGTATCCGTGGAGGAAACCATGAGCCTGCCATTGATGAACGCCAGGTCATTGAGGAATTTCATGCGGGATGGGGACAAGTCCACGTATCCTTCAATAGCGCCGGTCTTGGCGTTTATTTTGAATACCATGTCCACGTCCGTGCAGTAAAGGAAGCCGTCCTGATACAGCAACCCCTTCGGCGCGTCCAGGGTATCTACGTCCGTGATTTTTTTCGGCTCTGTGGAACCGTGCGGAATGACGCCCAGGTAGCCGTCCTTGTCTTTTTCCGTAGGCGTGAGCCTGGAGCCGATGCAGGTGAAATAGATATTGCCCTCGGCATCCGCTGCAACGCTTTCCGGATGGCCGTCAATGGCAATGGTGTTTTTTTCCAGGGCGGGCAGCGGTTCAACGGGGGCCGGCTGTTTTTTTGTCGGCGGCGCGGCCAGCGCGCTGCACGCCAGGCAAAGAAGGAGTAATGTCGCTTTCATGGGGTGGTGTAAGAGTTTTGAACCTTATGGCATGGGAGCAATGGAAAAGCAAGCCCCGCAGAGGCTGGCAGGCTGATGGGCGGAGTTGCACCCCGTTCGGGCAAACGGGGCGCTTCCCGTGTTAGATGGTTCCTGCATCCAGATTATTGGGCTGGGGCATGTTTTCCATGCGGATAGAACGGTTGACCGCGTTCAGGTAGGCCCGGGCGGAAGCTTCAATGACATCTGTGGAGGCTCCCTTGCCCACAATGGGCTTGGGCTGGCCGAAGTCCACATGCACTGTTACTTCTCCCAGAGCGTCCTTCCCTTCGGAAGCGGCGTTGACGCTGTAGCCTTTCAGCGTACCTTTACGTCTGGTGATGCGCTCAATGGCTTTGATAACGGCGTCCACGGCACCATTGCCCGTGGAGCTGTCTTCAAATTTCTTGCCTTCCTTGAGCAGTCCCACCGTAGCCGTGGGCCGCGCGTGGCTGCCTGCCACGAATTGCAGGAAGTCCAGTTCCCACAGGCCGGTGGAGGCATGCAGGGAGTCGTCCACAATGGCGGAAAGATCATCATCATAAACGAATTTTTTGGAGTCGCCCACTTTCTTGAAGCGTTCAAAGACGGTGTTGACTTCCTCTTCCGTAAGGACATGACCCAGCTGTTCCAGCCTGGATTTGACGGCAGCTCGTCCGGAATGCTTGGTGAGCGGGAGTTCCGTGGCTCCCCAGCCGACCGCCTGCGGGTCCATGACTTCATAGGTTTCCCGGCAGTTGAGGATGCCGTGCTGGTGGATGCCTGAAGAGTGGGCGAAAGCGTTTTCCCCCACGATGGCTTTGGACCGCTGCACCTGCATGCCGCTCATGCGGGCCACGATGCGGGAAGTGCGGACGATTTCCTTCGTGTTGATGTTGTCCGTGACGTCTCCGAATTGTCCGGCGCGGGTGCGCAGGGCCATGATGACCTCTTCCAGAGCCACGTTTCCGGCGCGTTCGCCGATGCCGTTAATGGTTCCTTCCACTTGGCGGGCTCCGGCGCGGACGGCTGCCAGGGAGTTGGCTACGGCCAGGCCAAGGTCATTGTGGCAATGCACGGAGATGACGGCTTTGCCGATGTTCGGCACATTTTCCTTCAGGTGGCGGATGATGCGGTAGAACTCGTCCGGTGTGGTGTAGCCCACGGTATCCGGAATGTTGACGGTAGTGGCGCCGGCATCGATGACTGTTTCCACGACTTTGGTCAGGAAGTCCAGGTCTGTGCGGGAAGCGTCCTCCGGGGAAAATTCCACGTCCTGGACAAATTGTTTGGCATAGGATACGCCTTCCGCGGCCATGCGCAGGATTTCGGATTCCGCTTTTTTCAGTTTGAACTGCATGTGCAGCTTGCTGGTGGCCAGGAAAATGTGGATGCGGGCACGTTCCCCGGCGGGTTCCAGGGCTTTGGCCGCCGCTTCAATGTCCGCCTTTACGCAGCGGGCCAGCCCTGCGATGCGGCATTTTTTGATTTCGCGGGCGATGGTGTGCACGGCTTCAAAATCGCCGTCGGAGATGCAGGGAAAGCCGGCTTCAATCACGTCCATGCCCAGCCGTTCCATTTGACGCGCCACTTCCAGCTTTTCGCGTAGGTTCATGGATGCTCCGGGGCATTGTTCTCCATCGCGCAGGGTAGTGTCAAAAAAGTAGATTTGATCGGACATAGGTTAATGATGTTAAGCAATGGCATGATAATGTTTTGCTCCGGCAACGCAAGCCCTACGCGCTGCATGCTTTCACAGAGCGTCCGGGCGGCGGAAGAGGGGCCGCCGGAGAGAAGAATGACGGAACCGCTCTTTGCTTAAAAGGAGGAGCTTTGTAGGATGGAAGGGTGAAGATCAGATTTTACCTGAATGACCAGGCGGAGCGCATTATGGCTCTGTGGAGCGAAAGCCGCGGGGAATACCTGGCGGCGGACTCCGTGCTTGCCGAGGCTGATGCCTGCATTTGCGGAGAAACGGGTTCCTGCGGAGAGGAAATGAAGCGCATTGCCGCGTTTCTGGATAGTGCCGCCGCCAAAGCAGTCAACCCTGAATGGATGATTGATACCGCGCTGCCCTGTTCCCCTTCCAAGCTGGTGTGCCTGGGAAAAAGTTATGCAGACCATGCGAAGGAGTTTGACGGGGATTCCGTGCAGGAACCGGCTGTTTTTCTGAAGTCGCCTTCCGCCATTACTTCCTGCAGTGATGTTGTTTTGTATCCGCCCGGCTGCGACAAGCTGGATTATGAGATTGAATTGGCCGTCGTGATTAAGGATGTGCTGAAAAACGCTTCCCCGGAGGAGGCCGCACGGGCTATCAGCGGCTATACCCTGATGTGCGACTATTCGGAAAGGGCCAACCAGCTGGAACATGGCGGGCAGTGGACCAAGGGGAAGAGCTATGACAGCTTTGCCCCGATGGGGCCCACGTTCATTTCCGCTGATGAACTTGGGGACGGCTCCGGCATTCCTCTGGAATTGAAAGTGAACGGGGAAGTGCGCCAGAGCGGCAATACGGACGGCTTGATCTGGCCTGTTCCGCGTCTGATTGCCTATGTTTCCCGGTTCATGACCTTATGGCCCGGAGATGTGGTTTCCACCGGCACTCCGGGAGGCGTGGGGATGGGGATGAAGCCTCCGGTATATTTGAAACCCGGGGATGTGGTGGAATGGGGAAGCCCCGCTTTTGGCTTCGCTTCCCAGGCTGTGGTGATTGATGATGAGGGGTAGGGGAATGGTTCTCCGGCCTTGTTGAATGTGGAGGGGGGAAGGGAAAGTTCTGTCCCTTCCCGCTTCTGCGTATTTCTTCTGTATCCGGCGCATTGTTTTCCCGTGGAACGGAGCCGCCGGTGCTGCGTGGGCGGCAAATGACGCCTGCGCACGTGGGCAGGGCGTTGTTTTCTCTTGATTACTTCGCCGCGGTTTAGTGAAGTGGCCGCGTGAAAAATGTGGTTTTGTACGTGGTCATGGTGACCGGGCTGACGGCCCTCTTCGTTTGGCTGAAAGGCAGGAATGCGGAACGTGACCCTGCTTCCTCCGCCATGGTTGTGTCTCCGGAAGGCGCCGCCGCGCGTCCTGTTGTGCTGGTGGATGTCCGGACTCTGGATGAGTACCGCACGGGACATAAGGAGGGCGCCTTGAATATTCCGGCAGATGAGGTGGAACAACTGGCCCCCCGGCTTCTTCCTGATAAGAACGCCGTGATTATGCTGTATTGCCGTACGGGAAAGAGAGCGGACAAGGCGCTGGAAGCGCTCAGGAAGATGGGTTATTCCCATGTGGAAAACCTGCACCGGTTTGAAATGTAGCTTTCGGCCCGGTTGGGCCGAACGGAGATTCCGGGAGGCGCCGGCCATGCCGCCTTCTGGTTCGGACGGCGGAGTTTTCTAACGTAAAAGGCACGAAATCAATGAGGAATAAGCCGGAAAGCAAATGAAATTGAAGCTGTTCATTCTTTAACCAGTTCCAATTTCCCATTGGAAGATTTTCCTCCCATGGGGCGGACCCTGGCTCTGAGGGAGCATCCGTTGTTGGCATGAATCCCCTTGGGAAGGGAAAGCTGATAGAAATTTCCATGGGAAGGCTTGCCTGCCAATCCGGCATGCTGGTCGCGGGCGATCACTTTGCCGTTTTCCAGGAGTTCGACGCCTTCTATTTCCAGAGCATGGTTTCCGGAAGTGAAAATGAACCGCACTCCGCGGAGTTTTTCAAGATCGGCGGAAGAAACGGGCCACTCCAGGTAACTCCATTCTGCGGCTACCGTCGCGGACGTCCAGGTTCCTATAATTGATCCGCCTGCTTTTCTTTTCAGGGAAGAAGGAAGAGAGGGCACCTCCCGGACGGCCTGGCGGCAGGCTTGGAGCAAATCCTCTGGCGCATGTGCGGCGCTTACGCCGGTGGAACGGACCCATTTTTCCTCCCATGCACCCATATCCGGATTTTTGCCGGAAAGCCGGCTTTGCATGAAATGTTCCCAGCGCGGCAGGTAATAGTCCCGAATAAGGCCGCTCCATATTCTGGCGGCGTAGTCGTCTATGGGAGGCCCCCACCTGGTCACCAGCCGTCTGGCGTTTTTTTCATATTCGTCTTTTTCCTCCGGAGAAGTTCCGTGAGACCGGGCAAACGATATCCAGCGCGACAGCCTCCATGTGGGGTGCCCTTCCAGAAGGGAATCTGCCAGAAGGGCGTATTTGCGGAAATAGGCCATGCATTTTTCCGCGTTTTCCTGATCCTGTTCGTCCAGAGCTTCCTGGGCGGCCCGGATGGCTTCATTCATGCGTATGCCAAGATAATGGGCTGCCATCTCAACGGCATCCTGGCGGAACAGGGGGGATTGTTCCAGGCCGCGGGTGTTGACGAACAGGGAGAGTCCCCGGAGAAAGTCTTCACTTGTGTCAACGGAACAGTTTCGGGTGCCGGGTTTCATTTGCCAGTTGAAACGGGGATGATCTTTTAGGTTGGAGTAAGCCGTACAGCGGAACAGCCTCCAGGCTTCCTTCAGGGTATCCGGATAATTTCCGTATCTGGCCCGGCAATAATTTTCCAGATATTGTTCCACGTTTTCCTGGCGGTTCCTCCATGCGGCATCCGTGATCAGTTCGTAGATCACATCGTTATTTTCTATTCCTTCCGGGGCCATGCCCATTCCTGAAAGACGCCCCCTGGCCGGAGAGTTCAAGGCTTCCAGGTGGCCGTTGGCGTAAAAATCCATTACTCCGGTCATGGCGCATTTGCCGCCCATGTTGGGAACCACGCTGTAAACCCACGGTTTATTGAAAAACCCCTTGAAAACGTCCCAGTTCATGCCGTTGCGCCAGAAGGTTTTGTTGTAATCCGCCGCCAGGTCCAGAAGGAGCATTTTATCGTCCGGAACCCTGCTGAGCAAGGCCTTCAGAGTATCTGCGTTCCAGATGTTGCGCTGGTATCCGAACATCCAGCCCTGCATCACCCATACCGCGTCCGGATTGTCAGAGGAAATGGAGCGGTAGATTTGTTCCCCAAGGGAGCTGAGCATGCTGTTGCGGGCTTCAATGCCTCCTTTGTTTGCAGGGAGTTCCATTTCATTGAAGGAGTCTGCGAGAAAATAGGTGTTTTTCCCGAATTCCTTCTGCCATTCCTGCATGTACAGGCGTCCTATTTTGAGGAACAGAGGCTCTTCCGGAGAAAGAAAATGGGCATGGTTTTTTTGGGGCCAGCCTCCCCAGCCCAGCCGGTGAAGCTTCGCTTCCGGATAAAGGCGGAGGATTCCCCGGGGAACGAAACCGGAAAAAGCGGGGCAGATGGGGGACATGCCCAGGGATTTCATCCTGTGGAGAATGCGGTGCTGCAGGGCGATTTGTTCCTTGTGCCAGCTGGCGGGAAGGGTGCCGTCATGATTGACGATGTTTCCCATCCGCTGCCAGGGAAGATGGGCCGGCCCCGTGTAAAATTCTTCTATTTCTTTTTCCGTCAGCCCCAGTTGCTTCCAGACCCGGACGGCGATCCCCTCCGTGGCAACCAGAGCCAGGGGCATGTTGATGCCGTGCAGAGCCATCCAGTCTATTTCCTTTTCCCAGCGTTCCCAGGTCCAGTAGGGCATCGTGTATCCATAGGTGACCACATTGAAATAATAGTGGTTGCGGAAAGGAGAAACGATGCGGCGCGGCGCGGTGTCCGGCAGCTGTGCCGGCCAGCGAATGTCCTTGTTTTCCCAGGATACCATTCCCAGACGGTTCGTTTTCAGAAAATCATAGAATCCCCGGCAAAGGGCTGTGCCGCTGCTTCCCAGGATCGTCAGCACTCCTCCGGAGGCTTTCGTCTCGAAAACATCATATCCGTCTTCTTTTTCAATGGTTTCCAGGTGCAGTTTTTCCGGGGAGGCGGCCAGAGACGGCACAGTCCGTATGATGACTGCGCGGGCGGCTTCCCGTTCCCTGTTTTTCTGCATGTCTTCCGCGAATACATGCAGGCTTGCCATCATCAGAAAGATCAGAATTCTGGGAAAGGAGGAGACCATGCCCGTAAATACGCAGGGAGGGTCATTGTCCTTTCAGGGGATGGAAATGGCAGTTCCGCGGAATCCGGCCCAATGAAAAGGCCCCTGCATGTCAACATGCAGGGGCCCTGGTTGAAAAGCCTAAAAGCGTTTATTCCGCCTTGGGTTTCCGCGGCGTTCTCTTGCGCGGCGCTTTGGGCCTGGCTGGTTTTTTGTCCTTGATGTGCAGGAAAGTGAGCGTCTCTGTCCCGTCCGTTTCCACGGCTTCAATTTTATCGCCGGGTTTCACGTCTCCCCTCAGCAGGGATTCCGCCAGCGGGTCTTCCAGCAGGCGTTCGATGGCGCGGCGCATCGGGCGGGCGCCGTACTGCGGGTCATAGCCGTTCTTGATGATCAGGCTCAGAGCTTCCTGGCTCAGGGCAAGCGTGATATTCTTGGTCTTGAGACGGGAGATGAGCTTGTCCGCTTCCAGATGCACGATGCGTTCCAGGTCGTCCCGTTCCAGCATGCGGAAGACAGAAATGTCATCGAAGCGGTTCAGGAATTCCGGACGGAATTGCTTGCGCGCCGCTTCCAGAATCTTTTCCTTCATGGCGGCGTAGTCCGCGTTGTCGGCGGCCATGGCGCCGAAGCCCATGGTGCTCTGCCGTTTGGCGGAAGCGGCCCCCACATTGGAGGTCAGGATGATGATGGTGTTGCGGAAGTTGATCTTGCGTCCCAGCGAGTCTGTCACGCTGCCTTCTTCCAAAATCTGGAGAAGCAGGTTCATGACGTCCGGATGGGCCTTTTCCACTTCATCAAAGAGGATGACGGAGTAGGGCCTGCGCCGGACGGCTTCCGTGAGCTGTCCGCCTTCGTCATGGCCTACGTAGCCGGGAGGAGAACCGATGAGACGGGACGTGGTGTGTTTTTCCATGTACTCGCTCATGTCCACCTGAATCAGGGCGTCCGAGGTACCGAACATGATTTCCGCCAGATTGCGGGCCAGATAGGTTTTGCCCACGCCGGTGGGGCCCAGGAAGAGGAATGAGCCGATCGGGCGGCGCGGATCCTTGATATCCGCACGGCTGCGCCGCAGAGCGCGGGCGATGGCGGAAGCCGCCTCGTCCTGGCCGATGACTTTGCTTTTCAACTCTTCCTCCATCCGCAGAAGCTTGGTGGTTTCCTTTTCCTCCATCCGGGCCAGCGGGATGCCCGTCCATTTGGCGAGTACGCTCATCACGTCTTCATCCGTCACGGGAACGTAGTTGGTCTCATAGGAGTTGCGCCAGGTTTCCAGCATGTTCTGAAGTTCCGCCTTGGCTTGTTTTTCCTCGTCGCGCAGGCGGGCTGCTTCTTCAAAAAGCTGGGTTTCCACAGCCTTGTCCTTGCGTTCCTTGATTTCCGCAATGCGGATTTCCATGTTGCTGATGTGGTCCGGGCGGGTCATCTGGGAGACGCGCTTGCGCGCGCCCGCTTCATCCAGGATGTCAATGGCCTTGTCCGGCAGGAACCGGCCCGTCAAATAGCGGTGGGAGAGCTTGGCTGCGGCTTCAACGGCTTCCTTCGTATAATGCACCTTGTGATGTTCCTCATACTTGGGCTGGATGCCGGCAAGAATCTGGATGGTGTCCTCCACGGAGGGTTCCCCTACCTGCACCTGCTGGAAGCGGCGTTCCAGGGCGGCGTCCTTCTCAATGTGTTTCCTGTATTCGTTGAGCGTGGTGGCGCCTATGGCCTGGAGCTCACCCCGGGAGAGGGCGGGCTTGATGATGTTGGAGGCGTCCATGGAGCCTTCCGCGGAGCCGGCGCCTACAATGGTGTGCAGTTCATCAATGAAAAGGATGACATTGCCTTCCCGGCGTATTTCATCCATTACGGCCTTGAGCCGTTCCTCAAACTGGCCGCGGTATTTGGTGCCGGCCACCATCAGCGCCAGGTCCAGGGAGATGACCCTCTTGCTGCGCAGGAGCTCCGGAACATGGCCCTGGGCTATT
>OQVH01000888.1_pt1 | contig 21425 bp, 15 predicted proteins | sample 1691641 | NCBI WGS metagenome assembly OQVH01 (sample SAMN03418286, study PRJEB22391) | human gut metagenome | biome: human-gut; feature: organic feature; material: feces | host: Homo sapiens | place: Italy | collected 2013-04
TCCGGTGGTGGGAGCTATGGCAGAAGATAAATCCGGGAATATATGGATATGTACCGAAGGAGGGGGATTGGATTTATATCAACCGGGACAAGGGAAGTTCAAACATTTTAATGCGCATACCGGATATCATTTTAGTACGGATTATCTGAAAGATGTCGTTTTTGATGAGGCTAATAACTGCTTGTGGATCGCTGCAGACTTTACAAATAAAGTAAATTGTTTTCATCTTAATAACTATCGGAATGATATCTATAATCTCGAACCGCTTGGGAAAGAAAGTGTAGGAGAAGCCCTGTTTGCCTTGGCGGATACTCCTCGTAAATTGTATGTCGGGACAACATCCGCTATTGTGAGTTTGGATAAACAGACCTTGAAATCCGAGGTGTTGTTTCATCAGAAGGAACTGTTTACACATAATTATAACACCCTATTGCTTGATTCGAAAAACAGATTATGGTTTGCTGCCGACGACGGTTGTGTAGCCTATGCGATTGATGAAAAGCGGTTTGAAACCTATAGGATAAGTCTGAAGAAACGGGTCAGATCTCAAAAAGAGTTGGTCAATGTTATCTATGAAGATCGAAAGGGAAATATTTGGGTAGGGACACATGGCAACGGACTTTTCTTGCTGGATAAGAAAGAACGTTTGTTTCGTTTACATACTCCTGAAAGTGTGTTGTCGGGAGAAAATATCAGGGTACTGGGGGAAACCCCTTCCGGGAATTTGCTGATTGGAACCGGACATGGATTGTCAATGCTGGAACAGAAAGAGGGGAAAGTGATAAACTTCAATTCTAAAACCGGATTCCCGCTGACTCTTGTGAACCGGAAATCCATGCATGTATCCCGCAACCATGATATTTATATGGGAGGAGCTACCGGATTGGTAACCATTCGTGAAAGTAGTCTGTATTATCCTCCGAAAATATACGATCTGGAGTTGGCTCATTTGTATGTCAACAACAAAGAGATAACAACAGGCGATCAAACCGGTATTTTAAATAAATCCTTTGCCTATACCGGCCGGATCAAATTGAATTACTTGCAAAATGTGTTTTCTATCGGTTTCTCAACAGATAATTTTCTGCATATAGGCGGTGGTGAGGTAGAATATCGGTTGATGGGGTATAATGATGAATGGAGATATCGATAGAGTTGCTGACATATGGTTAAAGACAAATCTGAAAGCACATTATTTTATTTCCAATCAATACTGGAAAAGTAATTATGAATTAGTGAAAGAAATGATGTCACAATCCGAAGTCTATGTGTATGAAGATGATAAAATGATTCAAGGATTTGTAGGACTAAATGCTGAATATATCGAAGGTATTTTTGTCTCTGATGAAATGCAGTCATGTGGCATAGGTAAGCTTTTATTGGATTATATTAAGGATAAAAAAGTTAGCTTACGATTAAATGTATACCAGAAGAATGCCAGAGCAATTTCTTTTTACCAAAGAGAAGGGTTCATTATTCAATGTGAAGGTTTGGATGAAGCTACTGGTGAAAAAGAAAGGCCCGTATCCGTTCTGGATATGAGCCTTGCAAGAATTGGTGAATTGTAATCCTTGCTTTATGGAATGGAATTTTCTGATGTGTCAGTTTCTCGATTATAGTTGCGACACTGTCATATGGAGCGATTCCCATATCTGCGACCATATATAATGCCACTCCCATAGATGCCATCAGCTGAGCAAGCAGCAGTGCAAGGATACGCAGTGGCAGATTCATCTGAATCTGCACTACATCATTCGCTACATAACAAATAAAGTCTGCAATGTATCCGACAAGAATGCAAAGAAAGTAATCAAGAGTATGTTTAAAAATGTGGCAGACGGGAAAGACGTTGTTGTAACATTTCAGAATTAGAAGAAAATTAGATGAGAAGAGGCAAATTGTAGTAATTGGCATTTTATGAGCCGAAAAAGTATGTTATAATTGATGATTGAGAATAATTAACAAAAGGGAAATGGGTATGAAAAAAAAGGAAATAAATTATCAATTACTGATAAGAAGAATATGTCTTATCGTACTTGATATCATATGTATTATCGCAGCATCAATTCTGGCATTACTGACACGTTTTGAGTTCGATTTCAGCCAGATTCCGAAAGAATTCTTAAAAGTAATCTATAAATACGGACCATTCACCATAGTCATAACATTAATTATATTTTCACTTTTCCGTATCTACAGTAGTTTATGGGAGTACGCAGGGATTGAAGAAGTATTCAGTCTGATCGCAGCCTGTCTTGCGGCGGCCGTAGCGAAGATTGTCATCATCTTATTTACATGGAGCGTTATGCCAAGAAGCTGGTATGTACTGGATACAATTTATCTGATGATCCTGATCGGGGCAACAAGAGTATCTTACCGACTGATACGTCTGCGCAGACAGAACCGTACATTCCCATGGTCAAAGAGAAAGAAAGTCATGATCATCGGCGGAGGAGAGGCCGGAAGAAGTCTGATCACAGAGATCCAGAACAGTAAATATCTGGATCAGAAGGTTGTCTGTATCATAGACGATGATCCGTATAAGATCGGAAGATATATTAAGGGAGTCAAGGTTGTCGGTAATCGGAACAGTATTAAGAAAAGCGTCAAGAAATACAATGTCCAGCAGATCATCCTGACGATACCATCGGCAAATGCAGCAAAGATCAGACCAATCGTGGAGATCTGTCAGGATACAAACTGTGAACTTATGATCCTGCCGGGAGTATATCAGCTGGTCAACGGAGAGGTCAAGGCAAGTAAACTGCGTCCGGTGAATATTGATGACCTTCTGGGAAGAGATGAAGTCCATGTCAATCTGAACGAGGTCATGGATTATGTATCAGGAAGAGTGATCATGGTAACCGGCGGCGGAGGTTCGATCGGAAGTGAATTATGCAGACAGATCGCAAAGCACAGCCCGAAACAGCTGATCATCTTCGACATCTATGAGAACAATGCATATGATATCCAGCAGGAATTGTTAAGGGAACAGCCGAAGCTTGACCTGGTGGTGCTGATCGGTTCTGTACGTGATGAGAACCGTATCAACAGTATCTTCGAACAGTACCGTCCGGAGATCATCTATCATGCGGCAGCACATAAGCACGTGCCGCTTATGGAGGGCAGCCCGAACGAGGCTATCAAGAATAATGTCCTCGGAACTTATAATATGGTCAGAATGGCAGATAAATGGAATGCTAAGAGATTTGTACAGATATCTACAGATAAGGCTGTCAACCCAACGAATATCATGGGAGCTTCCAAGAGAATCTGTGAGATGATCATACAGACTTATAATAAAGAATCGAACACAGAATATGTAGCAGTGCGGTTCGGTAATGTACTTGGAAGTAACGGAAGTGTTATTCCGTTATTTAAAAAACAGATTGCAGAAGGAGGACCGGTAACCGTCACACATCCGGAGATCATCCGCTACTTTATGACGATTCCGGAAGCGGTATCACTGGTACTTCAGGCAGGTGCCTATGCCAAAGGCGGAGAGATCTTCGTCCTGGATATGGGAGAACCGGTAAAGATCCTTGATCTTGCAAGGAATATGATCCGGCTGTCAGGCTATAAAGTCGATCAGGATATCAAGATTGAATTCACGGGACTGCGTCCGGGAGAAAAATTATACGAAGAACTTCTGATGGACGAAGAAGGTATGACGGATACACCGAATAAGCTGATACATATCGGACATCCGATCGATGTAGATGAAGTCAAGCTCGCACATGCACTCAGAGTCCTTGAGAGCGCAGCACAGAATGAGACCGATGATATGCGTCTGATTGTGGAAAGCATCGTTCCGACCTATCATCCAAAATTAAATAAATCAACACAATAGAACCAGAGAATACAGGAGGCATAACAGATATGTTCAAAGAGGATCATTTGTCTTTCAGACAAAGGAAATATATGAAGGTTAAGAACATAATAGGAAGAGCTCTTGGAGGGATCGGTCTGGTGGTATTATCACCCGTCTATCTGGCAATTATTGTGGCGATCAAGAAAGAAGACGGGATCACAGCTCCTGTCTTTTTTTCGCAGAAAAGAGTAGGAATCCATAAGGAATATTTTAACCTGTACAAATTCCGCTCCATGCGCACAGATACGCCGCACGATAAGCCGACACACCTTCTGGAGAATCCAGATCAGTATATTACAAAAGTAGGACATTTTCTGCGAAAATCATCATTAGATGAACTTCCGCAGCTTTGGAATATTGCCAGAGGAGATATGGCTGTGATCGGACCAAGACCGGCACTTTGGAATCAGGATGACTTGATCGCAGAACGTGACAAGTACGGGGCTAATGATGTAAAACCGGGACTTACCGGATGGGCACAGATCAACGGAAGAGATGAACTTGAGATCCCTGTCAAAGCCAGACTGGACGGCGAGTATGTAAAAAAGATGGGGCCGCTTATGGATATCCGTTGCTTTATCGGAACGGTATTCTCCGTGCTTCGAAGTGACGGAGTCGTAGAAGGCGGAACCGGAGCAAAGAAGAAACTTATGGTCATCACCAATCATTCTTATATGCTGTGGCAGTTCAGAAGAGAATTGATCGGGAAACTTATGGAAGATTACGACGTGATCATCAGTACACCATTTGTAGGGCATGAGGATGATTTTAAAGCAATGGGATGTACGATGATCGAGACGGATGTGGACCGCCGTGGGATCAACCCGAAGACGGATATGAAGCTGTATCTGACCTACCGCCGGTTATTAAAAGAACATCACCCGGATATGGTAGTTACCTATTCGATCAAGCCTAATGTATATGCCGGATATGCCTGCCGACAGATGCGGATCCCATATTGTGTCAACGTACAGGGACTCGGAACTGCATTCCAGAAGAAGGGACTTCGGGAAATCGTTATAAGAATGTATAAAACAGCCTTAAAAAAGGCAAAGACAGTGTATTTCGAAAATAAGGGAAATGCGAAGGTGTTCCTGCAGGAGCAGATCATCCGTCGGGAACAGATGTGTCTGCTTAAAGGGGCAGGAGTAAATCTTAAGTATTATACTTATCAGAAATATCCGGAGAATGACAAAGTGCATTTCCTATATCTTGGAAGGATCATGAAGGAAAAAGGAATGGACGAACTGTTCTATGCAGTGAAAGAACTACAGCGAAAAGAAGTACCGTTCGTTCTGGATCTGGTAGGATTCTTCGAAGATGAATACAAAGAAAAGATTGATAAGCTGGTGGATGCAGGGATCGCAGTATTCCATGGATTCCAAGAAGATCCGAGACCATATTATGCCATGGCCGATTGTGTCGTGCTCCCAAGTTATCATGAAGGAATGTCAAATGTACTTCTGGAGGCAGCGGCAACCGGACGTCCGGTGATCACCAGCAATATTCCGGGCTGTAAGGAAGCCGTAGACGATGGTAAGAGCGGGCTTCTGTGTGAAGCAGAGGACTGGAATGATCTGTACCGTAAGATGAGTAAGATCGCCCGGATGAGCCGTATAGAACGCGAAGCAATGGGAGTATGCGGAAGAGATAAGATGGCGCGGGAATTCGATAAGGATAAGGTTGTGAAGAAGACGATACAGGGGATCGAGAGAGTATAATATAATCAAAGACGGTAAAAAGGAAACTCCTTTTTGGCAGGTGCCAGAAAGGAGTTTCCTTTTATTAAAGATTTTTATCTAAGCTTTTTTATCTACCTTATCTACGGAATCTTCTCTTACAGATCACAGCTGCGATCACAGCAAGTGCTGCCAGAGAAAGAAGTGTGTACATCCATACCGGTGACTGATCACCGGTTCTGGCTGCAGCTTTGTTAGCAGCTTTGCCGTTGGTTGATTTGTTAATATTTATATTCTTGGTTGTATTCTTGTTATTATTCAGGTTCTGATTCGGCTTCAGATTCTGTCCAGGATTATCGCTTCCAGGATCCGGTTTGTCAGGATTCTCCGGATTCGGATTCTCCGGGTCATCTTTGGCCTGGATCGTGTAAGTGGTCCATCCGCGTGCCAGAGGAAGCGAATAGGTCTCACCGTCTAAAGTAACCTTCTTACAAGGCTCGCCATACGCAGACACATCGTCCATGACAAGCTCCGCTTTCACATGATAAGTACCTGCCTTGGAAGGAACTTCGGAAAGTTCTTCTCCGACAGCACCGTTATCATCTGCATAGTAAGTCATCTTATAAGCAACGCCCTCTACCTCTTTGCCCAATACATAAGTATGGAAATATGGTGCAAGGTCGATCGGAGATCCGTTCTCCGTAAATGTCTCGTCATACGCACGGCTTAATACCGGAGCGTAATCAGATCCATACCAGGTGTAATAAAGTGCTTTCAGGAATTCGGTTCTTTCCGCATCTTTCTCGGCGTCTGTAGAAGGAGTATAGCCTTCTTCGTGGTTAGTGAAGTAATTGCGTAATTCATTTGCCGCAAACTGCATGCCGGCCTCATCTGCTGTCGTGTAGATGGTGAAACGCTTGTTCTTGAATGTAGTACCTGTCTTGACATTCTTATCATTTACAATAACGATATTGGCCTTGTAGTAAGATGTGATGACATTATTACCAATGTACATTGCACCGGCGGTACTTTCGTCTGTCGGAACAATCTTACCATTCTTGTCATAAGTCAGTTTGTAGTAAGTATCTTTGGCTTTCTGACCGATGCCGGATTCATTGGATACGGTCTCTACCGTGTGATAGTTAAAGTACGTGTCAGCTTCTTTGAAAGGTTCTGTAGAACGGAAATACTTCACAAAGTCTTTTGCAACATCTTCAAACTGAGACTGATCGCCGGCTGTGTAACCTTCTCCTGAGAATACGATCGTCTTATTGTTATAATAAGGCATAGCACCCGGATAATCGGCTGTATCGTTATTCTGAAGGGTCGTAGACTTGAAGGTGATCTCATAGTCTTTGGTCTTGCTGCTGATCGCAGTTCCTGTGGCTTTGTCATAAGCGGTAAGGGTTACGCTGTAACGGCCAGGAGTTACCGGTGCTTCGTCGCTGTCATAGTCATAAGTGATCTCAGCGGCGTAAGGAACAGTTCCTTTATAATGTGCTTTTACCGTATAGTCTTTGTCATAATTAACGGTATAATTAAGGTCAGCAGGTTTGCCGTCGTATACCTTGGACGGAACATCGAGAGTGATGAGGTCCGGTAATTCGATCGTGTAGGAAGCTGTCTGACTGCATTTCTCATAGGTGCTGTTTCCGGCAAATGTAGCTTCGATGGTATAGGTTCCGGCTTTGTCAGGAATACCGGATACTACGTTGCCATCCGAATCCTTGTAAGTAAGCGTTAAAGCATCACCGAGCTTGTCGCCTGTAGTCTCATTCTTGCCTCTGCGGAGGATAAAGTATTCACGCATATCTTTGCCTGTGTCAGACTCATAGAACATGTCTGCATAAGGCTGGAAGAATAACTTCGTTACATTCGAATCCTGACAGAAGGTCTTGCGGATCTGTTCTTTACACACTTCACAGAAAGCATACTGCTTGCCAAGGAAACGCATCTTACAATTCTGGTGTGGACGGTACCATCCGTTACCGCCATTGTCATATTCATAGACACCGACACCATTCTTACCGATGAAGCGTGACCAGCGGACCTTTGCCGGATCAGACTCAGCTGTCATATTCGGCATCTCGGCCGCATAGCTTGCACCTGCGAAATATTCATCCGAAAGTTTGGCAGTGGTGTGTCCAAGCTCGTGAAGCATCATCTCGAGTGATTCATTATTAAGAGAAGCAACACATACATCTCCGCCGCTTCCGCCGTATGTAGTAGCATTGACGATTACAACATTAAAGTCTGCTGCAGGAAGGTACTGATCTGATAACTGCTTTGCTTTCTTAGATCCATCTGAACTGATCGTAAGAAGACGCTGCATACCGCCTGACCAGAATGAAGATCCGAAGTAGGTGTCGCGTGTGTCTGCGTTCGCCTGCTCCTGGTTGATCGCTGTGTCTGCTTTTGCGCCCGATTCGTTCGATACAACTCCGAGAGCGTAGATCTTGATCGTATCTTTGAACTCATCCCAAGGAGAAGTATCCATCAGATAATCCGCGGTATTCTGAGCATTGGTATAGAACGAATCCTGCTCGGAAGCAGTGAAGCCGTCGCCGAAGATCAGCAGGACGAAAGCATCTTCGTCAGCCAGACTCTTGTCACCGTATACGAGGTGAGGAGTCTTGTCCGGAATCGGATCGGTAACTGCATCGTCAGCTGCCTTTGCTTCCTTTGTCTCCTTCACGTCCTGCTTAGAAGCTTCCTTACCGGATGAAGCATCTGTTGCAGAAGTACCGGCTACAGAATCTGAAACGGAATCGGGAGTGGTCAGGTTTGCATCGGTGGTCGCTGCATCTGTGGAATCCGTTACGTCCTTAACTTCCGGTGTCTCAGGACTTACAGTCTGTTCTTCGGAAGTAACCGGATCGGCTGCGAATGCATGACCAGGCGGTACCAGTAATGAAGAAATTACCAGTGCGCCCGCCAGGACAGGAGCAAATCTCTTTTTCCAATAACTTTTTCTAAACATATAGGCCTCCTTTCAGTAATGCCAATGTGTGTTGGGCGTTACACGATAATTATCTCCCTTACATCATGTAAACACTAAATGTGTTAAAGTCAACATATCATATAAAATGCACAAATGCAATAGGAAAAGTTGGAATAATATGGTTAAAATGACGAAAAGAATAGAAAAAGGAGATACATGAGAAAACGTGAAGTGTTATGAATGGAAAAGAAGGTGATATAAAACTTGTAGGGGTAGAAATGGAATATGAGAGGTAAATAAGAAAAAACGTTATAAATTACGAGATATCGGTACAAATGGTGAGTTATGCTTATCGTGCTGTATTGGAATATTAAGGAATATATGGTAGAATTAAGTGTTGAAAAACGCATGAAGCAGGTAAGAGAATCCCTGCAATATCAATCAATTATTTGGAGAAGAATATGGACAAGAATTATATATTGATAATCGGATGGGTTGCCGTGATGGCGATGCTGTCTGTGTTGACATCGGTGAAACGAGTGGAGACGGTGTGTGGGAAAAAAGAATATCGGTGGAGACCGGTGTGGGCGGTTGTGACATTCTTACCGTTGATTATATGGTGTGGATATAGAGAAAATATAGGCGATACGTGGGCATACAAAAAAAGCTTTTCCGAAATGCCGGTAAGTTTAGGTGGTATGGCGTCTTATATGGCAACAGTAAAGAAGGATAAAGGCTTCTATTTTGTGTCAGCGGTCATCAAATGTATTGTAGGAAATCACGTTAATATATATTTTATAGTATTAGCTGCGATTCAGGCGGGGGTGCTGATATATGTATATCGTAAATATTCCAGCAGATATCTGGTAAGCTTTTTCTTATTTATTGCTTCGACGGATTACATTTCATGGATGTTCAATGGTATCCGACAGTTTCTGGCGGTTACGATTACGTTCATAGGAATTAAATTTATACTGGATAAGAAGTACGCAAAAGCAATTATTTTAATTCTGATTGCCTCATTGATGCATCAGAGCGCTTTACTGGTTATTCCATTTATCTTCATTGCACAGGGAAAGGCATGGAATAAAAAGACATTACTTTTTATGGTTGCAGTTATTGCAATTGTGGCTGGTATTGGGCAGTTTACAAATGTGTTGGATTCTATGTTAGCCGAGACGCAATATAAAAATGTTGTGTCTGACTGGCAGAGTTGGAATGATAATGGAACGAATGCATTGCGTGTATTAGTGTATGCAGTGCCATCGGTACTGTCTTTAATAGGATTAAGATTTATACGGAATGAAGATGATAAAGTTATTAATCTGTGTACGAATATGTCAATCGTATCTGTTGGATTCTATATAGTATCTATGTTCACAAGTGGAATATTTATTGGTCGTCTTCCAATTTATTTCTCGTTATATAGTTATATCTTATTGCCATGGGAGATTGATCATATGTTTACCAAACGATCAGCAAGATTGATTTATGTTGTAATGGTAGTGGGGTATCTGGGATTCTATTTGTATAGTGTTAATAATCTTTTGGGATAGAGGGAGAATAATGATTCGAGTATTACATGTTGTTACATATATGGGGCGCGGAGGTCTTGAGACGATGCTTATGAATTATTATCGTCATATAGATCGAAGTAAAGTACAGTTCGATTTCCTAGTGCATAGAGAATTTGAAGCGGATTATGACGAGGAAATAAAGTCTTTAGGCGGAAGAATCTATCACGTATCAAGGCTTGTGCCGTGGAGTAGAAGATACAAAGCAGAATTGAGACGCTTTTTTAGAACTCATCCGGAATATAAGATTGTACATGTACATCAGGACTGCCTGAGTTCTGTAGCGTTGCAATGTGCGAAAGATTGCGGAGTTCCGGTTCGAATTGCGCATAGCCATTCTAGTAGTGCTGTAAAGAATATAAAATATCCAATAAAATTATATTATATGAAAAAGATTCCTCGATTTGCGACAGATCTTTTTGCATGTGGAAAACAGGCGGGAGATTGGATGTTTTCTGGAAAGAAATATCAAATCATAAGAAATGCGATAGATACAGAGAAGTATCTTTATACTACAACGGTGAATAAAAGCGTTCGTGAAGAGTTGGGATTATTGGGAAAAATAGTTATCGGTCATGTTGGAAATTTTACACCGGCTAAAAATCATATATTTTTATTGGAGATATTTAAAGAAATTCTAAAAAAATCACCAGATTCAAAGTTACTTCTGGTCGGTGGAGGTGATGGACTTATTACCGCTAAAGAAAAGGCAGAAAGTATGGGAATTGCAGACAATGTTGTTTTTACAGGGATTCGTTCCGATGTTAATAGATTAATGCAGGCAATGGATGTTTTTGTATTTCCATCATTGTATGAGGGATTACCGGTAACCATGATTGAGGCGCAAGCATCAGGAATGCAGTGTATTATATCTGATAGAGTTTCAAAAGAATGTATAGTTACGAAAGGACTGGTAATACGAAAGAGATTGAGTGATAGTGTAGAAAATTGGGCAAATTATATACTGCAGAAATCAGAAAAAACGCATGAGAATCATATTAGAGAAATCGCAAATGCAGGATATGATATTAGTGTAGCTGCAAAACAATTAGAATGTTTTTACATTAAAAAAACAGGGGAAGAGAAATGGTATTTTTAACAGTTTTTACACCGGCTTATAATAGAGCAAGTACATTGCCGAGAACTTATGAAAGCTTGTGTGATCAAGAATGTAAAGAATTTATTTGGCTGATTGTAGATGATGGTTCTACTGATGAAACTGCAAGTCTGGTAAAAGAGTGGCAGAAAAAAGAAAATGGATTTGAAATACAATATATTTATAAAAAAAATGGTGGAATGCATACAGCTCATAATGTTGCGTATGAGAATATACATACAGAATTAAATGTATGTATCGATTCTGATGATAGAATGGCAAAAGGAGCTGTGAAAAAAATAAAAACTGCTTGGTTGAAAGTAAGAAATAAAAATTATGCCGGTTTGATAGGACTGGATGCAGACATGAATACCGGAAGAATCATAGGAAAAGGCTTTCCGGATGGATTAAAAGAGACCACACTTGGAGGTTATTATGCATCTGGTGGAGAGGGAGATAAAAAATTAGTTTATCGTACAGATGTTATCAACAGTGTTCCACAGTATCCAGTATTTGAAGGCGAAAAGTATGTTGGATTGGTGTATAAATACACATTAATTGATCAAAAATATAAGCTTTTTGTGATGAATGATGTGTTATGTGATGTTGAATATCAAACGGATGGCTCGAGCAATACGATGTTCCGGCAATATTTGAAAAATCCTAAAGGTTTTGCTTTTTTGAGAAAGGTGGCAATGACTTATCCGACCAGTAAGAAGAGATTGATTCGGGACTGCATACATTATTGCTCTAGTAGTTTGATTGCAGGAAATAAAAAGTATATTGTTGAATCACCAAGAAAATTACTTACCGTTTTATGTACACCATTGGGGTGTATATTAACGTCTATTATTAGAAAAAAAGCAATTAATAATTAGCACGTGATATACATGCGTTGTTACGATAGTATATAATAAAAATTAAGAGCGCAGTATTCATTGAGAAGGTATTATTGAAGAATGGAGAAAATATGAAAAAAATATTGTTCCTTATACATGATCTTGGTCAGGGTGGAGCAGAAAAAGTATTAGTGAATCTTGTTAATAATATGGATCATACAAAATTCGATATAACCGTAATGACTTTATTTGATCATGGTGAGAATCGACAATTTTTAGGAGATAAAATACATTACAAAACATGGTGTAAGAAAATGATACCCGGAAATTCTCACATTATGAAATTACTGTCTCCGCAACAATTACACAAGTTAATTATCAAGGCTCATTACGATATAGAAGTTTCATATCTTGAAGGACCATGTGCAAGAATTATCAGTGGATGTACAGATGAATCAGTAAAGTTGGTTTCGTGGATTCACATTGAACAGCATACAACGAAACGGGCAATAGCATCATTTAGAAATCAGAAGGAAGCAGTGAAATGTTATAAGCGTTTTCACAAAATTGTTAGCGTTTCAAAAACAGTGGAAATGGATTTTCGAAAAATATTGAATATAGATGCGTCATATCAAGTCTTGTATAATACAAATGAAAGTAAAAAAATACGTGGGCTTTCAGAAGAGAGTATTACTATTGATATAGATCAAGAAAATACTGTGAATATTGTAGGCGTTGGAAAGTTATTAAAAAGTAAAGGCTTTGATAGAATCCTTCGTATAACAAAGCAACTGATAGCAGAAAACTATTCGGTACATACATATATACTCGGAGAAGGTCCTGAAAAAGAAACCCTACAAAATTATATAAAAGCTAATGGGTTGGGAAAAAATGTTACATTCCTTGGATATCAAATAAATCCATATAAATATATTAGTAGATGCGATCTTTTTGTATGTGCCAGTTATGCAGAAGGATTTTCTACAGCAACGACAGAAGCGTTAATATTGGGAGTACCAGTATGCACTGTTGAAGTTTCTGGAATGAAAGAAATGCTGGGAGAAAATAATGAATATGGAATTGTTACAGAAAATAATGATGAAGCATTATATGAAGGAATAAGATGTTTGGTAAAGTCGCCGGAATTGTTGAGACATTACAGAAAACAGGCGCAAAAAAGAGGAGACATGTTTAGTACGGAGAAAACAGTAGCAGAAGTTGAGAATATGTTATTGACGTTATAGGAAATGTAATAATATGAATGAAAAGATTTCAATAATAATACCAGTTTATAATTTGGAAAAGTACATAAAAAGAACTGCTGAAAGTGTGTTAAAGCAAACATATACCAATATAGAGGTAATAATAGTTGATGATGGATCAAGTGATGAAAGCTGGAAGATAATTCAAAAAATTGCAGATAAGGACAATAGAGTAATTCCAATACATCAAGAAAATGGTGGTGTTACAAGTGCCCGATTAAAAGGGGTTAGGCGTTCTACGGGAGAATGGATAGGGTTTGTAGATGGCGATGATGAAATAGAATCAGATATGTACGAAATCCTGTTAAATAATGCAAAGAAATATAATGCGGATATATCACACTGCGGATATCAAATGATTTTTGAAGATGGAAGAGTGAATTATTTTCATAACACAGGCTGTCTTGTACAACAAGACAGGACAACAGGTCTAAAAGATCTGTTGGACGGTTCGCTTGTGTAACAAGCTCTTTCATAAAAACTTGTTCCACAGCTTGTTACATTCGACGGTAATGAATGAAGATATTAAAATCAATGAAGATTTATTAATGAACTATCTTTTGTTTTTAAATGCAAAAGTATCAATATTTGAAGATAGATGCTTGTATCATTATATTGTAAGAAGCACATCGGCATCTAGAGAAAAGTTAAATGAATATAGGATTTTTGATCCGATTAGAGTAAAGAAAATTATTTTAACACTAGCAAAAGAAGAAATGTTTTTACCGACACAAAAAGCCTATATTAGAACATGTATTAATGTATATAACAGTATTGTTTTAGAAAAGAAAAATAAATATAAATCAGAAAAAAATGAAATAAGAAAATTAATCTGTGAAAAAAAGGAATGGTTTTACCTGTTAAGTAGGAAACAACAATTATTAGCACATTTAATATGTGAGGTACCAATAATGTATCCGATCTTATATAGGATATATGCAAAAATTTTGTTGAAAAATAAATATGTTTAAGAAAAGTATAGCATGTATACAAGCAGTGAAAATCATGATTGTGAAGTGTTAATAAGAATAACGGTTCGATTGCCAGGAGGTCTAGAAGATATAATGCTAGGATTATTGGCAAAAATGAAGATGTATATCGAGATGCGGCTAGAAAAGCTGGACAAGTGTTAAAATCAGAGAAAATTAAATGTGGAACAATAATATATTCGAGGATTTGATTAAAAGAAGAATACTGTGAAAACTCAGAATTGGTTTGCACTATTAAAATAAAGGCAAGAAAGTTGCTTAGGTAATCTCTGAGAGAAAGTTCGAAAAACATTCGTTAGATTAAAGGAAGTCAAACAGAATGAATACAATGATTAGTATAATTATACCGGTATATAAAGTTGAAAAATATTTGGATAAATGCATAAAAAGTATAGTTTCACAAACATATTCTAATTTAGAAATTATACTAGTAGATGATGGCTCACCAGATAAAAGTGGGCTTATTTGTGATAAGTGGGCAACATTAGATTCTAGGATAAGGGTAGTTCATCAAAAAAATGCGGGTGCTGGAGCAGCAAGAAATGTAGCGCTTAAACTGGCACAGGGGGAGTTCATTTCATTTGTAGATAGTGACGATTACTTGTCGGTAAATATGTTTAAAAATTTACTAAGCTATTTTGAAGAAGACATAGATATTGTGGAGTGTGAATTTATTTCTGTTGAAGAAGATGATGTATTATTTATAGACGAAAAGAGTGTACAGGCTAGAGTTTTTTCTTCAGAAGAAGCAATGAGAGAACATATTGCTGATCATTATTTTCGTCAGCTTATTTGGAATAAATTATACCGTCGAAGTTGTATCAAAAATGTGTATTTTCCAGAAGGAAAAAAGATTGATGATGAATTTTGGATGTATAAGGTAATAGGAAGAGCAAAACAATTAGTTCATTGTAATGAAAAATTATATGCATATAGACAACAGGACAACTCTGTAATGCACATGCTAAAACCAGAGAATAGGATTCAAGCGATAGAAGCCAAAGGATACCGTCATCAATACATTAAAGAAAAATTTCCAAGACTCACTTTAATGAGTTATGATTGTTTGGTGATGTCGTGTATTTACCAGATTCAGAGAGTTTATAGGACAGGAACTAAGGATGATGTGCAAAAAGTACTTGAATATAGTAAAAAAGTATTAAGAGAAAATGAGTTTAAAAAGAGAAAATTTAGAGGAATTCATGAAAAACAAGAAATATGGGTATCTATGGCGGAGATATCTTTAGCATTTACGTGTAGAATAAGAAACCTCTTAAAAATAGGCCTATAGCTCTTAGCTAAAATATGAGAGGATTAGTATATGAAAGCAAATAAAATTTCAGTAATTGTACCAGTGTTCAATGTTGAAAATTATTTAGAAAAATGTGTAAAAAGCATTATAGAGCAAACGTACAAAAATTTGGAAGTTATACTAGTGGACGATGGATCGACAGATAAATCAGGATTTCTTTGCGATGAATTGAAGAAACAAGATTATCGAATAAAAGTTATACATAAGACAAATGGAGGGTTGTCAGATGCTCGTAATGCAGGAATTCAGGTTTCAACTGGCAAATATCTTTCATTTATAGATAGTGATGATTACCTTGAGAGAACAGCATTAGAACAAATGATGCAAGCGATACTTATTTCTCATAGTGAAATAGCGATATGTAATATTATGCGTTTTTATGATGATGGGTGTACAGAAGAATTTTATAATCCAACAGATAATCAAGAAGTGTTGGAAGGGATAAGAAGGTTTGATACATTAAATCAGCCATCGGTATGTAATAAATTATTTGATGCAAAGTTGTTTGCAAATATCTCATTTCCATATGGAAAATTTTATGAAGACACGTATGTGTATCATGAATTATTGTATAAAGCTGATAAAGTAGTATTGACAGGAAAAACAGGATATTGGTATCTATCCAGAAAAGGGAGTATTTTAGGACGTTCGCAGTTTTCAAATAGATATTTTGATTTTATTGAGGCTGTTTATATGAGAGCGGATTTCTTAATCAAAAGAGATATACAGCCATATGGGGATGAAGCATTCTTAAGCTTATATGCAGCGTTAGCAAATGCTGAAAAAAATATAGATCATAAATTAAATAAAGATGATTTTCATAAGGTAAGAGAATACTATAGGCAGGTGTATAATCAAATTGATTATAAAAAAGCAAGATTTAACATAAAACAAATTGTTAGGATAGTATTATTGAGATATTTCCCAGGAATACACTCAAAATTATACTAGAAGGTAGTAAAAATGAATTTATTACAAAGAATTGAATGGAGAATATACAAAGAATTAAAAAAAAGAAGATTGAAAAATAAAATGCCGACAATTATTGCTTCAAATTGCAATGGAGAGTTTATATATTATGATATGGGGCTTCAATTTAGAACGCCGACAATTAATTTGAGCTTCGAAATGAATGATTATGTGAAAATGTTAGAAAATCTAAAATGGTATATGGAACAACCAATCTTACCGTATAATGATGAGAAATTTGATTTCCCAACAGGAAAGCTAGGGGATATTGAAATCCGATTTAATCATTATAAAACTTTTGACGAGGTGGTAGCTAAGTGGGATGAGCGCAAAAAAAGAATCAATTGGGATAATTTGTTTATATTGGGCATAGATGGTGATAATTGTACCTATGAAAGTATGCAGCAATTTGATAAATTGCCATATAAGAATAAAGTGATTTTTACACATAAGCAGTATCCAGAAATAAAATCTGCTTATTATATTCCTGGATTTGAGAACAAAGATGGTGTTGGTGTGCTTTTATATTTCAAAAAACAATTCCTAGTGAGAAGATATTTAGATGAGTTTGACTATATAGCCTTTTTAAACGGTGAAGGTATTAAAAGAAAGGGGAAGATATGATTCCTAAGATTATTCATTACTGTTGGGTTGGAAACGCTCCTAAACCTAAGTCTGTATTATATTGTATAGAAAGCTGGAAAAAATTTTGCCCAGATTATGAAATTCGAGAGTGGAATGAATCGAATTATGATTTTACAAAAAATAAATATATGAAGCAAGCGTATGAAGCAAAAAAATGGGGATTTGTTCCGGATTATGCAAGGCTAGATATTATATATGAGTATGGAGGAATATATCTAGATACGGATGTAGAGATAATTCGTAGTTTTGCATTAAGTGGAATCGATATGCTGGGATATGTGTTCAATGGTGATAATTCATCCGGCGGACAAGGATACGGCTATGGATACAGACGTTACGGCAATTACGGCAGTTATGGAAGCCACTACGGAAGTTATGGTAAATACGGAGCTTACGGTCACTATGGCAAGATGGAAAAAGGTTCGACGGACAAGTTTGGCCGTGTGATCAAGGACTAGGGGGACACAGACAGATGAAGTTTTTTCGAAAACACAAAAAACGTAAGATTGCAGGAATTATAATATTATTGATCGTATTGCTGATTGGCGGTATCTACGGGTCGATCTGGTGGAAATTCTACGGGGACTCTGTAGGGGTTGTGTCGGCAGACAAAGTAGATCCGAATGCAAAGAAAGTTAAGATCGCCAAAGAAAAGAAAAAAGACAAGGATGTATATAATGTCCTTCTGGTAGGTACGGATTCCAGAGATCCGGATGCGGACCGGGGACGTTCGGATAGTATGATGATGGTATCCTTTAACAAAAAAGAAGGAAAATCAACAGCAATCTCATTCCTGAGAGACTCGCTGGTTGATATTGACGGACATGGAAAGAGCCGTCTGGGCCATACTTATGCATACGGCGGAGTGGGACTTACGATCAACACGATCAATAAGACATATGATCTTGATATTCAGAATTATATTACGATCAGCTTTGATGATCTGGTAAATGTAATCGATGAGATTGGCGGTGTGACCGTATTCATCAGTGAAGAAGAGGCTGCTTATTACAGAGAGAATGGTATGCCGGATATTCAGGCCGGAGATGTGACACTGACCGGATCCCAGGCACTTGCGCATGCGAGAAACCGTACACTGGGCAATGATTTTGAAAGAACAAGACGTCAGAGAAGTGTAATGTATGGAATCTACCGTAAGATTATGGAGAAGAAGGATCCAAGCGCGTTACTGCCTCTGATCAATTACGCTGTAAATCATGTAAAGACGAATATGAGTGTATCGGAGATGTACTCTATGGCAAAAGATGTTCTGTCGGTAGATGATCTGAAGATGCAGCAGACATGCATTCCACAGGACGGAACGTATACAGATATCACTTATGAGGGTATGCAGGTACTGAAGGTTGATTTTGATGCGAATAAAAAGAAGATCGAGCAGTTGTTATATTAAAGTGATTTACAAAAGATGAATATAAGGGGACAGTAAACGGGCGAGTATAATGAAACAGAGCAAGAAAGTTGTGGCCAGGATTATAATATTGATCTTGGCCTTATTTACAGTAATACCGGGAACGGTAAGTCAGAAAGTATATGCGGAACCTGGTGGCAGCGAGAGCAATCAGGCGGCAGACGCATCAAAAGATGATTCCAATAAGAAGGAAGAGAAAAAAGAAGAAGACATGACGCCGGAAGAGCGGGAAAAGAAGGCAGAAGAAGATGCCTATAAGATGGAGATCCAGTCGAACGGTTGGAAGAACTGGCCAAAAGGACCGGGCACATACGGTGAAGCTGCAATCGTGATGGATGCGGGAACAGGAAGCATCTTATATGCGAAAAATATTGATGAACATGAGTACCCGGCAAGTATCACAAAAGTCCTGACCAGTCTTATTGCTTTAAAATACGGCAATCTGTCAGACAAGGTAACATTTTCCAATGACTGCATATCTTTTATGCAGCCGGGAGATTCTTCGGTTGGATTAAAAGAAGGTAATGTGATCTCGCTGGAACAGGCATTATATGCGACGCTGCTTGCCTCAGCGAATGAAGCAGCTTATGCGGTGGCGGAAAATGTCGGGAAAAATGCCGGACATGATTACAACTGGTTCATCCAGCAGATGAACGAAGAATGTAAAAGCCTTGGCGGCAATAATTCCAATTTCGTCAATGCGAACGGGCTTCATGATGACAATCATTATACATGTGCGCGCGATATGGCTTTGATCGGCAGAGAGATCTGGCGCTATCCGGAATTCCTGAAGATCTGTCAGGAGCAGAGTTATAAGATCCCGGCATCCGATACGACGGAAGAACATGTATTTCCACAGCATCATAAGATGCTGATCAAAGAAAATAAAAATTATTACCAGTATGCGGTTGCAGGAAAGACAGGATATACATCGAATGCATTATCTACGCTGATCACGTTGGCCGATAATGGCAATATGAAACTGGTATGTGTCGTACTTCGGACACATGGTGTGAATATATATCCGGATACGAAGAATCTGTTCGAATATGCATTTAACAATTTCCAGAAGATCCAGGTGGCAGATGAGAAGAAACCGGATGAAGTAGAGAAATTTATATCGGCTGCGGATAGCCAGAGTGCTGTATCGGCACAGTCAGATGGAAGTGAGGATACAGAATCCGTGCAGACAGGCGGAAATGAATATCAGCCGCTGGAGGACGGATATGTGATCCTGCCGAAGGATGTATCATACAAAGATATAGATTATGAAATTACGGATGTAGATGAAGATACCGGAGAGGGAACGATCCGGTATATATATGACGGCCATCAGGTTGGAAGTGCAACGGCAAAATTTACGGATAAGTATTTACAGAAAGTAAGCACCGGGAAAGAACGTGTGGACAATAAGCCGAAGGATGTGGATAATTCCGGTGATTCGAAGAAAAACGGTGGAAAATCAAGTGCAAAGAGTATCTGGAAGAATTTTCTGCAAAAAGTAAAAGCAGTATGGGATTTCGGACAGAAAAAATTTGCCGGAAAATCAAGTACAGAAAAATATATGATCGCCGGAGGATGTGTAGCACTGGTGATTATGATCTTCAGTCTGATCGTGCTGCTTATACGCCGTAGAAGATAAAAAATAGAAAATATATGAAAAATACGGAGAAAAACCGATTAAAAAAGGTAAAAACCCTTGACGGATTTTAGGATTACTGCATATAATAAGGAATGTGAAAAACGCTGACGAAGACAGTAGGATATAACAGAACGCAATAGCGAGCCGGGGATGGTGGAAGTCCGGTACAAGTAAGATATATCTGAATATCACTTCTGAGTTGCAGATTTTGAACGGTTTCAGGGTGTGAACAAAAGCCTGACTGCCAAGTAAAAACTGACGGCATTCCTCCGTTACAGGGAAGACATATGATGGTATGTTAGGTGGTTTATAAACGTAAGTACAGCTTTCGTCCTATACAGGGCGGAAGCTTTTTTAATTCTATGTTTTAATTTTATGGAGGTAAATATGTATAAGAAAGTTTCTACGGATCTTAATTTTGTAGACAGAGAAAAACAGACAGAGAAATTCTGGGAAGACAATGACATCTTCAGAAAAAGTATGCGTGACCGTGAAGGCAACGAGATCTATATGTTCTACGATGGCCCTCCGACAGCCAACGGAAAACCGCACATCGGACACGTTCTGACACGTGTTATCAAGGATATGATTCCAAGATACCGTACAATGAAAGGATACGAAGTTCCAAGAAAGGCCGGATGGGATACACACGGACTTCCTGTAGAGCTCGAAGTTGAGAAGCTTCTCGGACTGGACGGAAAAGACCAGATCGAAAAATACGGTATGGAACCATTCATCAAGAAATGTAAAGAGAGCGTATGGAAATACAAAGGTATGTGGGAGGATTTCTCTAATACCGTAGGTTTCTGGGCTGACATGGATGACCCATATGTAACATACGATAACAATTTCATCGAGTCTGAGTGGTGGGCACTCAAGAGAATCTGGGACAAGAAGCTCCTGTATAAAGGATTCAAGATCGTGCCATACTGTCCTCGCTGCGGAACTCCGCTTTCTGCACAGGAAGTAGCACAGGGCTATAAAGATGTAAAAGAACGTTCTGCAATCGTTCGTTTCAAAGTAGTAGGAGAGGATGCATACTTCCTCGCATGGACAACTACACCATGGACACTTCCATCCAACATCGCACTCTGCGTAAACCCGGAAGAAGACTATGCGAAAGTAAAAGCTGCTGACGGATATACTTACTACATGGCAGTAGCTCTTCTTGATACAG
>OQVH01000904.1_pt1 | contig 21250 bp, 13 predicted proteins | sample 1691641 | NCBI WGS metagenome assembly OQVH01 (sample SAMN03418286, study PRJEB22391) | human gut metagenome | biome: human-gut; feature: organic feature; material: feces | host: Homo sapiens | place: Italy | collected 2013-04
TAGGCATCAATAAAACCGGGAGAAATATAGACGGTGATCCGCTCATAGGGAAGAGAAGGATCCACCTGAACCCTGTGGATATCATTTCGGTTTACGAGGACAATGTCGTAAGGTTCCAAAGGATATGTCTTTCCTTCTACAAAGTATTGCACATTACCGGAAATAAAAATCGTGATTTTGTGGAATTCGTGGTAATGAAATTCAAATTCTGTGGAAATCTGATCGGTCAGATGAAAAATCTTAAAGTCACTGTTTAAGTATCCACGCTTATTGTATCCGCCCATAATAACCTCCTGAAAAATAAGATACTTTCAGTATAGAGCATTATTTGCAATATAGAAAGCATTTTCTCTATTCTATTTGAAGAAAATGCGGGATATAATAAAAACAGAGACAAATCAGGAAGCAATATCGAGGAGGCAGAAAAATGGATATCACATTAGAACGTTATCACGGGTTGGGAAACGATTATCTGGTCTATGATCCAAATAAAAATGAACTGGAGCTGAATGAAGAAAATGTGAAAATGCTCTGTAACCGGAATATGGGGCTTGGAGCAGACGGAATTCTGGAAGGACCGTTAATGGAAGAAAAGCAGATGGCAGTCCGTATCTGGAATCCGAACGGAAGCATTGCCGAAAAGAGCGGAAACGGTGTGCGGATTTTTGCCAAATATTTGAAAGATGCAGGATATGTACAGAAGAAGCATTATACAATGCTGACCGATGGCGGCGAGGTAGAAATCACTTACCTGAATGAAGAGGGAAGCAGGCTGAAGGTTTCTATGGGGAAACTGTCATTCTGGAGTGATGAAATCCCGGTGATCGGAGAGCGCAGACAGGTGATCAATGAGGATATGGTATTCGGGCGGACATTGTACCTGTGTATCCATCGGAAATCCGCATTGCGTGATCCCGATGCAGGAGATTTCAGAGCCACTGGTGTGCAAGATCGGAAGGGAGTCCGAGCGCGCAAGGTATTTCCCGAATCATATCAATACAGAACTCATGAATGTCATTGATATGAACAATATCGCAATTGAAACTTATGAAAGAGGAGCCGGATACACCATGGCAAACGGAACCGGAGCATGTGCGGCAGCAGGTGTTGCGTACAAACTGGGACTGACCTCTAACAAAGTAATCGTTCATATGCCGGGTGGAGAGCTTCAAGTAGAGATCGGAGATGACTGGGAAGCCTATATGACGGGAGATGTGTTCTATGTGGCAGCAGTAAAATTGAGCAGCGAATTTGTGGAAATGCTGCGTGCAGTATAGAAGAGAGAAGCAGAGGGCGGATGCTCTCTGCTTTTTTAATACAAGAAATTCTATTGCGGCCGGAACTCAGATGTGCTACGATATCTATAACAAAAGAGGAAAGGTGATAGTATGCTGATAACAGTTGATTTTAACAGCGAAGAGGCAATCTATATGCAGCTTCGCAATCAGATTATCATGGGCATTGCGACTTCGGTGATCAGAGAAGGAGATTCCCTGCCTTCTGTACGGCAGCTGGCAGATACTGTGGGAGTCAATATGCACACAGTGAATAAAGCGTATACTGTTTTAAAGCAGGAGGGATTTATCCAGCTGGACAGAAGACACGGGGCAGTGATTGCTCTGGATGCAGATAAGCTGCAGGCTTTGGAAGAGATGCGCGGACAGCTTCAGATCGTGCTGGCAAAGGCACATTGTAAGGAGATCACCAGAGAAGAAGTGCATGAACTGGTGGATGAGATATTTGATAATTATGAATAGCAGGAGGAGTATATGCAGAATCAATATACAAGACAGGCAGAACGTGCGATAAAATATGCAGCCAGGATGGCGAGAAAACTAAAGCATCCATATATCGGAACAGAGCATCTCCTTTTAGGACTGCGTAGCGAGATCACAGGTGTGGCAGGCCAGGTGCTGGCATCCCACGGAGTGGACGAAGAGCAGCTTCTGCATCTGATGGATGAGCTAATCGTTCCGGGAGAAGAGATTTTACAGCAGGATGATCCAAAAGAAAGTCCGAGACTGGAGTATATTCTGGAAAATGCAAAGAAAGAGGCGCTGCATCTGCGCACCGGAGATGTTGGAACAGAGCATTTGCTTTTGGCGATCATGCATGATGCAGACTGCGTGGCAGCCAGGATGCTGATCACCCTGAACATCAATTTGCAGAAGATCCTGCAGGATGTATTAAATGCGGCAGGGGTAGATGCAAAAGAATATCAGGAAGAGATTCAGGAAGACGGACGTACCAGAAGAGGCGCCGTTGACCAGAACTGTACAGATCTGACTGCCGAGGCAGCAGAAGGAAAACTGGATCCGGTGATCGGCAGAGAGGGTGAGATCTATCGTCTGATGCAGATTTTGAGCCGGCGCACCAAAAACAATCCTTGTCTGATCGGAGAACCGGGAGTCGGAAAGACCGCTGTGATAGAAGGATTTGCAGAACGGATCGCGGCAGAAGTTGTTCCGGAAGGGATGAAGGGAAAAAGAGTTCTGACTCTGGATCTGCCCGCGCTGATTGCAGGCTCCAAATACCGCGGAGAATTTGAAGAACGCATGAAAAGTCTGATTTCGGAAGTGAAAGCGGATGGAAACAGCATTTTATTTTTAGATGAGATTCACACCATGATCGGAGCGGGAGGCGCAGAAGGAGCCATTGATGCTTCCAGTATTTTAAAACCTTCACTTGCCAGAGGAGAGATTCAGCTGATCGGTGCAACGACCATTGCAGAGTATCGCAAATATATCGAAAAGGATGCGGCACTGGAGAGAAGATTCCAGCCGATCACGGTAGAAGAACCTTCGAAAGAGCAGTGTATGGAGATTTTACAGGGATTACAATCCCGTTATGAGTCACATCACCGGGTGACAATTTCAAAAGAGGCGCTAAAGGCAGCTGTAGAATTGTCAAAGCAATACATCACAGACAGAAATCTTCCGGACAAAGCAATTGATGTTCTGGATGAGGCTTGCTCAAAGGCCAGCCTGAAAGGATATAAAGTACCGGACAATCTGCAGCAGATGGAAGATGAGCTGAAAGAACTGGCAAAACAAAAAGAAGCGAGCATCCGCAAAGGGGATATGAAGGCAGCAGCAGATTTTCATGCAAGAGAGAAAGAGGCAGAGACAAAACTGGAAATGCTCAGAAAACGTTTCCACAAAAAACAGGCATCCGCACATCCGGAGGTAAGCGGAGATGATATTGCGGATGTCGTGTCAGTCTGGACGAAGATCCCGGTACAGAAATTAAAAGAGACAGATGCACACAGATTGCAGAAACTGGAAGAGACACTCCACAAAAGAGTAATCGGACAGGAGGAAGCAGTCAGCGCAGTCACGCGGGCAGTGAAGCGCGGACGTGTGGGATTAAAGAGCCCGAATCGTCCGATTGGTTCCTTCTTATTCCTCGGACCGACCGGTGTCGGTAAAACAGAGCTTTCCAAGGCTCTGGCAGAGGCTATGTTCGGTGGTCCAGCCTGCCACTACATCTGCAATCTCATTTTCACTGACGATCAGTCTGCGTGTTTCCTTTTCCTTCTGCCATTTCTCTAAAAGGGCAGCGATCTTTTCCCTCAGCTTTTCCTGCTTTTTCTTGATCTCCCCTGCCTTTTCATAAGCCTCCTCCCGGACAGCAGCCTCTTTTTCATCCTCCAGCTTTTCAATCTGAGCCTCTAACGCTTTGACCTTGTCCGGACGGGTATAGTTCATAAGCCGTACTCTGGAAGAAGCCTCGTCAATCAGGTCAATGGCCTTATCCGGCAGGAAGCGGTCATTGATGTACCGGCTGGACAGCTTTACCGCAGCCTCCAGGGCATCATCTGTGATCTCTACCTTATGATGATCTTCATAACGGCTTCTGAGCCCCTTTAAGATAGAAACGGATTCCTCCTCGCTGGGTTCGTCGATGGTAACGGGCTGGAAACGGCGTTCCAGAGCAGAGTCCTTTTCAATGTACTTTCGATACTCATTGATCGTGGTGGCTCCAATGAGCTGAAGCTCCCCTCTTGCCAGAGAAGGTTTTAAAATATTGGAAGCATCCATGGCTCCTTCTGCTCCTCCGGCGCCAATGATCGTATGGATTTCATCAATAAACAGAATAATCTGCCCTTCGCTTTTCTTGACTTCATCGAGTACCGCTTTCAAACGTTCCTCAAATTCGCCACGATACTTCGCACCTGCTACCAGTGCTCCCATATCCAGCGCAAAGATTTTCTTATCCTTTAAGCCCTCCGGTACATCGCCACGGACAATCCGTTCTGCCAGACCTTCGACAACGGCTGTTTTACCGACACCCGGTTCACCAATCAGCACCGGATTGTTTTTTGTTTTTCTTGAAAGAATCCGGATAACATTACGGATTTCATTATCCCTGCCGATAACCGGGTCTAACTTGCCGGACTTTGCCTTTTCAACTAAATCCTGTCCGTATTTTGCCAGTGTGTCATACGTTGCTTCCGGGTTATCACTTGTTACGGACTGATTACCACGGACCGTTGCCAGTACGGAAAGGAACGAATCTCTTGTAATACCGTAGGTCTTAAAAAGCTGCTTAATCTGCTTATTTGGTGATGCAATCATTGCCAGCATCAGATGTTCAACGGATACATACGCATCTCCCATGCGCTTTGCTTCGTCTTCGGCATTGATTAATACTTTGTTTAAGTCATTGCTCACGTAAAGCTGTACGTTGCCGGATACTTTTGTTTTTTGTGAAAGCAGTGTTTCAATATTGGAAATAAATGCTTCTTTATTAATCTGCATTTTTTCAATCAGGTTTGCAATCAGACTATCGTCTATTGTCATTAAGCTGTAAAGAAAATGTTCCTGGTCAATTTCCTGATTGCCATAATCGTAAGCAATCTTTTCACACTGGTTCACCGCTTCAATGGACTTCTGTGTAAACTTGTTAATGTTCATAGTTTCTGCCTCCTTTTTCTCATTCTCTATTGTATACAATCACTTTGAAACCATTCCTGCCAGCCTTTTTCTTCTTCGATTCATGCAGGATTTTTGTTTTTATGATTGCTGATTTATTGTTCTATTTGTTATGTAACACCCAAGGCTTAATTGTGTTATATCACATGTTGTTAGCACTGTCAAGAGGTGAGTGCTAATTTTTTGAAAAACTGCTATTTTTGCTGTTTGACACCAATTCCTGCTTTGTAAAACGTGACCGCAAAGCACACATAAAAATCCCACAGGTCGTCATTTCGCAGCCTGTGGGATTTTTCACTCAACTAATATGTGTGTTTTTTATGCTTTGATGAAACTTCCTGCTCACCTTCCATATGGTTTGCAGTTGCATTCACCTTCTGTACAACTTTCTTCTTTTTTAATGGATGTTTTGGATTCTTATCCATAACAATCGCTTCCTTTCATATTCATTCATTTATGTTGAGCAGCCTCATATGAAACTGTATCAGCCTTTAATTGTAAAACATCTGCTGTTTTCAACTTACTTTGCTTTCTCTTTTGTTCTATCTGTACTATAGCACCTATTATTAGTACTGTCAATACCGGAGTGCCAATTTTTTTAAAAATGGAGCAGTTCCATATTGGATTTCTGCTCCATTCCCATGATTTTATTATATTTTACTGGCAAAACCGCTATTTACCATATACCATTGTCCGCCATCATTATAGCTTCCTGTGTACTCAAAAGCGATTCTCCCGTCCTTAAAGAACCAGTCACCGTATTCATTACTGCCAATACCGGTAAATCCTAAATCCAGCTGTCCATTCTTAAAATACCACCAGCCGTACTCATTTAAAGCCATTCCGGTATAGTTAAAATCCAGTGTGCCATTGTTAAAGTACCACCAGCCATATTCATTTAATGCCATTCCGGTATAAGTGTCACTGATATATCCATCTGTAACATATACCCATGTACCACCATTTAATGTCATACCGGTAAATCCCGTATTTAAAATACCGTTCGTAAACAGCCATGTACCATATTCATTTGCAGCAAAACCGTTATAACCAAAATCAATCTGTCCGTTGTTAAAATACCACCAGCCGTATTCATTTGCCGCCATCCCGATATATGCAAAATCAATTCTGCCATTTTTAAAGTACCACCAGCCGTAGTCGTTTAATGCCATTCCGGTATAATCTGTCAGTACCTGTCCGTTCTGAACATAGAGCCACTCGTCATCCGGAATAATCATCCCTGTAAAACCGAAATTTAACTGTCCGTCCGTATAGAACCATGTTCCATATTCATTATTTGCAAGACCGTAAAATGTCGTATCCAGCTGTCCGTTGTTGAAGTACCACCAGCCGTACTCATTGCATGCCATACCTGTATATGTAAAGTCTACATCACCATTCTTGATATACCACCAGCCGTATTCATTTACTGCCATGCCACAGTAATCCGCTGCAATGGTATCATTTGCATAGTAATGCCAGTTACCATCTGCATCCTGACGCATTTCATAAATGACCTTTTCATCTGTTTCCGGCTTCTGTGTCGGGGCTTCTGTCGGCGCTTCCGTTGGTTTCGTTACTTCTGTTGGCGCTTCCGTCGGTTTCTGCGTTGGCTTTGGCGCTTCTGTTGTACCTTCGGTTGTACTTTCCGTTGGCTTTGACGCTTCTGTTGTACTTTCCGTTGTTGGCTGTGTTGCGTGTACAATTGTAACGCTTACCTGTGTACGGTTTCCGGCTTTATCAACGGCTGTGATTGTATGCGCTCCTTCAACATCTGTGACCGTATAACCTCCGTTTTCACGACCTGCTAAAACACCGTCAATCTCCACATAGTCCAGATTGTCATCGTTTACCGTAAACTGAACACTGCCGCCGTATGTTTCATTATGCTTTACGCCGCTGATAACCGGTGAAGAACCGTCAAATACCAGTCCGTCTGTAGACAGATAGGCTGTATTACCGCCCTTATCTGTAATTTTAACATAAACAATACATTTTTTATCCGGATCAATTGCAAAACGCTGTTCGTAAACCGTCCAGTCTGAAGCCTGAATATTTTGCACTTCTTCCAACGTCTTTGCTTCCTCTGAAATCAGATAAAAAACCTTATCGATACCCAGTCCCAGATCATCTGCATGAATACCGACTTCCTGTCTTTCCTTGAAAAACTTTCCAAATGTCACTGCATTGCAGAATACATTCCACTTATTTGTCGATACGGTAATCTCTCCTGTCGGAGCCGAAATGTCTTTATATTCTGCATTGATTTCGACATCACCGTCCGGCATGATAAATACAGCTGTCGCTGAATGGCTGTCCGTGTTCTCTGTAAAATCAAGTGCAGTATTGCCTGCCCACCGGTCAAATGCCATACCCTGTGCCGCACCTGCCGCAGTTATAGTGACAATGTCGCCTGCTGCATATTCTCCCGAACCGGTTCCATTGCCTACAATCACCTGATGCTTCTGCACCGGTTCAATATCTTTATCGGTAAATTCCACCGTACATTCTGCAAATATCTTATCTTTCTGGGCTTTTACCGCGCCGACTGTTTCAATATTGCCTTCATCATATCCGTTCGGGAAAAATAAAAAAGTATATGTTCCCGTCTTTGCCCCCGGATATGCTTCTAAAAAATAACGGTTTGGATAATTTTCTCCGTCCGTTACCAGCGCGACAGCTTCGCCCCAATTGGTTTCATTCAGACTTTCCGCATCTTCACTTTCCCAAAGTGACGTTTTCATAACCAAAACACTGCTTCCAAGCCAGTCGGTCACATCAGCACCGTCCATTAATACTCCCTGACTGTTATAACAGTCAATATCAAAATACACCGTATCATCAGGAATTGAGCCGTCTTCCTTTTGGAAAATGCGGTTGATATTTACCGTTTGCGGTGCAGACTGAATCACCAGTCTGCCAACAGATAAGTCTTCTTCCTCCGGCTGCTTTGTCGTTGCTGTCCAGTTCGACTGTGTGTCCACGGTATATTTAAAAAACCAGCCTGCTTTTACCGGTGCAAAGCTTTCCTTCGCTGCCTTGCCCTGCGCCGTTATATAAGTATAACCTTCCGTGAAAACGGATGGAAACAGCTTATTACCGACTGCCGCCTTTGTTGTACCTGTTACATCCTTATCAATAATGACCTGATTATCCTTTTTTAATACAATATAGCCGTCTGCGATATTGTCTGACGTCTGATTTCCGGTGAAATTTCCTTTAATTTCAACGAAGATACTTTCATCATACTCTGTCAGATTTAAAGAGGCTTTATTTTTTACCTCTATATTTTTTAAACTGCCGGATACCAGGCACAATTCCGCTTCATCATCCAATATAACATTTTCAACATTCTGGATATTGCCGTCTACAGAACATTTCTGCAAGGTCAGACTGGTGTTTTCATTGCCGTAAAAATCTTTTATTTTCGCACTGGCAATAATACTCTCTCCCATGCCTTTCAGCGTAATATCTGCACAGCTGTTATTTTCTGTATGAATTCCTTCACGAATAACCGTTTTTGCATCTGCATAAACTTCTGCGCTGCCTGTATATGCGGTTTTCCCATCACTCCCGGAATCATGGCTCATGTAAACGGCCTGAATCTTTGTATTTTCAACCGCATTGGTAACAGTCAATGATGCATTTTGTCCGACAACCGTATTTTTAAATCCGCCTGCATAGACTGTTGGGAGCAGTTCTTCTTCTGTTCCCCCAAAACCTCCCAGTCCGGAACCTGCACCACCTTTAACATACGTATCCACACTATCAAGTATCAGACTGTGTCCAGCCAGAAAAATCTCTCTATGTACGACGCTTTGTAAAGCATTCGTGGAAATAAAATGCAATTTTACATTTTGAATCGTAACATGATCACCGGTAAGCTGTACTGCACCTCTGATAATCAGTTCACTGCTGCTGTCCGCCCCTGTTATCGTCACATTTCCCGGTATCATAAGAGGTGTTCCCGCAGCATCCTCTGCAACCGTAATACTCCCACTGACAACAATTAAACTGCTGCCCGCCTGCAACGCCTGACGAAGCTGGCTTTCACTTGTAACAGTAACTGCCCCTGCACGTATATTCGCTGTATCTGCGTATGCATAAGTCATAAATGGAACAACTGTATTGGTTGTCATACACACTGCTGTCACTACGGCTGCTGCCGCAAAAATGCTTTTTCCTCTTGTAATGTTTTTTCTCAATAGCGCCTGCCTTTCCATACATTATTGTACATGTTTTATTCTTTCGTTTTTATAGTAGCAATTTAATATACCATATCTATTGATTGGTGTCTATAAAAAATTATTATTTTTTATCCTGATTTTTTATCCTGAAACATATTTTGCTATCGTTTCTATCAGCTTATCCGCATCCAGCGGCTTTGACACATGCTCATTCATTCCCGCCGCTTTGCAGTCTACCACATCATCTGAAAAAGCATTGGCCGTCATTGCTATGATTGGTATCGTCTTTGCATCCGGCCGCTGAAGCGCCCGGATATTTTTTGCCGTTTCAAGTCCGCTCATAACCGGCATCATCAAATCCATCAATATAATATCAAATGTGCCGGGTTCAGCCTGTTCAAACAACTCCAATGCTTCTTTTCCGTTCCATGCTTTTGTAACAATCATGCCTTCATTCTCACAGATGAAATCTGCAATTTCCATGTTAAGCACATTGTCTTCCGCCAGCAGAACTTTCATGCCGTCAAGTACAACAGTTTTTGCTTCTTCATCCTGCACTGTATACTGTTCCTTCTTCTTATCCACCTGAAACGGCAGTCTTATTACAAATGTTGTGCCTTTCCCTTTTTCACTGGTATAATCAATTGTTCCCTGCATTACCTCTACAATTTTTTTGACAATCGGAAGTCCCAGTCCCGTGCCGCTGTAAACGGTCTGCATCATCTCTTTTTCCTGGGCAAACGGTTCAAACATATGCTCCTGGAAATCTTTACTCATACCAATTCCTGTATCCTGACATATGAATTCCAGCATGACTCTGTTAAAATCAGATGTACTCTCCGTTTCTGTCACCGAGGTCGTCACCGAACCACCTTCTTTATTATACTTAATGGCATTTCCCATAATATTTAAAAGAATCTGCCGCAGATGTAACGGACTGCCGATTAAATGCCAGTGCATGATCTGTGTCTGTATCGGATAAAAACAGACATTTTTCTTTTTTGCCTGTACCGTTAAAATGGACGTTACTTCATTTAAAATATCCTGCAAATCAAAAGAATCTTCTGAAAGCTGGATTTGTCCGGATTCCAGTTTATTCATATCCAGAACATCATTGACCAGATCCAGCAGAAAGCCGGAAGCCTCCCAGACTTTTTCACGACAATCGCTCTGTTTTTCCAAATCATCCTTATAATACCTACCAATTTCTACCATACCCCTGATTCCGTTAATCGGTGTACGGATATCGTGGCTCATTCTGCGCAGAAAATCTGTCTTTGCTATATTGGCACGGACTGCTTCTTCCATGGACTGCTTTAATTTTAACTGATATTCCACCTCTTTTTTCTGCTGCGCTTCAATAATCTTTAGCTGCTCATTTAATTCCCGCATATGAACCCGCCCGGATTTATTTCTTGCCACCGTTGCAGCTGCCCAGATAAGCATAGAAATACATAATGCCAAAAGAACTGTCCTGCGTGTTGCCGCAAACACTTCTTTCTGTGGATAATATACGTATAAATTATAATCCCTGTATCGTGCTTTTCCGCCACAATAACGGTGTCCGTCACTTGTAAAATATACCAGATTATCTGAGCGTTCTATGGAACGTAATTCCTGTATAACCGGAATTTCCGTGGTTTGACAATTCTCGTATTGCGCATCATTTGTTCCGTAAATTTTATCATCAGCTGCTATAAAAAGAGTACCATTCATATTCATGGCATATCCGGCAAGCAGATTATTGACTGCCGCATAACTGTCTGTCAGACGGTCTGTATCCTGATAACAGTAGCAAAATACAACTCCCGGACTGTCTGTTCTGGATATTGCTGCCAGATCATACCATTTTTCGTTTTTCTGAATCCGTTCTGCATAGATTTTTTTAGAATATTTTGTAATCTCGCTGATTTTTTTATCCTGAATCAGTTCCTTCCATGCATCATAATCCAATCCGACATTGCTGTATTGACATTCCGGCTGCATATCTTCATCTAAAATGATAATTCCTGCCATCCGCTGTGCCTCTGTATAGTTCTTTAAATATACTGAATCAATTAACTCAGAATCCCTATGGATATCCGCTCCTACTTCAACTGCCTGTTCTGTCAGCCGTACCAGGCTCTTAATTTTATCTGCCTGTACGACCTCATCGTAGCTTAAGCACTGACTTTTTAAATAAGTCAGTGTATTGTCAAAGGTCTTCTCAATATTTTTTTTATCCGAGCGGACCGCCAGTATCAGAACGACAATAACCACTATAATGACAACCACGAGGAGTCCTTCGTATAACTGCACCTTCATTTTAGACTGTCCTGATTTTTTCATGGTGTAATCCCCCCTGCTGCCACGCGGTCTTCCATCTCATATTTTTCCAGAATACACTGAACCGTTCCGTCTTCAAGCATCTCCGCCATCGCCTGACGAAGCTGTTCTACCTTCTGGGTGTCTTTATTTTTTGAAAAAGCCACACCCAGTTTTGAATCAATGATTTCCTCATCTAAAATGCGGTATTTCTGACCGGACTGCCTTAAATATTCCTGCATCACAATCTCATGTCCCGCACAGGCATCGACGTATCCCTTGCGCAGTGCAGCAAATAATTCATTCATCTCTACAAAGGAATACACATTTTTCACCTTGGGAATTATATCGTAACCCTGCCCTAAAAAAATCCGTTCAGGCTGTGTACTGGACTGTACCGCAACATTTTTCCCAGCTAAGTCATCCAGCTTATAAATATCACTGTCCGTCCGCACCATCACAACTTCCCTGCTGTACATATAAGGTCCGACCCAAATATAATCATCTTCCCTGCCATCCATTGAGAAACTGCCCCACGCACAGTCAACTTCACCGTTTTCTAAATAAATATCTTTATCATCCCACTGAATCTGTTTAAAGACCGGTGTATAGCCTATCCGGCGGCACGCTTCTTTTGCCAGCTCCACATCAACACCTGCATAATCGCCATTCTCATCCTGATAATTATACGGCTCATAGTCATCGCTTCCGATAACCAGTTCGGGCTGTACCGTTACAGCTTCCTTTTTCTCCCTGCCACAGCCACACAGTGCCATACTCATCAGACATACAATACCAAAAGGCAGTACACTCCTTTTTATCCAATATTTCATTATTATCCATCCCCCTCATATTTACACTTGAATTGTTTTTATCATACTATATTTTTTATAAAAAATCAACATTCTGACAAAATCCGTTTTCCATAAAAGGACACGAAAATATACCTTTATACATTTCCGTGTCTTAGCTGCATTCCGCCCTATATTTTAATCTTCATGCGGCAGATGCGGAATGATAAATTTTTCCCGAATATGAACTTTTTATAAACTCCTAAAGAAAAAGTTGACATTTAAAAATCTTCTCCCTATAATATCAAAAGTTAGGTTGCTAACCATTTCTTTAGAAAGGAGTGTGATTGGATTGCAGAATTTTGATGAAAAATCCGCTAACATGCACATGGGACGACTGATTCAGATGCTTTCCCACCAGATGAAACGAAAAAACTGCATTGTCACTATGATTGACGGTGACAGTCTGACCGTTATGCAGAAGCACATTCTTAAGTTCATTCTTTTGGAAACACTGCATCGGGAAATTTATCAAAAAGATATTGAAGAAGAGTTTCAGATCCGCAAGTCTACTGTAACCGGCATTTTACAGCTGATGGAAAAAAACGGATTTATCTACCGCGAAAGTGTTGAAAAAGATGCCAGACTCAAACGGATTGTGCCTACCAAAAAGGCAGAGGCTCTTCGTCCCAGTATCCTGTCCCACATCAACGAATCAGAAGCCCAGATGACCCAGGGCATTTCCAAAAAAGATGTGGCAGTCTGCAAGCAGGTGCTCCTGCAAATGTTACAAAACCTTTCTGAAAATAAACTATAAAATTAAGGAGAATCAAACCATGAACAAAACACTGTTAAAGTCCGTGCGTGAATATAAAAAGCAGTCCTTTCTGACACCGTTTTTTGTTATTCTTGAAGTTTTTATGGAAGTTCTGATTCCGCTTGAAATGGCTAAAATTATTGATGTGGGCATTGCAAACGGAAATTTAAACTACATTATCCAGCGCGGTATTATTTTAGTTGCAATGGCAATGCTTGCCCTGTTTTTCGGTGTGACTGCCGGTAATATGGCGGCCGTTGCGGCGGCAGGTTATTCCAAAAATCTGCGCCACGATATTTTTTATAAAATCCAGCAGTTTTCATTTAAAAATATCGACCACTTTTCTACTTCCGGTCTGGTAACCCGTATGACAACGGATATTACCAACGTACAGATGGCATATATGATGAGTATCCGTCTTCTTGCCAGAGCGCCGATTATGATTATTTTATCATGGGTTATGACACTCGTTTTAAATAAAACGGTTGCTATGCTGTTTTTAATCGTTATCCCATTGCTTGGCGGAACACTGATATTTATTGCCAAAAAGGCGCACCCGCATTTTATCAAGGTATTTGATGAATATGATGTTTTAAATAATTCCGTACAGGAAAATGTCAATGCTTCCCGTGTGGTAAAGGCATTTGTCCGTGAAGATTACGAAATTGACAAATTCCACATCATTTCCAAATATGTATACAGCCTGTTTACAAAGGCGGAAAAAATCGTTGCATGGAACTCTCCTGTCATGCAGTTTACCATGTACGTTGTTATTTTAGTCATTGTTGCGATTGGCGGAAACAGCATTGTTACCGGTACAATGCAAACCGGTGAACTGACCAGTATCATCGTCTACTCACTTCAGATTCTGATGTCCCTGATGATGGTAACTTTCGTATTCGTTATGATTATGATTGCGGAAGCTTCTACCGACCGTATCGCAGAAGTTTTAAATGAAGAACCTGAAATGCAGGATTCTGACGATGCTGTAAAGGATGTTGCAAACGGAGAAATCATTTTCGACCATGTAAACTTCAGCTATGCAGGTAAAGACGGTACTCTTTCTTTAAAAGATGTCTGCCTTCACATTCAATCCGGTCAGACAATCGGTATCATCGGTGGAACGGGAAGTGCCAAATCCACACTCGTACAGCTCATTCCAAGACTGTATGACGTAACCGGCGGCGCTGTCAAAGTCGGCGGTGTCGATGTACGCAATTACAATCTGGAAGCCCTGCGTGACCAGGTTTCCATGGTTTTACAAAAAAATGTTCTTTTCTCCGGTACTATTTATGAAAATATCCGCTGGGGAAATGAAAGTGCAACCGACGAAGAAGTACAGAATGTATGTAAACTGGCACAGGCTGACGGCTTTGTCCAGGAATTTCCAAACGGCTACAATACACAGATTGTCCAGGGCGGTAACAATGTATCCGGCGGTCAGAAACAACGCCTTTGTATTGCAAGAGCGTTGCTTAAAAAACCGAAAATCCTGATTCTGGACGATTCGACAAGTGCAGTTGATACAAAAACCGATGCGCTAATCCGTAAAGCATTCCGTGAAGAAATTCCGGATACCACAAAAATCATTATTGCACAGCGTGTTTCTTCGATTGAAGATGCCGACCAGATTATCGTGCTTGATGACGGTAAAATCACGGGTATCGGTACTTCTAAAGAACTGTTAAAGACCAATGAAATTTACAGAGAAGTTTATGAATCACAGGTAAAGGGAGGTGCTGAAAATGAGTAATGAAAAGAAAACAAAAAAGCCGTCCCGGCTTTCAAAAAATACACTCAAAACAGCCAAAAGACTGCTCAAATACGTAACCGAAACGTATAAGTTGCGTTTTGTGCTGGTATTTGTGTGCATTTTAATCAGCTCCGTTGCTTCTATTTCTGTGTCCTTGTCACTGAAATATATGCTCGATGATTTCATTATTCCGTTAATCGGACAGGAATCACCGGATTTCACAAGATTTTATCAGGCACTGGCTGTTTTAGGCTGTGTCTTTTTAATGGGTGTACTTTCTACATTTATTTATACACGAATGATGGTATACATCGGTCAGGGAGTGTTAAAGCGTGTGCGTGACGATATGTTTGAGCATATGCAGACACTGCCAATCCGCTACTTTGACCAGAATACCAACGGTTCTATCATGAGCCTTTATACGAACGATACGGATACCCTGCGCCAGATGATCAGCCAGTCGATTCCGCAGGCGCTGATGTCCTTTTTTACAATTATTGTAACGTTTATTGCCATGCTGGTGTTAAGCCCTCTGCTGACACTGCTTGCAGTTGCCGTTATCGGCATCTTAATTCTTGTAACAAAAGCTATCGGCGGAAACAGCGGTAAATACTTCGTGCGCCAGCAGGTAGCACTTGCCGACGTTACCGGATTTGTCGAAGAACGCATGAACGGTCAGCGTGTGGTAAAGGTTTTCAACCACGAAAGAAAGTCCGAAGAAGAATTTGACGCATTAAACGAAGCTTTATTTGAAAGCGCCGCAAATGCCAATAAGTACGCCAATATCATGGGACCTGTTATCGGTAACATCGGTAATCTCCAGTTCGTATTAACCGCAGTTTTAGGCGGTACGCTCTCCGTTATGGGTGTCGGCGGCATTACACTGGGTGTTATGGCTTCTTATTTACAGTTTACAAAAAGCTTTACACAGCCTTTCATGCAGGTCGCACAGCAGTTTAACTCTATCGTTATGGCGCTTGCCGGTGCAGAACGTATTTTTGCGCTGATTGATGAAACTCCGGAAGCGGATGAAGGAACGGTTACACTTGTCAATGCCACAAAGGACGACAACGGCATTCTTCATGAATGTAAGGAAAGAACCGGTATCTGGGCATGGAAGCAGACGGCTTCTGACGGCACGGCTTCTTATACCGAATTAACAGGGGATGTCCGTTTTAAGGATGTGACCTTCGGTTACAACCCGGATAAGATTATTTTAAAGGATATCAGTCTTTTTGCAAAACCGGGTCAGAAGCTTGCCTTTGTAGGTTCTACCGGTGCCGGAAAAACAACGATTACCAACCTGATTAACCGTTTTTACGATATTCAGAACGGTGAAATCCGCTATGACGGCATTGATATTACAAAGATTAAAAAAGATGACTTACGTCGTTCACTCGGTATTGTTCTTCAGGATACGCACCTCTTTACCGGTACGATTAAGGACAATATCCGCTACGGTAATCTTGATGCAACCGATGAACAGATTTACAATGCGGCAAAGCTGGCTCACGCAGACCAGTTTATCAATATGCTTCCGCACGGCTATGATACGCTGTTAAGCGGTGACGGCGAAGAATTGTCACAGGGACAGCGCCAGCTCATTTCCATTGCCCGTGCCGCTGTTGCCGACCCGCCGGTTTTAATTCTGGACGAAGCAACTTCAAGTATTGATACACGTACCGAAAGTATCGTACAGAAGGGTATGGATAACTTAATGAAGGGACGTACCGTATTTGTTATTGCGCACCGCCTTTCTACTATCCGCAACAGTAACGCAATTATCGTATTAGACCACGGTCAGATTATTGAGCGCGGCGACCACGAAGATTTGATTGCACAAAAGGGAACGTACTATCAGCTGTATACAGGAAAGCTGGAGTTATCATAAATTACCAATCCAAAATCCAATCCATGCAAAAATACCCGGACACGCTCTTTACAGACGTGTCCGGCTTTTTTTCTCTACCCACTCGTCTGCTTTTTCAACCAGCAGTGTCAGGTAGCGGAATAAGGATTCTGCCGCAAATCCGAATACGATTAATAACAGCATACAGATTGCCGACAACTGGCTCATTGCAAACAGGTGATTCAGCATAATACCGCAAAACAGCAGTCCTGCGATATTGCCAAATAATATGGCATATTTCATCTTGTTAAACGGTTCACTGATTTTAATTAAAATCATAAATCCGACAACCGCCAGTAACAGTGTCGCCGCTGTCGCAATATCCGCTGACGGCAGTGAAAAGACATCGCCGCATATCACCAGCGCACCAACCACAAAGACATCAGTCAGTCCGGCTGGCAGTGCTTTTAACAAAACTTTTTTGATAAATTTCCCTTTGATTCGTTCCTTGTTTGGCTCTAATGCCAGCAAAAATCCCGGAATACCGATTGTAAACATACTAATCAATGAAATGTGTGCCGGTTCCAACGGATATGTAATCATAAATACCGCCGAAAATACCGACATCAGCAGGGAGAAGATGTTTTTTACCAAAAACAGGCTTGCCGAGCGTTCCACATTATTGACGACACGTCTGCCCTCCCAGACAACCGAAGGCATATGTGCAAAATCCGAATCCAGCAGGACAACCTGCGCCGCCTGCGAAGCCGCTTCACTGCCCGATGCCATTGCTACACTGCAATCCGCATCTTTCATGGCAAGAATATCATTGACACCGTCACCCGTCATTGCAACTGTGTGTTTATCTTTCTGGAGTGCCTGCACCAACTGCTGTTTCTGCTTTGGTGTTACCCTGCCAAAAACCGTATACTCTCTGACCGCTTCTTCAATTTTAAATTGTGAATCTAACCGCGTGGCATCAATATAATTTTGCGCCCCCTCAATGCCTGCCTGCTTTGCAATCTCCGAAACCGTTTCCGGGTTATCTCCTGAAATGACTTTAATCTGTACACCCTGTGCTTTAAAATACGCAAATGTTTCCTTTGCGTTGGCACGGATTGGATTGGACAGCACAATAAAGCCCAATGGTATCACTTCTTCCGTCAATCCGTTTTTCAAATCCCTGCCTGCATAGCGGGCAAATATCAGCACACGGTATCCTTTCTTTGTATAAGGAAGCAGTTCCTGTTCTACCTCGGAAAAATGGGACTGCATGACAAATTCAGGCGCCCCCAGTACATAAGCACCGTCGTTAAATACAACACCGCTGTACTTTACAGCCGATGAAAACGGAAAGACTTCCACTACCTGTCTGTTTTCTGTATCTGTATTTTTATGATTGACAGCATTGTCATTTTTTCCAATATTCTGCGCCATATATGCTTTTAATGCCTGCATGGTCGCATTGTTATCCTTTGATGCCCGGACATAGTCTGCCAACAAGGCTTCCAGCTCTGTTTCATGAAACCGCGTGGACTGTTCTGCTTCATCAAACCGGCTATATTGTCCCGCTGTATGCTCATTTTCCCCTGAAAATGCGTGAATCTCTTTGACACACATGGACGGCTCTGTAATTGTTCCCGTCTTATCCACACACAGCACGTCTACTCTTGCAAGTGTTTCAATACTTTTCATATCATGCAGTAACACTTTGTTTTTTGCAAGCCGCATGGTACTTAATGCCAACGCAATTGTCGTCAGCAGATACAGTCCCTCCGGTATCATGCCAATGATTGCAGCAACGGTTGACGTGACACCTTTTTGCAAGGTTGTGTGATTGATATAAAAACTCTGGTAAAATAAAATAATGCTAATCGGAATAATTATAATACCAACCCATTTGACAATCTGGTTAATCGAGCGCACCATTTCTGACTGCTCTCCACTACCCATGGATTTTGCCTGTGTCGCAAGTCTTGAAATATACGAATCCTTTCCCACTTTATCAAGACGTGCGTAACATTCTCCCGCAACCACAAAACTGCCGGATAACAGCGGCATGCCTGCCTTTTTTTCAACTTCATCGGCTTCGCCTGTCAGAAGCGATTCATTGACCTGCACATTTCCCTCAAGCACTGTCGCATCGGCACAAATCTGATCGCCCGCGCGTAGTACCACAATATCGTCTTTTACCAGTTCTTCCGATAAAATCTGCTTTTGCATGCCTTCTCTTAATACGGTTGCATGCGGCGCGTTTAACAGATTCATTTTATCCAGAATCTTCTTTGCACGCAGTTCCTGTACAATGCCAATCAGCGTATTTCCGATAACAATCGGCAGAAATGTCAGATTCCGGTATGATTTTACGCATAGCAGCAATATTGAAATAATTAAAAATATTAAATTAAAATATGTAAATGCATTGGAAAAAATTATTTCTTTGATAGATTTATCCGTCGTCATATCGGCACGGTTATCCAGTCCCTGTTCTACCCTGAGTGCCGCTTCCTGTTCGGTCAGACCTTTAAGTTCTTTTACCGGCTCATTTGTTTTATCGCTCATTTTATCCCCCATGTCGTCACCTCGTTATTTATCACATATTTTTATTATAATCCGCCGCTTTCTCTGTTGGTATCAAAAAATTTATGAAATTTATTAAAATTGTATGTCAATTCTTACCATTTTACATATGGTTTTTTCTGGAAATTTTTACAGAAAACAAAAGCTACTCCCCAAATGTGACATATGCCGCAGATACGTTCAAAAAGGGACCGGCACTTCATTTTGTGCCGGTCCCGTAAAATTACATATTATCTTTTAAAATATCGTGGTCACGCAGTAATTTTTCAATGACATTGCCTTTTACAAGCTTTAATAAAGGCTTCTTTAAGGCATTGAGTGGTCCAGGCAGCTGAATTTCAAGCGGAGATTTTCCGTCCATCAGCTTTACGGAGCTGTCAAGCAATTCACGGACATCGTAAACACTGCCCCATACTTCCGGTACGCCACGGTCAACACCGAGCAGTCCGTAAACCGCTTCCATTGCCGTTCTTACAGAATACTCTGTTGTAAATACAGTATCTCTTGGTGTATCCGCAAACTGTCCGAGGAATGCAAAGTTTACACAGCCGTCCGGAATAACGTCCGGTCTGTCTCCCTTGGTTCTTGGCATAAAGAATGCTGTAATATACGGCATCATTGTCGGTACGCAGACTGCACTGTTTTCAGCGAGGTCTTCGATTTCTTCAACCGGCACACCTAAGTGATACAGCCATTCTTCTGTGATTTCCTTACCGGTACACTCTTTCATCGGCTTTTTAACATAATCGCCCGGTACATCGGTAAACAGTCCATATACCCATACGCAGACCTTATCTTTATCCTGGTCCTTAAACTGTCCCTGTCTGTTAATCGTCCAGCTCAACAGCCATTTAGAATCCTGACAGCTTACAATACCGCCTGTTACAACTTTTCCGCTCTTTGGGTCTCTCTTACAAATCTTTGTGATATATGGAATAATCTTATCATCAAGTGTTGTAACCGTTGCAGATTCCCAGTTCGTCTTTGCTACATCTGAACAGAACTTTTCAGGATGTCCGAATGACGGGTCCTGCTTTGCAATATTTTTCCAAAGGCTCCAGCAGCCGCTTGTGCGCACTTCTGCATCACCGTTTGGTGCATGGTTCTGGTCGCCGTAAATCGTTCCCTCCGTACAGCTTCCGTTTGTAACAAATACAAGGTCATTTTCAGTCAGGACAATGCCCTTTTCAACACCTTTTTCCTTACACTCAATCGCCGTTGCAATCTTTTTGCCGTCCTTATGCTCAAAAATAACATTTGTTACTTCTGTATTAAAGCGGAATTCTACGCCCGCATCTTCCAGATATTTCTTCATCGGCAGAATCAGGGATTCATACTGATTGTATTTTGTAAATTTTAACGCACTGAAATCAGGCAGACCTGCGATATGATGAATAAAACGCTGGAAATACAGCTTCATTTCCAATGCACTGTGCCAGTTTTCAAATGCAAACATCGTTCTCCAGTATAACCAAAATGTCGAATCAAACACTTCGTCATCAAAAACATCTTCAATCGTCTTGTCGTATAAATCTTCGTCCTTGGTCATAAAGAGCTTCATAATTTCCATACAACCCTTCTGGCTTAAATTAAATTTGCCGTCTGTATGGGCATCCTGTCCACGGTTTACCGTTGCACGGCATAATGAATAGTTCGGGTCTTTTTTGTTGAGCCAGTAATATTCGTCAAGAACAGAAGCGTCAGGGGTCTCAAGAGAAGGGATGCTGTGGAAGAGATCCCAAAGGCATTCAAAATGATCTTCCATCTCTCTGCCACCTCGCATGATATAGCCGCGGGAAGGATCGAAAATTCCGTCGCAGGCTCCTCCTGCAATATCCATCGCTTCTAAAATGTGAATATGAGGTCCCGGCATCTGGGCATCTCTTACGAGAAAGCATGCGGCTGCGAGTGCTGCGAGCCCGCTTCCTATAATGTAAGCGTGTTTCTCATCAACTCCGTCAGGTTTTTCCGGACGTGCAAACGCTTCATAATTTCCGTTGGAATAGTAGATTCCTTTGCTGTTTTTCTCATGCTT
>OQVH01000906.1_pt1 | contig 21236 bp, 19 predicted proteins | sample 1691641 | NCBI WGS metagenome assembly OQVH01 (sample SAMN03418286, study PRJEB22391) | human gut metagenome | biome: human-gut; feature: organic feature; material: feces | host: Homo sapiens | place: Italy | collected 2013-04
TCGCCGTTTGTTCCGCCGTTCTATCCTGAATGCAGATTATTACCGTCATTTAATTAGTGAGAATTCAAAGAACTGGGATTTGAGCCGAGTAGCTGTGATGGATGTCATCATCATGCAGATTGCATTGGCTGAGATTCTGAGCTTCCCTAACATTCCGGTAAATGTATCGTTGAATGAATACGTGGAAATTGCCAAGCTGTATAGCACTCCGAAGAGTGGCGGTTCTTTCGATCGAACATAGTCATTCATATGGTACTTTGGACGGTATTGTTAATCAATTGAAAAAGGAAAACAAGCTGACTAAAAACTAATATATTTGTCCAGCTATTATTAATCTAAACCGAGAAACCTATGAATTTGTTAGCTGTAGTATTGCAGGCACAGGGAGGAGCAGATTACTCTTTCCTTATTATGATGGTGGCTATTTTCGCCATTATGTACTTTTTTATGATTCGTCCCCAGAACAAGAAGCAGAAAGAAATCGCCAACTTCCGCAAGAATTTGGAAGTAGGTCAGTCTGTAGTTACTGCGGGTGGTATTTATGGAAAAATCAAGGAAATAGAAGATAATACTGTAGTAGTTGAAGTAGCTGCTGGTGTAAAAATCAAAGTAGATAAGAATTCAATTTATGCAGATGCACAGGCTCAGCCTGCGAAATAAATATGAATGACTATGTTCGATCGAAAGAACATAAAGAGATATTACTTGATACTTGTACGAAAAATCAGGAACTTTCTGCTCAGTGCCAAGAGCAGAGAGTTTCTGATTTTTCTGTTTTTCGTGTTCGTGTCGCTTTGTTTCTGGTTCTTGCAGACCATGAACGACACGTATCAGACCGAGTTTAAGATTCCGGTCAGACTGAAGAATGTGCCGAAAGAGGTGGTCATGACGTCTGAACTGCCTGATGAGATTCGGGTGAAGGTAGAAGACAGAGGTACGGTACTGCTGAACTACATGCTGGGACGTACTTTCTTTCCGCTGACTTTTAACTTTGAGGATTATCAGGACAAGGGTTCTTATGTACGCATTCCCCAGACCGAGGTACTGAAGAAAATCAGTGCCCAGTTGAATAACTCTACGCAATTGCTTGCCGTACGTCCGGACACATTGGATTATATCTATTCAAGGGGAATACCCAAAAAAGTGCCGGTAGCTGTGGGAGGAGAGGTTTCAGCCGGTCGGCAGTATTATGTGTCAGATATTCGGGTAATACCTGATTCTGTGGTTGTCTATGCCCCTCAGGGTGTGCTGAATACCATTCTGACAGCGTACACACAGCCCTTCCATTGGACCAACGTAACGGATACGCTGAAGAAACATATCAACCTGCAAAAGCTTCATGGCGTGAAGTTTGTGCCGTCGTCCGTAGATGTGGTGGCTTGTGTGGATATGTATTCAGAGAAGACGCTGGAAGTGCCAGTGGTGGGAATCGGTTTCCCGGAAGGAAAGGTCTTGCGGACTTTCCCGTCTAAGGTGCAGGTAACTGTGCAGGTGGGATTGAAGAACTTCAAGTCCGTGACGGAGAAAGATTTTCTGGTCGGTGTTTCTTATGCTGACGTGATTGGTAATAAATCAGAGAAACTGCCGCTTACCATCAAAAAATATCCGGATGTAGTAAGTCACGTGCGTGTGACTCCTTCCTCTGTGGATTATCTGATTGAACAGCAGATTGTAAGCGAACCCTCTAAAGAAAAAGAATCGGAATGATCAAGATTGGAATCACAGGAGGTATCGGGAGTGGTAAATCCTATGTGTCGCACTTGCTGGAGGAAGCAGGTATTCCTGTATACGATACGGATACGGAAGCCAAGAAACTGACGCTTTCTCATCCACGGATACGTGAGGAGTTACTGGCTTTGTTAGGAGAAGAAGTGTATAAGGCAGACGGCTCATTGAACAAGCCCGTGCTGGCAAATTACTTGTTTGCCTCGGCGGAGAATGCCGGACGCGTTAACCGCATCATCCATCCTTGTGTGTATGAAGACTTCCAACAGTGGGCAGACCGTCAGGCCGCATTCGGTACGGAGGTGGTGGCTATGGAAAGTGCCATTCTGTTTGAGTCGGGTTTTCACACAGCCGTGGACTATGTCGTGATGGTGTATGCTCCCTTGGAGTTGCGTATAACGCGGGCTATGCAGCGGGATGCCGCTACGGAAGCACAGATAAGGGCACGTATTTCTGCACAGATGGATGACGAAGAAAAGAAGCGTCGGGCCGACTATGTCATTTTCAACGACGAAAAATTACAGTTGGATACGCAGATTGCGGCGTTGGAAGAGTGGCTTGCTCACAGAAAAACGGGCCGATAGTTTGTGTATGTCATTCGTGCGTTGTATTTTTGTCACTCGTAATTAAATTAATCATTAGAGATAATATGTTGAAGACTATTTTAGCGATTTCTGGAAAACCAGGTTTGTACAAACTGATTTCTCAGGCAAAGAATATGCTGATTGTGGAAACAGTCAGTGCAGATAAGAAAAGAGTTCCGGTCTATGCCAGTGACAAGGTGATTTCACTGGGCGATATTGCCATGTATACTGATGCAGAAGAAGTAGCTTTGGGTGAAGTGCTGGAATCTGTAAAGAAGAAAGAAAACGGTAACGTGACTTCTTTGGATTACAAGAAAGCTTCTGCAGAAGAACTGCACGCATTTATGGCTGAAGTATTGCCTAACTACGACCGTGACCGTGTACATACCAGTGACATTAAGAAATTGATTCAGTGGTACAACCTGCTGGTGTCAAACGGAGAAACTGATTTCGTAGAAACAGAAAAAGCAGCCGAATAAAGCAGAAGAGTCGTACAGCTTGATGTACAATTTGGAACAGGAAACTGTCTCAAGGTAAACGGATGCATCGTTCCGGCTACGGAGTGCACATTTGCCTTGAGACAGTTTTTTATTTATAGCAATGGAAGCTGAAAACCACAGCAGAAGATTATGAAGAAGATAATACTGATTACGGGAGGCGAGCGCTCTGGAAAAAGCAGTTATGCAGAACGTCTGGCTCATGAGTGGTCTGCATCGCCGGTGTATATGGCTACGGCAAAGATATGGGACGAGGAATTTCGTCGCCGGGTGGAGCGTCACCAGCAAAACCGGGGTCCGGAGTGGACGAACATCGAAGAAGAAAAGGAACTGAGCCGTCATGACATTACGGGACGGGTGGCTGTCATTGACTGCGTGACGCTCTGGTGTACGAACTACTTTGTGGAACAGCCGGAAGTGTCACTTGCCTTGGAAGCCTTGAAGCAGGAATTCGACCGTTTTACCGCCCAGGATGCGACCTTTATTTTCGTCACGAACGAGATAGGTATGGGAGGCGTTTCCCCCAATGAGGTACAGCGTCGTTTCACCGATTTGCAAGGATGGATGAACCAGTATATTGCTTCGAAAGCCGATCAGGTCGTACTGATGGTTTCCGGTATTCCGGTTAAAGTGAAAGGATAAATCATGCGTAAGTTTACTATAGCACCTATTGCCTGTCCGGAACTGGAGCAGGCAGCCCGTGAAAAGATTGATAACCTGACAAAACCGAAAGGTTCTTTAGGACGTCTGGAGGAACTGGCCCTGCAGGTTTGTATGATACAGCAGACCCTGTCGCCTTCGTTGAATAATCCGTATAACTTGCTTTTTGCAGCCGACCACGGCATTGTGGAAGAAAAGGTCAGTGCTTCACCGAAAGAGATTACCTGGCAGCAAATCAGTAACTTCCTGCATGGAGGAGCCGGTATCAACTTTTTGTGCCGTCAGCATGGATTCCGCCTGGAAATCATTGATGCAGGTGTGGATTACGACTTGCCCTACGAAAAAGGTATCATTGATATGAAAGTCCGTCGCGGTACACGTAATTTCCTTCACGAAGATGCCATGACACCCGAGGAAATGAATCTGTGTCTGGAGCGTGGAGCGCAATGCGTAGACCGTATTCATGCCGCAGGTTGTAACGTGGTGAGTTTCGGTGAAATGGGAGTAGGAAACACCTCCGCTTCTTCCTTGTGGATGAGTTGCCTGACGGATATTCCACTGGAACAATGCGTGGGAGCCGGCAGCGGACTGTATGGAGAAGCCATGACCCATAAGCTCCGGGTACTTCAGCAGGCTCTTCAACATTTCTCGGGCGAGCATACGGTGGAAGAAATCCTGTGTCGTTTCGGAGGACTTGAGATGATGATGGCAGTAGGCGGCATGCTGCGTGCGGCAGAGCTGCGCATGGTCATTCTGGTGGACGGTTTTATCATGACCAACTGCATACTGGCTGCTTCGCGTCTGTGTCCTGACGTACTTTCGTATGCCGTGTTCGGACATCAGGGAGATGAAAGCGGACACAAGCTGTTGCTGGACTACCTGCACGCCCGTCCGTTGTTGAATCTGTCATTGCGCCTGGGTGAGGGAAGCGGTTCTGTCTGTGCCTTTCCGATCCTCGATTCAGCTGTGCGGATGCTGAACGAGATGGATAATTTTGCCCATGCTTCCATTACCAAATACTTCTGACCTCATGAATAATTTACTGGCTGCCCTGATGTTTTTCACCCGTCTGCCTTTCTGGCGGATTTGTACGGTGCCGTCTGAATGTTTCCGGCACGTGGTGAGCTACTGGAGCCTTTGCGGATGGCTCACGGGAGGAGTGATGGCCCTGTCTTTCTGGGTTTTCTCCACCTGGTTTCCTCTGCCGGTAGCGGTACTGCTGGCCTTGTGTACCCGTCTTTTTCTGACGGGGGCTTTGCATGAAGACGGTCTGGCCGATTTCTTCGACGGATTTGGGGGCGGACGCGGCCGGGAAGGCATTCTCCGCATCATGAAAGATTCCCATATCGGGAGCTACGGTGTGCTGGGGCTGATATTGTATTATTTGCTCTCATTCTCGTTATTGGTATCCTTGCCTGTGTCCGTCATTCCTTGGGTACTGTGTGTGGCCGACCCTTTCTGCAAGTTTGTATGCAGCTTTATGCTCCTGTTTCTTCCTTACGCCCGAAAAGAAGAAGAAAGCAAGGCTAAGGTGGTCTATACCCGCATGAGCCTTTCGGAGTGGATAGCCAATATTGCAGGCGGATTGTTGCCTTTACTGCTTTTACCTTTTTCTTATTGGGGGATGCTGTGCTTTCCATGTGTACTTTTCATTGGATTGGGCTGGCTGCTCAAGCGACGTTTAGGAGGATATACCGGTGACTGTTGTGGTGCACTTTTCCTTTTGTGTGAATTGGCGTGCTGGATGGGAGCAGTAGTGATGGCATATAATTTTTAATACGGTTAGACATAAGAAAATGAAAGTATATTTAGTTCGACATACTTCGGTGGATGTGGCACCCGGGACGTGCTACGGGCAGACCGATGTGCCGCTGCGTGCTTCGTTTCAGGAAGAGGCAGAGGCATGTAAAAAGGCCCTTCAGGATACGGGAATGCATTTTTCACGTATCTATACCAGTCCTTTGTCCCGCTGTACACGCTTGGCGGCCTATTGCGGCTTTCCCGAAGCGGAACGTGACGAGCGGCTGAAAGAGATGAACATGGGTGAGTGGGAGATGCAGCGTTTTGAGGAAATAACCGACCCGCGCATCCAGGAATGGTATGACGATTACCTGCGGATACGGACTACCGGAGGAGAGTCGTTCATGGACGTGCTGGCCCGTGTGTCCGACTTCTTTGACCACCTGGACCGTACTTCAGGTCCGGCACTGGTGTTTGCCCATGGAGGTGTGCTGGTAGCCGCACAGGTCTATGCCGGCAAGGTGAAACTGGAAGATGCCATGAAAGCCTTGCCTCCCTACGGAGGGATGGTGGAAATTGACTTGCCACTTCCGCGTTTGCATCCGCTCATGCTGGCCGGAACGGGAAGTGATGTAGGTAAGAGTGTGCTGGCTGCGGCGCTATGCCGTATCTTCTTGCAGGACGGGTATCATCCGGCACCTTTCAAGGCACAGAATATGGCACTCAATTCCTATATCACCAAGGAAGGACTGGAAATGGGCAGGGCACAGGTTATGCAGGCTGAGGCGGCAGGAGTATCCTGTCATACCGACATGAATCCTTTGCTGCTGAAACCGACTTCCGACCATACTTCACAAGTGGTACTGAACGGCAAGCCCATAGGCAACCGAAGTGCGTATGCCTATTTCCGGACAGAGGGTCGTGATGAGTTGCGCCGGGAAGTGAACCAGGCATTCGACCGCCTGGCAGCCCGTTACAATCCGGTGGTGATGGAAGGAGCGGGCAGCATCTCGGAAATCAACCTGAAGGATACGGATTTGGTAAATCTTCCCATGGCGCGTCATGCCCATGCGGATGTGATTCTGGTAGCCGACATCGACCGGGGAGGTGTGTTCGCCAGTGCCTACGGTTCGGTGGCCCTGCAGACGCCGGAAGACCGCAAGCGCATCAAGGGAATCATTGTCAATAAGTTTCGTGGCGACCTTCGCTTGTTTGAATCGGGTGTGAAGATGATGGAAGAAATCTGTGGCATTCCGGTGCTGGGCGTGATACCATATTACCACGACATCTATATTGAGGAAGAAGATTCGGTGGAGCTTTCCTTGAAACAGCGGAAAGCGGTGCAGGGGAAGGTCAATGTGGCGGTGGTGTTGCTCCGTCATCTCTCGAACTTCACTGATTTTAATATGCTGGAGCATGACGAACGGGTAAACCTGTACTATACGAACAACGTGGACGACTTGATGAAGGCCGACATCATCCTGCTGCCCGGTAGCAAGAGCACCATCGACGACTTGTATGAGTTGCGTCGTAACGGAGTGGCACAAGCCATTCTTCAGGCACGCCGCAACGGTGCTACCGTGATGGGAATTTGTGGCGGATACCAGATGATGGGGCAGCGTATTGCCGACCCCGACGGAGTGGAAGGAAGCATCAGCCAGATGCCCGGACTGGGACTTCTGCCGACAGAGACGGTCATCGAAGGAGAGAAGGTGACACGTCAGGTACGTTTTGCTTTCCTGTCTTCCGAAGAACCGACCTGCACAGGATACGAAATCCACATGGGGCGTACTTCGGCAGTAGAAGGAGAAACTTTGACTCCGTTGGTACGTCTGGAGAATGGAGAAACGGATGGCTGTGTGGTGGACCGGAAATGTGCGGGTTCCTACATTCACGGTATACTGGATAATCCGGAAGTGATAGAGTGGCTGTTGGCTCCGTATGCCGAAAAGCTGGAGCAGCCTCAGCTGGATTATGCCGCTTTCAAGGAAGAACAATACAACAAGCTGGCCGACCATGTGCGGAAGCATCTGAACATGCCGCTGCTTTACCAAATACTGACTCAAAATGATTAACGGACACGGAGACGACGCCTATCGCTATACGGCCATTCGTGCCAATTTCAGTTCGAATGTGTACCACCGGGTGAACCATGATGGGTTGAACCGCTATCTGGCCGGATGCCTGTCGTGCATCCGTTCCTATCCGGAGCCGGAACCCTATGCGCTGGCTGCCGAGCTGGCTCGGTTGCAGGGTGTCAGTCCGGAGGAAGTCTGTGTGACGAACGGAGCCACAGAGGCCATTTACCTCATTGCTCAGGCTTTTCGCGGAAGTCATTCTACCGTGTGGATACCGACCTTTAGTGAATATGTAGATGCCTGTCGTTTGCACCAACATCGAGTGGAAGGCATTTCCAGCCTGGAGAAGCTGACGGATGGCGAAGGGATTTTCTGGCTGTGTAATCCGAACAACCCCACGGGACAGACATGGGATGCTGCCACGCTTCGCCGACTGATAGTCGCATATCCCCGAAAGCTGTTTGTCATCGACCAGTCGTATGCGCTGTTTACGGAGAAAGAGGTGCTGTCCGTGGCCGAGACGGTGAAATTGCCTAACGTATTGCTGCTGCATTCCATGACCAAATGCTATGCGGTGCCGGGCCTGCGTCTGGGAGCGGTGACGGGCAGCAGGGAACTTCTTTCCCGGATACGTGCCTGCCGTATGCCTTGGTCGGTCAATGCCTTGGCCGTAGAAGCTGGACATTATCTGCTACAGCATCCGGAGGAATATCGCATGGACATACAGGCTTTGCTGGCTGAGCGGAAACGGGTGACCGATGCGCTGAAAGCATTGGGTGGGGTAGAGGTACTGCCTACGGATACGCATTATTTCTTAGCGCGGCTCCAGCAGGGTACTGCGGCACAACTGAAAGAATTCTTGGCTACCCGGCACGGACTGCTGATTCGCGATGCATCCAATTTCGAAGGACTGGATGCACGTTATTTCCGTATCGCCATACAGACGGAAGAAGAAAACAATCTATTAATTGAAGGTATACACGAATGGATACAGAACTCGTAATGGGATTGATTCCCCTGGCAGGAGGTTTTCTGCTTGATAAGATTTTAGGTGACCCGCTGTGGTTGCCCCATCCGGTGGTAGGATTCGGAAAACTGATTTCACGGTGTGAACGCAGAGGGAATCAGGGAACTCACCGCAAACGAAACGGAGCATGGACCGCAATAGGGCTGGTCGTGTTTACCTTTCTGGTGAGCAAGGGATTGCTGGAGGCGGCAGCTCTGCTGCATCCGTGGGTAAAGATAGCATTCTCGGTAGTGGCCGTATTCTATTGCCTGGCCGGAAAAACCCTGATAGATGAAGTACGGATGGTGTTTGAAGCAGCAGATATTTCGCTGGATGCCGGAAGAAAGCAGGTGGCCCGCATCGTGGGAAGAGATACTTCTTCCTTGACTGACCAGGAGGTGCGTACGGCGGCTCTTGAGACCTTGGCCGAGAATTTGAGTGACGGTGTCATCGCTCCGCTTTTCTGGTATTTCCTGTTGGGGGTGCCGGGGATGCTGGCGTATAAGATGGTCAATACCCTCGACTCTATGATTGGCTACCGGAATGCTCGTTATAAGGATTTTGGCTGCTGGGCGGCCCGTATGGACGATGTGGCCAATTACCTTCCTGCCCGGCTGACTGCTCTGCTGATGGTGCTAGTTTCCGGTCGCTGGTCGTTGCTGAAGTTCGTGGCACATTACGGACGAATGCATGCCAGTCCTAATTCCGGTTATCCGGAAGCGGCATTGGCCGGAATCCTGAACTGCCGCTTTGGCGGTCCGCACGATTATTTCGGCGAGACGGTTTATAAGCCTTTTATTGGAGACAATCCTCGTCTGCTGAGCAGTCGGGATATGCGTGTGGCCATTCGCGTCAACCGTGGGGCTGAACTGTTGATGATATTGCTTATGATATGTATGTATTTTATTGTGATTCAATGATTTATTGAAATTCTCCTTAAGGACTTCAATGAGCATAAAAAAACGCAAGTGCGTTTGAACTAAAACGTAAAAGAGTTTTGGTCCAAACGCACTTGCGTTTTAAGTAAAACGTCCTTGCGTTTACTTTGAAACGCAAAGACGTTTTGAGGGTTGTTATTCATAGATGTATTCTACGTCCGATTTCTTAAAGCGAAGAAGTCGGGTGTCGTTTGATCCTGCACCGTTCTTGTTGGGATAAAGCCCTGCCATTGTTCCGTTATAAAACCATCCCTGTCCGTTGCTGGGCGAGTGGGTAGCCCATAACATGGCATTGTAGTGTCCATGTTTGATACCACTGTCATCCCATTGTGCTCCGGGACCGTACCATACGAGTGGTTCGTATTGCTGTTCTGCATTATTGTACATCTGAATGTAAATCAGGTCAGACAGTGCTACGCTTCCTACGGTAACATCGTTTCTTCTTCTTTGGCGACGCTGAATGTTTGAGCCTCCGTTCCATGCCGTGGTATGGCTTCCGTCCCACATCAGCCAGATGGTTCCACTGGTTGAGTTTAAGACTCTTTCAAAATTCTCCATAGAAGGAAGTTCGTAGCCGTCGGGTGCCATGGCGGTGGCATCCAGTCTGTTGATATGAGCGCTGGATGGACCGTATCCTTTCAGTTTAGCCACTCCACTGTCGTCAATCACTTCCATTCCCTGCGTGGTTTTTCCCTGGTACTGCCATTTCCATAACTTGAAGAACTCTTCGGGAGTACAGTCGCGCAGGTAATCAAAAAGCGTCTTTCCTGCCTTGGCAGCCGGATCGTTAGAAGAAAGTATCTGGTCGCTGAAATTCTTTGAATCTCCCATGGCATTGTATTTGCACCACCATACACCGTTGAGGTAGGTAACAGGGAGTCCCCAGTTGCGGCGTACGACCGTGTATTCTTCTCTGTCCGTACCGTCGGTATTGCAGATTACCAATGTAGCTTTCTGCTTTCGTCCGTTGGCCGTAGGGTCATTGGGTTTCCAGCCTCCTATGATGCGGAATGAGTTAGGTGTTTCATCCTGCTCCTCCAGCTTGATCCAGTGCCCTTCACCACTTTCGTATTCCACCGTCAGTTTTTTAGATTCCGGCAGAGTGATGAGTCCCAATTCATTGTCAATGTAGCGTCCGAAGTCAAATTCATAGCCGTCATGGAAGTGGATGAGCCCTTCCAGTTTAATCGGGTTTTCAGATAAGACTAATGTCAGAGCGTCTTCCTCATAATTGTGAAGCAGTCCTTTCCGGTGGAATCTGAGCTTCAGTTCTTGGCCTGCAACGCCAGGTCTCCATTGTTCTTTCTGAATACGGAACAGGTTCTTTCCTATCGTTTCCGGACGAGTACCTCCCAGTGATTCAATCTTTATCGGCATATTCCCTGGAATGAGTTCCAGTTCATCATCACAGTCGATGGCCAATGTCATCTCTGTAGCTGTATGAGGAAGGGTTATCAGTGTTTTTTCCTCATTCATTGTCACATTGTCGGGAAGTATGGATTTCTCGGTATCTACCTTTATGCTGGCCAGGTCGGAAGACAGAATATGGTCGCCTCCGTTTTTCCATTCAATGACATTCAGCTTGGCTTCTCCTGTGGTAGAGTCTGTGCTGATTTCCAATGTGTACACTACGTTGCGTTTCAAGGTAGAGGGAAGTATGGTTTCAAGAGTGGTCTCTTTTCCATTTTTCACCATTTCCAGACTTGCCTTTAAATTATCTCCAGCTTGTTCGTACAGGTAGAAAATACCTTGAGTATTGGTTTCCAGTCCTTCTGCAAACTCAACGGAACGGTCTTTTATCTCTGCATGAGCCGGGATGATGACAGGATTCTGCGGGAACAGAAAGGTGTGTTGTGTGATGTTTTTGAATACCACCTTGTTCACCTTGATGGGACTGTTGCTTTGAATGGACAGGTCAAAACGGGCAATGCCTCTTTCCAGATCCAGGTGAAGCAAGTTTTCGTCGGTCTGTCCCAAGTCAATCATGCCGGAGAAAAACTCCGGGGCATGTATGTAATCGTCGGCATGGGCAAACGTAATCTGCTGCCATTCTTCTTCGGTAATGCCTTGTGCTTTCAGTTCCTGAATGTTGAGCTGGTCGGCAATGTTGGCCAGGATGTAGAGGTGACCTGCTCTTTTGCTGGTCTGAAACACATACTGGTCATTCTGTTGCGTGAACTGGGTATAGATTTCTGTCATGAGACCGTTTTCAAACAGGCAGGCCTGCAAATCGTAAATCTCTCCTTCACCGGGAAGGGGGGCGCTTTCTCCTTCCACCTGAAATTCACTCAGGTGAGTGGTAATGGTCCGGATGGGCGTATTTCCCTCTGAAGGTTTATCTTCTCCACAAGCTGTGGTGAGAAACAGGGCAGAAAGTATGCCGAAAAGCTGTATGTATTTTTTGATGTACATATACTGATTTATTTTTCTGTTAGGATATTGTTACGCTTTTTACTCGTAGATGTATTCCACTGGTGTCTTGATGCATCGGATAGTACGGGTTTTCTGTGCATTGTTGCCTGTATACTTGAACCAGTTTCCTCTGCCTTCACTGTTTGAATAACCTTCTATCATCCAGGTGCTTCCTCCATTTCCATAGGTCGCCAGCAAAATCATCATCTTTGATATGCTGGTTGCATCCCATTGGTGACCTAAGCCGCAGATTGTCCAGTGGCTGCCTTCGTATTCAAAATCATAGAAAGTAATCGGTCCGTACTGCAAGCCTTGGAAGGTCGCATTGCGTTCTACGACCTTAAAGTTGAGGCGCTGGCCTAAGCCATTGTTAAAGGCACCGGGGTTGAAGTAACCCAGATTGAAATTCGTACTTCCTGTAAAGAAACGGTAGTCATCGAAATCCGGCGTTTGGTAACCGTCGGGTGCCATGACGGGAGGCGCCAGGGTTCCAAAGTTATCCGTCTGACTTTTGTATCCCTCATAATAGAAGGAAGCGCCATTATGAGTCAGCTTTAATCCGTTGGGATTTCCGGCCTGGTACTGGTCGCCTAAGATGTGCAGAAATTCATTGTCAGAGCAGGAAGTCAGGTAATCTGCCAGACTGCTGTCTTTGGCCGGATCTGAATTAATCAGAATCTGGTCGTTGAAATTCTTCACGTTACCTCTCAGGTTGTACTTGCACCACCATGTTCCGTTGATATTTACCACCGGCAATCCCCAGTTGAGGCGTCGGATGGTATAAGTCTCCGGATGGCTGCCATCTTCATTGGTAATGATTAATTCGCCGGCCTGTTCCCGTCCGTCTGCTTTCGGATCATTGGGCTTCCATCCTCCCAGCAGTCGATAGGTATTGCTGCCTTCAGGGGCGAGCTTCATCCAGTGTGCTTCTTCCTCGGCGAACTTCAGCGTGGCTGTTTTTCCTTCCGGTAAAATCAGGCTGGCCAGTTCTCCGTCTACATAGCGGTTGAAGTTACATTCTCCGTTCTGGTCGAATTCTATGAGTCCGCTCATTTGTACCGGATTGGGAGTAAACACCAGTACCACCCGGCCGGTTTGTATCTGGTCGTTGTAGATATCCAGGTACATGTATTCACTTTTGCTGCCCGGCATTTTCTGTCGGCTGGATACATTGAATTCTGCTACGGGAGAAAGACTTCTGGACTGGCTGGCAGGGGTTACCGTAACGCCCTCTACTTCTCCAAGAATGCTGACTTGAGCTCCTGATTCGGCTGCTAAGGTGAGCTGGAAATTACTGTTCCAGGAAGGAACAAATACAGTATCACCACGTTCGTTGACAGTTACACCTTCTGAAAGTTGTGAATTTTCTTTGTCGACCAATCCTTTGAGGGTAAGACCGGATTCGGAGGAGTTACCGCTCTCCCAGTTATCCGTCAGCACTTCTACGTTCAGATTTGCTCCGTTGCCATACACTTTAAGTGTGTACACCGTATTGCGTTTCAAGGGTGGCAGGGTCGTTTTCAAGCGATGCCATCCTCCATTGACTGCCATCAGAATTTCTACCGCATGACCATTGGCCGTTTGTTCCGGCAGGTAGTAAAGAGACTCCTTTTTGTTTTTGAATGGTTGTTCTCCAAAATCTTTTGTCAAGTCGGTTTTTTCGATATTGGTCAGCACACTTTTTTCGCCTCCTTCATTCACCAAACCAGTCAGGGCTATATCTCTTATCGTGATACTGTTTACTTCTGCATCTTGAAAAGCAGATTCCAGGTCAATACGGGCTACCGTACGTTTAAGAGACACGGATAGAGAGGCGTTTTCTCCATTCAGTTCTGTGTGGCCGCTCATCAATAGACTCTTTGAGGTCATTTCATCGGCTGTTGCGGTCAGTTGCAGGAACTCTTCCAGGGTAGTGACATTGTTTGTCAGGTTGGCGCGGGAAGTTATGTTTGCATCATTGGCCAGAAAATAGAGCATTCCGTTTTTCTGTTTAATGTCGAGCCGGCATACTCCTTTTTCATCAATCTGCAGAGAGTTGAATGATTCGCTTAATATGCCGTTTTCAAAATGATAAGCATCAAGCGTGTGTATATTTGTTTCGGATTCTGTGGTTATCCCATAGTTCATTCCGGAACTGATGATGCTGATGCGAAGTGAGCCGTCTGCTGCATTATCCTGCCGTATCTTTTCTTTTTGGCAGCCACTTAGTAAGAACAAGCCTGCGCTCGCCAGTGTAAGTATATATTTCATATTCATTTTTTCGTCAGATTTAATTTCGTTTGTTTATTTGTATCGATGAGGGTTTTGCGTACTGTTCAAATAGTTTTTGGAGTTGATAGGCATATCCTGGATGTTATTGACATAAAAATTGTTCATCAATTTTTCTGCCCATGGCCCATAAGTAAACGAACTGTTGTGTCCGTATCCCATTACGTGTCCCAGCTCATGGAACATGATGCTGCACGAGTAGGTATTAAAATAGTGTTCAAACCATCCTTGCTGGTAACATCCGAAGGTACTTCCACCTCCTAAACCAACGACTCCGTTTCCTGGGTAGACCAATCCCACCTGAAGGGTTCTGGCCATTTGCATCTGTTGCAATACCGCTTCCACCTTTACGGGCTGTTTGTTGTCATCGTACAGCTGGTCGGCATTGTCACGCAGAATCTGTTCGTGTTCCGGCATGTCAATCATATAGGTGAAGTTCAGGAAGAGGGCTACCGACTCACGGCAATGCACCGGGCGTATTCCCATCCAGTTACCTACCGGACCACCATCTTCTCTTTCCGGATCTCCGCCATATAGCCCCCAGTAAATGTTCCACCCATGTTTGATTTTCTGTAGCTTGGCCCAGAACGGATCATCAGATTCAACTTTAAGTACGGCATCCGAGAGTTCTTCAGCCGTTTTTTTGCTTATTTCGATGATTTTACCGGATTCCGTGCGGCACATTACCGTACGTTCTATCAATGGAATCTCTTCATAAAAATCGCAGAATGCCGGAATTGAATCAAAATAGGCCAGGTCGAAATACTCATTGCTTACTTGCGGCAATTGCATTTTTATCAGTACGTTGCTCAGTTTACGAGGAGAATAGAAGCGTGCGTGCAACTTTCCTTCTTCGGTAACTGATACCTGAAGCGGCTGTGACGTGTTGAACTTCCGGAGTGACGGGTTGGTGTACACTTCCTTTGTTTCATCATCCTGCAGGATGGCTTTATGTCCGCCTGCATTGTATGCCGCAGGTGTGATGAACATCATTATATCCTTGTCATCCGGATGAGTCACTACCGATTCGATGTGATGAATGTGATTGCTGCTTAGCGATTTATGCTCGAACCCATAGACCTGACGTCTTTCCTCCTTACGGTAGTTACGGGTAGAAATTGTGATTTCACCGTTGAGTTCCGCATTCTCGCACAGCGGCATGAAGAGGTAAGAAGTCTGCTCATTCAAGGAAATCGGATAGAGTGTTCCATTGCTTTCACCGCTCAATTCTCCGCTGCCTGAAAGAGTGGTGTAAAAGCGTACGTCGCCAAATGAAAGGCTTTTATCCGTTACGGCATAGCGCACATAAGGATTGTGGTAGGCAAAATCGAAATCTACCCGGCTTACAATCCGTTTCTGGACTATTTCATCTGGAATGGAAGCCGTTTCCTGCATTCCATTGGTAGTCTGCACCTCTATAATGGAGAAAGGAGTTTGCGAGTAGAAATATTCTGCTTCCAATGGCTTTTGCAAATCTTCCGGAAAAGCCAGCCATTCATCTTGTATGTGTTCAGGAGTGTGAATGACAGCTTTGTCTTTCGCAGAATTTCCCTGGATTCCTAAAACCAGCAGGCGATAATTTCCTTTGTGAAGTCCTTCAGTATAAATTGTAGATGTAGAAGCTTCATAATAGCTCTTGATGTTTGTTACTTTTTCACCATTTTCATCTACTATGAAATAGTGCAACTCATCGTATGGAGAAGTCTCTTCTTCCGCAGTACGTGAAGTGTTTCCTTCATATCCATCCTTTTGTAATTTGAATAAAATCCCTGATTTGTTTGTAGCAGACGATGTGTCTAATTGTTCTTCCTGGTTACAGGATACCAATAGCAAAGTGCATAAGAATGCAATAAAGGTAAGTTTTCTCATTTCGTTGTTGTTTTCTCGTTGATTACAATCTCTTAAACCAATCCCTATAACTTTTCTTGCTGAAAAAATAACTAATTAACCGTTTTATAGTTTAGTTTGTTTATCTCGTTAATATTTTTGCCTGTTCATGTTTTTAAACGTAATATTTCCGTTTTTGTTCAATCTGCCTTCTTTTTCTGCTTCAATTTTTAAGGGTAAGGACATGAACGTTGTTGATTATAAAACAGTTATTGCATAAAAATAAAAAAGCAACAGTGTGAATTTACTGTTGCTTTTGGGCTGATGTATATTGGTTTTGTTATTTTTTTTCTTGACTGCTGTTGCGATATTCCGTAGGTGTCATTCCTAAGTATTTTTTTACGTATTGTGCAAAAAACGACACATTGGGAAATTCAAAATCCACAGAAATTTCCTTAATACTTTTGTTGGAATGCCTCAGCTCAGGAATGATATGTTCAATGGCATTCTCATGAATTAGTGTCAACGCATTTTTCCCGCTGATTTGCTTGACGATACGCGACAGGTACTTCGGAGAGTAACAGAATAAGTCGGCATAATAAGTTAATGTACGGTGTTTGCCATTGTCGGCAGTCAGCGCTTCCATGAATTGCTTGAAGATAAAGTCGGGTTGTTTGACTGGAGTGTGATATCCTTGCTTTTCTTTTTCAATGGACTTGCGGGTAGTTTCAGCCACCATCTCGCCATAAAAAGCTGAAGCAATGTGCAGCAGGATTTCTTTCTGGTATTTGTCGGGCGAAGTCTGTATCTTGCCCTCTATCAGTTTCAGATACTGGTGAAACGTTTCATTCCGGTTTTCTCCAAAATGCTTGATGGGGTTTTCCTGTATGTAACATATCGACTTCCAGCTGTATTTCTGAGTCTGGGTCAGCCGTTGGAAAAACAGAATACTTTTACCTTATGGTTGGGACTGGCCATTACCTGACCTATAATTGTGTTAGGCAGGCTAATCAGCAGGTCGTTGGCCTGGAGGTGCCGGGCCACGTTGTTCAGTTCCAATTTTATTTCTCCTTCCTCGCAATAGAGCATCAGAAAAACTTCCAGTTTGACATTCCGGTTTTCCGGGAACACATTTTCCAGGCGTTCGGTCAGAAACATGTAGTCATCAATATAGCTTTGGGCATCGCAATGTGCCTGAAGCATTTCCATGTGAATATGTCTAATAATCTCTTCCATAATTCCTTTTTGCAAAGATGAAGATTTTTGGTCAAGGTGCTATGTCTTATTTTCTCTCAAGAATGTCTTATTTTCCATATTTCATGATTTTGACGGAAGGATGGAGAAAATTGAACATTTCTGTGCGAAAATCGGTTGCCTTCCTTTTTCCCGCGCTTGCTACTTTTGCGCGAACAAAAAAAGAAACGAATATGACGAAAAAGATTGGAAAATTAAACGTATGGCTGATGTTGCTGGTTGGCTGTGCGATGGGGATAACTTCCTGTAAGACGGAAACCAAAGAAAACACTCAGAAAGGCTATAACCTTGTAACGCTTACAGCAGATACGGATAGGAAATCATGACTTCGTATTCTGTCTCTATTGAAGGTATGCAGGACATTGACATTTATCCGCAAGTGTCAGGATATATTGAAAAGTTGAATGTGTCTGAAGGAGATGTCGTACGGCAGGGAGAAGTCTTGTTTGTAATTGATCAGGTGCCCTATAAGGCGGCTTTGGAAACAGCGGTTGCCAATGTGGAAGTAGCGAAAGCCAGTCTGGCTACAGCCGAACTTACGTATAAAAGTACAAAGGAACTGTACGCCAAGAAGGTAGTCTCCAGCTTTAACTTGCAGACAACTGAGAATGAGTATCTGACTGCCAAGGCACAGCTGGCACAGGCTAAGGCACAGGAGGTAAATGCGCGGAATAACCTTTCTTATACGGAAGTAAAAAGCCCCAGCAACGGGGTGATTGGCATGTTGCCTTACTGGGTAGGAGCACTGGTCAGTTCCAATATGTCGCAACCGCTGACCACTGTGTCAGATAATGCCACGATGTATGTCTATTTCTCGATGACTGAAAATCAGCTTTTGGCTTTGGCACGTCAATACGGTACGATTGACAAGGCGGTAGAAAACATGCCGGCCATTCAGCTTCAGTTGAATGATGGCTCTGTGTACGAAGAAAAGGGAAAGATAGAATCTATCAGTGGCGTGATTGACAAGGAGACGGGTACGGTAGGTGTGCGTGCGGTATTTCCGAATGCTTCCCGTTTGTTGCACAGTGGGGCATCGGGCAACGTGCTGATTCCAAGTGTCTATAAGAAATGTATCGTGATTCCGCAGGGAGCTACCGTACAGTTGCAGGATAAGATTCTGGCTTATAAGGTGGTAGACGGGAAAGCGGTATCTACTTTGATAAAAGTAGCTCCGGTTAACGATGGGAAAGAATACATTGTGTTGGATGGCCTGAAAGCTGGAGATGAGATTGTGGCCGACGGAGCTGGAATGATTCGTGAAGGAACGCAAGTAAAATAACAGACGATTATGAAAGGAAATATATTCATTAAGCGGCCGGTGATGGCCCTCTCCATATCGGTCTTGATTCTGATAGTGGGATTTATATCACTTTATACACTTCCCGTGGAACAATATCCTGACATTGCTCCGCCTACCGTACGCGTGGAAGCCACTTATACTGGTGCCAATGCCGATGCGGTGATGAACAGTGTCATCATGCCGCTGGAAGAAAGTATCAACGGGGTAGAAAACATGATATACATTACCTCTACGGCTACCAATGCGGGTACAGCCGAAATCCTGGTGTATTTCAAGCAGGGTACCGACCCGGATATGGCAGCGGTGAATGTGCAGAACCGTGTGTCTGCCGCACAAGGTCTGTTGCCTTCCGAGGTAACTGCTATTGGCGTCAGCACCATGAAGCGCCAGAACAGCTTCCTTCAGATTAACAGTCTTATCAGCCCCGACAAGCGTTATGATGAAACCTTCCTGGCCAATTACCTTGACATCAATGTGATTCCTCAGGTAAAGCGTATTCAGGGTGAAGGCGACGTGCAGCTGATGGGAGATACTTACAGTATGCGTATCTGGATGAAACCCGACAAAATGGCACAATACGGACTGGTTCCTTCTGATGTGACAGCCGTATTGGGTGAGCAGAACACGGAAGCACCTACGGGCTCATTGGGTGAAAGTTCGGACAATGTGTTTCAGTACACCATGAAGTACAAAGGCCGTCTGAAGAGCGTGGAAGAATTTGAAAACATGGTCATACGTTCGCAGAAAGACGGGTCCGTGCTTCGGGTAAAAGATATTGCAGAAGTAGAACTGGGACGTGAATCCTATAGTTTCCATGGCGAAGCAGATGGAGTTCCGGGAGTTACTTTCATGGTTTTCCAGGTGGCTGGTGCCAATGCTACGGCTGTAAACCAGGAAATCTCCGACTTGCTGGATGATATTTCAAAAGATCTTCCGGAGGGAACGGAGTTTATTCAGATGATGAGTGTGAACGACTTCCTTTTTGCTTCTATCGACAATGTGGTTGAAACCCTGGTGATAGCTATTATCCTGGTAGTGTTGGTGGTTTACTTCTTCTTGCATGATTTCAAGAGTACCTTGATTCCTTCCATTTCCATCATTGTGTCACTGATTGGTACGTTTGCCTTCCTGTCGGTAGCCGGATTCAGTATCAATATCCTGACCTTGTTTGCCCTTGTGCTGGCCATCGGTACCGTGGTGGATGATGCGATTATTGTAGTGGAAGCCGTACAAGCCAAATTTGATGTGGGGTATCGCTCGTCTTATCTTGCCACAAAGGATGCCATGAGTGATGTGACGATGGCCGTTGTGTCGTGTACCTTTGTCTTTATGGCTGTATTTATTCCGGTGACTTTCATGGGAGGAACTTCCGGAGTGTTCTACACTCAGTTTGGTATTACGATGGCGGTGGCTGTAGGACTCTCCTGTATTAATGCCTTGACGCTTTGTCCGGCTTTGTGCGCCATGATGATGAAAGCTTCTGACACGGAGAAAAGTATCAAGAGCTTCAGCGGTCGTATCCGTGCGGCTTACACCGTGTCATTTAATACGATGCTGGGTAAATACAAGAAAGGACTGATGTTCTTCTTCCATCACCGGTGGACTGTATGGGCTTCACTGGGTGTTGCCACTGTATTGCTGGTATATCTGATGTCGACAACCAAGACCGGACTGGTGCCTCAGGAAGACCAGGGAACCATGATGATTAATATCAGTACCTCACCTGGTAACTCTTTGGCTGAAACCAATAAGGTGATGGACAAGGTGCAGGATATATTGAAAGCCACTCCAGAGATAGAGCATTATTCGCGTATTACGGGATATGGGTTGATTTCCGGTCAGGGCACGTCATACGGTACAGTCATCATTCGCTTGTATCATTGGGATGAACGAAAAGGAAAGGAACATTCGGTAGAAGCTGTCATGAAGCGCCTGAATGCTCAGTTCAGCGAGATAAAGGAGGCGCAGGTATTCTGTTTCCAGCCGGCCATGATTCCGGGATACGGAACCGGTAATGCGGTGGAACTTTATATGGAGGACAAAACGGGAGGCGACATGCAGCCGTTCTATGAGTCCGTACAGAAATTTATCATGACCCTTAACGAACGTCCGGAAGTGGCAATGGCCTATAGTTCATACGCCATGAACTTCCCTCAGATTGCGGTGGATGTAGATGCAGCTAAATGCAAGCGTGCCGGAATCAGTCCGAGTGATGTACTCGATGTGGTGGGAGCCTATTGTGGAGGTTCATACGTGTCTAATTACAATAAGTATGGAAAGGTATACCGTGTCATGATTCAGGCTTCACCCGATGCCCGTTTGAATCAGCATGCGCTGGACAATATGTTTGTGCGTAATGGAACGGAGATGGCGCCGGTCAGCCAGTTTGTGACGCTGCGTTCTGTCTTAGGTCCGGAAATTGCCAAGCGTTTCAACTTGTATAATACGATTGATGTGAATGTGAACGTGGCCGAGGGATATTCTACCGGTGAAGTCCAGAAAGCCATTAAGGAGGTTGCGGCTCAGGTACTTCCTTCCGGCTATGGTTATGAATATGGAGGTATGGCACGTGAGGAAGCCAGCAGCGGAGGAGCACAGACCGTGTTCATCTATACCCTCTGTGTGGTATTGATTTACCTGATTCTGTCCTGCTTGTATGAAAGTTTCCTGGTACCGTTGGCCGTGATTCTGTCCGTTCCTTTCGGGTTGATGGGAAGCTTCCTGTTTGCCCGTGTAGCAGGGTTGGAGAACAACATCTATCTACAGACCGGTGCCATCATGTTGATTGGTTTGCTGGCTAAAACAGCCATCTTGATTACAGAGTATGCCATTGAACGCCGTCGTAAGGGTATGGGGATTATCTCTTCTGCTTATTCGGCAGCTCAGGCCCGTTTCCGTCCTATTATCAAAGAAAACCGGAACCACAAAGAGCAGGGCCAACGTA
>OQVH01000928.1_pt1 | contig 20760 bp, 19 predicted proteins | sample 1691641 | NCBI WGS metagenome assembly OQVH01 (sample SAMN03418286, study PRJEB22391) | human gut metagenome | biome: human-gut; feature: organic feature; material: feces | host: Homo sapiens | place: Italy | collected 2013-04
GTCCGTAGGCGAGCCTAAGCCGATGATGTACGATATCCTTTCGCAGACCACCGAGCTGATGCCTAAGGATAAGGCGCGCTATCTGATGGGCGTAGGCACCGCCGACTGCATTGTAGAGGCAGTAAACCTGGGCGTTGATATGTTTGACTGCGTATTCCCGACACGTGTTGCCAGAAACGGCACCGCTATGACGCACACCGGCCGTCTGGTAGTACGCAACGCAACCTACGCAGAGGATTTTCGTCCGATTGAGGAAGGCTGCGACTGCTATGCCTGCCGTAACTTCAGCCGTGCTTATATCCGCCATCTGTTCAAGGCAGAGGAGATTTTCGGCCTGAGATTGCTGTCTATCCACAATCTGCATTTCCTGCTGCATTTCGCCAAGGAAATCCGTGAGGCAATCGCTAATGACTGCTTCCCTGAGTTCCGCGAAAGATTCTTAGAAAATTATCGTTGATAACAAGGATTTTTCCGATTTACAGAGAATATATAAAAGTGGTATAAATAAACCAAACTATTGCATACTAAAATGTTTGCAAGAGGAACCTGCAAATATGTCCGAATTTGCGGGAAGTGATAAAATGTGGAGGTGTTCAATATGCAAGGTGGAGATACAATGGCTTTGCTCAATTCTCTCTGGCCCTTCTTTTTAATGGGCGGCATATTCTATTTCATGCTGTGGAAACCCCAGAAAAAAGAGCAGCAGAAAAGACAGGATTTGTTAAACAGCCTGAAGGAAGGCGACGAAATCATTACCATTGGCGGTATCTATGGTAAGATTACTGCTATTTCCGAAAAACGCGTTAAGGTAGAAGTTGCCGATGGCGTAGTAATCGAAATGGCGCGCAATGCTATCAGCGGCTTCCAAAACCCCGCTAAGAATTCCTGATGGTGATTGCAGAAGAAAAAGTTGAGCTGCGCAAGTATTTTAAAAGGCTGCGGTCGCAACTGACCGCAGAGCAGGCTGCTTCCGGCAGTCTGCTGACTGCCCGTCAGATACTGGCCTGTGATGCATATCGCAAAGCGAACTGCATCATGGGCTATTTGGCTTTTGGCAATGAGCTGTCTGTAGACCTGGTTTTGCAGCAGGCCTTGGCCGACGGCAAGATTGTTGCCGTGCCGCTGGTGCAATCTGCTACGGAGATTGCTCCGGTACAGCTGGAAAACATGCTGGATTTTGAGCTTGACCGTTACGGCATCCGCAGCGTCCGCCACCCGGCGAAGCTGCTGCAGCCGCAGCAGCTTGACCTTGTACTGGTGCCCGGAGTGGCCTTCGGCCGCGACGGCAGCAGACTGGGGATGGGCGCGGGCTATTACGACCGTTTTCTGCCGCAGGCGGGAAACGCATTGCTCATGGGCATCGCTTACGATGCTTTTATTCAGCCGAATCTGCCACGGGATGAATTTGATGTGCTTGTACAGCTTTTAGCAAGTGAAAGCGGGATTACCACTCTCAGTCCGCTTAGCTTATAAATTAAATCCAGTTAATCCAAAAAAATCTTAAGGAGGAAGTTATTTTGCGTTGGAATGAATTCGGGAAATTTCTGATTGTCGCTTTGGCGATTATCGGCGGTTTCTGCGTATACATCTCGCCTCTGGCTAATTCCATTAAACAGGGCTTGGATCTGCAAGGTGGTACTCATGTAGTTTTACAGGCTGTGGATACGCCGGAACTTAAGGTTGACGATGACGCTGTCAACCGCAGTGTAAAGGTTATTGAGCGTCGTGTCAATGAGTTGGGCCTGACCGAGCCTGTTATTCAGCGTCAGGGCAAAGACCGTATTATTGTTGAGCTGCCGGGCGTAAAGGACCCTGAAAAAGCTATTGCTATGCTGGGCCGTACCGCTATGCTGCAGTTCAAGGATGAAAGCGGCAAGGTTGTTCTCACAGGCAGTGACCTGAAGGACGCTAAGGCACAGGTTTCCCAAGGCAATCAGGCTGTAGTAGGTCTGGAATTTAATGATGAGGGCGGCAAAAAATTTGCTGACCTTACTGCCCGCAATGTAGGCAAAAAAATCGCTATTGAGCTTGACGGCCAGGTGCTGACCGCTCCTGTAGTACAGGAGGCTATCACCGGCGGTCATGCACAGATTTCCGGCTCCCGTAACGTTGAGGAAGCCGAGCATCTGGCAATCCTGCTGCGCAGCGGCAGTCTGCCGGTTAAAATCGAAGTTATGGAAAACCGTACCGTTGGTCCTACCCTCGGTCAGGATTCCAAGGACAAGAGCGTTAAGGCCTTCAGCATCGGTATCATCGGCGTATTTGTATTTATGCTGCTGTTCTACCGTCTGGCAGGCGTAGTTGCGGACATTGCTCTGCTGCTGTACGTAATGCTGCTGCTGCTGGTAATGCGTTATCTGGGTGCAACACTGACACTGCCCGGTATCGCAGGTATTATCCTGTCTGTCGGCATGGCGGTTGACGCCAACGTACTGATTTTCGAACGCTTCAAGGAAGAAGTTAAACGCGGCAAAACTCTGCGCAGTGCGATGGATTCCGGCTTTGGCCGTGCTATCGTAACCATCCTTGACTCCAACCTTACTACTATCATGGCCGCAGCCGTACTGTTCTACCTGGGCACCGGTCCTATCAAGGGCTTTGCTGTTACCCTGGCACTTGGTACCTTGCTGAGTATGTTTACCGCAGTAACCGTTACCAAATTCCTGCTGCGCTTCTTGATTTACAGTAACATCACCAAGAGTCCCTTCCTGTTTGGTGCAAGAGCACCGAAGGCAAAAGAGGAGGTGGCTAAATAATGAAGTTATCTATCGTTAAGCGTTATAAAATTTTCTTCGCTATTACCATCACCTTCCTGATTATCGGTATCGGCTCCATGCTCTTCAAGGGCTTCAACCTGGGCATTGACTTTACCGGCGGCAGTATCATGGATTTGGAATTCAAAAATCCTGTTACCGTTTCTCAGGTACGTGAGGTGCTTAAAGAAAAGAATCTGGGCAATGCTATTATCCAGCTGGAAAGCAGCGACAGCAATGCCAAGAGCTCTAAGGGCGTGCTGATTCGTACCGGCGTTATTAGCGACGAGCAGCGTCAGCAGGTAATGACCGACCTGAAGAGCAAGGTTGGTGACTTTGCTATCCAGCGTGTTGAAAACGTTGGTGCTACCGTCGGCGGTGAGCTGATTCAACAGGCTGTTACGGCGATTGTGCTTTCCTGGTTCCTGATGATTGCTTATATCACCATCCGTTTTGAATTCCGCTTTGCTCTGGCAGCGATTGTCGCTTTGATTATCGACGTAATGGTAACTCTGAGCTATTTCTCCCTCTTCCATATGGAACTGGATTCCTCCTTCGTTGCAGCTTTGCTGACGGTTGTAGGTTATTCTGTCAACGGTACCATCGTTATCTTCGACCGTATCCGTGAAAACCTGAAAATCCATCGCCGCAGCGAAAGCATGACGGAAATGGTAGACAACAGCATCTGGCAGACCATGGGACGCAGTATCTATACTGTAGGTACCTCTCTGTTTGCTGTTGTAGCTATCTTCATCTGGGGCGGCGAAACTATCCGCAACTTCTCCTTTGCGATGCTGGTAGGCTTCTCCAGTGGTGCTTATACCTCCACCTTCCTCGCAGGTCCGTTATGGATGATGCTGCGTAAGCTGAAACCCGGCAGAGATTAAAATTAAAACTTATAGCCTGTGTGCATTCGGGAAAATGAATGCCGCAGGCTATTTTTTCTTGTTTTTGACGGCTGAAAAAGCTACAATAATAGGTGATATCGCAAGAGAAGCTTTTGCTTTTATCGGTGTTGTTAAGGAGAACTGGAATGATTTATATTTTGAAATTTATCGCAGCCTTTTTGCTGCCTCCGGGGTTGTTTGTGCTGCTGGGAATAATCTTGAGTGTTTATTTATGGCGGCAGCGCAAGCGCTTCGGCCGTTTTGCTTTCAGCTTAAGCGCTTTTTTGACGCTGCTGTTATATTTCAGCTCTACCTTATTGGGAGCCAAGCTTTTGGGGCAGCCGTTGGAAAACCGTTACAGCCAGCAGGAGCCTGCGGCTGCGCAAGTGATAGTTGTTCTGGGCGGCGGCAGTGTTGGCTCTGTTCCTGACGGTGCTGAGCGCGGAGGCCTGATGTCTGCCGGAGCGGCGCGTCTGCTGACGGCAGCGCGCCTGGCGAAGCAGCATTCGCTGCCGGTGCTCATCAGCGGTGGGCAGGTGTTCAGCGATGGCGCAAGCGAGGCGCTGGTCGCCGAGCGGATTCTGTTACAGCTGGGGCTTCCGCAGGAACAGATTATCGTCGAGACGCAGGCCAGAACAACGAAGGAAAATGCTGCTTATTCTGCTGCACTCTGCCGTGAACGCGGCTACAAAAATGTACTGCTGCTGACAAGCGCGCTGCATATGCCTCGCAGCATGCAGTTCTTTGAGCGTTATTTAGGCGGGCAGGGCATTAAGGTTGTCGCCTATCCCTGCGATTATACGCTCAATCCGCAGGGCAAGTTTAATCCGCGCTGGCTGGTGCCACAGCTGCAGGCATTTGATATAACCTGTATGGCATTACACGAATATGTGGGGATGGCAGGTGCTTTTTTACAGCGTTAAATTGCAGTAGTCAGCTGCAAGCAGCCTGTGAATTTGCATATTTTCCACCTTTTTTGTATAATAAGTAACAGATAGAAACAAATATTATTTTTGGGTGGGGTATATTATGAAAAAAATTCTGTTCTTAGTTTGCCTGCTGCTGTGTCTGCTGCTTGCCGGCTGCGGACCGCAGGAAAAGAATACCGCCGACAGCGGTAAGGTTTTGTACACGGTGACGGATGCAACAGGCACCAAGCTGAGCTTCAGCGAAAAGCCTCAGCGCATTGTGAGCCTGAACGTATCTGCCGATGAAATTTTGCTGGATATGGTTGACAGTAAGCGCTTGGCAGCCTTGTCGCTGCTGGCTGACGATTCCGGTATCTGCAGTGCTGGTGACAAGGTCAAATCCGTCAAGGGCAGAGCGCAGGGCAGCAATCTGGAAAGCGTGTTGGCCATGCAGCCCGATCTGGTTATTATCCCGGATTATACCGTGGAGCCGATTCAGGGACTGCGCAGTGCCGGACTCAAGGTTTATGTGTGCCATACGCCGAACAATGTGCAGGATATTTTTAAGTTTATCAAGGAAATCGGCTCTGCCGTAGGCGAAGAAGCCAAGGGCGAGGAGATGGCGAAAAATATGGAAGCACAGCTGGAGGCTGTGCGCAAGCAGGCGCTGCAGGCTGCAGGCGATAAGCCGCTTAATGTGCTGGCGCTGTCCTTTACCGGACCTCTGGGCATGAGGGGTACTTTCAGCGGCCTGTGCTATTATGCAGGCGTACATAACGCGCTGGACGGCATGGATATTCCGTATCAGGGCAACCTGTCGGAGGAAAAAATGCTGGAGCTTAATCCGGAGCTGATTATTACTCCGAGTTGGGATTACAGTAAAAAAGGCGACCCGGAGCAATTCCGTCAGCGCATTTTACAAAATCCGGCCTATAAAAGCATTAAGGCTGTAAAGAACGGCCGCGTACAAAGCCTGCATGATAATTATTTATACAGTACTTCGCAATATACAGTTAAGGCGGTGCAGGAACTGGCACATGCCGCTTACGGAATTTAGTTAGGAGATGCAGTGGCAATGAGATTGCTCAAAACAATTGGTCTGACACTTTTATTGGCAGTGGGAATGCAGCTGTGTGCTGCCGCCGAGAAGCAGGAAGCGTTTTATACGGGTGAAAAAATCAAGGGATATGACAAGGGCAGCTTTGTGGTTCTGGAAGAGGATGATATTAATTTCCGCAGTGCCGCCGAGGACGGCAATGTTTTGAAGGTGCTGCCGCATCATTCGCTGCTGCGTGTTATCCGTCAAAGCGGTGACTGGCTGGAGGCCGAATCGGACGGTGTGGACGGTTTTATCTATGCGCCCTATACCGTTGCCGGAAGCAGGGACGAGCTGACGCAGGAGGATTTTGCTCTTGGCTATGCCGCACTCGGACAGAAGTTTGACGAGCAGAAGGCAGAGGAGCGCCTTGGTGCCGTCAAGCAGGAGAAAATAGATAAAAAGCGTAAGCAGATAAACTATACATTTGAGGGCGCCGTAATCAGTGTTGCCCGCAAAAAAAAGGCTGTGGAGGCAATCCGCGTAGTCGATCCCAAATATATTACAATGCGCGGCGTAAGCATCGGTGACAGTGCCGGCAGAGCTGTAGGACAGTACGGCCTGCCTGATGCGGTTGTTTATGCTGCCGATAATACTACCTACGAATATTTTTGGCAGGATGACAAGGAGCAGCCGCTGCGTTTTGCGCTGGAGGTTGATAAGCAGAGCCGTGTGACAGCCTTTATTCTGGAAAAACTGAGGGTAAAATAACACTATGCAGTCAGTCTTTGCGGACTAAATACAATCAGGCCTTAAATGAGCATGTATACACTAAAAATCCTGCTTTATAAGCAGGATTTTTTTGTATGCTGGCAGAATTATAACAGTTATAATATATTAAAATTTATACTACTAAAGGAGTTGAGCTGAATGCCTTTTTTAATCTTAGTTATAATTATATGTATGATAGTAGCATTGTTTGCCGTGCAGAATGCGGTAGCAGTGTCTTTGAACTTTGTTTTCTGGAGCTTCAGCGCGTCACTGGTGCTGGTAATACTCGGTGCGTTTTTAATGGGCGTGCTGGTTGCCACCTGCTTCTTGCTGACGATGAAGGCCAAGCATTATCTGAAGGATAAAAAAATGCGTGAGGAAATGCAGCAGCTGCAGGCAGAAAACAAACGCCTGCAGGAGCGCGTTGCCATGCTGCAGCACACCCAGCTGCTGCATAACGAGGCGGCACAGGCCGAGGCTTCCAGGCAGGCAGAGCCGGCTGCAGCGGAAAAGACTGCTGCCGAGAGCGGTAGCCGCCAATGATGCACAAGGAACGAATTTGGGATATAAAAGAATATAACAGTCAGATGGCAGACTATTTGGCGGAGGAGCTGAATATTTCGCCGATGGTCACCGGTATTTTATTGGAGCGCGGTCTGCAGGATGCAGCTTCGATGCGTGATTTTCTCTACGGCAGTGCTACACCCTTTCATGATCCGTTTTTGCTGAAGGATATGCAGCGCTCGGTTGAGCGTATGGAGAGGGCCTTGGCGGCAGGCGAGCAGATTACGGTTTACGGCGACTATGATGTGGACGGAATCAGTGCCTCCTCCTTGCTGTACCTGTATCTGAAGCAGCGCGGCGGCAGGGTTGCCACCTACATTCCGCAGCGTAAGAGTGAGGGCTACGGCCTTAATGACGAAGCTTTGAAAAATATTGCGGAAAAGGGTACCACGCTGGTTATTACCGTGGACTGCGGCATCAGCGGCCTGCACGAGGTAGCCAATGCGCCGAAGTCTTTGGATATTATTATTACGGATCACCATACGGTGCCGGAGGTTCTGCCTCCTGCCTACGCAATTATCAACGCCAAGCAGCGAGACTGCGGCTATCCCTTTAAGGATTTGAGCGGCGTGGGAATTGCCTTTAAGCTGTGTCAGGCGCTGGAGCAGCGTGAGCCGGGCAGACTGCCCGAGTGGCAGGGACTGACGGAGCTGGCAGCGCTGGGAACGGTGGCGGATATTGTGCCGCTGATAGGCGAAAACCGCGAGCTGGTGCGCCGTGGCCTGAAGGCTATGGAAACAACGCAGCTTGTGGGCCTGCGTGCTTTGATTAAGGCCAGCGGCTGTCCGGAAACGGGCATTGCTTCCGATAACATCGGCTTTGGTCTGGCACCGCGCCTGAACGCTGTGGGCAGGCTGGAGCATGCGCAGCTGGCGGTGGAGCTTTTGGTAACCGACGATAGCGTGAAGGCGGAGAAAATCGCCGCCGAGCTTAACCGTGAAAACACACTGCGGCAGGAAATCAGCCGTCAGATTATGGAAGAGGCGGAAGCACAGCTGGCGCAGGAAAAGCATATAGATACGGCAATCGTGCTTGCTTCCGAGGGCTGGCATCAGGGCGTTATCGGTATCGTGGCTTCGCGCCTGGTAGACAAATACCACCTGCCGACGATTCTGATAAGCCTGAACAACGGCGTTGCCAAGGGCAGCTGCCGCAGTATTCCGGCGCTCAATCTTTACGAGGCGATAGATGCCGAACGTGATTTGCTGACGCAGTACGGCGGTCACCATCAGGCTGCGGGTCTGACGCTGCCGGCAGAGCTGCTGCCGGAATTCAAGCGCCGCTTCCGCGAATACGTTGCGCAAAAGCTGCGTCCGGAGGATTATCTGCCGCATCAGGCGATTGACTGTGTGCTGAGCGGCAGCAGCGAAATCAGCATCAGGGATTTGGAGCAGCTGGCACTGCTGGAGCCCTGCGGCTGCGAAAACCAGGCACCTGTATTTGCCTTCCGTCAGGCGCTGCTGCACAATCAGCGCGCTATGGGCAAGGAGCGCAATCATTTGCAGTTTGTGCTGGATAAGGGCTATAATTCTTATCGCGGCCTGATGTGGAACAATGCGGATTTACTGCCGTATATGTTTGAAAATATGGTGGCTGATGTTGCCTTTCAGCCGAAAATAAATGTCTGGAATAACGAAACGAGCGTGCAGCTGCAGGCCGTAAGCATTCATCAGCAGGTGACGCTGGGGGATATGCGTCAGGCTGCCGATGATAAATGGCGTCTGCTGCTGGGCTTGGCCAAGGTGCATAACAAGGTGCTTGCTTATACCGAAGATAAGCAGTCGCTGCCCGCCGAGGTGCTGCAGACTGCGGGGGATTATCTGGAGCTGGCTTCTTATGAGGAGGCTGCCGGGATGAGCAAGGAAAGGCTGCAGCAGGCCGAAGAAATAGTGCTGTTGGATTTGCCTGCTTATCCGCTGGCGGATATTATACGCAGATTGCGGCAGCAGGGAGCAAAACATGTAACGCTGCTCTTTAATCAGCCGGATTTGCAGGAGCGCTTGCAGCGACTGGCTTTGACGCATCCGGACAGGGAAGCGATGATGCAGGCCTATAAGCTGGTGATGAATGCACTTAAAATGCGGATAACTGTGAGCATCGAAGAGCTTTTGTCTGCTCATGCGGAACAAATAAGTGAACAAGCTGTAAAAATTATGGAAGAGCTTGGCTTTATCCGCTATAATAATGGTATAATAGAAAAAGCTGCTATTAAACGCTGCTCGCTGGAGGATGCACCCCTATATGTAACCCTGCAGCAGGAAAGAGAGCGTTTGGAGCACATTTATAAAGAAAATTACCGCCTGAGTCAGCACGAGCTGTTGCGCTGCTGATGAAGTGCAGATGGGAGTGGGGAGAATGCCCTCAACAAACGCAATAACTAATATTACTGATATAGATGAATTGTTTGCGCGTATAGAAGAATATCTTACGCCGGAGCAGGTAGCTTTTGTCCGTAAGGCCTATGAGCTGGCAGCTAAAGCGCATGCTGCGCAGACACGTAAATCCGGTGAACCGTATATTATTCATCCGATTGGCGTTGTCAGCATTCTTGTAGGATTGCAGATGGATGACAAAACACTGGCTGCTGCCTTCCTGCATGATGTAGTAGAGGATACGGATTACAAGCTGGACTATATCAAAGAGCAGTTCGGCACCGTGGTAGCAAATCTGGTAGACGGTGTTACCAAGCTGGGTAAAATCGAATATATTTCCAAGGAAGACCGCCAGATTGAAAACTATCGCAAAATGTTTTTGGCAATGGCGCGCGATATCCGTGTCGTACTGATAAAGCTGGCTGACCGTCTGCATAATATGCGCACGATGAAGTATATGCCTGTGCATAAGCAGCAGTCTATTTCCCGGGAAACATTGGAAATTTATGCGCCGCTGGCTCATCGTCTAGGTATCTATACCATTAAATGGGAGCTGGAGGATCTGGCCTTCCGTTATATGGAGCCGGATATTTATTATGACCTGGTTGAGCAGGTGAAAATTAAACGCCGTGAGCGCGAGGATATGATTAACGAGGCTATGACGACGTTGAAGGACGCTGTCGAGAAGGCTGGTATCCGCTGCGAAATTCAGGGCAGACCGAAAAACTTTTACAGTATTCATAAGAAAATGCTGCGTGACCATAAGCAGCTGAGCGAGATTTATGATCTGCTGGCCATCCGTGTATTAGTAGACACCGTTAAGGACTGCTATGGCACGCTGGGTATCGTACATAGCATGTGGCGTCCTATTCCGGGCCGCTTCAAGGACTATGTAGCGGTGCCGAAATCCAATATGTATCAGTCCTTGCATACGACTGTGCTTTCCAATGGCGGTCAGCCGCTGGAAATCCAAATCCGCACTTTTGAAATGCACCGCATCAGCGAATACGGTATCGCTGCGCACTGGCGCTATAAGGAAAGCGGCGGCAGCAAGCCTGCAGCCGGCGGTGACAAGGGCTTTGATGCCAAGCTGAGCTGGCTGCGTCAGCTGCTGGAATGGCACAAGGATATGAATGATTCGCGCGACTTTGTCAACACTGTCAAGATGGATATCTTTGCCGATGAGGTCTTTGTCTTTACGCCGCGCGGTGATGTTATCGACCTGCCTGTAGGCAGTGTGCCGATTGACTTCGCTTACCGCATCCATACGGACGTAGGCAACCGTTGCGTAGGTGCCAAGGTCAACGGACGCATTGTACCGCTTGACTACCAGCTGAAGAACGGCGATATCGTAGAGGTTATCACCTCCAAGCAGTCCAACGGACCGAGCCGTGACTGGATTAATGTTGTCGGCTCTTCCGATACGCGCAACAAAATCAAAAGCTGGTTCAAAAAGGAGCGCCGTGAGGAAAATATCGTCAAGGGCCGTGAAATGCTGGAGCGTGAGGTTAAACGCCTCGGCTACGAGCCTAAGGTGCTGATGTCTCCGGAAAAACTGAAGGAAGCAGGCAGCAAAATCCGCATCGATACGGATGAAAATCTGCTGGCAACACTGGGCTACGGCGGTGTTACACTGAACACTGTTATGTCCAAGCTGGTGGAAATCTATAAAAAAGAGCAGAAGCTGGAAACCACCAAGGACCTGGCGCAGGTACTGGCAGAGCTGAAGCCGCGCAAGTCTAAGGCTAAGGCCAGCCACGGCATTCTCGTTAAGGGCGAAGAAGGCATCATGGTTAAGCTGGCGCGCTGCTGCAACCCGATTCCAGGCGACCCGGTTATCGGCTATATTACACGCGGCAGCGGTATTTCCGTACACCGTGCGGACTGTCCTAATATCCTGACCAATAATCCCGAGGAGCAGCGTCGCTTAATTGAGGTTGCCTGGGATGTAGGCATTGATGATGTCTATAAGGTTAACATCGTGATTACGTCCGTAGACAGAACCGGACTGATGAGCGATATTATGAATGTGACTAGCGAAACGAAGATTAATATTTTCTCGCTTGCATGTCATACAGATAAGAATAAAATTGCTACCATGCACATGGGACTTGATATCATGAGCCTGGAGCAGCTGGAATATTTTATGAACCGTATCCGCCGCATGAAGGGTGTTTATTCTGTTGAACGCCTGATTTCTACGGCGAACGGCAGCGGAGGCAAGAAGAAATGAGAGCAGTTGTGCAGCGTGTAGACCGCGCCAGTGTTACTGTAGATGAAAAGATTACCGGCGAGGTACAGAAGGGCCTTCTGGTGCTTTTGGGTGTGGCCGAGGGCGATACCGATAAGGATCTGGCCTATATTATTGACAAGGTGTGCGGTATGCGCATTTTTGAGGATGAGGCAGGCAAAATGAACCTGTCGGTGAAGGATGTTGGCGGTGCGATTCTGGCGGTTTCTCAGTTTACCCTGTGCGGTGACTGCCGCCACGGCAAGCGTCCTTCCTTTACGGCGGCTGCGGCACCGGATGTGGCCAACGCTTACTATGAGCGCTTTGTCGAAGGCTGCCGCAAGGCAGGGTTGCCAGTAGAAACAGGCATTTTTCGCGCGCATATGCTGGTAGAGCTGGTGAACAACGGTCCGGTAACTATTTTGCTGGACAGCACGAAGCTGTTATAATTATATTGTGCATAGATTTATCAACGGAGGTTGAAGAATGAAGATTTATCATGTTGAAGCAGGTATGCTTGCTACCAACTGTTATTTTGCCGTAAATGAAGCTATCGGTGAAGGTGTTATTTTCGATCCGGGCGGAGATTACCCGACCATCAAGAGAATGATTGAGCAGGCCAAAGCCAAGGTTGTCGCTATTGTGCTTACACACGGTCACAGCGACCACATCGGTGCGTTGGCAGAGCTGCGCAAGGCTACAGGTGCGCCGGTGTATATCGGCGAGGATGATGCTGACTGCCTGACACAGCCGAACAGAAACCTGTCCTTCTTTATCGGTGAAGAATTGAAAAATGAGCCTGCGGACCACCTTGTACATGACGGTGATGTGCTGGAGCTGGCAGGCATGAAGTTTGAAGCCTTTGCTACGCCGGGACATACCAAGGGCGGCTTCTGCTATTACTACGCGCCGGGCAAGGTAGTATTTGCCGGTGATACTATTTTCTGTGAATCCATCGGACGCACCGATTTGCCGGGAGGCAGCTATCGCGCACTCATCCAGTCCGTCAAAACAAAGCTGATGGTGCTTGATGATGACGTTAAGCTGCTGCCGGGCCACGGACCTACTACTACCGTGGGCTGGGAGCGTCGCAGGAATCCTTTCCTGCAATAAAAAATCATGCTGAAATATTGGCCTCAAATACGTAAAAGCACCTTCTTTAAGCTGGGTGTTGTTACGGCAATCTCTTATGTTTTATATTTAATGGCGGGCTTCCTGCTGCCGCTGCTGCTGGCAGTAGGCCTGGCCTTCGCACTTTATCCGCTGGTTAATGCTATCGCGCAGGTGCGCATGGCGCACGGCATGATTAAGCTGTCGCGCGTAGTGGCGATTATCCTGGCATTGCTGGCCTTTTGTATCTTTATTTTTATGATTATCGGCTTCATCATTCTGCCGCTCTTCGGGCAGATGAACGAGTTCCTGCTAAAGCTGCCGGCATTGGCCGCCAAATCCAATATCCAGGATTTGGACAGCATGCTTAAGGACCCGTCTACCATTCCGCTCTTGCCGTCCGATTTCAATATGCTGGTCAACGGTCTGCTGAACTGGGCGATGGGCTTTGTAGGAACGGTGCTGCGTAATCTTGTGCAGTCCAGTCTGGGGATTGTGCAGAGCTTGATAGGCCTGATTATCGTGCCCTTCCTTGCCTTTTATTTTCTTAAGGACTGGCGTGAGCTGCGCTTGATGGTGATTAATCTGTTCAACTACGACGCGCAGGAGAAGGCGGCGGAGGTTGTGGACGAAATCGGCAGAACCATGAGCGCCTATGTGCGCGGTATGGGCAAGCTGAGCCTGATTTCCGGCTTCGTTATTACCATCGGCACGGCTTTTTTGGGTATTGACTTTCCGCTGGTGCTCGGCTTTTGGGCCATCCTTGCCGAAACGGTACCGGTAGTCGGCCCGCTGATGGGCGCTGTGCCTGCTGTGTTTATTGCCTACGGTCAGGCGCCGGAGGCTGCCTTTCATGTAGCGCTTTTTTATCTGGTATATTATCAGCTGGATGCCAATTTTATTATGCCTAAGCTCATGGGGCAAAAGATTGATTTGCATCCTGTAGTTTTGATTATCAGCCTGCTCATCGGTGCTAAGCTGTTCGGTATTCTCGGTATGGTTTTTGCCGTGCCGGTAGCAGCAATCTACAGAGTGCTGTACAAGCAGCTGTGGCATGCCGGTGAAGGACGGGAGAATTAAATGTTTTTTTGCTTACGTAATACATTGGAGCTTGATGCTGCGCGGCCTGTGAGCGACATGGCCGCATTTTTTGACTATCAGCCGGCACCGTCAGCCGCGCTTACGCTGACGCTTGCGCGTGAGCACGGCTGCGTCAGCGCCTGCCTGCAAGGTGCTGAGCAAAGCTTTACAGCGAGCGAGCCTTGCAGCGAAGCTGCGGCGAGCGGCGAGGTAACGCGTTGCGTGAAGCTTGTTGTGCTGAAGGTCTTTGCCGAGCTTACCGGTCTGCAGCCTAAGCTGCCGTGGGGTATTCTCACAGGTGTGCGCCCGACGAAGCTGGCGCATAAGCTGCTGGACAGCGGCGTAGAAGCTGCAGCTTTGCCGGAATATCTGAGCGAAAATTATTTGCTGCCAATGGCGCAGGGAAGGCTGCTTACGGATATTGCTCTGAAGCAGAAGCATATCCTCAGCGACAGTACGCGCCTTACGGATACTGGTATTTATATCGGCGTGCCGTATTGTCCTTCGCGCTGCAGCTATTGCTCATTCCCTGCGGGAATTGTGCCGCAGGACGAAGAATCTCAGCAAAACTTTGTAAATATGATTGAACAAGACCTGCAAAATGTGGTACAATTAATAGGTATGCATAGCTTGCGTGTAAAATCACTTTATATTGGCGGTGGCACACCCACGAGCCTGAGTGATAAGGTATTTGCACGTCTGCTGCAGGCAGTGGAACGAAAACTGCTGCAAAGCAACTGTGATGGCTTGCAGCATCTGCGCGAGTTCACGGTAGAGGCCGGTCGCCCGGATTGCTTCAGTGCCGCTAAATTGGCGGCGATGGAGGCGGCGGGAGTGAACCGCATCAGCGTCAATCCCCAAAGCTTTCATGATAAAACGCTGCAGCTGATAGGCAGGCGCCATAGCGTCAGGGATTTTTACAATGCCTATGAGCTTGTGCGCAAAAGCAGGATTCCTAGTGTGAATGTGGATCTGATTATCGGTCTGCCTCAGGAAACGGAGCAGGAGATAGCATATTCTCTGGAGCAGGCAGTTAAGCTGGCACCGGAGAATCTTACTGTGCATACGCTTACGCTGAAGCGCAGCGCACCGCTCTTTCAAAAGCAGGAGCAGGCAGTGCTGACTACGCAGGCAGCGGAAAAAATGGTGCAGCGGGCTGCTGAGATGGCTGCTGCGATAGGGTTAGAGCCTTACTATCTGTACCGCCAGCATTATATGCTGGGGCATCTGGCAAACATCGGTTATGCCAAGCCGGGTACGGAAAGTATCTATAATATCCAGATGATGGAGGAACGTCATCCGGTGATTGGTGTGGGACCTGCATCTGCCAGCAAGGTGCCTTTGCCTGACGGACACCATCTGCATAAACTGAATATGCCGAAAAATGTGGCAGTGTATGGGGCGCGCCTGCAAGAGCTGGCAGAGCGTCGCCGTGATTTGTTTAATATAGAAGGCACAGACCTGTAATAGGCATGAGTGCCGATAGGAGAGGATAGACTATGCTGACAACAGCACCCAGAGGTACGAAGGATATTATGCCTTCCGACGTTAACGCATGGCGTTATCTGGAAGAAACCATGCGCAAGATTTGCGCTCAATATGGCTACAAAGAAATCAGAACTCCTGTGTTTGAGCATACAGAGCTCTTCCAACGCGGTATCGGTGACACCACCGACGTTGTTGAAAAGGAAATGTATACCTTTACCGACCGCGGTAACCGCAGCATTACCCTGCGTCCGGAAAACACTGCCAGTGCTGTCCGCGCTTACGTTGAGCATAAGCTGAGCAAGGATGACGCTGCCACGAAGTTCTATTACATCGGACCTATGTTCCGTTATGACCGTCCGCAGGCAGGCCGTCTGCGTGAGTTCCACCAGTTCGGTGTGGAAGCTTTGGGCGTAACCGGTCCGAATGTCGATGCGGAAATCATTCTGCTGGCTGTACAGGTACTGCAGAGCCTGGGCCTGAAGGACTTGAAGCTGAAAATCAATTCCGTAGGCTGCCCTAAATGCCGTCCGCAGCACAGAGAAAAGCTGCAGGCTTTCTTCAAGCCTAACTTTGACGAGCTGTGCAAGGATTGTCAGGGCCGCTTCGACCGCAATCCGCTGCGTCTTCTGGACTGCAAAAATCCGCACTGCCATGAGCTGGGCGAGGGCGCACCGAGCCTGGAGGAATGCCTGTGCGATGAATGCAAGGAACACTTTGAGGGCCTGAAGCAGCTGCTGACTGCTGCTGGTGTTGAATATGAGGTTGACCACAATCTTGTGCGTGGCCTTGATTATTATACAAAAACTGCTTTTGAAATCCAGTACGCTCCGCTGGGCGCACAAAGCGCTGTTTGCGGCGGCGGCCGTTACGACGGACTGGTACAGGAAATCAGCGGTGACGAAGCCCGCCCCGGCATCGGCTTTGCTATGGGTATGGAACGCGTGCTGTTGGCTCTGGAGAAGCAGAATCTGCTGCCCGAATTTGATGAAAGCATTGACGCATATGTTGTCTGCCCCAAGCAGGAAAACTTTGCGCTGGCTTTCAAAACCGCCATCGAGCTGCGTCGCAACGGCTTTAAGGTTGAATACGACTTTAACGGCCGCAGCATGAAGTCCCAGATGAAGCAGGCCAACAAATTCCAGGCTAAGCAAGTGTTAATATTTGGCGAGGATGAGCTCAGCCGTAATGCCGTTACTGTGCGTAACATGGCAACAAGCGAGCAACATGAAATCGCTGTTAATGATATTATTAGTTATTTCAATACTTTATAAGTAGAGGTGCTAAAGATGATTAATGAAAAACGCAGCCATCATTGTGGTGTGCTGACTAAGGAGCAAGCCGGCGAACAGGTTGTACTGTGCGGCTGGGTTGCTAAACGACGTGACCACGGCGGATTGATTTTTATCGATTTGCGTGACCGCAGCGGTATCGTGCAGGTTGTTGCCGATCCCGAAAGCGCTGGCAGCAGCTTCAAAACTGCCGAAGATATCCGTAACGAATATGTTATCAAGGTAATTGGTAATGTACGTCTGCGTGATGAGGACACTATCAACGAAAACATTCCTACCGGTACTATCGAAGTACTGGCACATGATATCGAAGTGCTGAACGGCGCAAAAACTCCTCCGTTCTACATCAAAGACGGCATTGACACCGATGAAAACCTGCGTCTGAAATACCGTTATCTGGACCTGCGCCGTCCGGAAATGCAACGCAACCTGATTCTGCGTCATAAAGTTGCTAAGCTGATGCGTGACTATCTTGATGATAACCATTTCCTCGAGATTGAAACTCCGATGCTGTGTAAATCCACTCCGGAGGGTGCTCGTGACTACCTCGTTCCGAGCCGTGTAAACCCCGGCAAGTTCTATGCACTGCCGCAATCTCCGCAAATCTTCAAACAGCTGCTGATGGTAGCCGGTATGGAGCGTTATTTCCAAATCGCCCGCTGCTTCCGTGATGAGGACCTGCGTGCAGACCGTCAGCCGGAATTCACCCAGCTGGACATGGAAATGTCCTTCATGGAGGTTGACGAAATCCTGGAGCTGATGGAAGGCTTAATCCACCACATCTTCAAGGGTGCTCTGGGCAAGGATATCCAGATTCCTTTCCAACGTCTGACCTGGGACGATGCTATGGATCGTTTCGGCAGTGATAAACCGGATCTGCGCTTTGGCATGGAGCTGAAAAATGTCAGCGAAGCTGTTCAAGGCTGCACCTTCCAGGTATTCAACAATGTTATCGCTAACGGCGGTCAGGTAAAATGCATCAACGTTAAGGGTTATGCAGATATTCCTCGTCGTCAGCTGGACGAGCTCGTTAAATTCTGCGGCATCTACGGTGCTAAGGGTATGGCTTGGCTGCAATTCCCGGCAGAAGGCGGCGTAAAATCCTCCATCGCTAAATTCTTCAGCGATGAAAACATCGAAGCAATCAAAAAAGCTGCTGAAGTTGAAGCAGGCGACCTGCTGCTCTTCGTTGCCGATAAATCGTCTGTAGTTGCTGCTTCTCTGGGCGCACTGCGTATCGAAATGGCTAAACGCCGTGGTCTGATTGATCCGGATAAGCTGGCCTTCACCTGGGTAGTTGACTTCCCGATGTTCGAGTACAACGAGGAAGAAAAACGTTATGTTGCAATGCACCATCCGTTCACCGCTCCGCGTGACGAGGACCTGCCGCTGCTGCTGACCAACCCCGGCAAGGTATATGCTAAGGCTTATGATATGGTTCTGAACGGCACCGAAATCGGTGGCGGTTCCATCCGTATCCATCGCCGCGACGTACAGAAGAAGGTATTCGAAGCTATCGGCCTGTCCGATGAGGAAGCACAAGAGAAGTTTGGCTTCATGATGAACGCATTCGAATACGGTGCTCCGCCACACGGTGGTCTGGCATTCGGTCTTGACCGTCTGATCATGATTATGGCTCAGCGCGATTCTATCCGCGACGTAATTGCTTTCCCGAAAACTCAGAGCGCATCCGACCTGATGACTCAGGCTCCTAACGATGTTGATGAAAAACAGCTGCGTGAGCTGCACATCAAAACCAGCCTGCTGATGAAGAAGGATAAAGAAGACAAATAAGCACTTTAGACCGCTTCTGTCAAGAGGATAAAGCAAAATAAATATTTAAAAATTTTTAATGGAAGCGTTGAAAAACGCTTCCATTTTTGGTATTATATGTATGTCGATAGAAGTTAAAGACAATTGAAGAATAGTTGTTAATTATACCCCTGCGATGTTCGTTACATTGCTCCAAAGGTTTTGAGCCAACACTCTAACCTAGGGAGCCTGATACTCCTTCTTTCAAAAACATGCCTCCTTTGAGTGGACGTTTGCGATTGTTAGGGAAGGCACCCACCTGCACATGCAGGTTCAAAACACGGAGCTGGACGGCATTGTGGGGATTAATTTTTGCCAAAAATCAATGTATTGCGTTTTGCAATACATTGATGCTATAATGAGTGTGAAAGGTGGGATTACTATGGTAAAAAATTTGGTTAAAGGTGCAGTGGTGTTTACTTTGATTGCTTGTTGTGCAATATGCAACCTTGTATTAGCGTTTAGTAGCGATGAATGGATACCTACTGAAAAAGAGAAGAATACAATAACATTTTATGCTCAAATGGATCCCATATATTCTACACTAATACAAAATGGTAGCAGTTTATATAGCGATAAAATGTTAAAATATAAATCAAATCCTGATTTTAATGCTTATGAATATTTGAAAAAAAAGGGCTTTACCAATCTTGTTAATTTAAAAACGTCAGAAGGGATACATAAGATAAATCAAATTATATTGCAAAATCGAAAAAAATCTTCTATTGTTCAAACAAAAGATATTAATGGCGATATTACATATGGATTTGGAATGGACTACAAGACGCGAACTATTGCAGAAAAAATTGGAGAGATATGTTCATCTCACGAATTTGAAACAAATGAAATAGTGAGTGAAATCAAGGAGCTTCAGCGGAGTAATCCCCAAAAATTCTCAAAAAACTTAAAAAAATATATTCTTGCTAACGATGAAAGAATTGCTAAATTAATCAATGAATATCAGAAGTGGAAAAATGATATGACGTTAGTTAATGTAGCAATATTAGATATTGTTTATGCATCTACTACTATGCCAAAGTCGCTTGAAGAAAATATTGAGGATATAAACAATATGATAGATCAAGGATATTTAACGGCTGAACAAGTTAGTGTAACGAAGAGAGTGGGGGGGAAATTGTTGGATGTTAGTTTTACGTCACTAGAGGATTTTAAGTATTCATCAGGTATTGGAACTACAGTTGTTTTGGAATCAGTTAAATAAGTATTTTGTGCTACTTTGGTATGATAATGAGTGTGAAAGGTGGGATTACTATGGTAGCCAAAAGTGCAAATGTAAGTGTAAGAGTTGAACCTGATATTAAAGCTCAGGCAGAGGCTATTTTAGAGCAATTAGGTATCTCTGCATCATCGTTTATTAACATGACATATAGACAGGTTATCCTAAAACGTGGTATACCTTTTGCTGTTACTATACCGCGAAGTTTACCTACACGCGATTCTATGAGTGATGAAGAATTTGAGCAAATGATTAGTGCCAGCTTGGAACAGGCTAAAAGAGGAGAGAGTATTCCTTTAGAGAATCTGGATTTGAAATAAAATAGAGAGTGACGATCATGGAAAATCTATTCGGTAATTTATTTGAAACTGAAAAGCGACAGACGAAGCCTTTGGCTGACCGCATGCGTCCCGAACGCCTCAGCGACTTTGTAGGGCAGGAGAGCGCTGTGGGCGCAGGCAGTCCGTTGCGCCGTATGATTGAGCGTGATGTACTGCAGTCCGTACTCTTTTACGGACCTCCGGGAACCGGCAAAACAACGCTGGCGAAGGTCATCGCGCATGTCACCGGCGAAAAGTTTGAGGCCATCAACGCCGTTTCCAGCGGTGTGCCCGAGCTGCGCAAGCTCATCGCCAAGGCGCAGGAGGACAGACGCAACGGACGCGGACGTACCATCGTATTTATCGACGAGATTCATCGCTTCAACAAGGCGCAGCAGGATGTGCTGCTTCCCTATGTGGAAAACGGCACGATTGTGCTCATCGGTGCTACTACCGAAAACCCTTTTTTCGAAATAAATTCGCCGCTGCTTTCGCGCATGAAGGTGGTGCGTTTGGAAAAGCTGAAGGCACCGCAGATTCAGCAGATTCTGGAGCGTGCGATTGCAGATACTGAGCGCGGCTTTGGCAACAGCTTTAAAGCGGAGCCCGAGGCGCTGAGGATTATTGCCGATTTTGCGGCAGGCGATGCCCGCAGTGCGCTGAACATTCTGGAGCAGGCCGAGTTTATGCTGCCGGAGGAGGGCGAGCGTGTGCTGACGGTGGCAACACTGCGCAGTGTTATCGGTACGGCGCTGCAGCGTTATGATAAAAAGGGCGACCAGCATTACGATATCATCAGCGCTTTTATCAAGAGCATGCGCGGTGGCGATGCGGATGCGGCGCTGCATTATCTGGCGCGTATGATTGAGGGCTTGGCAGCGCCTGGATAATGCGCATCACACA
>OQVH01000963.1_pt1 | contig 20387 bp, 20 predicted proteins | sample 1691641 | NCBI WGS metagenome assembly OQVH01 (sample SAMN03418286, study PRJEB22391) | human gut metagenome | biome: human-gut; feature: organic feature; material: feces | host: Homo sapiens | place: Italy | collected 2013-04
GAGCAAGGCACAAAAGGCTGTTCTTTCGATTGCCGGTGCAAAGATACAACATTTTCGGACAGAATGCAAGCTATTACCCTAACTTTCTATTCCAAAAATGACGTAAGTAGCTGATAGATAATGATTTCTATCGTTTTCTGTCAGAACTTTATTGCAGAAACATAGCAAAACAGGAAAATACGCTTTGAAGGTAGCCGAAGAAACGTGAAAAAGCGGTCATTAAGGTCAAGGTCATTAAGGTCATTAAGCACTTTTCGCTCGCTCTCTTTTCTTATAATATAATATTAAATAATTTTAATATTATATTATATATATATTCCGTTCCCCCCGAAACCCTTAATGACCTTAATGACCTTGACCTTAATGACCGGAAAGAGAGAAATCTTATTTAGTGTTAAAATCTAAAATTTATGCATTTTTTTCATAAATATTTTGTACCTTTGAAGTCAAGTCTGTACCATCTGATATCCTGTAGTTATTGAAGAATAGGCAACATTCCTGAATACTATTGCAAGATAAATCTTGGCATCAGTAAAAATAAATGAGAGTTAAACAATAAGATTATTTTATAAAAAACAACAAACTTATGCCTATTTTTAATTTTTACCGCTTTGAAAATAAGCAAGTAGATAATGAACCTAGTTTTTTTGCTGCAGAAGAGGCGGCAGAGGCTAGATTTAATCAGGGGAAATACCAATCTCCCAGAGAATGTTTTGGAAGTTTCTTTACTTCCAAGCAACGCCATCAGCTATCTATCATGAAATCACATGGTAGTGCTGGAGCATATAATCATGAATTATACAACTGCGATGTTGTTGTTTCTGCATGCCAAGATGTAATATTGCTGGAACTGGAGAGTAATGGTACGAAGACAACGATTGAAAACAAGAAGAGAGTCAAACATCCTAATCATCCATACTGTCGTGTAATAATCGACAACAGAGAGGGTTACCAGATTGTTGCCATCGAGAAAAATGCAGCTTTTTCGGGAGATACAGACAAGGCTGCCTTAGTTTTGCAGAAAGGCTTTAATCAGAAACTTTCTGTATATGGCAGGGAGATTGTCATTCAGCCTCTACATAAGAAAACTACAGATTTCTGGCCAGTGGTATGGGACATCCGCAAAAAGTTCAATGACCGTGTACGCTTTATAAAACTCGACTTTCGTGGAGAAGGAGAGAATAAGAGTGCCGATGGTCTGATGGCATTGATTACCCAACTTGCCAGAAAGGGAGACTGTGCAGCTCTTTTAGAATTGTCACACAAGCCCGGTTCTCCAGAAATTAATTTACAAGAACTGCATGATGATCTGACCCATATTGCTGCAATCTGTCTTAATGAAGGCATTTTTGACCTTACCGTCCACTTTGCCCATTTTGGCTGCTATCGCTATGGTGCTGATATCATGGCGCAATTCGGTATCGAAGAAGAGGCTATCAGCTCCTTTGGTGTTGAACTGTTAAGTTGTTTTGATGGCAATAGTCCGACCTTTGCGCTGATACAATGGATGGATAAAATGAACGAAATACTGAAAGATTATGCCAATACTGGAATACTTCAAAAAGGACGTAAGAAGGGCCCTAGAAGAAAAGCTTGTTGACGATAGCATGTTCCGCTCCATTCGCGGTACATGCCTGAGAGTAATGAACGATGCTAAAGAAATCAAGTTGCATCCCACAGAACTATACTATCTTGCTTTCTGCGTTATCGATAGGATGAAAGGTCAGAGTACCAGCCAAGCAGAATTCTATTCTAAGGACGAGGCATGGTATGAATATGATGAAGTTCTGCGGGATATCTATGGCGGAGATTCGGATCACGAGAGACATTCTGCACTTGCTCTGATTATTCAGACATGTGCAGAATGGTTGCTGCGAAGTCGCGACATGAGCAGGCTGGGGATAGTTTCTAATCTGAAATTGCAGATTGCCTATCATATTAGTGAAGAATTCTCACGGCGACTGGATGAGGAGTTCAGGCGCGGTTTTTGCTGTGTTGATGAGGACGGATTTGCTGGGCTTGTGTACGATTATCTGCAGGGTGAGCGCCTTATCTCCGAAGAAATTGATTCTCTGCTTGATTCAATGGACGGAGATGCTGGCATGGAAAAGCCTTCTGTCGCACCAAGCTCAATCCGTATTGCCCCAAGAAAGAAAACCTCTGTGCTGACTGTCCTCAATGCCATGTATAAAGCTGGATGGTTTACGGATGTTGATGGCAACCCTTTGAAGAACCGTGATGAGGCATTGAATGATATTCTGAGAAATGCTTTCGGTACAGATAAGGATACTGCCATCAGTCAAACCCTGAATCCTTCTAACGGTACAGTAAAATATAAATTCAAACCGCTCATGGAAAAACTACTCGATGGAAAGGAAATTGAGCTGTTTATCCATGATTTGACCCAGGAATTGATGGAAATTCATCAATAATTTTTTATTTAGTAAAGCATTTGCCTTACTTTAGTAAAGCAAGCGTTAAGAAGAAAACAAGTAAATTTGCCCTCGAAATCAGTTGCAAGCTGGTTTCGGGGGCTTTTTCATTTTTATATGTTCAGCCCATTTTGTTTAACCTGAGCGGAGGCGGGGAACCTCACAACGTGATTGAAGATGGCCATCGGGAATCCACGGCTTCTCTCGCAAACCGATCAGGAATCATGGCAGAAAAAAAACATCAGCTTACGGCTCTGGGCATTGCCTATGAAGCCGTCATCAAGCTGGGCTATACGCACAGCAAACTGGCAAGGCTCGACAGCAGCATCAACTATCCCACGCTGAGGAATATCAGAGACGGGAAGGAGATGAAGAATGCTACGGAGCGGTTCTATCTGAAACTTTTCTTCGACCTTATTAATAAGGAATATGAACGGCGAATGGCCTGTGGGGGCGACGGAGCCGTCAGCCTGCTTATCGTGATGAAAAACATCCTTGAAGCAGAGCTGAAATAAAAAGTGGTGAAAAGATGAGGGGGCATTCTTTCACCAACTATTCCGCCGCATCGAAAGTGTTGCTATCTTTGCACCAGCTTTAGCAAGGTTGGGCGGATTAAAGAAAACCTTAAAGGAAGGTTAGACCTTGCGGTTTACAAATTATGAACGGAATGTTTATGAGAGTGGTGCAGCAGGGCGAGGCGTTCGCTGTACAGAGTCAGAAAAGTGAGAACGGACAGATGATGAAATGCAACATCGTTCTCCAGGAGATGGGCGGCAAGTATGAGAACCAGTATGCTGCGGCAATGCTCGGCAATATGGCGCAATGTAAGTATGCGGCTGGTGAGCTGGTGGCTGTTACGCTCCGCTTTACTACCCATGAGCACAATGGTCAGGTTTATCAGGATATTCTGGTTACGGACATAGAAAAGGTAAAAGGGTAAAAAAGTAAAAAACTGAGTTGAAACAGAGGAGGATTTTCCATGGTAAAGCGCGCAACAATCCGGATGTTTCTTCTCCTAAAATTCAATTCAGATTATGAAAAAAGCAAACAAAAAGCAGGTGAATAACCAGCAGGTGAATAATAACGGCTGCCAGCATGTGCAGTTGGGTGGAATAGCTTACTATGATGATAAGCAGTATTTCCTCTTCAGTCCTGATTCTGTAAATCAGGGGGTTGTAGAAGCTTTTCGCCGTCATGGTGTGGCTCAGCAAATGCAAGACGGAACATTTGATTTCGTAGCAGTTTCTAAGCCGAAAAGCCAGTCGGAACTGATTAAGAAACTGGCGCATGGTCGGTTGAGCAAGACCAAGGATGGGGCTATTCAGCTCACGCTGAAGGTGTTCTTCCATGAGGGACTCAACATCGCCCAAACGCTGGCTGTTGAGTCAGCAGAAGGGGCTGATGCTTTAGTGGATTATCAATTAAAACGATAAGTAATAAGATAGATGAGTTGTTATTTAATTAAGGTGGAGAACGGGCACAAGGTTGCCCGCTCCATCACTTCGGAAGAGGAGTATAAGCAGTTGCGTGGAAGTAACGAGCAGAAGGCGAATCTTCGCCTGGCTCGTGCCGGAAGCGATGCTGCGAAAAGAAGACTGGTGCAGTTTAATTATTCCGGCCATTATCCGCAAGGGGTAGTGAAGGGAATGAAACTGCCAAGCGATGCTTTCGGATTTGATATGGATGAGCCGGAGGCATTCGCCAAGGCTGCCAAGCTGCTGCTGAAGGAACCGGACAGGTACGGACTTCTGATGCTGGAACGCAGCGCACGACAAGGCGGACATGCGGTTTTTGAGCGCGAAAAGGGCAAGACTATCTTGGAGAATCAGGTTAGGATTGCTACGATGCTCAAGTGTGAAATGGATACTTCGGCTCACGACATTAACCGGGTTTACTTCACTACCACATCGGATGACGAAGATTTGCTATTCCTTTCGCCACGACTCTTCAAGGATGAATATGATGAGGCTGCCGTGGCAGCTGAAGGGAAGGTCCTGGAAGAGCGTGAAAGATACGGACAGGAGGAACTGCCGGAAGGGGCGCACAAGGCAAACAAGCATTATGAGCCTTGGAAGGAAGAATTCAAGAAGGATTCTCAAGGGGTTTTAAAGGGGCAGGAATTTAAAAATTCGAGAATTTCTTCCTCTTCTGCTTCATCCGCTTCGACTCCCTCCGTCTCTCAAGACAATTACCTCGGGATTCCTTATGGCGAAATCATTAAGAAGTGGTGGCAGATGTATAATGATGGGCAGGAGCCGATGCGCTCCAACCGCAATACGCTGACCTTTGAGCTGGCTGTGAACCTGCGCCACATCTGCGGCTTTGATGGCAATCTGATGGCTCAGATTATTCCCTGCTATGATGGTTTTTCTGAGCAGGAGAAGATGGCTTGCATCAAGTCGGCACTCGGAGAAAAACTTACGCAAATGCCTAAGCGACTGAAAGATGTACTGGCTGCGCTGAGACAGGAAAAGTTGAAGCAAGCTACTCTGAAAGGCATAACGCTTAAGGAGAACGAGGAACTGATCAATGCACTGGACGAGGCAAATGCCCAGGACGAACTGTTCTATTTCAAAGCCTTGCCTAAATTGCCGCAGGGAGTACGCGACTCGGTTCATGCAGTAGGGCCGACACTTGCTTTACCCGTGATTACCGCTATCTGTCCTGTCATCGGAATGCTGGCTACTGGCGTGAAAATCTCCATTCACGGCAAGATGAATTCGCTCAACCTCATCTCTTACATTGCCGGTGATTTTGCATCAGGCAAGGGAAGCATTGACCCGGTAATCAATGTATGGACTTCAGAAGTAAAAGCAATGGACAAAATGTACCAGCTGAAGGAGGATGAATGGAGAGCCAAGAAGCGTGCGGCTAAGAACAAGAAGGAGCAGCCGGAAGAGCCGAAACTGCCGGTAAGATGCTTGACACTGAACAATACGGTGGCGAATCTTGCTGAAAGACTGGCGAATACTGAAGGCAAACACGCCTTCTCATTTACACCGGAAGCTGACACCGTAGCACAGAAGTGGAAATCGGCGATGAGCGACTTTTCCGTCATGTTAAGACAGGCTTACGACGGAACAAGCTATGAGCGCGAGGCAAGAAGTGCAGATGCGGTGAATGTCCATATAGACAGACTGTTATGGAATGTGGTGATGTGCGGCACTCCCGATGCGCTTTATCGAGTTGTGAACAATTATACGGATGGATTCCAGAGTCGTATTGTCGTGGCGCGTACCCCGGATAATACCTTCACCCCGCTCACTGATAACCTCTTCGTGCTTACACCTCGCCAGCAAAGTAATATTCTGCAGATAGCACATCTGTTACCCATGATGGCAGGCGAAGTAGAACTGCCTAAGCTGGAAGCCAAGGGCAGGGAATGGCTGGAGCAGATAAGACTGGAGACGATGAAAGATGATGACAAAGTGAAAGCCCGCCAGCGTTTTCGTATCTGTCCTACCACGATGAGAATGATGGCGTGCATCATGCTCTGCAAGGTGGCAGAATCGCTGATACAGAAACTTGGAGCGGAAGAGGCAGAAACAAGATTGAAGGAGAATCCTCTCTTGTGGAAGGAAATGATTGTGAAAATGCAGACACCGAGCATGCTTTCAGCCTTTGATGTTCTGGCTAACTATCAGCTGGAGAATGCACTCTATTTCTTTCGCAGTCGTATCGAAGCTGCTTTCTCATCCAAGGATTATTGCGGACAGGCACCTGCTGACCGTATACGTCGTGGAAGAAACGATACTATCTTTGAGCGCTTAGACGTAACCTTCAATTTCGAACAGGCTCAGCAGCAGAGTGTTGCCATCAAGGGCGCTAACGTTACGCACGAGGCTGTAAGACAGATGCTGAAGAACTGGAAGCGCCAGGGACTCATCAATATTCTGCCCGATTCACGTTATCAGAAAGTAGCATCTACGGTTTAAATCCGGTCATTTCCGGTCATTAAGGTCAAGGTCATTAAGGTCAAGGTCATTAAGGTCATTAAGGTTTTCGGGTCTGAACCCAGCCTTAATGACCACCCCTAAACCAATTATTCATTATTAATTATTAATTGTAAATTATCATGCATATTTGTATATTTCGCCGCCGTTTCACTCCATGGGGAGTTGATGGCACAATGGTCATTAACGGTAAGTTTTTCTGCGGAACATTGGAGCGTCCTCAGAGTTATCTGAAAGCTGATGCTTACAGACTGGCACTTGTGCCGGTTTCCAACCCGAAGTTTCTGAGGGATGATGAGAAGAGCAGAATCATGCCTGTTATTCTGAAGGAAAACGGCAGAGTTCCGAAGTCTGTTATCCGCAAGCCGTTCTTTGTTCCGGGTAATGGTCCTTATAAATTAATGTATGGCAGCATCATTCTGGGCAGATCTTACATTTCGGGACTTGTGCTTCATTCTGAGGAATACTTCTCGGAGTTTTGCGAGAAGGTGGATGAGGCAATCAGGAACAGGGAGCACATCACGCTCGTTATCAGAGACTGGGGCTTTGATGCGATTCCGCTTAAGTATTTATCACCTTTCAAATCATCCGTAAAATCATTATCATGCGTAAGATAAAGGAAATCATCATTCATTGCAGTGCGACCAAGGAAGGTCGCAACTTCACCGTAGCGGATATTGACCGCTGGCACCGGGAGCGCGGAATGCGCTGCATAGGTTATCATTTCGTGGTTTATCGTGACGGCAGCATTCATGTAGGCCGTGCGATAGAGGAGGTTGGCGCCCATTGCAAGGGCCATAATTCCATCAGCATAGGCGTCTGCTACATCGGCGGTTTATCGAAGAAAGGCAAGCCGAAGGATACAAGAACCCGAGACCAGAAAGCGGCAATGCGCTCGCTCATTGAGCAGCTGAAGGAGGAATATCCATTAGCCACGATTCATGGGCATAATGAGTTTGCCAACAAAGCCTGTCCCTGCTTTGATGTGAAGAAGGAGTGGGGCTAACAGATAGGGAACGCAGCGCGTTCCCTATTTATACTTATTTTCCGATGCAACATGTGGATGTTGCTGATAGTTAAGCTTTTATCTTTTAAACGGTACAACTACCCTTTTTACAAGTGCAGAGAAAGTGGGCGACAAATGCAATGTGCTTATTCTCAGCCTGTTAGCGATAAAGTTGTACCGCTTCTTTTTAGCCTTTTTTGTAAGATTCTGGAAACAAATGCAATGCATTGTTTCTCAGCCTCTTCCGTTTCTTGTGTTACAGAACGCTTATCTGGTTGCAAAGATACGACTTTATGTTGGAATATAGATGGAAAGATATGCTAAATAATAATAAAATTGCGATGAAGATTGCCTATTATTAAATATTTATCATTATCTTTGCGCTGAACGCAATAAAAAAGATAAACGATGAAAGATATAAATCGAATAAAAGTCGTGTTGGTAGAGAAGAAACGAACCAGTAAATGGTTGTCGGAACAGTTGGGAAAAGATCCTGCAACTATCTCCAAATGGTGTACTAATACCTCACAACCAGATTTAGTAACATTGACAAAGGTAGCAGCTCTACTGGATGTTGATGTTCGTCAGCTTATCAATAAAACAAAAAGTAATACCGCTGATGATTGAAAATCATTAGCATAAAATGACTAATAATGAATTCTAAAGCAAAACCATTCATCAAATGGGTTGGTGGTAAAGGACAACTCATTGAACAACTGGAGCAAAAGCTTCCGGCTGACTTTGATAATTGGGGAAATGCGACATACATAGAACCATTCGTTGGCGGTGGTGCTATGTTGTTTTACATGCTGCAACAGCATCCTAATATCAAACGTGCAGTAATCAACGACATCAATTCGGACTTGATTACTTGTTACCGAACTGTACGTGACAATGTAGAGCGACTGATTCCTTCGTTGCGTGACATACAAGCTGAATATTACGCTTTACCAGACATGGAAGCCAAACGTGAGATGTTTAAGACTGTACGCCAACGTTACAATGAAAAGAATCTTGATCCGATAGAGAATACAACAAAATTCTTCTTTTTGAATCGTACTTGCTTCAATGGTTTGTATCGTGTAAACAAAAAGGGCTTGTTTAATGTTCCTTGCGGAAAGTATATGCAACCACAAATTTGTGTTAACTAAAGACTAAGGATTATGGCTAAGATAAAAGTTGAAAATACAGAAATATCTGTTGTTAGTGTGCAAAACGAGGATTATATCTCTTTGACAGATATGGCACATAGCCAAATGCAGGAACACATAATTTTCAGATGGATGAGCCTTAAAAGTACAATAGAATATCTCGGTGAATGGGAAAAGCTATATAATCCGATTTTTAATTGTACCGAATTCGATACAATTAAAAATGCAGCAGGAAGCAACAACTTCGTGCTTTCTGTAAAGGCATGGATTCAAAGAACAGGTGCAATAGGCATCATGGCAAAAGCTGGCCGATATGGTGGAACTTATGCTCATCGAGACATTGCATACCACTTTGGAATGTGGATTAGTCCTCGTTTCCAACTTTTGTTGGTAAAAGAGTATCAACGTCTTAAAGCTGATGAGCAGAAACAATTGTCATGGTCTGCTAAACGTGAACTGTCAAAGATAAACTATCGTATTCACACAGATGCAATCAAGGAAAATCTTATTCCAAACGAGGTGACACGTGAACAAGCAGCTATGAAGTATGCCGATGAAGCCGATGTTCTCAACATAGCTATGTTTGGTATGACGGCAAGGCAATGGCGTGAACAGAATCCCGATAAGAAAGGTAACATTCGTGATTATGCCAATATAAATGAGCTAATCTGCTTATCGAACATGGAGAATCTAAATGCTGTGTTTATTAACGATGGTATGGCACAATCTGAACGGCTCATCAAACTGAATCAGATTGCTATCCAACAAATGAAAATCCTCGAAGATACTGGAGGCAGAAATTTATTGAAGTAAAGACGATTATGAGGCAGCAGAAATATACACAGGCACAACAAGTGATAGATACTCTTCGCACAACAGGAGGGTATGCTACGCTTGGTGATTTGTATCATCTCGTAGATACAAAATCGTGGGCAACTAAGACTCCTAACGAATCAATCCGAAGAATTGTACAGCAATCTAACGAAATATTTAAAATACAGCCAGGTCTTTGGGCATTGGAGGAATGTCGTGAAGAAGTGATGCGCAAATTCGACATCTGCCCGAAGGAAGAAAAGAGCATTGAGCAATTTACACATGGTTACTATCAAGGACTTATTATAGAGATAGGCAACATGAAACATTATGCGACCTATGTCCCTGCGCAAGACCAAAACCGCAAATTTCTTGAAAAGCCCCTGAAAGATATTTGCACCACAATCCATATTCCCGATTTTTCATACGAGAATCTTACAGACAGGGCAAGGACCGTGGATGTCATTTGGTTCAATGAGCGCAAAATGCCAAATAGCTTCTTTGAAGTGGAGCATTCGACAGACATTCAAAACTCAATCACTAAGTTTTGTGATTTACAAGATTTCAATAGCCGCTTCTTGATTGTTGCACCTCAGAATCGCAAGGAACAATTTGACAAAGTGATGAGCAGAACTGCTTTCAAAGAGGTGAAAGAGCGTGTTGCTTTCCATAGTTATGAGAGTATCTATAAGCAATATGAACTAATGTGTATAGCAAGAGCAAGCGAGGGATTTATATAACAACAAACTCTGTTGATAGATAATTTAAAAAAGTTTATGAATTATGTCAGAATACATTTTTTACACTACAGAAGGTTTTACGCAAGCCCCAAATGGAAACAATGTGGAGAATTGTCAAGTTCTCGGTAGAGCTATTGGGAAAAATATTAAAGAAGCAAGGTGCAATCTCATCAAAGAAAATCCTTGGATTGAAGAGGTTGGATTCGATATGGAAGACTTGCTTGTAAAGCAATTATTGACAGAAGAACAAAAGGCAGATATTAAAGCCGTTGTTGATTACCTTTGGGAAGACGAGCATAAGCATTTCCAAGAAGAGCATTATCCAAAAAATCACATATATAGAATATTAAAACGCCTAAAAAGTTCCTATGAATAAGAAACTTACCATTGAGTTTGATTTCAAGTTCGACATGATATTTGCCGACCCTCCTTATTTCCTCTCCAATGGTGGAATATCGTTGCAGAGCGGTAAGGTTGTGTGTGATAATAAAGGCGAATGGGATAAGGGCAAGTCGCAAGAGGACATGATGGCATTCAATATGGAATGGCTACGCTTGTGCCGTGACAAACTGAAAGATAATGGCACAATATGGATAAGTGGCACTTATCACAATATCTTTTCTGTGGCAAATTGTCTTACGGAACTTGGATATAAGATTCTGAATGTGATAACATGGGAAAAGACAAATCCACCTGTCAATATTTCATGCCGCTACTTCAAGTATTCTACCGAGTTTGTCATATGGGCAAGAAAGATGCAAAAAGTTCCTCATAAATTCAACTATGAATTGATGAAAGAACTAAATGAGGGCAAGCAAATGACCGATGTATGGCGTATGCCAGCCATTGGTCGTTGGGAAAAAACTTGTGGAAAGCATCCAACCCAAAAACCTTTACGCCTTCTTGTACGAATGATACTTGCTTCCACCAATCAAGACGATTGGATTCTTGACCCTTTTAGTGGTAGCTCCACGACAGGTATAGCTGCTAATCTTTGTGGTCGTAGATTTGCAGGACTTGAACAAGAAGAAGGCTTTTGCAAGTTAAGCAAAGCAAGACGTGAAGAAATAGAAAATTTAAATAATCAAAATATACTTATAGAGCATATCGACGATTTACACTTTCTTGAAAGCTCTGATATGGTTAGGGAAATGCCATACGGAGATGAAATTCCGTTTCATTAATGTACTTTTCTAATAAGGTAAAATATGAAGAATAAGTTAATTACAGCAACGTTACTCAAAGGGTGGGCTTCAAAAAGAGAATCTCAATCAATACTGCCAGAGCTGATAAAGAGATTGATAATTTCATCAGGAGCTAAGGTAAGAAAAATGTCAATTCCTAGTGGTGATAACGTGTATATACCAGGATGGGATGGTCAAGTGAGTAGTGATTCACCTATATTTAATGTAAGTGCAGGCATTTCTCTCTGGGAGATTGGCACGAATTCTGATGTCAGAACAAAGGCCAATAATGATTATAATAAAAGAACGAATGATTCATTGGGGTATGATAGAACAAAAGCAACCTTTGTCTTTGTAACTCCAAGAATATGGGAACAAGCAGGAAATTGGGTTAAGGAAAAGAAAAGTGAAAATAAATGGAAGGATATTGTTGTATTTACGGCGATAGAACTTGAAGACTGGATAGCGCAATATCCTGTTGTTGCAATATGGTTAGCTGACAAGATTGGCACAATAAAGAACACATCATTAGATTATCCTCAATTATTTTGGAATAAATGGGCTAAAGGAGAAAAGTATGTATTGCCCCCTTCTTTACTTTTAGGTGGTCGCGAAGATGCTATTAATGCAATAAAAGTATCCTTACGAGTACCAAAGGTTATTTGTGTTCAATCGGTGTCTCGTGAAGAATCTTTAGCATTTATTTGCGCCGTTGCTATAGAGTGCCAAGCGAAAGCTGAGGATTCTTGTCAAAACATTATTATTGCAAAAGAAGAACGAGATGTGCAAGAATTAGTTGACAATTATGAAAATCTTGTAATAATAACTTATGCGGTTGGAAGTTGGAACTATGCAACAGATAAAGGGCATACAATAATATGTGCAGTTAGTCCAGAAGAGCAAATTAATGATGTTATCGAGTTGCAAACAATAGAACGCCGTTCTTTTGTTAATGAACTAAAAACAATCGGAATCGAAGAAGATGTTGCAAACAGATATGCAATATCTACGGCACGAAGTCCTTTGGCTTTGAGGAGATTATTGCATATTGATCAACTGAAACCTGCATGGCTGCATTCTGAAAACATACAGAATTTACTTCCAGCAATTTTTGTTGGGAGATGGAATGATTCTGTTGATGGGGATAAAAAAATATTGGAAAAATTAGCTGGGCACTCTTATGATGATTTCGAAAAAATAATTAGAAATGAGTTGTTCAGTAATGAGAGCTTATTTTTGGAAGCAGGGGGAAATTGGCGTTTACGATCTGCATATGAAGCCATAGGATATTCAGCGTCATTTATGACAATATCATTTAAAGAAACTTTTGCAGAAATAGTTAATGATGTATTGTCAGATGATGACCCAGATGCTGTAAATAAAATAGAAGCAACAGATCTCTGCTTTTGGAACTTTAAGCAAAAGTATTCTTTTGCTCTTAAAGAAGGAATCTGTCATACTTTAATATTGTTGTCCTTACAAGGAAACTCTGATTTTGTGCATGATATTTTATCAAAATTTTATGCTTCAATTCAAATTAAAAGATTTTTATCAACAAGAAATCTATTGCCTCTTTTGGCAGAAGCCGATCCTGCCTCTTTCATTACATTCTTAAAATCTGATTTGAAGCAAGGAGGAATTATCGTATCTTCGTTGTTTAAAAAGGGAGAAAAAGAATATAGTTTTTATGGTCCATGTATGAATTTTGTCCAATTATTATTTGCCTTAGAAGGCTTAGCTTGGAATGACAAATATCTTAAAGATGTGTCAATGATATTATTAGGATTGACTATATATAAGATAGATGATAATGTCGGCAATAAGCCAATTATAAGTTTAGAGAGAATCTTTAGAGCAATATTACCTCAAACTTATGCTGATGAAAATATTAGGTTGAAAATATTGGATGCTATTGTTACCAAGTATCCTATTGAAGGTTTTTATTTGTGTTTAGCAATATTAAATAATTTCGGAGATAGAGTCTTTGAATATTCCTACCACTTTAAATGGAGATTTAGCGATTTGACACAAAAAAACAATAAAGAATTTGTAATTCATTTTTATTATTTAGAGCATATAGTAGAATTATTATTGAGCGTTATGCCGTCTTCTCCTAAATATATAAAAGAATTAATATCACTTTATGCAAAACCTGAAATGAAAAATTTTAGAAATTTACTCATTGCTAAAGTTGAGTCTTTGAAAAATTTCATTAAGAGTAATGAAGAGATATGTTCTTTACTTCGCCAGGAGATTAACTTTAATGAGGCAGAGAAAAGAAAAGATAGATTCTTAAATGATGTTGAGTTGGGTAGATTAAAGCAACTGTTGGAGGACATTAGACCTACTGATGTTGTCTTAAAAAATCTTTGGCTGTTTGAAAATAATTATCGTTCTTTCAAGATGGATTATCATATTTCTTTTGAAGAAAGACATGCTCATATCTTGAATTTGAGAAAAAAAGGTATATTGGATGTTTATCAAGCAAAAGGAATGGAAGGATTAGGTAAACTATGTAATATGGTAGAAAGTCCAAAAGAAGTTGGACAAACATTAGGTGAAATGAAAACATTAGAGATTAATGATTGGTTATGTAAGTCTTTAGTTAATGGCGCAATTCCACCAGAAGTAATATATGGTTATTTTAGGGTTTTAAATTTCAAGCAAGACAAATCTTTTATTCAACTGATTGAAAAAATAGAAAATGTTGATAAAAGAATTTTGTTACTTGCAAATGTTGGGTATAATGGTCAAATAGCAAAATATATAAGTTCTTTCGCTGTTGAATTTCAGAACAAATATTGGTCTAATGTAAATGTTTGGTCTTGTGAGAATACTGAGGTGGAAATGGTGGTTAAAAAGTTGAATTCTGTTGGAAGGTTTCGTAATTCTTTTGAGCTAATATATGGGAATGGTACAAAAATGTTAGTTTCAGATGAGTTAATGTTAGATTCTGTTATTCAGCTACTTCATGGTTCAAAAGATGGTATGCCAGAACCATTTGAATTTGTTAAAATACTGACATATTTGGATAAGTCCGATTCACCTATAGTTAAAGAAAATATTATGATGGTAGAATTGCTATTTTACAATTACATTAGACATGATGTTAATTTAAGGCATTTTCAATTGTTCTATGGAATTTTGCACAATCCTTCTACAATGTTGGAACTTATAAAATTAGCATGGCTTCCTGATAACGAGCAAGCAAAAGAAATAAGAAAGAATGAGTTTGCTAAAAACAAGAATCTTTCAAGCATAGCAAAGATAGCTTTAGAAATTTTGCACGGTTTAGAGGCACAGCCTTGTGAAAATAACAATGGAGTAGTAAATGGTCAGGATTTGAAAAAATATGCCAAAGAGCTATTAGAAGCTGCAAAGTCTGAGTATTTAGAACGTCCAGCTATGTATGTTATAGGAAAATTATTGGGAAATATTAATTTGGGAGAAGATTATCCTCCTCCTTATCTCGGAGAAATTTTGGAAGAACTTGACAAAGATGAAATTGACGATGAATATCGTCGGCAACTTTTTAACAGACATGGTTTTACATGTAGAGCTTATAATGAAGGTGGAACTATAGAACGCAAAAGAGAAAAGAAATTTTTATCTTATGCAGAGAAAACCAGGTTTACTTATGATAGAATAACTATAGTTTTTGAAAAACTTGCATCAGAATATCATCATATGGGTGATCGGGAGGATGTAAATGCAAAATTGGAAGATTTGGACAACTAACACATTTAGGGGATATCGTGACTATCCCCTAAATGTGTTCTTTTCGTTTTATATTCGGAGTCACTACTTATGTAAAACGTTTTACCATATGACATGCATATATACATGGATACGCCAAATTCATTACATCAATAAATCAGTAAATCATTAACACAATAACTCAATCAATCATCCATGCAATTCTCTGCTTACCGACAGGTTGATTTGATACTCGACTTTGGAGAGGTATCTACCGATAGGCAAGTGCTTTCGAGAGTAACTCGAAAGGTTTTGAGTAACTCAAAACATAACTTGCTATCGTCAGATACCTCGATTTTTCAAATCATCTCAGAGTCTGAAACTACGTTGCCTTTTAGGAGTGCGGAAACGTGGTTGAGGCTCGTCAACAATTTCGAGTTTGAAGACATCTATCAACTTCCGAATGGCAGGATTCTGTTTGATGAGGGCTTGAAGTTTTGCTTCTGCAGGCTTGATTTTGAGCAAATAATCAGCAATGTCCAAGCCTTTAGCTTTATCTTCTTCGCAGGCTTGATGCTCTAAAAAGTCGAAAAGCGTTGCACGGATGCCGAGAACTTGCATCATTGGCAGCTTATCTTGCCAAACTGTTGTCGCTCCCAAATCAGGGAATAAGACCACATCTCTGTTTTTCAGAACAGATAACGACTTCGTGTTAAAGCAATCATTCTTACCACCACTTGCTATCCATAAGAATTGAGGAAGATAGTAGGAGGCTATCAAGGCTGTCTTCTCACTTTCAACCAATGCTATGGGCCTGGTCTTGTCTTTATTGATAAGATGTTCGCCAAAGAAGCATTGACAGAGATTGAAATCCTTGTGGGGGATAAGCGAGTGTACCCATGAAATATGGTTGTATGGTTCTTTTACTCGCTTACCTGTCTCGGGATAATAGAGCATTACCTTACCAGTTCTCACCTTGCCTTGATTGTCAACTTGCCAAAATACCGTGGCACCAGTCCAGTGTTTGGAAGTTCCGACATGATATTTCTCCATCAAAGAAAGAGTAGCTGTTTCACCGAATTGAGAAGATAGAAACAAGAAAAGGTTGTTTGCCTCATAACATTTCTGAGAACTTCGCATGATGTTCTCGTCTATATAAGAAGTGGGTAATGGCTTCAGCATTTCTCTCTTCTTATATGAAATAGTCTCATCCTTTGTGAATGTCTCATTCTTCTCAGGATTCTTCTCAAAAAAATCCTTGGGAGTGAAGTGATAACCACAACTTTGCTCATGGTTGCAACGACCTACGTAGGGAGGAAACTCAATCTTCCCTTCTGTGTCAATGTATCGGGCGAAGCTACGTTTCTTATGACATTCTGGACATGTATGTCGGGTAGCGATGCCTTTGTATGGCTCTAATATGAATCTATGTGTACTCATTTCATTTCTTTTTTTATGTGGCGGTTCTGTCGGTTTTGTCGCTTTTGGTATTAAAACCGTCAAAAGCGACAAAACCGACAATACCGTCACGAGTTAATCTTTGAATATTCTCCATGCTTCTCTTTGCGAAATAGAACTCCGATGTTATCATTCAGAAATCTTTCCAATGTCCTTGACTTCATGTCGTTCTCTTTGGCGACATCATGAGCTTGCGCCGTGGTGAATGTTGCAGGAAGATGGTTGACGATTGCTTGTTGTTGAGCTGTAAGCATATTCTCGTTGAGGATATTTTGCACTGATATGGCAGAGTTCTTGAAATACTCTGTCAATCGGATGGCTCGCTCTACACTCAACAGGTCGATGGCTTCCTTATCACATTCTCCACACGTCCATCGTGCCAATTGAATGATCAGACAGAAACGGATGATGTATATCTCCAACTTGCAGTAGATGCTGACAATGGTATCATTTGTTTCATTGTCGCATTGCTCGGAGAAATGATGCTGCCATTCATAGAGCCTTGCCTTAGCTTCTTCAGTGAATGATAAGACATGAGGCTCGATTTCCTGTTGCTCATTTATTGGACACTCCATATCAATAAGGTGTTGAATGATGGTTTGCCAATCTCGCTCTATATTATCGGGCAACTCTCGGTCACTCCATCTCGCTTTCTGCTGAAGGTTAGGCATGACGAACAAAATGCGATCGATGAAGCCGTTGCTGGAGCGTTTGCCTTTCGCCAACTCACTAAGTATCTTCTTTTGGATGGTTCCGATTACTGAGATATAGGGGCGTTTAATGAAGATGGAACTCTTGGAACTTCTTCTGTCTGATATAGTTGTCTTGGCGCTAAAGACTGATAGCCAGAACTGTTCCTCTGAACCATTGTTATAGCGGTTGAAGTTCTTGAACCATGCAGATAGCTCGTCTGTCCATAGGCACAAACCCCTCTTGTTCTGCGCATGAATATAGCTCAAGCCTTCTGGTGTGACATCAGAGACCAAGAAACGTTTGCGTACAGGTTCTTGCGGAAATCCATCCTCTCCATTTTCAATGCGTTCCTTGCGAGACATGCACATCTTTTCCTCAAACTTACTGTATTGCTCCTCGAACAACTTGTTTTGCTCATAGTCGTAATCGAGGAATGGCTTCATAGCGAAGCTAAGTGGGTGGCTCTTGTTGGCTCCTGGTCTTCCGATAAGAGCCATGTATAAGATAGGACTTTCAAGCCAACCTTGTTTCATCTGGACCAAGTGCGTGTTGCCGATACCAACAGCCAATGCAGTGAGTATGGCTGCTGATATATAGTCGGTAGGAAAACTGTGGCATTCGTGTACCTCCTTGATGATTCTCTGAATCTTGGCAGGAAAGATGCTTACGGGAAACTGGCTTCCTGATAGGCGAGTACTCATATCAATAGCCTTATCCATGATAATCATTGGATTGATGGAAGTTTCCTTATTGTTATTTAAAGCTGTCATTTGGCATAGTGTTAAAAATTATACATTGACTTGGGTTTGCGCTTCATTCCACCTTGCATGGCTTTTAGCATTTCAGAATGGTTCTGCACCTTGGTAGCTTTACGACCATTCTCAATCCATGCAAGCAGCTCATCCTTATAGAAGTATAGCTTCTTACCTTTTTTATAGGATGACAGAATGCCTTGGTTAACCAATCGATAAATGGTTGGCTTCGACTTCATAATAATAATAGCAGCCTCATCAATCTCAACCAATATATGGTTATTTGCTGATGATGTAGGTTGAAGTGCTGATACCATTTGCTTCAACTCGATAACTTGTTGTGTTAAATAAGATACCGCTTGTGGTAACTTATCAAAGGTGATACTTTCATTTATCATATCTGTTCATTTTTTATTATTCGGGTACAAAGTAAATGAGTTATGTAATGGAGATAAATATCACTGAGATATAACCTCTGAATAACTGCTCAATGCTTATCAGCAACAATAATGTGTCTTGATTCCGCCTTGAACATCTAAGCTTGGTAGTAATTCTATGATGCAGGTACCTTCCATTCTTAACTTCCTTAAAATAGTGGATATTTCCACATCAACCAATGCATCTGCAAAAACTTGTTTTATAAAGGTTGCTGTATCAATGCCTTTCTTCTTGAAAAGGTTTCCTATATTCCAAGCATAATGCATTAAGTCAATAGTACGAATAGCCTTATCAACAATCAATGAATGATGTCTCATGTGTGTAGAGGCACAACACTGGAAAATAGCGATGTTGTCACAAAGTTGGTTCAAATGCTCCTCTTTCATGTAGGCAGCAAAAGTTCTTCTGGTATAATCGATAGCTGAGTTTAACAAGACCTTTTCCTTCTCGGCTTTGTCTTCCAATGCTTCCTGTCTCAACTGTTCATAGCTTGTAATACAAGAAGAGGCTTCGTCTGCATAGACGGAAGTTACATCTTCCAGATTTAGCTCTTCTCCCTCATCATATGTATTTGTTTCATTGATGACAATAGAAGACAGACGCTTTCTTTCTGTATTGTTTACTGTATTACAAAAGATATGCTTAAACCATGGGGCAAGCAATCGTACGATACTATCTAATGCATGGAGATAAACAACCATCAGTATGGTGGTTGAGATAACGAACGTCAAGTTGCAGCTAAAGGTGTCTACACCATATTGCATAGCTTCGTTGCGAACAAGTGCACCAATGATAGACATTGCACACAAAACCAATAAATGCTGTGTCAAAAATTCTTTTTTAAACTGTTTCATATTGCGTATTATTAATCATTTGTGGTGCAAAAATAGGAAAAACTGCAGAAACTGACACGTGAGTCACGCGTGACTCACGTAAAACTTTTAGGAGCCTTTAACTAAAAAGCCCGATATTGAACATTTTTTCAATATCGGGCACCATGAAATGAATGCAATGAATTTATTTAAGAGAAATCTTATTTGCTGTCTCTCTTTTCTTTGCGTTCACGAGGTCGGCATATATCTGTGTTGTGCTTACATTCTTATGGGTAAGCATCTTCGAAACCGTGTAAATATCTGTGCCTAAGGCGATTTGAATTGTTGCATACGAGTGCCGGAAGCAATGGAATGAAAATGGCTTGGTGATTCCTGCCTTCTTCAACCATGCTTTAAGGGGATGGTTAATCATGCTGCGCTTCAATCCCTTGAACACGATACCCGTGCTTGGTTCACCACATAGTTCGTATGCCTCGTTGCTGATAGGCAAGGTTGCCTCGGTCTGAGTCTTCTGGGTACGAATACTCAAACAATAGCCTTGGTCGGGAGCTATCTCGAAGTCTTCCCAACGCAATTTTAAGATGTCGCTGATTCGCAATCCTGTGAGGCAAACAAAGAGGGAGGCAGACTTCAGTACAGGTATATCGCAAGGAGTAGCTGCCAACTGCTTTACTTCATCAAGGGTAAGAAACTCCTTCTTTACATCTTGTGGCTCAATCTTGTCCAGATAGTCATTGATGTTCTCACGCAGCCACTTGTCACGATAGGCGATTTTTAAGAGACCACGGAAAGTAGAGTAGTAACCTGCTGCAGAGTTGAGAGATACCTTTTGTTTTGTTCGATTCAACTGATTTGCATTCAGAAGATACTCTCTGAACTTTTTGCAAAGTTCCACTGTCACATCCCCAAATGTACAATGACCTTGAACAAATTGTAAGCGTCTCCGCGTTTATACCTTGCATAATTCAAAAAAAGCAGTAACAGCTGATTAAACAAATGCTGTTACTGCTTTTTCCATCGGTCAGGAAGTAAGTCTCTATATTTTTCTAATGGGGTATTGGGTTGCCATTCTACAGTCTTTTCTATTACGTCGCATATGTATTCAAACAGATTAATGCCATTCAGCCTGCATGAGATTGCGATAGAATATAGGATAGCCGCCCGGCTTGCTCCTTCGTGCGAACCAAAGAACATTGAGTTTCTTCTTGATAGTGATATGTACCTCTGGATTCTCTCAA